>JAEEGL013935466.1_pt1 | contig 14850 bp, 12 predicted proteins | sample 9134231 | NCBI WGS metagenome assembly JAEEGL01 (sample SAMN16246548, study PRJNA631951) | gut metagenome | biome: gut microbiome; feature: rumen; material: fiber-attached | host: Bos | place: Iran: Karaj | collected 2018-10 | reverse complement strand
CATCCGGGCATCTGGTAGAGTTCCTTTCTCTCGGAACCGTGAGGAATGCAGCTGATTGTCGTCAGCTCTTCCCTTATGTTTGGTGCCCAGGACAAGACTTGAACTTGCACGCCTGAATCGGCACTACCCCCTCAAAGTAGCGTGTCTACCAATTCCACCACCTGGGCTCAAAAGCGGGTGCAAAAATACTACTTTTTCCGATATGCACAAAAAAAAATCAAAAAATTACCAAACGGCAAATATAACAATCTTACAACAAACGAAATAAATCAAAAATTATTAAAATAATCCAACCGAGCAATACCCAAACAATTGCCCCGATTTTCCATCGAATCTTGGAAAATCGGGGCAAAAATATTCACCGTTTCAAAAGCAACGAACTACGCTTAGTCGTCACCTTCAATCACATCTTCGTCGTCGACATCGTAGTCGCCGGGATCTTCCTCATTCTCAGCATTGCCACCCATACGTAACAGGAAGTTGGGCACCTCCGTGCGGCTGGGTGTGATGCGGTAACGGTAGTCGCCCACATCGCCCTTGCCACTGGCTCTGCGCTTGTCGGCGGGCAGCGCCTTGATCATATCGACCCACTCGCCCACACTGCTCTGGATGAGCATCTGCTGACTGTTGAACTCATAGTTGAAATAGTACCAGTGATCGCTGGCCACCTGGATGTAAAGAATCAGATGAACGGCATTGCCCTTGCGGAAAAGCTGCGCCTTGATTCGTGTGGAGAGATGCAACTGCTTGGAACCAATCATGGCAAGCGATGCAACACCGTCGTAGTGGAAGCCGAGCATGGGAGTGTACTGCCATTCGACACCTTCGATAAGAATGGTATTCTCAAATTCCTTGGGAATCTTGTCGTAGAAACCGCTGCTGACATAGTTGGAATAGGCCTCGGAACCTTTCTCGTTGCCCATATAATATATCATCGCATGTCGGGTCACTTCATTGCCGGGCTGTGAAGGCGACAGACGCAAGTCGTCGGCAATAAGCTGTGCCATGGTGCCCAAAACTTTGTCGTCGATGGGGAAAGTGAATCCGAGAATGCTGTTGAGTTCTACATCGTCGTTGTTACGCCCGCCCATAATGGCCATACCGTAACTGAACAGCTTCACATGGTGTTGCTTCACTTCGAAACTGATGGGTCCCTCGCCCTTCATTTCACAGGTCTGCGTATTGAGGGTAAGATATTTGTCTATCACATTCTCGGGATCCTGAATCTTCTCAGCCGACGCAATCATATATTCTTTGCTGTCGTTGTCGTAAGTGACATAACCGAAAGCGCCCATGAGTTCGTTGTCGGCAGCACGCTCCTGCGTAAGGAAGGCTGCATAGGGCTTGAAGTCGAGTTTGTTGAACAGGATGGATGCCGTGATGCGGTTGCCCTTCCAATCGGTGGGAATCTCGGGAACAGCCACAAGAATCTGTTTTGGGTTCAAATAGTTGGAATAAGCCAACAATCCCAACTGGGCCTGGGTGGGACAACGGTGCAGCAGTCGCACACCTCCATCGAAATAATAGAATTCCTTGTCGGCCTCGACACGCACATTGCCGGCAAAGCCGAAGGCATCGTTGAGGGTGAAATTGCTGCTATCGGAGACAAAGCCTTGTCCTACTGTCACTCCACGGCTGTCGGGAGCTATCTCGGTCAGATAGATGCGCTGTTTCTTGTCGTTTTCGTCCACGTAGTCGATGAATCCTTTGCCACTGTACTTCTGTGCTCCGGCCAAAAGGACATCGGCATCGTATATCAGATGATAGCGGTTTTCGCGATTGGCCAGTATCTGCGAGTGTTTCATCATATCGATAACACCGCCTCTACTGATATGGAGCGTATCGCCGCCGGGGGCGATGACCGCATCGGCGGAATTAACCGTGAAGACCTGACGACAGGTGAGCTGTCCGGCGTCGTACAGATAGGTTGACCTGACGGCATGGAAGTTGAGACTGTCTTTCGTCGGGTCGGTCGACACAAAGAGGGCTCCAGGCTGCTCCTTATGGGCAAAACGCTCACGAAGGGTCAAGCCTTCCAGTCCTTGGCTGCTCTCGCTCTTGCTGTTGATGAGGTCAAGTTCTTTCTTATCCATCTCCCACGAGAATTTGTCCACATAGGCAGCAAACTGCAGCAGCGGCAGCTGGGTGCGTCCCAGCGGGGCGTTGGAGACAAAATCGGCCCGACGCTTGGTGTAGTCGACATGCGACTTCATGTCGGTAGCGTAGAAAGCGGTGTTGTTGTACACCTCCGACCGCAGCGTGAAGGCTGTGACATTGCTCCGCATCTCCATGGGCTGCAGGGCAAAGAGCTGCGACTCAAGCGTACCTTCCTTGATGGTGATACTGCCTGTGGCTGTGGCACCGCCGGGTTTCAGCACCACATGTCCGGCCAGGAAGGCATCGTTGTGGTACATCTTGAACTGGGGACCGTTGAGCAGTTGCGCCACACGCATCGAGTCGGCATAAGGATACCAGCGCTGCATGGCACGGCTGTTGCGGATGTCGGGAAAACCACCCTGCTCCTTGACATAGAAGGTGTCACTGACCGAAATCATGGAGTCGGGCATGAAATAAATGGTCTTGGACTGGATGACGGAGGTCAGGTAGTCCACCTGCCCCTGTGCCCGGAAACCACGATAGCTGAGGTCTATCTTGTTGCTGAAATGGCCTTTGCCGCCATAGGCTTCGTATCCGCCACGCGGGGTCTTGGTAACAAAGCCGAGCGAGTAGTCGGGCTGTACCTTCAACGGCTCGGTGATGTCAGGGAATATGCCTGCCGAGGTTAGCACACCGTTGAAACTCAAACTGTCGGTGACAAAGTTGACCATATTCTTCACCACAAAAGGATGAATGGTGTAATAGAATTTGTCGCGCACATAGGCACCATGGTGGATATCGGGACGGTCGTAGTACACATAACTGTCCTTCAGACTGGTGAAAATAGGATACTGTTCCTTTACTCGTTTCAGTCCACTGTGGTTGTCACTCTGGTCAATCTGCAGATGGCCCGTCAGGTTGTGCAACGGCGTGTAGACCACATGTTCCTCCTGGGGATTGTTGAACTGGGTGACGTAGAATATCATGGAGTCGACCTGCGGCAAGTCGAGTTTGAAGTCGTCGTACAGGAAGGTGGCATTGGTGGCATAGAAAATGAAGCGGCCTGCATTGATGCGTCCATTGAAAGTGATGTCTCTGTTTTTCTTCACCACCAGGTCGCCCTTCAAAGGATAGATGACCACTTGCTGGCTGTCGCTGAGCACAAATTTCTCCACGCCATGGACATCCAGCGCGTTGGTCTGCAGGTCAAGCCGGGCATTGTTGTTCTTGGTCGACGACTCCAGAATCAAGGCGTCATAGTCGTAGTCCTTGCTCTTGGCGCTGGCTTTGGCATAGTCCACCAACTTGTCGTTGACGTAAATCTTACCCTGTGCCTCGTTGTACGACACTAGACCGGAGCGTGCCAAGGTGTGTATCATCGATTTGGCCTGCATGATGTCCATATTGATGGCTTTGGCGAACTCATCCATATAGAAATCATAGGTCATGTCACGCGACTGCATGTAACGGTATACGCGGATGACAGGATTGATTTGGTCTATGCCTTGTATCTCGCGGAATTTGCGCTCGGTATAGTAGCTGTTCGATTCGAATGTGGAAAAGGTCTGGTCGCCCGACTGTCCCAACATGGCAAAATCAAGCACATCGTCGCTCATCTTCCACACAATCGACTCGCAGTACATGTCGAGATTGTGGTACGAGTTGGAATAGGGACTGTAATAGTTGCGCCTCGAGTCGTTGATAAGGTTCACCTGCTTCTCGGAAGCCAGATAACGCACCGTGATGCCGTTGTTCCAGATGGAATCGCCGTCGATGTAGATTTTGACAGCGGCATTTTCTGAAACAATTTTGTTGCTGGTGATGGTGAACTTCACGGAATTGACGGTGATAAAGGGACTGCCTTTGCGATAGAATATCAACGTGGCGGGATTCTTGGGGTCGGAGGTGATGAATTTGGAACCGTTCATCATAAAGCTGCCGCTGTAGTCCACCCCGGGCAGAATGTCTTTCATCCGGAAGTCTTTCTGATAGGAGCGGAACTTGGGGAAGCTGTATTTCTCGGGTTCCATCTTGGCCGACAGGGCCTCCTCCACCCTTCCGTAGATGGGCTTGCTGAAATAGTTGGTATTGGTAAACTGTACGGAATCGGCAATGAACTTCGGGAACTTGGTGACGGCTTCGTAGCGTGACAGCATCGCCCAGCAGGCGGTGGTGGGAATACCCGTACGGTCCCAATTCAAGCGGCCACCTTCGCCAACCCATTTGTTATCGAAATAATAGTACACACCCTTCGTACCGTAGATGGTGCCATTGTCCTTGTCGGAAGCATAGTAGAGCTCCATCGGGCGTTCCACGATGATTTTGATGTCGTTGCCCTCAAACTGCAGCCGGAAAGGGGTACCGTCCTGCATCTGCCACGAGCAGGAGCGCGAACTGCTGAGGGTGCGCGTCCGCACCAATTCGTCAGTGAAATCGATGAAATCGGTAAAATCCTTAATCTTCTTGTTACGGCTCTGGATATATTCGATGGAACGTATCCACGGCTCGAAGTTGCCGCTGCCGCCCTTGCTGTACATCAGATTAAGGGTCTGTATGAAATGAAACACATCGGGATGCTGGCGCACCTTCAGTTTCAGCACGGTGTTGCAGATGGCGGTGACGCGTCCCTGCATCTCGCCACTCAACTGGTTGTACACTACGGCAAATTGCATAATCAAGGAGGCATCCTCCTGCTTCTTCTCCTTGTCGCTGGTCGCCTGGTCCAGGTAGGCGAGCATCTCGTTGGGCAGGTCGCCCTGGGTAAAGGCTGTCAACCGCGGTTTCTGGGCCACGGCACTGCCGGCAGCAACAAAAAGAAGGAATGCAAAAATCAGAATTTTGGGCTTCATATTTCTCAAACGTGTATTTTTACGACTTATAAGGGATTCGTTGTTCCATAACGCAATTTGTCACAAAAAATTACTTCTTTCTCCTCAATTTTCGTTTTTTCAGTATCTTTGCCTTCGAAAAGAAACGCAACGGATATGCAATTATTTTTTGCAGAAAACACGGAATCAGACTTCTACACACTCTCTGAGGAAGAGTCAAAACATTGTGTCCGCGTATTGCGATTGACTTCGGGCGACGAAATCTTCCTCACCGATGGAGCGGGCACGCTCTGCCGCTGCCGCATCCTTGAGGCGCATCCCAAGCGATGTTCCGTCGAGGTGGTGGAACGCCAGCGCGATTTCGGCCGCCACTCTTTCTATCTGCATGTCGCTGTGGCACCTACAAAAAACAGCGCCCGCATGGAATGGTTTGTCGAAAAAGCCGTCGAAATGGGCATCGATGAAATCACCCCTGTGGTCTGCGACCATTCGGAGCGCTGTGTAGTAAAACAGGAACGGCTCGAGAAGATTGCCATCAGCGCCATGAAGCAGTCGCTCAAAGCTTTCAAACCTGTGGTTAACGCTCCCACTCCGATTGCCTCGCTCCTCGCCACACCTTTCGACGGCCAACGTTTTATCGCCTACTGCGACGGTGATCGGCGCACCCCGCTGCGTTCCCTCTATCAGACTGGCAGCAACGCCCTCATCCTCATCGGACCCGAAGGAGATTTCAGCCCCGCCGAGGTGGAGGCCGCACTTCGTGCCGATTTTCTGCCTGTCACGCTGGGTCCCTGCCGGCTGCGCACCGAAACGGCGGCATTGGTTGCCGTGGCGTTCTTCAACCTGTCGAACTAAACTCTTATTGCCAATCCATGAAACACACTGTCCATACAATCCTTTCCATCGCCGCCCTGATGTTGTTCTCGCTGTCTGTCTCCGCACAGCAGAAAACGCAAATCGCCTTGCTGAAATACGGGGGCGGCGGCGACTGGTATGCCAACCCTACCTCGCTCACCAATCTCATCGCCTTCTGCAACGCCGACGCACATATGAATCTGGAACCGCAATATGCCACCGTCGACGTGGGCAGCAGCGAAATTTTCAACTACCCGTTTCTCCACCTCACCGGACATGGCAACGTGGTCTTCTCTTCGCAAGAGGCGCTCAACCTGCGCAACTACCTCATCGGCGGCGGTTTCCTCCATATCGACGACAACTACGGCCTGCGCGAATTCATCGTCCCGCAAATGAAAAAGGTGTTCCCCGAACTGGACTTCGTCGAACTGCCTTTCAGCCACCCCATCTACCACCAAAAATACGACTTCCCCAATGGGTTGCCGAAAATCCACGAACATGACAACAAGCCTCCCAAAGGTTTCGGCCTCTTCTGGGAAGGCCGGTTGGTATGTTTTTTCTCGTGGGAATGCGACCTAGGCGACGGATGGGAAGACCAAGATGTACACAACGACTCGCAGGAAACACGTCTCAAGGCGCTCAAAATGGGCGAAAATATCCTCCGCTATGTCTTCTCTTTCTAAAAAAAACACCCCGCATCCCTCTTTTCCAAATTATTTCGTATATTTGTCTTTTTAAACGAATACAATAAAACATATATAAGATAATGGAAGACAACAAATTGTTTACCGAATTTCCGCCCGTATCCACTGAAAAATGGGAAGAAGTCATCAACAAAGACCTCAAAGGAGCGGACTATGAGAAAAAACTGGTTTGGAAAACCATCGAAGGTTTTAAAGTGAAGCCCTACTACCGTGCCGAGGACCTCGAACACATCGAATATCTCGACTCCAACCCCGACCAGTTCCCCTTCACACGCGGCAAACAGGCTGACAGCAACGTGTGGGACATCCGCCAGGATATCCAGGAGAAAGACCCTGTCAAAGCCAACACTTTTGCCCTCGACGCTGTCAAACGCGGTGCCACTGCACTGGGCTTCTGCGCCAAGGATATTGAGACCGAAGAGCAGATGTCGACACTTCTCAAGGACATCTATCTTACCGCTGTGGCCATCCATTTCAACTGCTCAAAGAAATATCTCGACACCCTGAAACTCTTCGTTGCCGTAGCCAAGAAAAACGGCTTCGACACCCACGAACTGAAGGGTAGCATCAATTTCGATATCTACAAGTACGCCCTTACCCACGGCAAGTTCTGGAACGGCGAGGGAAACGACCTCCGCGAGGCCGCCGAACTGCTGGCCTATGCCCAGGAAAACCTGCCCAAGTTCCGCGTGCTTACCGTCAACGGAAGCCTCTTCAACAACGCTGGCTCCAACATCGTCCAAGAACTCGGTTTCTCACTGGCCGCCGCCAACGAACTGATGGCCAAACTCACGGAGCTGGGTTGCGACGCCACTGCCGTGGCCAAAAACATGGTCTTCAACTTCGCCGTGGGTGGCAACTACTTCATGGAAATCGCCAAAATCCGCGCCGCACGTATGCTCTGGAGCAAGATTGTCGAACAGTACAAGCCCTCCTGCGACTGCGCCTACAAGGCTTTCATCAACGCCTCCTCCTCGACGTGGAACAAGTCGATTTTCGACCCCTACGTCAACATGCTGCGCACCACCACCGAGACCATGAGCGCCGCCATCGCAGGCGCCGACTCCATCAGCGTGGCTCCTTTCGACACGACTTTCGAAGAGGCTGACGACTTCGGCTACCGCATCGCCCGCACCCAGCAGCTGCTCCTCAAAGAGGAATCGTACCTCGACAAAATCGTTGACCCCGCTGCCGGAAGCTACTATATCGAGAACCTTACCGACTCCATCGCCCAATACGCTTGGCAGTATTTCCTCACCATTGAGGAAAAGCAAGGCTTCGCCAACGCCATCCGCGAAGGCTATGTGCAGGACGAAATCGCCAAGACGGCACAACAGCGCGACATGGATATCGCCACCCGCCGTACCACCATTCTGGGTACCAACCAATACCCGAATCTCACCGAGAGCATGAATGCCAAAATCGAGAAAAAAGGCAAATGCTGCTGCCAGTGCGAGAAAGGCACCGAGGTCAAAACCATCGAGCCTTACCGTGGCGCCGAGGCCTTCGAACAGCTGCGCCTCGCTACCGAAAAGTCGGGCATCCGTCCCAAAGTGTTCCTGCTCACCTATGGCAACCTCGCCATGCGCCGCGCCCGTTCGGGCTTCGCCACCAACTTCTTCGGCGTTGCCGGCTATGAGATTATCGACAACAACGGTTTCGCCACCGCTGAAGAGGGAGTCAAGGCTGCACTCGAAGCCAAAGCCGACATCGTGGTGCTCTGCTCCTCCGACGACGAATATGCAGAAATCACCGAAACAGCCTGCAACCTGCTGAAGGGCAAGGTGAAATCCATCGTCCTCGCCGGCTTCCCCAAAGAGATGGTCGACACCTACAAAGGCTATGGCATCAACGAGTTCATCCACGTCAAAACCAACGTGCTTGAATCACTCACCGCTTTCCAGAAAATGCTGGGAATCATGTAATCGATAAAAAAACCAGAAGTAAAAAGGGGTTCCCCAAAGGACCCCTTTTTTCACTGATATACAACTGCAATGACGAGACTGCGTTATCCGCTTATCGATCGATACATATTGGGGAAATACCTCAAAAATTTCCTCCTTTGGCTTGTCATCATCATCGTCATCGTCATCACTTTCGACGTCTCGGAAAAGCTGGACGACTTTATCCGCAACGATGCACCGACCAACGAGATTATCTTCAAGTACTACCTGAACTTCATCCCCAACTTCTTCAACCTCTACGGACCGCTCTTCGTCTTTATCTCTACGCTTTTCTTCACCTCCAAGATGGCGGCCAACACTGAAATCATCGCCATCCTGGGCAGTGGCATCAGCTATCGGCGACTCCTGCGGCCCTACCTGCACGGCGCCCTCATCCTCGCACTGCTCATCCTCGTGGTGGGCAACTTCGTCATTCCGCGTAGCAACATCACTCTTAAAGAGTTTGAAGGAAAATACATCAAAACCCACAAGAAAAGTTTCTACAGCAACCTCCACTTCCAGACCAGCAAAGGGGTGCAGGTCAACACGCTCAGCTACGACGTAAAGGAGCGCAGTGCCATCATGTTCACCCAAGACTCTTACGACAGTCTGGGCAACATGACTGACCGTCTCTTTGCCAACAAAATCATCTACGATACGGTGACCGGAGAATGGATTGCCCAGAACTACCGCCACCGCACCCTTGCCGGCAACAAGGAAACACTCGAAACGCAAGCAAAGAAACGGTTGTCGCTGCATCTGGAGCCTGCCGATTTCAATGAGGCGGCCAAACAGATAGCCACCATGAACAGCATCGAACTCTACCACCATATCCAGAAGGAGGAGATGCGGGGCTCGGGAGCGGTCATTGCGGCCAAACTGGAGTTTTATACGCGCTTGCTCAACCCGTTGGCGTTTCTGGTGATGACGTTCATCGGAGTGGCTATCTCCTCACGGAAGAGCCGCGGCGGCATCGGTGTCCACCTCGCCATAGGTATCAGCCTGGCCTTCGGATTCATCGTCTTCATGCGGGTGTGCAATGTCTATGCCAGCAACGGCAACCTGCCGCCTTTCCTCGCAGTGCTTATCCCGCAAATCGTCTTCGGCATCGCTGCCCTCATCCTTATCAAAAAAGCGCCCAAGTGATGCTTGAAACATAAACCGTTAAACCATAAACTTTATCCTACAGAATGACCATTCAGGAAATCGAAAACCAAATCATCGACGAATTCGCCAACTTCGACGAATGGCTCGACAAATACAGCTATCTTATCGAACTGGGCAAAGAATGCCCTGTCATCGATGAAAAAGACAAGACCGAGAGCAACCTCATCAAAGGCTGCCAGAGCCGTGTGTGGCTCAGCTGTGAACACCGCGACGGTCGACTCTTCTTCCGCGCCGACAGCGATGCTGTCATCACCAAGGGCATCATCACGCTCCTCATCCGCACCTTCGACGGACAAACACCGCAGGACATCCTCGACGCCGACCTGCGTTTCATCGATGTCATCGGACTCAAAGAGCATCTCTCCCCCACCCGCTCCAACGGGCTCACCTCCATGCTCAAACAAATCAAGATGTACGCACTGGCTTTCTCACTGAAAAAATAGTTCCCATGACCCCGACCAAAGAAACCCTCAACAGCGCAGTCATCAACTGCCTCAAGAATATCTACGACCCTGAAATCCCTGTCAACATCTACGACTTGGGGCTCATCTACAAAATCGATATCGACGACGAATTCAATGTCAAGATTCTCATGACCATGACTGCCCCCGACTGCCCCGAAGCCGAGTATATGTTCCGCGAAGTCAAGGGCATGGTCGGCTACATCCAGGGTATCAAATCGGTCGACGTCGAACTCACCTTCGACCCCCCCTGGAGTTTCGACAACCTCAGCGACGAAACCAAGCTGGAACTGGGTTTTCTTTAAAAAGAACTTGAACGAAAAATGAGAACCAAGACCTTGGGCCTATAAAAATCTCAAACTTTTAAACATCCCTCTCCATGCGCCTCCGCAAGAAACAACAAGCCTTTGTCGATGCCGCCGCACAAAAAAGCAGCAGCCTCGACTCACTGTTTTGGAAACGGCTGTGGCGCAATCCTATGAGTGTCATCAGCATCATCGTCATTGCACTCTTTGTACTTATGGCTTTGCTGGGTTACCTTATTACCCCCGACCATACACCCTACTGCAACCAGCAGTATCTGGAACTGGCTTCGCAGAAACCCTTCAGCAAAGCCACCTTCGTCTATGTGGACAACGGCATGCCGCAGAACGGTACATCACCGATCCGCACCATGCTTCACGGTCGCCCGCTCGATGCCACCGCCATTCCGGTCTACAGTTACCGCACCGAAGGCGACACCCTGTGTCTGGAGACCTTCACCGGCTCTGTTCCCAACGACGGCGAACAACAACGCTATCCGCTCTCGCAGGTCAAGGAGGTCAAGACTCGTACCTTTCTTTTCGGCACCGACACTTACGGTCGCGACGTGCTCAGCCAGGTGATGATAGGTAGCCGCGTGAGCCTTTCCGTAGGGTTTATTGCAGTAGCCATCGCACTGCTTATCGGTATCCTGCTTGGCGCCTTGGCTGCATATTACGGCGGCTGGGTCGACAACCTCATTCTCTGGTTTATCAACGTGGTGTGGTCCATACCCACCGTGCTATTGGTCATCGCCATCACTTTTGCTCTTGGCAAAGGCTTCTGGCAGGTCTTCATCGCTGTGGGTCTCACCATGTGGGTCGATGTGGCCCGTGTGGTGCGCGGACAGGTGCTGTCGGTCAAAGAGAAAGAATATGTCGAGGCGGCGCGCGCCTTGGGATACCGCACCCCACGCATCATCTTCCGACACATCCTGCCCAACATCATGGGTCCTGTCATCGTCATCACGGCATCCAACTTTGCTACCGCCATTTTGCTCGAAGCCGGTCTCAGTTTCCTCGGAATCGGTGTCCAACCGCCCATGCCGTCATGGGGTTCCATGGTGAAAGAAAACTATGGACAGATACTCCTCGACTCTGCCTATCAAGCCTTTATTCCTGGTCTTGCAATTATGTTAATTGTACTGGCATTCATGATTTTAGGCAATGGCATTCGGGATGCACTCGACATCCGAAACTGATTTTTTCGGAAAGACAATATAAGAATAAAAACTAAAAAAATCTTAATATATATTTCCATATTAAAAAATTATAGTACTTTTGCAGAAAATTTTTAACAAAACAATCGTCTATTAAATTTCGAAATTAATTATTAACCTATTAAAAAACAATCAAAATGAAAAAAGTATTCAAAGTTATGGCAATCTCTTTTGCCGTTATCGCCTTCGCAGCTGCTTGCAACAACAACACTACCGAAGAGCCGAAAGACACCAACCAGCCCCAGGACACCACTCCCGTCGCTGTGATTGACACTCCCGCCGTTGACACCACCGTCACCGCTGAAGCCACTCCCGCTCCTGAAGAGAAAACTGCTACCACTACCACCGCTAAGAAGAAAACTCCCACCACCACCAAGACCGAGGCTCCGAAAGAGGATCCTAGCGCTAAACCGGCTACCAAAACCAACGAGCCCGGTGTTCTTCCCAATGCAAAGAAAGTTGGTGGTAAAAAATAATCCAACAAACTGCTGAAAAGAGTATTTTTGAATTCTGTTTCTTTTTCATATCCTATTAATGAAAAAAATCTTCAAAGCATATATCGTCATCATCACCATGCTACTTTGCGTGGGTTCCGCCACATGTTCCTGCGGCAACCCTAAACGTACCATTCGGCAAGTAGCATACCAGTACCTTGACGCTATGGCCAATTATAGGGTTGAAGATGCTGTCCCCTACTGTACTCCCGAAACACAAGAAGGAGTTATCAGAGTAGGACACAATCTGGTAAAGGCTGTGGAACCCGGATACATTGAATCCGATACTCCAGCCAAAATCAAGATAAAAAAAGTGAAAATAACCAGTGACACCACTGCAACAGTTTCATTTCACAAGTCCACACCTCTGAAAGAACAAAACGGCGAAGTCAACCTCGTTTTTCGCAATGGTCAATGGAAGGTTCATATTCTAATGGGATACCAAAAGAAACCTGTTGGAAAAACGGACGAAGAAGACTCAAAGCCTACCAACTAGAACAAAACAATTCAAAAGACTCCGATTCTACAAAAATTAATCAAAGATTATCAATTAATCATTTTATTAACAAATAAAATTTTATCACAATGAAAAAAATTTTTGCACTTTTAGCTATTGCTGCTATGGCCACCACTTTGATGACCGCTTGCGGCGATGATGAAGAAACAGCCGACAACACCTACAAAATTACCAAGGGTTCTGAAACTTGGGAAGCTGCTTCCATTGAAGCTTATGACCATACCACCGATGGTTACATTACGCTTATTGGTAACAAGAACAACACCATCTCGGTCAATGGTTATCTGCAGGCACTCGCCGGCACCTATAACTACGAAACCTCCCTTGGTGACTACATGACCTATATTGACCAAAACGACCTCTATCCTATTGGAGACGAAAACTATGCCAACTGCATCCCCAACGAGGATTCTTGGAGTGAGACCATCAACGCTATCGACCTCACCGCTCTGACCCTCAGCGGTGAATGGAGCGAGGAAGCTACTACTTATGCTGATGCTCTCAACCACTACGATGCAACTACTGAGACTATTGATTTCAGCGCTTGCACTGAAAAATATAACCTCTCTGGTAAAATGCAAAACATCCACTGGGATACTTGGTCGACGGCCAAAGCCAACACTGCAAAGACCAAATTACACTTTGTTGTAAAATAAATATCCAACTGGTCAAAAAAAAAGCTCCGCGATATCGCGGAGCTTTTTTTTATGTATTGGCGAACGATTACTTCACCCTCAGTCGGCGACCTATCTTCAATATCGTCGTCTCCTTTATATTGTTCAGCTTGCAGAGCTTCTTGACAGTGGTGTGGTACTTGTGGGCTATGGCACCCAACGTGTCGCCCTTCTTGACAGTATGATATTTGCGACCTGCCGTCGATTGGTTGTTATTCTTTTTCTTGTCCACACGCTCTTTTTTCTCCTGGTTCTGCACTACGAGCGTCGTGTCGGCATTGCCATTCTCCGAAGGTTCCATCTCCACCCTGCCGCCTTGTCGTACCGCACGATAGACATCCTGCGACAACGTGTTGGGAGTGATCACATAGTCGCGGTTCACCGGACGGTTGGTGTCGGCCAGACTATGGGCGAAAAGCCATTCGTAGGTGTCGGGCAGATAGAAAGCACGTGCCAGCGAACCATGGTTCATCCCCGGCAGCTTGGTCCATATCAGACGCTCGGTGCTGCCACAGCGTTCCATGGCATCCACCACTTTTTGCGAACAGTTGATGCCTACCGCCCTGTCAGCAGTGCCATGCAGAATCCACAGCGGCAACTCGTTCAGCCCACAGTATTCCCTCAGCGTACCGCCTCCACACAACGCCATGGCTGCAGCAACCTTGTCAGGATAGGTGCCGGCAAAATTGATGGTACCATAACCGCCCATACTCATGCCCAACACATATATGCGGTTGGTGTCGACGGTATGATGCTTCTCCACCCATTTCACAATATTCATCACGCGGTCGGGCTTCCAGCCGCCACCGGGACACTGCGGGGCGATGACGATGGCATCGAGCCGCAGACCCATCTCGATAGCGGAAATGGTTCCGTAGCGCTTCACACGGTTCAAATCATGTCCGCTCAAGCTCTTGCCATGCAGGAAAATCACCAGCGGTTTAGCCGTCTCACCCTTCACATATCCCTCCGGCGTGTACAGCCAGAAATTGTAACCATCGCTCACCGTGTTGCGGTGTGCCGAAAGACGTTGCGCCTGCACTGCCTGAAACATCATCAGACATCCAACAATCAAAAAAACAATTTTTCTCATAATTATTATATTTATTATTCCTATTTATATGTCATTCACCTCTGCCCCTCAAAAAAGTCCTTGTAAAAAAAGAGGTGAAAAGAATTGCAAAGATACGATTTTTTTGATAATCAGAACAAAAAAAGTTTGTCCAATTCAAAAAAAATTGTATTTTTGCCATTCCAATTGTGGGACTACGTGCCTGCCAACGCAGTAAAACACAGTTGATTAACCTATGTCAAACCGGACGGCAGGGCCACAAAAAACTAATTCCTATCCTTATGGATTATAAAAATGTTAAACCGTTAGAGGATTTCGATTGGAGTGCCATCGACAACTCGGCCGAAAAAACCAACCAGGCAGAAATCGACAATCAAACCGCTGCTTACGAGAAAACCTTTAACCAATTCACCGAACAAGAAGTTATCGAAGGTACCATCGTCTCCATCAACGACCGTGAGGCCGTGGTGAACATCGGTTTCAAATCTGACGGCGTCATCCCCGCTTCTGAACTCCGCT
>JAEEGL012975389.1_pt1 | contig 14850 bp, 12 predicted proteins | sample 9134231 | NCBI WGS metagenome assembly JAEEGL01 (sample SAMN16246548, study PRJNA631951) | gut metagenome | biome: gut microbiome; feature: rumen; material: fiber-attached | host: Bos | place: Iran: Karaj | collected 2018-10 | reverse complement strand
CAGGCCACCCTGGTCCGTCAAGCCATAACGGACGGTCCGCCCTCCTTTTTCGACGGCACGGACAACCGCTCCCGAAACCGACTTACCGGTTTCCGCATCCTTGACCTGGAAACGGACCGTCTGGGCGGACAGGGAAAAAGGTATTCCCCAAAAAGCCCAGACGGCGAGTGCCCAGAATAACGTCTTCCAAGTCATCACAAAGGATACCGGACCAGACAGTCTTCCTCGGGAAAGGCCGTCCAGCAATCGACAGAATCCCCGCTCGAAGAGATGGAGATTTCCAGGACCTTGCCAGGCACCTGGAAGGACTGAAGCATCTGTCCTTCCCAGTCCATGATGAAGATACAGGACTCTCCCGCCGCATTGTGGTAGGCAAGGGCAAGCTTGGACGCATTCCCGTTTCCGCTGGCAAAACAGCTCGGAACCTCGTTGATCCAATAAAAGTCTTTTACACCTCCTATTTCCACTTCCTTGAAATGAGCCTCCCGCACTTCGTCAATCCCAATTTTACGCAGAAGGGTGCCGTTCAAGGACCATATTTCCATTTCCGGATTGAACCTGTCGACAAATACGACCCGCCCCTTTTCCTGATGGCAGATTAATTCGCCGTTTATTACGGAAAAACCATCTTTCTTCCCTTTCCGATGACGCTTTTCTTTCCCTTCTTCGTCCGTCAAATAGAACCGTGGCTGTCCTTCTTCCCAACTGTACCGGTTCAGGTAAAGCATTTTCTGCCCTTCGAACGGAACCACCTCCTGGGTGTAAACATTGCTTTCCCACATCTTTGGTTCATATGTCGCATTCTTCATGGCTTCGGCAATATCGACCTCGACAACCCGTCCTTGTGGAAGGTCATGAAGGAGAACACTATGCTGCCCTCTGGAGGCGATCATCAACAGCAGTTGATCCTGACTCCTCCCATAATGAATAATAGGACGTGACCTCGTTCCATCCTGACTAACCAGTTCCAAGATTATATTATTCTGCTCTCGGCCATATATCTTACAGAAAACATCGTCCCAAGAATAGACCTGGATGACGGATCCCTTCTGGGCCCGCAAGACCACTTCACCCATTGGGCGGGACTGTGTCGGTAAGGACCATTTCTCCTCCTGTACCTCGGGTTTGTGGGTACAGGACCCGGCGAATAAAAGACAGGCTATTCCCGTGAACAATGCTTTCCGGCTCATAGGCGATGTGGGTTATTGATCGCGTTCCAGGGGGATGCACGCTTGCCGTACAGGCTCCGGGGTGTCGTCCAATCCGATCCGGATGATTTTCGTCCGGCTGATATGGTTGTTCGCAAACACTTTATATTGCTCTTGCATCTGCTGGACCATCTGCGCATATTCCTTGCGCGTTACCCGGATATAGGGATATTTCGCGCGGGAAATCGTCCCCTCCAAAGGGATTATTCTCTCCGCCGCAAAATGAATCCGCCCCTCGGAATCATACGCCTCCAGGATCAATCCGGGCAAGCCTTGCAATTTCCAGGGCCCATACGAGACCGGAATGTCCTCAGCAAAATAAGCCGTGTACTTCCTTCCCCGAAAAACACACTCCGCCTCCCGGCAAGGATGGCCGCAGATGGTCTTGACCGAATCCCTGATGTCCCAGGTTAACTGGGGTATAGTCTCTTCATACAGGTAATCATCCCCGACCAAACGCCCCGTGAATGTCAACTCCCCCGACTGCCGGTCAATATAATAACTGTCTCGGTGCGTAATGAATAAGGTTTCCCTGGTCAATTTGCCAATCCGCAAAAGTTTGTCTTGGTCCGCCGCAAAAAGAGAATCTCCCCTGAAGATGGGCTCCGTGCAGAAACGAGAGCTCGAGAGACCTGTCTGTAAGATCCAGCGCCCTTCCGACTTACCTTCATGGAAAGCTGGGTCCTCTTCCCGGCTGGCGAATTCCACACGCAACAACTCTTTGTCCAGCTCCTCTTGCGGATACACGAAACTATCCCAAATCACGGCGTACGCATACCCACTAAAATCCACGTTAGACTGAAAAATATGGGTTGTCTGCCCCCACATCGGGAGCAGAGCAAATACTAAGACCAGCAAACTCGTCATTCTTTTCCAAAGCATCAGAACCATTTCCATTGCATAAAACCTAATACCGTATTCCTTCTCACCAGATAAACGCCCTTATTGATTTGGTCAGCTCTATCCGATTGAATAACTCTATCGCTTTCTAGAGAAACCTCTGCCCTATCAAGATAATACGACAAGAGATCATAATAATGAGGGGCTATAAGAAAATAGAATTCCTCTTCATTATTAATCCTTTGAAAAACTCTATAACAGTATATTGCTTCTGAAATGCATAAAGAACAACTCCCATCTACAACATAAACCAAAACCTTTTCTGTTTGAGAAGAAAGAGGTCTATCTACACAAAACAGTGTGTCCGCTTTTTGATTATTTAAGATGTAGGATTTATCTGAGCCCTGCATGAATCTAATCAATGCTACTTCTGGCTCACTATTATTACCTCCGCAACTAAAGAACAGAAGAAGCATACAAAACATAAACCAAGAAACGAGTTCATGTTTTGTGTAGAGCCTATCTTTCTTAAAATTATGGCTCATCCTGAATGTCTAGTTCCTTTATTATAGCATGATTACCCACGCAGAGAATTGGATTCTCCGGATATGGAATTACGCACCATGAGGTTTCTCCTAAACAAGTAATTATCATATAACCAACTTCGTAAGTACAATCATTATTTTGTGCTGTCGCTCGAAAAGGAAGAACAAAGCACATGAAAACACTTACAATGCTAAACGCTGCTAATGCTCCCAATAGTTTCTTTTTCATAATTCAATGATTTTTAAAATTGTTTTTCAATCAATATAAAGAATATCAACATAAGTTATCCTTTCATTCCTTTATTTGTGTTATTGAATAATAACTGATGTAAAGGTACTCACTAATCTAGATTATTCTGCATAAAAACATATAACAAATACCAAAAACAAACCTGATAATCAGCCCGTTACAATTCCTTCATATAACAGCATGAAAGTATAGTCTATTTTGCTTCGACTGAACCAAGCAACAGAAGACGAAAGCCTTACGCTCAGGGGATTGGGCTCAAATATAGCATCGTTACGAAGCCTACGATTATATCTTGCGGCATCACTTATCGCACAAAAAGGCGGTTGCACCGTCACAGAAACTTCATTATCGAGTGGCAGTCTTGGCGGTCCAGTCACTGATTCAAGATTTGTTAATTGAATCTTGCACCAAGCATAGTGGTTACTGGGTTAATAAAACGGCATCATTTCTTCGTAATGAGCATGATGAAAAAAGGCTCAGGGAGTGAGTCTATTGTCTTTTTGGATGGGGCCGCTGCCGTTAAGGAGTGGAAAACCTATATTCGAATCTGTTCAACTCACTCTTGACAGAATAACAATCCATAATACGTTAATTTTCCGGAATCATTCTTAAAGGTTGAGGGTTTAACCGGACCGAATCTGTGGATCCCTCTGTTCTTGTTCGTCAGCCTTTTATACTCATAAACGGAGGGCTTGTTTCTGATGATGAAGTTGTAGACTACATGCGGTGTATCGGCTTTGAAGAATCGCAAAGATTGGGTGGATACAATCCCAGCATTCTTTCTGAGTATGTGAATAGGAGTTTCAATATTGCTGATTTGCATAAAGAGAACATTGCCCGATTTGATTATCCTTCTGGAGATTCTCTGTTCTTTGTCATTGACTATACGGCCTATTTTAGCACTCCAAGTCTTAGGTTAGATGGTTCTTTTTGTTTGGAGAACCAGAGGAGTGGACTTACATGAGCAAAAACGTTTGCCTTATGAGATTCGACCAAGTGATAACCCATACATTATCAATAATCAGTTACCTAAATATAGGGTATAAACAGAAGTAGAAGGTGTCTTAAACTTATTTATTCTCTTATTAGATTAGTCTATCAATCCGATTCTTGAATTCAAGATTCAGCGTTCTTTTAGAACGGTCTTTCTTGATTGACAACGGGTTTAAGAGATGACTTGCCGTATGCTGTTTTTCATAGGAACCTCCTTAGTAAGTCCCGTGGTAACTGCGCCCGCTACAGTACACATATTTACCTCCACAGTCTTCTTATTTGGAAGCTGTTTATGTATATTGTTGAAAGTAATACCACCCCACTGCTGATTATCTTAGGATCCAGCCTAATGATTAGAGGCTCACTTTTAATCAGAAGAGGGGAGTAATTAAATGGGAAAAGTAGGTGACTAGCTGCTATATTTACTTTTTTCGCAAAGAATAGTATTTTTGCTTATATTTGCAACAAATACGAGAAACACACGATTTCTATAGAGGAATCTGATTGACGGGCTGACTATCGAATCTGGAAAATTCAAAATCTCTTGGCCGCCGTTCAGATTTCCTATATCCTGCATACGGGATATGGGAAGTCTTTTGGTAAGAAGAGTACGGCCTTCCAGAGCCCGATAGTCAATTATCAGAAGATACTGCCATATCCTTTTTTGTTCCCGTCAGATTCGCTTTTGGGCTGCCGGGGATTTCTCATACCTTTCTTGGATTAAAATAACACCCTTTCTCTGGCAGCCTTTATTAAAAGTTCTGTATCTTTGCGAGGTGTGATGTAAAATGATATGAGACAATTCTTTCCTTTTGCAGTTCTTCTCTGTTTAATCTCTTGTGCGGAGGATCGACATGCCTCCATGGCCTTCAATCAAGCCGAATCGTTATTATTCACGGCACCGGACAGTGCGCTTGCTCTTGTTCGTAGGATTGATGGGCAAACCTTGTCGTCAAGAACTCTCCAGGCCCGCCATGCTCTCTTGATGACGATAGCCCAAGACAAGTGTTATATCGATGTCGCGGAAGATTCAACAGTACGAGTGGCCTACGACTACTACAAAAAACACGGAAGAGAATGGGACCGCCTAATGGCAACCTACTATCTGGGCGTCATCCAACAGAATGCGAAGGAGTACATCAATGCGGCATTGGCTTTCCGTGAGGCTGAGCCCTTGGCAGAGGAGCTCGAGGATTATCGGCAGTTAAGTCTGATTGAGCAGCATCTGTCCAATATCTTTGCCTTGAATTATGACCATATTCGGGCATTGGAATATGCGAAGAAGGCGGAGAGAGCTGCCAAGCAAGCTGGAGAATCGCTGATGGCTGATTATTGCAGGTATGATGTTGCAATTCAACTACTATCCATGTATCGTTACGAAGAAGCCGAAACAGTTCTTAGACAGTTACTAGACTCAAGTAATGAGAATTCGGAGTTGTCTTCTTATGCTGCGAAAAGGTTGGCACAATCTCTTTTGTTTAAAGAAAACCCTAATGCTTTAGTTGCTAAACAGTTATATTGGGACATTGAGAAGCAGAATAAGTCAGCCCTTAGTAGTCATGACTATGGATTGCTGGCTTTAATCAGCGAGAAAGAAAGCGATTCGAAAAAAGCGGATACATATCTCCAGGTTTCAAAAAGTCTGATACAGTCTCCTGCAGATAGTGCGATTTACTATAATGACTGTCGTAATGTTTACGATGAAAGGAAAGATTGGGAAAAAGCACATCGGGCGAAAACGGAATCGGTTAGAATCCAAGATAAAATGACTCTCGAATTACTTGAGCAGTCACTTACCCATTCCATGGAGTCTTATTATAAGAATGAATGGGAACTTGAGCAAGAACGGTCTCGTTCACGTCTCTATTTATCCATTCTGATAGTTACGTTTTTGACTTTAGTGTTCTTGGTGCTATATTCTCTTCTTCGTAAAAGAAATAAGCAGATAATGGAAGATATGGCAAGTATCCAAGACATTTCATCCGATTTGGTGGACTCGCTTATCGCTGAAAAGGTTAAGTCCCTGCAGCAGTTATCTGAGTCATACTTTTCCTGGGATGATCATGCTATCACTAAACGAGAACACAAAAGAGGGAAACTATCCAAAGATGAGATTATCACTACCTTCAGGATACAATTGAGCGAACTGCGAAATGATCATTCTGTCATTGCTACTTTGGAGCAGTCTCTGAATTTGACTGATAATGGGATTATGGAAAAAGCTCGTCATTATCTCAAGAAAGAGAAAGAACTTGACTTTTCCATTTTGACATTGCTGTTTTCTGGCTTCTCTATCAAGAGTATCAGCTATCTGCTTCGGATGTCTGAAGCCTCACTCCGAATGCGGAAAACTCGATATAAACAACAGTTTGAAACGATGTCGGAACCCATCCGGAGCCTTTTTCTTACAAAAATGAGGTAATTATTGTCGTGTTACATCTTCATTTTATAACAAATTGATTATCAGCATATCTTCTATGCGATTGTTATATCGTTTTATCGTGTCCTAAGATTTATTTGTAGTACTTTCGTATTGTTATTTTAACCCATTAAACAATACGAGGTATGAGAAAACCGATTATGGTCATAGCTAGCTTGATGTTAGCTATTACCGCCCTGGCTTCTCCTATAGGGAAAACAATGGGAGACGTAATTGATATTCCTATTCTGAATCCGGAGGATCAGCCGGGTGGTCGCCCTAGAAGCGTTCCTCCCTTCTCTGCTTGTTTGGATACAAGTCAGAACAGCCTGCTTGTTAACGCTCTTTACAATGTCGGCTATGTCGATGTCGTCATCGAGAACTTGTCTACCGGTGAATCTGCTGAGTTTTACTTCAATTCTGCAGTGCCGACCTTCTTCCCCATCAGTGGGAGTGCAGGCAACTGGCGAATTACCCTTACACTGGGAAGTGGCGAGGAGTACCAAGGAGAGTTCGTGATTTAGGATTTTGGTCCCCATGCTATAGCTAATTCGGCTGAAGCTAATTCGGCTGAAAAGTATTGGCTTTGTAGGACACCCCGTATGATAGAATCTACGAGGTGTTTCCCTATTGATTCTTTTTTTGCAGCCCCTATTTTAATTATTCGGTCTTTCAACTTGAGAGTATCCATCTTATGAACCAGTTTTTATTAACAATAACCAATACTTTTCCCATTCGACCCCCTAGAAACTATTATCGTAGAGTGATTGGGGCACTGGTAATCCTTATTACAATCATATTACCGGCATCTGCCCAGACAGATGTATCATATCTCCGTGGCGCTACTCAGTTGGAGGACATTCTTCCGCCGAGCCCGGAGTCGTCATCTCGCGTGAAGTATGCTGATGTGCCATTCACGCACAGCCTTGGAATGGCTGAATACTCGGTGCCGCTTTGGGACCTCCGTGGCCGTATTCTTAATTTACCCTTGTCGCTGGAGTACCACAGCGGAGGTATCCGGATGGACGAGATCGCCGGCGTGGCCGGCCTTGGCTGGACGCTGGAGGCGGGCGGGTGCATCACGCGCGAGGTGGTTTACATGCCTGACGAGTTCGAGCGCCTGTCTGAGCCGTTCTACCGGATGCCGACGTCGTCGGAACTGTCAGCCCTTTCAACGAACCCCGCCCCGCAGTCGGGGGCGGGCCTCACCCTGTTGCAGGACATCCTGTACAACCGCCGAGACTGCAGCCCTGACCGCTACCGTTACAGCGTGTGCGGCCTGAGCGGGACGTTCATCATGGATGAGAACTTCACGCCCGTCCACCTGACGGGTCCTGGCGTCTCGTTGACTTATGAACGCAGCTCGGACACGTTCACGCTGAAGGGCCCGGACGGGACGGTGTACGTATTGGGCGGGAACGATGTGTCAGGCCATACCGCCCGTGAGGTAAGCACGCGCCGCGACCCGCCCATCTACGGCGAGACGCCCACCTCTGGTCAGGAGGTGGACTGGGAAGCGGTGACCGCCTGGTACCTGACGGGCGTGACGAGCCGCGACGGGACGGAGACGGCGACGTTCACGTACGATGACGGCGGGAGGTGGAACCGCAATATCAAGGGTAAGAGCTGGCAGATGAGCGTGTCGCCGAACAGCAGCGGGCAGTATGAGGAGTCGGGAGTATCCCTGTCCTCGTCGGAGGTGAAGTCCGAGCATCAGGTGTGCCTGCTGAAAGGGATCTCGCTCAGCGGCTATACCGTCACGTTCTCCTATGCGTCCGGTACGGGCTCCGTCTCCCACCGGATGCCGTCCGGTGAGACGGCCCCGTCGAACCACCCCTGGCGCCTTTCGGAAGTGTCGGTGAAGCATGGCAGCACGGTGCTTGCGCGCTATGTGGTGAACACGGCCCGGGACAGCCATGACGGCCGCATCGTGCTGAACGGGGTCGATGTGTACCGGGGCAACGACCTGGACGACCGCTGGACATTTACGTACTGTAAATCAAGTACTCTCACTTACTATCAACAGCAGGGCGTCCACCACTTCTCCCAGGACTGGTACGGCTACTATAACGGCGAATGCGAGCCGGAAGTGCTTCCCGTGACCTTGCTGTCCCGCTCGAACCTGTGCCCCTACGAACTGGTGTCCACGTCCGGCGGTCATGTCCCGGAACTGTCCCACGGAGTGCCGGATGGCCGGCGTACGTCGTACATGAGTCTGAAGTCTGCGGACCACGACGGCGCATTGACGAGCTGGACCTATGAGGGGAACAAACTGGCGGTCGGCTCCGGGATAACCGTGGGCGGCATCCCGGTGGACTCGGTGTCGGTGGGGGTCCGCGTGAAGGAGATCCTCGTCAGCGATGTGGACCGTCGGGTGCGCGCGCGGCGTTTCCACTACTCGACCCCGAGCATCTCGGGCCCTCTGCTCCCGGAGGTGGGGATGTATCTGTCGGTCTCCGTTCAGGAAGTGGACATGGGAACGAACTTCGGCGGTCTCCCGACCGGGACGAAGTACAACTACTCCTATTCTCTCCATGAGTCCGCGCTGGGCCCCGGATCGACAATCTCGGGAACGACCGTCGCCTACGGCGAGGTGACGGAGGACACGTTCGCCCCGTCCTCTTCCCCTTACATCCACATACAGCTTGGCTCCGACATTCCCATCCTGATACCCACTTCTCCGATATCCCGCGACGTGTACAAGTATAATGTGAATCCCATATGGAAGAGCTATACCGATCACAGTTCGAGTTTCCCCTCTGGTTGGACGAGTGCGTACAATCCGCCGTGCGCCCTGGATCCGATGGACGGGCTCCGCATGGGCTGTTATGATGAGATTGGGGACCGGACTGCGCTTCTGATCCGCCATGAGCGCTACGCGCACAACGGAACGACTTTCAGCCTTGTGGAGTCGGAGGACCTGACTTACGAGACCCCCACGTCGGGATCCGTCATGGTGGACTATCACGTGGAACAGGTGATGCACCTGATGCTCTACGGATCTGAGAACGGAGACGATATGCTGCATTACCCGGTGTATGCACCGGTTACATACAGCAGCAACCCCGTGAGGACGGTGAAGGTGGGATACCACCCTTCGGGGAGCGACACGACGGTGGTGACTTCCACGTACGTTCCCCGCGGCACCCTGTCGAAACCGGTCCGCCTGTCGAGTCAGTCGCAGACGGAGGCCGGCATGACGCGGACGCTGTCATACACGTACGCCGACACATGGCCGGGCGGCCCGTCGTGGACCACGACGCTGACGAACCAGCACGCGCTGTCCCTGCCGCTGAAGCGGTCGCTGTCCTACAGCCGCCGGACGGCCGGAGGCGGGACCGAGCCGCTTGGGACACGGAAGGAGGAGCGGATGGAGTACGGCATGACGGGCGTGAACGGCGTCCAGCGTCTTCTCCTCCAGAGCCACAAGGAATATACGGCCGGCGTGGAGAGCTGGAGCGAGACGGTGTTGGGCCGCGACCCGCTGGGCAACGTGTCGGGCGTGAAGGAGCGCGGCCGCCCTTCGACGGTGATCCTGTGGGGGTACAAGGGCCTGTATCCGGTGGCGGTGGTGGAGAACGCGTCCGTCAGTGCCGTGACGACGGCGCTGGGTGCGGGCGTTGTCAGCGCGATGGCTTCGGCCTCGTCCCCTACCACGGCGCAGATGAACGCGGTCGCGAACCTCCGGAGCGTCCTTCCCGCGGCGCATGTAACGACCTATGCCTGGTCTCCCGGGAAGGGGGTGACGTCGATGACGGACCCTGCCGGCGTGAAGACGACTTATGAGCGTGACGGTGCGGGTCGCCTGACGTGCGTGAAGGACGCGGCGGGCCATGCGGTGGAAGGCTGGACGTACGACCTGCTGAATGACGGCGGGGACGGTCACCTGAGCGTGCGTCACCGTACCTATCGTTCGGAGTCGGGAACCCAGTATTCGGAGGACGTGCGCTGGTGGAACACGCTGGGACTGGTGGAGGAGGACGTGTCGATCGGTGCTTCGGGCCAGATGAGCGTCTCCGGGATAAACGACGACCTGGTAACGGCTTACGAGGGTGACTGGATGCTCCACGATGACGTGAAGGCGTGGCTGCCGTACCCGGTGAGCGGTACGGGCGGTTCCTACCAGGCGAACGCGTCGCAGGCCGCCGCGGGTCATCACGGCGACACGCTGGCGTACGCATACAAGCACTATGAGGCATCTTCCCGCGACCGCGTGCTGGGGACGGCCCGTCCCGGCTACGCAGGGGTGCACGAGGCCACCCTGTCGGATGACACGCGGAGCGGCTTCCCCAGGCTGGTGTGGCAGGACGGTACGGGCGTGGTGACGGAGGGGACGTATGCCTCCTGGGAGGTCGTCGGCACCCATGCCGTGGACGAGGACGGCCGCAGCGTTGAGGAGGTGAAGGACCATGCGGGAAGACTGCTGGGAACGATCCGGGGCACGTCTGCCTCGACATACTACGTGTATGACCGTGGAGACTGCCTGCGCGCCGTGGCGGGAAGCGGCACGTCGCTGACGGACACGCTGAACATGTGGCGCTACAGCTACGATGCGCTGGACCGCGTCTCGTCGAAGGGAATCCCCGGCAGCATCCGGGAGTCCTACGGCTATGACGACGAGGACCGCATCGTCAGCATCCACCGGGGCAGCGTCCTGCTGGAGAACGAGTATGATGCGTTCGGCCGCGTGACGGCGGTGTACAGGACGGTTGGCTCGGGTACGGGCGAGCTGCTGGAGGAACACTTCTACGATAGTTATCCTACGGCTGCGTCGGACCTGATGCAGGCGGCGGTAGGCTCCGGTGGTTGGAGCGGCCCCGCTAAGGGCCTGGAGACGTATGCTCGGATTGCGGAGCTGGACGGAGACGGCGCGGTGTCTGGGATGACCCGGACGCTGTACCTGTACGACGAGAAGGAACGGTTGGTGAAAACGCTGTCCGAGGACCCGGAGGACTGCCTGCTGACGGAGGAGACGACGTACTCGTTCAGCGGCGAGCCCCTGTCCGTCGTGACGTCCTATGCCCATGACGGGGTGACGGACGCGCTCTCGCGGACGATGACCTATGACGGTCGCGGCCGCCTGACGGGATCGGGCTCGAGCCTGAGCGTCGGTTCCTCGGGCGGCGGCACGCCATCCACGGCCACCGGAAGTACGCAATACACCTACGACGCCCTGGGTCGCCTGAGCGGTACGTCGGTGACGACCCCGGGCGGCAAGACGCTCACGACGGCGGATACCTATACCCTGCGTGACGAACTGTCCACGCGGACGGTGAGCAAGGACAATGCGACCCTGTTCACGGAGTCGCTGACCTATGACGGCACATCGGGGATCACCGGCGTGTCGCCTTCGTACACGGGCCTGATCACCCGCCGCCAGGAGACCTGGTCTTTCCCGGGGATCGCGCCCACGACCGCGACGGAAGGCTTTACCTATGACTACGCCGGCCGCCTGACCCGCTCGGGAAGCGCCTCCTCGCCGGTGACCTACACGTACGATGCGCGCGGCAACCTGCTGACGGCAGGGACGGACGCATACGCCTACACGGGTGACCGCCTGGCATCCATGACCCGTTCGGGCATCGGGACAGTGAGTTTCACCCACGATGTTCTGGGCCGCATGACCGCAGACGGCCATTCAGGGACCTCAATAGAGTACAATCACCTGGACCTTCCGCGAAAAATCATCGGAAACGGTGGAATATCTGTAGAATATTCCTATCTTTCGGACGGAAGCAAGAGCAAAGCGGAACGCAGTGACGGGACGGGGCTTGTGTACCGTGGATCATTGACATACCGAAAGGCAGCGAATGGATCGCTTACGCTAGAGGGCGCGGACGTGCCAGAAGGAAGACTCACGCCCAACGGACTGCGGATGTACGTGACGGATCACCTGGGCAGCGTCCGTGCAGTAGTTGACGGAGCGACGGGTAACCTGTACACGGCGAAGGATTACGAGGCGTATGGAACCTCCTCGATGAACGCGACGGGGTCGTCGTACCTTACCACGGCGCCGACCGGAGAGACCTTCCGCCAGGGCTTCACGGGCCAGGAGGACCAAGGACCCGATTTCAGCCTCCCATACACGGACTACGGTGCAAGACAGTATAGTCCGGCGCTGCGCCGCTGGCTTGTCCCGGATCCGATGAGCGAGAAGTATTATGGAATCAGTCCGTATGCGTATTGTGCGGGGAATCCGGTGAATTACACGGATCCTAGTGGTGAAGATTGGAAGGATTTTCTCCGTGGGCTTCTTGTCGGTTTTATTACCAATATTATTCCTGGTGCAGCAACCAGGAGGGATATTGAAGAGATTCGAGATTTGCATGATTACAATGCTGGACTGAAGACAGCTGATGCCATTTCATTAACAATTGCATTTGGTATGGTGGCCGGCGGTGAGAGTGGGGAAGCTACAGGTGCTTCTATGGTCGTGGCTGGTAGTGCTGCAACAGCGACGCTGGTTGCTGCTCCTGAAGGAGTAACCATTGCCGGAGCAGGTGCCATTACGATTGGGGGAAGTACAATCGTGAAAGCAGCTGGAAGTGCATTATTTGCTAGCGCTCTAAGTAACGCTGATAGTGGTTACAGTCACGGTACGGCAACCGAAACCCCAAGCAAAACATTATGGAAGAGTAAAGATAAAAGTGAAGGAAGGATTGATGTTGAAGTGGTTAAGAACAGAGAAAGTCAAATTCATTACCAAGAAAAGGGGAATAAAAATAAATACATTTATAAGGACAACGCCTTCTATGGTAAGGATCCGATAACGGGTAAATATAATAAAAAAGCGCCAAAAAGAATCAACGATTTATTAAATAGGGATGACGTTAAACAAGCTATTAGTAAAGGAAAGCGCTATTCTGGGGAAGAATAGAGTCAAGATTTCCATGAACCGAAAAATGATGGAGATAATGGCTAAATATCAAGTAACTCCTATGGATTTATTGGAGGGAAGAGTCACACCATCTTTTCGAAAATACCTTAGAATTACTCAAGATTTGAGAAGTCAAGAGTATACATATGAATGGGCCATGAACGATATGGCGGGATTCTATGGAGATGATCTACCTGCTAATGAGAATTCCGATAATCGAGTATACATAGAAGGAGATAATAATCATGATAATCTTGTGCTCGGTTATGCTCTGTGTCGTAGCATTGCGTGCAGCTTAGTTGATATGAAAGACCGTTTCCATGTTTTTATGAACTTTTCAGATGATGGAGAATATGATTGTGTTAAGGTGTCGTTTTATTGTCGTCGCCAATCGTATCCAGATGTTCTTTCCTCTCTGGAAACGTATGTAAATGAAGGTATTGTTTTATTTGATATACTGTAGCTTAAGAGCGTGACCTTCGAAGGAGGTCGTATCGAGATGAACGATACAGGATATAAAGTACAATATCGCATCAAGAATACAACAACAGTGGAGGTGGATCGAAGAGAAGCATCAGTTATATATTTAATTATGGGAACGATATACCTGATTACACCAAAAATCTCATAAAACACTGAAGTCCAGCGCAAAAAACGCTGGACTTTTTGAAAGATTCCCATAGTTTTCAAGTATAAATAAGATGTAAACACCTTGAGACTATGAGACTTGCACTTGAACATTTCAACTCCCTTATCTCCCTCGTCAACCATTTCAATAACGACAAGCGTTGCCGTGATTTCATCACCGAACAGCGTTGGGGCAAGGTGGTAGTTTGCCCGTTCTGCGGATGCACCCATATCTACGAATGCGGTAACGGGGACAATCAGTTCAAGTGTGCCCATTGCCACAAGCGTTTCTCTTGCCTTGTGGGAACCATCTTTGAGAACACCAAACTACCATTGCAGAAGTGGTTTATGGCTATGTACCTTATCAGCAGCCATAAGAAGGGTATATCCTCCCGTCAGTTGAGCCGTGACATTGAAGTGACACAGAAAACCGCGTGGTTCATTCTCCACAAGATTCGAACCTCTTTGCACAGGAGGATGTGGTTCTTGATGGCGTGGTGGAGTGTGACGAAATGTATCTCGGCGGCAGGGAAACCAACAAGCACGATAGCAAGAAAATGGAGAAGACGCAGGGACGCAGCACCAAGACGAAGATTCCCATCTTCGGTATGACGATGGTGTGGAAAACCGAGGATGTGGACAAGGAAACGGGTGAGGTGCGTGAGAAGACACATACCTATGAGGTGGCGAAGAAAGTGGCTGACACCAAGGCTGCAACCCTTATCCCCATCATTGAGCATTTCGTTGCCGAGGGCAGCACTGTTGTCACGGATGAACTGTCCGCATACAACGGGCTTGACAAGAAATACAATCATATCTTCGTCCGTCACGGCGAGCGTGAATTCACCGTAGGTTCCTATTCAACCAATGGGATTAAGGGCTTTTGGGGACACTTCAAGAGGGTTGTCTTCGGCGCATATCACTTCGTCAGCAAGGCATACCTTGAAAGATACATTGACGAAGCCGTGTTCCGTTTCAACACCAAGGAGATGAAAGAAGCCGATAGGTTCTCCATTATGTTTGAGAAGTCTATCGGCAAGGTTCGGTATGAGGATGTGAGGATGGTGGCTTAGCTATCCCTTTTCATTTTT
>JAEEGL012874375.1_pt1 | contig 14850 bp, 9 predicted proteins | sample 9134231 | NCBI WGS metagenome assembly JAEEGL01 (sample SAMN16246548, study PRJNA631951) | gut metagenome | biome: gut microbiome; feature: rumen; material: fiber-attached | host: Bos | place: Iran: Karaj | collected 2018-10 | reverse complement strand
GATATTGTAAATGAAGGGGGGATTGGAGACTTCGAGCACAAGCTGAAGCAGCTTACAGCAAATTATGAATACAGCACTAGCTTTGAAGCTCCAAACGCGCATTTTCTCGTTGTAGATGATAATGCAATGAACCGAAAGGTTTTTGCAGCGCTGTTAAAGGAATCAAAGGTAAAGGTTTCTGAGGCAGCAAGTGGTGATGAGTGCCTTGACCTTATCCAAAAAGAGCATTATGACATGATTTTCCTGGATCACATGATGCCTGGCATGGATGGTGTGGAAACCTTCAAGCGCATGGCTTCATTAGATGGCAACAAGTGCTTGAGAACTCCGGTTATAGCACTTACAGCCAATGCCATCGCTGGTGCCAGAGAACGATATTTGACAATGGGCTTTCATGGCTTTCTGTCAAAGCCTGTAGTTCCAGCCCAATTAGAGAAAACCATCAGGGATTTCCTGCCAAAGGATTTGATGGAGCATCATGAAATAAATGCTATAGACGAGGCCAGAATGAATCGTGTAAAGCCGGTAGAGCTTCCTGAAATAGAGGGGGTTGATTGGGATTATGCACTGCTTCATTTCCCGGATTCAAAAATGGTGCTCACTACAGCAATAGACTTTTATGATTCCATTGGATACGAGGCAGAAATAATTGATTCATACTATAGTTTGATAGATGATAATTTCCCACTGGCTGATTATCGCATAAAGGTTCATGCTGTAAAAAGTATGGCAAACACAATAGGCGCCACTGCTTTAGGTGGCCTTGCAAAGATATGTGAGTACGCAGCAAGGGATAAAGAAATCGACAAAATCAGAAGTCTTACTCCAGTTCTTTTAGAAGAAATGGAAAGCATGAAGAAAAGACTTAAAATCCTTACATCAGAAGTTGAAAAACCACAGATGGAGGATTTGGATGAGCTGTATGCTCTTCTTGAAATGCTAAAGATGTCTATAAAGGCTCATGATTCTGAGCTTGCGGACAATATTATAAAACAGATTATATCCTTTGCTTACGAGGATGATATTCAGGTAAGAATAGACGAATTAAATCAGTCTATTATGAATTTAGATGAAGACAAAGCTTTAGCACAAATCGAAGAATTACAAAAGTAAATTCACAAGTAATAACACAGGTAATACAAGGAGAATTGGAAAATGCGCAAAATACTTATTGTTGGGGATTTTAACAACGACACCTCGGATGTTAATTCCTATCTTTCACATCATTTTCATACCCAGCTATGCACTGACAGCGCAAAAATCGTAAGGAGTATGCTGAAGCTATATAACCCGGAACTTGTGCTTATGGATATTGATGATTTCGAGTTAAATCATGAGGAAGTATTTGAGGCTATTCGTGAATATAACTCAGAGCTTCCGGTACTCACTTATGGCAGGGAGACAAAAAAGCAAATGTTTATCTCCTACTATTATTCAGGACAGTGCAAGCATGTGGCGCAACCTTCCAAGGAACTGCTTATTCAAAGCATCTGCAAGGAATTCAATATGAATGCCGATGCGATTTTGAATGCAGTAGAGGAAACAGATAAAAAGCATATTATCGTTGTGGATGACAACCCAGTATTGCTTCGCAACATGAGAAATATGCTTCAGGATAAATACAGAGTGACACTGGCAACATCAGCAGCTCAGTGCATGAAGGCTATGGGAACAGATAAACCGGATTTGATTATTTTGGATTACGAAATGCCGGTCGTTGACGGAAGACAGACTCTTGAGATGATAAGGGCCGAGGATGATGTCAAGGATGTGCCTGTAATCTTTTTAACAGGAATAGCAGATAAAGAGCATGTAGATGCAGTTCTTGATTTGAAGCCTGCAGGCTATTTCGTAAAGCCACCAATGCAAACCAAAATAATAAATGCAATTGAAAACATTTTCTTAAAACAGAGTGAGTGATATGTAGGACGGGGGGTATACCATGAATTTTAAGAAGATCGGAACTAAGATGCTGGTACTTATTTTACCGGTATTGATTGCTGCACAAATATTGCTGACAGTAATTTCGGCTGTATCCAGTCAAAACCTTGTTGATGAAAAAACTCAACAGGCTATGAGTGCTGAGCTACGTGCAAACAACTCAGAAATTGAGTCAAAGCTTAAAGAAGTGGAGATTCTGGCTGATTCTATAGCTATCAGTGTAGCAAACTCATATTCCTTCACAGAGTGGGGAAGCTATGAGAAAATGCTTGAAAGCATGATAGACAGTAATGATATTGTGTTGGGTTCTGGTCTTTGGTTTGAGCCGTATGCATATGACCCTGAGCAGCAATACTACGGACCTTATGTAATGAAGGATGGTGGTAACCATGTTACTACTTGGGAATATAGTAATGCAGAATATGACTATTTTACACAGGAGTACTATACCAATGCCATGGCATCAGACAGGGCTGTTATCACTAATCCATACTATGATCCTTCATCAGGTATGATTATGTCATCCTGCTCTACTCCAATAGTAGTAAATGGTTCCAAAATCGGATGTGTTACTGTAGATATCGAACTATCTTCAATTACAGAGCTCATAGGCAATGTAAAGGTTGGCGAATCAGGAGTAGGTATTCTGATTACAGGTGATGGTATTTTGATAGCCGGCCATGATGACAAAATGGTTCAAGATGGTGCCAATATCTCAAGTGATGCCAATGCTTCATTTGCAGCCATGGGACAAGAAGTCATTGCAAATCAGTCTGGCATGTCAAGCTATAAGGATGGAAAAGAAGAATACAAGGTTTATTACGACACCATTCCGGAAACAGGCTGGAAGTTTTTGATTTCAATCAGAGCGTATGAATTGATGCGCCCGATTTATATCCTTATCAATATTCTTGTATTTGTATGTGTCATAGCAGTTGTACTTGCAACCATCATTATCGTTATTGGAATCGGTGGTGTTGCCAAGACCATCAGAAGAGTTCAGAATTTTGCATCCGAGCTTGCTGGAGGCGATTTCACAGTTCAGCGTCTTTCGGTTAAAGGTCGAGACGAGCTTGCAGTTATGTCCGACTCCCTCAATGAGATGTATGGAAACAACAAGGGGGTTATCAGTAGCATCGCAGAATACTCGATCGATATTAATGATTCCAGCAGCAAGCTAAAGGTTGCGGCTCAGGATCTAAAGATAGAATTCGATAAAATTGTTGATATCATGACAGCGGTTAATTCAGACATGATGAATTCATCTGCAGCAACACAGGAGCTTTCAGCTTCTGTAGACCAGGTAGCCCAGTCTGCTGACAATCTTAATGAAGAAACAAAGCGCAGCTTGGAGCTTGCAGTTGATATTCAAAAACGTGCCAATGCAATTGGCAAGGAAAGCCAGGAAGCATTTGATAAATCACAGACCTTGCAGAACAACTTCCAGACAAAACTTGAAGAGAGTATCGCCCAATCTAAGGTCGTTGAGAATATTGGTGAAATGGCCAGCGTAATTGCAGACATCGCAGACCAGATTACATTGCTTTCACTCAACGCTTCAATCGAAGCAGCCCGCGCAGGAGAACAGGGTAAGGGCTTTGCCGTAGTTGCTACAGAAATCGGAAAACTGGCAGGCCAGACTACCGATTCAGTAGAAAAGATTCAAGATACTATTTCAGCTATACAGGATGCTTTTGAGGGTCTGGAAACAAATGCTAAATCCCTTCTCGAATATGTATCTGGAACAGTTACACCTGACTATAAGAACTTTGTATCGGTAGCTGAAAGATATGGACAGGATGCAGAATCCATCAAGGATTCCTCAGAAAAGCTTTCTGTTATGACCGACTCTATCCAGAATATTATGAGTGAGGTTAGACTTGCGCTCCAAAACATTGCCGAGGCTACGCAAAATACTGCTGCTAACAGCGGTGACGTAATGGATTCCGTTGAAAACCTTTCAGAGACAGTTGCCGAAATCAACAATATGTCTGACAAACAAAATGGCATCTCAGATGAGCTGACGCAGGTTGTTAAAAAGTTCAAGCTTCAAGAATAATTATAGCGAGGGTACCACAGGTACCCTCGTTTTTTTTGATTTTATATGGTAGAATATCTTTAAATTGGGAGATTTTTAATGTTAGGGAGAAACTATGCGTATTATTCATTGTGCAGACCTGCACCTAGACTCCAAAATGGAAAGCAATTTAGATAAAGAACAGGCACTTCTCAGGCGCTCAGAGTTAATTGAAACCTACGAGCGCATGGTAGAGTACGCCCATGACAATGATGTGAGGGCGATTCTCATTGCCGGAGATTTGTTCGACAAAACCCACATCCGCAAGGAAGTAAAAAAGCGTGTGGTAGAGCAGATTCTATCGCATCCAGAGATTGAATTCTACTATCTAAAGGGCAACCATGACAGATGTGATTTTATGGAGCCAGGTATAGATGAAATACCTGCCAATTTTCATATGTTTTCAGATGAGGGCTGGACTAGTTACGAATGCGACGATGTGGTTATTTCAGGAATGGAGATTAATTCTTCCAATGTATCTACCCTGGCACAGCGTCTGGTACTTAATTCTGCAGCTATCAATATCGTCATGCTTCACGGTCAGCAGTCTGACTACGACGGCAAGGATGGAGCGGAGATTATAAACACCACTGCCCTAAAGGGCAAATTCATAGATTACCTTGCCCTTGGTCACATTCATAAATACATATATGAACAGCTTGATGACAGAGGAGTTTACTGCTACCCAGGCTGTCTTGAGGGCCGAGGCTTTGACGAGACAGGAGACAAGGGCTTTGTGGTTCTTGAAATAAATGATGGTCATATTGAGTCTGAGTTTATTCCATTTGCAAAGCGCAGACTTCATGAGATAGAAGTCCCTGTTACAGCCGAGATGGACATTCAGGCCACAGTAGCTAAAGCCAAGAGACGTCTTGATGATGTGGATCCCCAGGATTTGATTAAATTCGTTCTCACTGGAGAGCGTGAGCTTGATGACGAGCTTGATATAGCCCGCTTCGTCAGAATGTTTGAAAATAAATATTTCTTCGTGAAATGTTATGACCATACCAAAACACTGGTAGATTACGACAGCTTCCAGTACGACAAATCCCTAAAGGGAGAGTTTGTCCGCTTGGTTCAGGCTCAGGACATGAACGAAGATGAAAAAGCAAAAATAATAGAACTTGGCATTAGAGCCATAATGGGGGAGGATATAGAATGAAATTAATATCGTGCCATATAGCCCATTTTGGCAAAATTAACAACTTTAAATACGATTTCAAAGATGGCTTTAATTCTATTCTTCAGGAAAATGGTTGGGGCAAAACCACATTTTCTGTATTTATGAAGGCTATGTTTTACGGCCTCGAATATTCACCAAACACAAAAAAGAAGCTGCTTGAACGTAACCATTATCTTCCATGGGATGGAAGTGTATGTGGCGGAAACATCGTATTTTCCACCAAGGATAAAGAGTATCGAATAGAGCGCACCTTCGGTCAGACAGACAAGGATGACACTTTTGCTTTATATGACAATGTTACCGGACTTGCATCTTTAGATTTTACAGAAAACATCGGTGAAGAGCTCTTTAGGGTAGATAGGGATTCCTTTGAAAAAAGTGTCTATATTCCGCAGACGTCTCTTGGCACTGGCATGACCGATTCCCTCAATGCAAAAATGGGAAATCTTGCAGCTGCAAAGGATGACATCAGCAATTTCGATGTAGCTCTAAAGAGTATAAAAGATGCCAGAACCAGCTACACCAGAAACAGCAAGGTCAACCCTGGCAAGCTTGTCAGCATCAAAAATGAAATAAACAAATTAAAAGAAGAATACGAAAAGCTCCCAGCATTGGAAGAGAGTGTAGAGGCTATGAGCTGTCTTGTTGAGGAAAAACAGGATACCTTAGGCCGTCTACAGGCTGAAAAGCAAAAACTTGCAGAAACAATTCAGCTACAGAGTAAAAGAGAGCAGGAGCTTGGAGCCTATCGCACCCGCATTGACACGCTTAAAAATGAGCAGGAGCGAATAGCAGTTTTAGATGAGTTTTTTGCAGCAGGAGTTCCATCTGACGAAGAAATCGCCATGCTTGAACAGACCGACAGAGATTTGGCTGTTCATGAGCGTGCAGTAAAGGGACTCACCGACGAGCAGGAAAAGGAAACTCCTGTGTTTGAAAAACCATTTGAAAACAAAATCCCAGATGATAGTGAATTTGCCCTATGGAATAAAATGGCAGCCAATCTTGCAGAGCTTAGAGCAAAAGCAGAGCACTCCAAACTATCAGAGGATGCCAGCCGCCAGCTGACAGAGCTTAAGTTTTTCTTTGACAAGCTGGTGCCTACGGACGAGCAGTTGGCCCATATAGAAAGACAGACTACGCTTATCACAGGACTAGAAGCCCGTGTAGATCAAAGTAACGAGCGACTTTTGATGATGCAAGCAGAAAAGGCTGCTGATGAAAAGCACAAGAAAAGTAAGAGCATCAATGTTTGGCATATATTAGGTACCATACTTCTTATCATTTTCATCCTCACAGGAATTCTATTTACCAATTTCCTGGACAACGAGCTTGGTAGAATCATCGAATATGGTAGCTTCATCGCCAGCATATTAGATGTCATAATACTTATTATTACAGGCCGAAAAGCATATCATGCAAGAATTGCATCAGAACTGGAAATTGAAGGCCGTATTTCAGATGAGCAGGAAGCCCTTGAAGAAACAAAGCTTGAACTGAACGAATTAAAGGAAGAGTGTGAGGAATTCCTATCGAATTTCCTTTTAACCAGAGCATCTTCCATGCAGGAAAATGTTTATGAAATCAGGCGCAAGCTTGACCAGTATAGACACCTGTTAGATGAAGAACAGTCACGTCATCAGGAGGCTGAAGGCACGCTTGATGAGCTGGCCGATTTACAGCTTGAGCTTTACACCAAGATTCAACCTTTTGCATCTGCTTATGGCATCAATCTTTACGACATGGGTGGAGAATACGAATTCCTCTCTCAGCTGAAAAAGGATGCCAACAGATACAGCGAGTACCTTGCTCAGCTTGAGAGCATTGCTAGACATGAAAATACTATTCGTACTCTCGACATTGATATTAAAAATGTGCTGTCCAGATTCCCGGTGGATGCTTCGCTAGAGCGCACAGAACAGGTACAGACTATCGGTATCAAAAAGCGTGAGTATGAGGCTATAGCTGAAAGAATAGGTGCCTTAAAGGCTGAAATAAGCAAATTCGAAGCAGAATATGATGTGAACGAACAGGTTCAGTCTGTAGACGATTTACAGAGACAGCAGACAGCCTTGGATGACCAGATTATGGAAATCAATCGTCAGATAATGCAGGAAAAGGAAAATCTTTCCAGCTCACTTGAAGAGGTTGAAAGACTTTCAGATGTATCAGAGCAGCTTGAGCGTCTTGAAGCTACTGAAAAGGAATACAAGAAAAATGCTGCAGTCCTTTCTAAAACAGAGGATTTGCTGCAGAAAGCCAGAGAAAGCTTTTTATCAAAATACATGCAGCCGCTTCAAAATGGTTTGCATAAATATTTAGGTCTTATAGATGGCCCAGGTGGTACAAACTCAGGTTACGCTGTTGAGGATTTTGAGCTGGATATGGATTTGAATATAAAGCTTTCCTATTCAGGCAACACTAAGAGCGGAGAATACCTCTCTCAGGGATATCAGGATCTGGTGGCATTGTGTTCACGACTTGCTCTTGTGGATGTACTGTATCCAGAAGAAAAGCCTATCCTTATTTTGGACGATCCTTTCACCAATTTTGATGACAAAAAAATAAAGGAGTCATTAAAACTCCTTAGCAAAATAGCTGAACAGCGACAGACGATTTATTTCACTTGTCATGACAGCCGATTGTAAAACTATAATAATAGAGGGGCATTGAAGCCCCTCTATTATTGTTTTGGAAAATTATTTTTTCTATATTCTAAGTGACCTTCATGAATCCATTCATGAATGATTGATTTGTCGATGCCGAGCTCTGCGGCAAGTAACATCTCGTTTACGTATTCGTTTTCAATTATATAATCTTTTACTTTTGGAAAGAGCTCCTTTTTCATGCATTCCTTGCACAATTCGTACTCAGAACTTAAAGGAATTCTACATCCACAATTGGTACAGTGTTTAACTGCTGGGCCCTTTTCTTTTAAAAAATCCGATTTTGACCGTCGTCCCATCGTTATACCTCATAAAAAATTATAAGCCTATATGCTCCTTAAAGAAGTCACCGCGCTGTTCGAAATTCTTGAATACTCCGTAGCTTGCAGAAGCAGGAGAAAGAATAACTGCAGTTCCCTTGCTGGCATTGCTCTTTACAAATTCACATGCAGCACCAAGATCTTCTATGTAATGAACATGCTCCATAAATGCATCTGATGCCACACTGCTTAATTTATCAAGTAATACCTTGCCACTATCATACATTAAGATGATATGCTCAAGGTTTCTAGTCTGTAAAAATTCTACAAGAGGATCGTAATCAATACCTCTGTCCATTCCACCAAGCAAAATAGTACCAGCATTTGGGATGGCTTTAATGGCGCTGATAGCAGATTCTACGGTGGTGGAAATAGAGTCATCATAGTAATCTACATCGTCTAGCTTGCCGATGAACTGTAATCTGTGGGCAAGTGTTTTAAATGTAGCAAGGGCATCCATAAATTCCTGATTTGAAATATCATATCTTCTGCATACATCATATACAAATGCAGTGTTGAAAAGATTGTGTGTACCTCTAAGAGTAACACCTGGTATTTCGTCAAAGGATGTAAACGGTAAATCACCGCTGCTAACCTTTACGATAGTAGATTTGCAATCACCCTTTGCTGGAAGAAATTCAGGATTGCAGAACAGATAGTCATTATAGTCCTGATTACGATAAATGTTTTGCTTTGCTTTCCAGTATTTTTCTACCGAACCATAGTGGTCTAAGTGATCCTCGTAGAGATTTAAAAGGATTGCCTTGGCAGGAGAATAGTGTGCATATTCTAACTGATGGCAGGAAAGCTCGAACACAATAATAGTGCGTGGATGAATCTGGTCTGTGATATCAAATATAGGAAGACCTATATTCCCGCCGAAAAGCACATCTTTCCCACATGTCTTGAGTATATGATATAAAAGTGAAGAAGTTGTGGATTTTCCCTTAGTTCCTGTAATTCCTATAGTTTGCGCACCAAAAACCTGCAGAAAAAGGTCAGCCTGACAGGTTATGTGGCATTTGTATTCTTTTATATCCTTTGGAAGAACAATTCCTGGACTTTTAAATACTACGTCATAGTCATCCAGACAATCCAGATATCCTGCACCTGTGATAACATTGTGCATTGCTGTAAGGTCAGAGCTCACCGCATTGGCATCTGCGATGTCAAGACATGTAAATCCTCCTACAGAAGAAATCATTCTAAAGCTTGACTGGCCCTCGCGACCAAATCCAAGAATAAGTACCTTTTTATCTTTAACTAAATCTCTAATTGTTTCCTTCATTTGCTAAAGCGTCCTTTATTATATTTTCAAAATATTCATCCAAGGCATGCTCAGATGCGAACTGACTCACGTATTTCTTAAAGTCAATCGTTGGTACAACTGCCTCATCCTGATAATGAGCTAAAAGGGTAGGAAGAGGAAGCTGTAAATCGGCATATTTACTAATAGTTTCAGTGATTGCAGCATTTACCTCATCACGACTACCCACACATTCAAATGGCTTTTCGGGCAGAATTCCGCAAAGCTTGTCGAAATCCACCATCATTGTTTCGTCCTCAAAGAGTCGCTTGCCAAAGATTGTATCTAATTCCTCAATACTAAGGAACGGAGATAAAATGATATATACGAACAGACACTTAGGGCAGTGACCACACCATATATCCTGCTTGCTGCCTACATTACAGCTTTTGAAAATGCCATGGTATTTTTTGAAACGTGAAAACAGCATGGCAATCTGAAGCTCTGAAAGTGGACGTAAAAAGCTAAAGTAAAATACACCTGAGCCAATGAATTTTTTCTCATAGTTTCTAAAATCAGCTTCAAACTCAAAGCTCTTTGAGTACTGATGATTTACATAGCTGTCAAGGACAGTAGATTCATTGGCGCTGGATTCATTTGAAAGGGCTACATATGAAAGCCCATTTAGGTATCCTGCAATGATACTTGAAAATGCAACCAGGGCAGAGAATGGTGTGTGCCCATTTAAAAATCCCTTTGCATTTAAATCAAGCATGTTTTTATCCAGGGTACGCTTTGCATAAATGGTGCGCTCAGTAAGCTCAGCCACCTGAACTGTTGAGTCAGTGGCGCCTCTTGAGTTAATGACATAGCAATAGATATCTGCATTATTCTTTAATAGCTCAATAGATACTACAGAATCCTTGCCACCACCTACAGGCACCATGACCTTTGGTTTGTTATCACCAAAAACTGATGGGTAGGAATGGTTTTCAATCACTCTGCCTGAAGGCTTGCTCTCACACTTGATAGTCATGAACTCGTCAAAGTCTTCGTCAATCCCGTTGGTATAATAGAATTCTCCAAGACCATTGAAATAGAGCTTTTTCCACCAGCTGGCCTGATCAGCAGATATGCTTTTCCCCTTAATGATAACAGTAGGCGGACATGCAATTTTCCAATAGCTGACAAGCTCAACCATGCCAAGTGAAAACACCATATCATCGATAAGCGCTTCATCAATATTTGCGATGGTGTTTATGCGTGGTATTTTCCAGGTAGGATGAAACTCTGATAGTCCGTCTATAGAAAAGTCGAATACCATGCTGATTTCCGACTCTGTCAATTCATAGGAATAGCCCTGATATGTGAAAGTAGGATATTCCTCTCTACATTTTTTGTAAAAATCTTGTCTACTCATAATTTTTCCTTATAAAAAAATAGTAACTGTCCAGAACGAAAAATCCTGAACAGCTACAATTATATCACAAATAATATTAACCTCACATAATTAAAGTGCATTGCAGATTTCGGCTGTCATTTTAGCCTTGTTCATGCAATAGATGTGAATGTGACCCATACCGCATCTCTTTAAGTCTTGAATCTGGTTGATAGCATATTCGATGCCGGCGGCACGCATTGCTTCAGCGTCCTCGCCATAGCGGGCACAAATATCGGCAAGCTTCTTTGGAACAGATGAACCAGCCAGTGTGACAGTGGAACCAATCTGCTTTGCAGAGGTGATTGGCATAATACCGGCAACGATTGGAACGGTGATTCCAGCCTGAGAAGCGCGCTCAACAAAACGATAAAAATCTGCATTGTCAAAGAAGAGTTGGGAAATAAACATCTTGGCTCCCATATCCTGCTTCATTTTCATAAAAGCAATATCTGAGTCCATAGAAATAGCCTCTGGGTGTTTTTCAGGATAGCAGGATGCTGATATATTAAGGTTAGTATTTTTATTAAGGAACTGTATCAAATCGGTGGCATGAGGGAAGATACGTTTCTCAAATTGTTCGTCCGACATATCTCTTGGTTTGTCACCTCTAAGAGCGAGCACATGTGAAACACCGGCTGCCTCAAGATCCTTTGTTACAGCTAAAATATCCTCTTCACTGGAACCGACACAGGTCATGTGAGCCATGGCATCTAATTTTAGTGTGTTTTGGATGTAGCTTGTAATATCGACGGTCTTTTTGGAGCGACTTCCACCGGCACCATAAGTAACACTTATGAAGTCAGGGTTAAGGGTTGCAAGTGAGTCTAACACTTTGTAGCAATTCTCAAATTCGTCATCCTTTTTTGGGGGGAATACCTCAAATGAGAGTGATGAATCCTTAGCGAACATGTCTTTTAGCATAGATATTCTCCTTTTTTGAAAAAGTGTGTATAAAGTGCTCGGAATTTTGAAAATGTGTATATAATTTTAACAAAAAATACACAGATTATAAATAAAAGAATAGTATCATATTTTATAATGGAAAAAAAGGGTTAGGGAGCAACATGTCATGAATTTTCGACAACTTAAGGGAGTCATAACTAAAAGTGGAAAGATGAACTTTCCAGAACACAGAAATTTAGCCCGTACATTTGGTGCCGACAGTATGGTGCTGCTCAAAAACAACGGAATCCTTCCAATGAATAAAGGAAAGGTTGCTTTGTTTGGAGCAGGTGCTGTTGACACTGTTTTTTGCGGCATTTTTTATAATTACGTATTTACGGATGGAAATATAAATGTTAAGCAGGGGCTTATAAATAATGGCTTCACATTCAGTACGGATATATGGCTTGATAAAATGGAAAAGGCCACTAAAAAGGCATACAAGTCCAGCCCGAATACTAAATCCACTAAGTTGTTTGCCGGCATGAGAACCCTTGCTGAGGAAGTTCCTATTTCTGTTGCGGATTTGGCTGAAGCCATCATTGGCACAGATACCTGTATATATGTTACCAGGCGTCAGCAGACCTTTGAGAATAGTCATGACGTATCAGAAAAGCCTTATCATCTGTCACAGGTGGAACAGGAAAATCTTAGCTTGATAACAGGTGCATTTAAAAATGTCATCCTGGTAATCAATTCTCCGATGATGGAGATAGCTTCTATAGCAAGATTAAAAAGTGTTAAGGCCATTGTTTTTATGGGAATAGCCGGAATGGAAGCAGGAAATGCTCTTGCAGATGTCATAACAGGTGCGGTTAATCCTAGTGGGCATTTGACTAATACCTGGGCAAAAAAATACAAGGATTATTCTACCTGCATGCACGGCTCTAGAAAAGGTAAGTCTTACGATGCAGGTGAAATAGATTACAAAGAGGGTATCTACGTTGGGTACCGCTATTTTGATGCATTCGATGTAGCACCTCAATATCCATTTGGCTATGGCCTGAGCTATACCACATTTGACACATCTTTAGAGTATTTTGAGGCCAGCTGGATATCTATTATCATGCGTGTGAAGGTGACAAACACAGGTAGTGTTGCAGGCCGCCATGTTGTGCAGGTATATTGCAGTCAGCCGGAAGGCGAGATAGAAAAGCCATATCAGATACTTTGTTCCTTTGCCAAAACAGGAAAGCTTAAACCTGGAGAATCAGAGGAGCTTACTTTAAAGATTCCTATTATGACACTGACATCCTTTGACAATGAGGATGGTGCCTGGGTTATGGAAAAGGGAGATTATCTGTTTAGGATAGGAGACAACTCCCGAGATACCAAAATCGCAGCCAAGGTGGTGCTTGATAAACGCACAGTTATCATGCGCGTAACTATAAGTGATAAAAACGCCAAGCCTATGGAGTTTCTCACACCACCTCCAAGGATGCCGGTAGATACTGGCTATATAAAAGTTGCTTCACTTTCCGGGGATGCATACAATTCAGAAAAAAAGATTATAGAGCCATTCAGAGAGGTTACCACCTACGTTCAGGAAGACAGCAAATATATTTCCTATGTAAACGATAACACCTACAATATCCCTTACAGAGTCAAGGAAAATATAGAGGTGGTCAAACCTTGCGGCTCTGCCACATTTATAGATGTCATAAAGGAAAAGGTATCTATGGAGGAATTTATAGCTTCGCTTTCTCCAGAGATTTTAGCCAGAATCGTTGTAGGTGCCACAGAGGAATCAAAAATTTCCAGCGAAAACAGATTTACTTTCAGCTTCAATTTTGATTCCAAGGGTGTAGAAATAGCAGCCAAGACCACCAATCAATTTGCAAATACACTTGGCATTCCTAGTGTCAAAATTGCAGATGGTCCATCGGGATTACACCTCATTGGTATTTCCTGCACCTGCTTCCCATCTCCTATGAATATGGCGCAGACCTGGGATATGAGTGCCATGGTTAGAATGGGGCGCGCATACGGAAGAGAGATGGAGGCTCATGATATCGATTATTGTCTGGCACCTGCTTTAAATATTTCTAGAAAGCCTATGTGGAACAGGGCTTACGAATTCTACAGTGAAGACCCAACCCTTTCCGGAGTGCTTGGGGCTGGCTTTATCATGGGCGTAAAGCGTTACGAAGGCAGAAACGTTATCATTAAAAATGTACCTGTCTTCAATCAGGATTCGTCAGATCAAAATGTAAATATAAACATTGAGAGAAGAACCTTCGGTGAGATTTATCTGAAACCATTTTCCATCTGTCAGTTTGTAACCAAGCCAGCAGGCATATTGACATCAAGTCTAAAAATAAACGGCAGGTGTATATCTTCGAATAAAGTGTTGAACACAGATATTATCAGAAGGGACTGGGGATTCTCAGGAATCGTTTTATCGGACTGGGGTTCAATGTCAGATAAGGGTGAAGATGTTCACGCAGGATGTGATTTGATAATGCCTGGATTTGATCCTGACAAGCTCTTAGAGAGTATGATGAATGTGCCGCCTACATTTGAAGAAGACGGATATGTATCGGTAGTTGAAAAAGCTTATCTCTATGGTTCTCCTATGATTAAATACGAAAAGTGGGGCTCATTCGTATTGGATAAAAATGGAGATACTGTTGTTACCGCAAAGGTTGAGCCGGGAAATGAGGTCAGTGAACGAGCCTTAAAATTGCAAAATAAGGGCTTATGCACCATCAAAACTGAAATTGATGGAACAAAGACTATTATCTATAAAGGATTTAATAGAGGGCCTTACCTTGCGCTTGGCGAGCTTCAGCAGGCAGTCATCAATATTTTAAATGAAATAAAAAATTCAGGCGCTATGAAGAAATTGATGGAACAGGCAAACATTTAGCTCAAAATGTTCATTCAAAATAATACCCCCTTCGTTTACAATTAGTTACAGTAAAACATGTAAACGGAGGGGGTCTTTATGTTAGCGGAAATATTGGCTATAGCCATATTTGTGGCTATGTTTGCTATGATTGTATGGGACAAAATACCCAAGCACAGGGTTACT
>JAEEGL012752071.1_pt1 | contig 14850 bp, 16 predicted proteins | sample 9134231 | NCBI WGS metagenome assembly JAEEGL01 (sample SAMN16246548, study PRJNA631951) | gut metagenome | biome: gut microbiome; feature: rumen; material: fiber-attached | host: Bos | place: Iran: Karaj | collected 2018-10 | reverse complement strand
GTCTATTCCAATTTATGTTCCATGCAATACAAGTGATCATTATCATAGTGTTTTGGCAGCTGCTGAAGTTGCATTTTATAATTTTATTGAACCAAGCTCTTGCAATGATGATTCTGCACCGAATGTTGCTTGTATTGATTATACTAATTTGCAGTCCTCATCTGCTTCTTTTTATTATGGCACTTATGGTAATCCCTTTGCTAATGAAGGCGTTGTTGACTATGGTTCTACAAGTATAGAAAGCCGCCATACAATATGTAGTGATACTACTGCAAGAGATATAAGGACAGGAGGACTTCTCCGTACCATTCCTGAAGGTTTTACTTCAAGTTTTCGATTAGGTAACTGGGGTTATAACACAGAATCATCCGAAGCAGAGGGGGTTGTGTACAACCTTCAGGTAGACACTACCGTTGCTGATTCTATTTCTGTTTATTATGCAGTTGTGTTACAAGACGCTTTGCATGCTCCAGAAGAAAAACCTCACTTCCGTATTGAAATACTTGATTCAATATTTCAGGTTATTATTACCGAGGATATCCTCGGTAATTATCAGGAGTGGAATATTGCAGAAGGTACAACAATATGGAAAGATTGGACTGTCTATGGTGTGAATTTGTCAAATTATAATGGTCAACCTATTAATTTTCGATTGTCAACCTATGATTGTATTGATGGCTATCATTATGGTTATGCATATGTGGCTTTTGATTGTGTGCATACTCCCAATGCGGACGCCCATGATACAGTGATAATTCATGACACGGTATTTGTAAATGTACCAGTGCATGATACTACTTATGTTGAGATACACGATACCACTTATATCAACGTGCCAGTACATGATACTACTATTGTGATAGACACTATAGTATTAACTGAATATGTTCCTGTACATGACACCATCACCAATTATATCTACGACACCACAATAGTAGTTGATACGCTGTGGATGACGCAGTATGACACTATATGGCTGCATGATACGGTTATGATTCATGATACCATCTATATCCATGACGAGAGTATTGAGAGCGTGGAAGTACTGAATGCAAAAATATACCAACGCGACGGACACATCGTGGTGGAGAGTGGCGACGGTGAATCGATGGGCGAAGTGAGGGTGTTTGATGTGATTGGGCGGAACATCGCGGCAGTGGGAGACGCGGCTGGCCGCGTCTCTACAGACGGGATGAAACGCTACACATTCGAGGTACCGACCTCGGGGACGTATGTCGTGAAAATCGGCAATAATACCACCCGAAAGATTGTGGTAATCAGATAGATATATCAATTTTTACAAAATGGGGCACTTTTGAAAAAAAGTGCCTTTTTTGTGCTTTGTAACTGCCTGATAGCTAGTATCAACTCCGTACCAACACCGTCCTAACACCGTACCATCTCCGTACCAACTCCTACCATGGTGGGAGATGGTAGGTCGGTGGTAGGTCGATGATACGATTTTAAATTTAGGTGCCACACAATAAAGAGGCTGTTTTTGTGTTATTAAATGGAAAACAATATATATAAATATGCGACGACTGATTTTTGCCAGCAACAACAAACATAAACTTGTCGAGGTGCGCGCAGCCCTGGAGGGCATAGCCGAGGTGGTGAGCCTGGCCGAGGCGGGCCTCGAAGGCGAGATTCCCGAGACCGCCGACACGCTGCAAGGCAACGCTTTGCAGAAAGCAGAGTGGGTGCTTGATCAGTTAAAAGTTAAGAGTTATGAGTTAAGAGTGGACGGGGTGTTTGCGGACGATACAGGATTGGAGGTGGATGCGCTCAATGGAGCACCGGGAGTTTATTCGGCACGTTATGCCGGCGAGCACTGCTCCTTCGACGACAATATCAACAAGTTGCTTGCCGCCCTCGACGGCCAAAGCAACCGCAAGGCCGACTTCCGCACCGTCATCTGCCTGATTGAAGGTCTCCCCGCCTGCGGCGGAAATCCAGGGAATCCTGGAAATAGATTATCTAAGATTTCAAAAGATTTCGACAACCCAGGCGAATCTTGGAAATCCAACAATAATTTACAAGATTTACAGGATTTCGCGAAGCGGGAGATATCTATCAGATACTTTGAGGGCAGGGTTGACGGACAGATACTTACGGAGCGACATTCGAACGGAGAGGGCTTCGGCTACGACCCCGTGTTTATGCCCGACCGCTTCGCCGTGAGCTTCGCCGAGATGCCCCTGGAGGTGAAAAACAGCATCAGCCACCGCGGCCTGGCAGTAGAAAAACTAGCTGCGTACCTAAAGCCATTGTCTTAACTCCTTATCTCCTGTCTCCTTATCTCCTTAAAAAATGAAACAGGTCTTCCCCCTCAGCATACAAAGCGGCATGTCGCAGAGCGGCAGCTACATCCTGATGCTCTGCGAGCCCGTCAGCAGCCTCCAGATACCCATCTTCATCGGTGCCTACGAGGCCCAGGCCATCCTGCTGGCCAAAGAGACGGTGCCCACACGCCGCCCGATGACACATGAACTAATGGTTAAAATGATGCAGGATTACGGGTTGAGTATCAAAGAGGTCACCATCGACCATGTGCTGGAGGGAATCTTCTACGCCACCATCCACACCACCGACGGCTTCAACGACAAACCCTTCGACAGCCGCACCTCCGACGCCATCACCCTGGCGCTGCTCACCGACAGCCCCATCATGGTGGCCGACGACGTGCTGGAGGAGACCGGCGTGAAGATGGAGGCCGCCGCCACCCTCTTCACCGACAGCGACGACCCCAAGCACGAGATTGCACGACTGGAAGAGGAGCTGCGCCTCTGCGAGGAGCGCGAGGAGTACGAGCAGGCCGCCGAGATACAGAAAAAAATAGAACAACTAAAAGGAAACCAATGAACTACGACGAGACAGCACAATATCTGACCAATACCATCGCCCGCAGCGGCCACCCAATGCCCACCATAGCCATCGTGCTGGGCAGCGGCCTCGGCAAGCTGGGCGAGAAGATTGAGAATCCGCTGGTTATCCCCTACCGCGACATTCCCCATTTCAAAGCCTCCACAGCCGTAGGCCACAAAGGGAACCTCATCGTCGGAACACTCAGTCACTCAGCCACTCAGCCACTCAGCCGCCCCAAGACCGTCATGGCCATGCAGGGCCGTGTCCACTACTACGAAGGCTACACCATGGAGGAGGTCACCTATCCCATGCGCGTCTTTGCGCGGATGGGTGTGCGCCAGGTGCTGGTGAGCAACGCCGCCGGAGCCGTCAACCCCGACTTCCGCGTGGGCGACCTGATGGTCATCACCGACCATATCAACTTCATGCCCAACCCCTTGGTGGGGCCCAACAAGGAGGACTTCGGCCCCCGGTTCCCCGACATGACCGAGGTCTACAGCCACCGCATCCGCACCATTGCCCACGAGGAGTCCAAGCGCTTGGGTCTCAGCCTCCGCAAGGGTGTCTACGTGGCCGGCACAGGCCCCACCTACGAGACCCCGGCCGAGTACCGCATGTACCGCATCTGGGGTGCCGACGCCTGCGGCATGTCGACAGTGCCCGAGGTCATCGTGGCACGTCACAGCGGCATGGAGGTCTTCGGCATGAGCGTCATCACCAATCAGTCCAACGACTTAGGCAACGGAGTGGTGAACGACGGCGACGACGTGGTGCGCGCCGCCGACCGCGCCGCCGACAACATGACGGCCCTCTTCACCGGTATCATCAATCGACTGTAAATGCAAAGGATTAGACCATACGTTTTACCAATAGCCATCGTCCTCGGACTGCTGCTGCACCGCTGGTGCGCCATGTTCTCGTTCTTGGTCCCATTCATCATCTTCTGCATCCTGCTGCTCACCTTCACGGCCGTCGACCTGCGCCGTCTGCGCATGACCATGATCGACCTCTGGCTAATACTCTTCCAGGTAGTGGTGAGCATCTCCTGTTACTTGACAATCACCCTCTTGGGAGGCAGCCACATTGTTGCCGAGGGCGTGCTGATAGGGGTGTTGTGTCCCGTGGCGTCGTCGGTGGCCGTGGTGGCCTGCATGCTGGGTGCCAACCGCGAAACGGTGCCCACCTACACCATTGTGGGCAACCTTATGGTGGCCGTGGTGGCTCCGGTTGTCTTCAGCCTCATAGGAGACCATCCCGAGCGCGGCCTCATCGACGGTTTCCTGCTGATGCTCAGCAAGATTGGCTCCACCCTTGCCCTGCCCTTCTTCCTGGCGGTGCTGATGCAGTTCATGCTGCCGAGTGTCAACAACTTCATCGCCCAATACAAAGGCTTGGGCTTCTACCTCTGGTCGCTGGCGCTGCTCTTCACCCTCGGCCAGACCATCGACTACATCTTCCTCAACGGCGAAGGCAACTGGGGCAGCATCCTCTGGCTGGGCGGTTTATCGCTGGTGTTCTGCGTGTTGCAATTCGGATTCGGCCGCTGGCTGGGCCGCCGCTACGGCGACGTCATCAGCGGAGGACAGCTGCTGGGGCAGAAGAACTCCGCCATGGGCATCTGGATGGCCAACACCTTCCTCACACCCCTCTCGTCGGTCTTCCTGGCCTTCTACAGCATCTACCAGAACGTATGGAACGCCTGGCAATTAGCACATTATAAAAAGAAATGATAAAAGCAGCTTTTTTTGACATAGACGGCACCCTGCTGAGTTTCACCACCCACCGCGTCTCGGAGGGCACCGTCCGCGCTTTTGATCGCCTGCACCGGGCAGGCGTGCGCACCTTCCTCTCCACAGGTCGCCCCGACGTGCTCATCCCCCAGATGCCCGTCACCTTCGAGGCCAAGATTACAATGAATGGTGGACTTGTATTCACTCCAGACGAGGTGCTTTTCAGCAATCCCATCCCCGATAAAGAGCTTCAATTATGGCTTGATATGGCAAAGGATAAACACCTTTGTACCATGATATTCACAAAGGACAATATGTTTCTTGCGCAACCCAATGAGGTGGGACTGAATATACGCAACCAGTTGGAGTTCGACATGCCGCCGGTGGTGGACATCGAACGCATGCGCGACGAGACCGCCTATCAAATCATCGCCATCATGCCAGGCGAGATGGACGGCCATGTGGCGGAACTCCTCCCCCACTGCCGCCTGCCGCGCTGGCATCCCTACTTCACTGACATCGTGGCGCATGACAACAGCAAGGCCTGCGGCATGGAGGTCATCTGCCAGCATTTCGGCATCCGTCAGGAGGAGACGCTGGCCTTCGGCGACGGCGCCAACGACATCGAGATGCTCGAGTGGGCAGGAATCGGCGTGGCCATGGGAAACGCCGACGAGGGGGTGAAAAAACATGCCGACCGAGTGACTACAGACGTAGACAACGAAGGTATTGAAAATACTATAAACGAGATATTAGCATGAAAACACTTGAAGAACAACTTGAGGAGACGTTGCGACTGCTCGACAGCTATCAGGACCTCTCGGTGGACCAGGAGGACGACGACTCTTTCGTGGCCCGAGGCAATGGCTTCTGCGACCGCAAATACAGCGACGACTTCTTGCAGATGCAGATAGCCCAGCTCACCGCCCGCGCCGCCGACATAAGGGCAAAGATGCAAAAACAATAGCCTATGATATATGAAATAATCCTTGGTCTCATCATCCTCGGCTCGCTGATATTGGTCATTTCGGGCAACCGGAAGCCCTATATATCAATGTTCTGGATTTTCTTCATCGTCCTGCTGCCGGGTGTGGGCACCATCTTCTATCTGCTGCTGGGCAAGGACTACCGCAGCCGCCGCGTCATCAAGCCCGACGAGCTGGCGCGCTTCGACGCCCTACGCGACAAAGCCGTGGGCAACAGTATTGTAGACACCCTGCCCAACGACAAATACAACAAGCTGGCCTCCATGATGCGCCACGCCAACGACACCCCAGCCCTCAGTGGCAACGAGGTACGCATCTTCACCGACTTCACCCCCATGTTCCAGTCGATGCTCGACGACATCTCACGTGCCAAGAGCTTCGTACACATACAGTTCTACATTGTGGAGAACGACGAGGTGGGTCACCAACTGAGCAGCCTGCTCATCCGAAAGGCCCAGGAGGGCGTCGACGTGCGACTGATGTTCGACAGCTGGGCCAACCTCTTTGTCCGCAGCGAGTACTACGACCACATGCGCCGCGGCGGCGTGAAGGTACAGTCGTTCCAGAAGTTACTTCCCTCAATGTTCACGCGCGACGTGAACTGCCGCACCCACAGGAAGATAGTGGTCATCGACGGCCACACTGGCTATACCGGCGGCATGAACATTGCCCGACGCTACCGCGACGGCATCAACCATGGTGCCTGGCGCGACACCCACATCCGCCTGCAAGGGCCTGCCGTGAGCCAGCTCGAGGTCTCCATCCTCGCCGACTGGCGTTTCTGCACCAAGGAGCTGCTAAATGAGCCGCGCTTCTTCCCCACTCAAGCAATCACACAATCAGACAATCAGGCCATTGCCCAAATCGTCACCTCGGGACCCATGGACGAGTGGAACACCGTCATGCAGGGCATGGTGCAGGCCATCGCCCAGAGCCGCCGCTACCTCTACGTGCAGACCCCCTACTTCCTCCCCACGCACCCTATCCTGCTGGCGCTGAGGAATGCCGCCCTGGCGGGAGTCGACGTGAGGCTGATGATGCCCGCCGTCTCCGACCGCAGCCGCCTCACGCTGGCAGCCTCGAAGTCCTACTTCCGCGACCTGCTGCCCGCCGGCGTCAAGATTTATCTGTATAACAAGGGATTTCTGCACGCTAAGACTATGGTGTGCGATGACGACTTCGTCACCATCGGCTCCACCAATCTCGACCCCCGCAGCCTGGAACAGAACTTCGAGGTCAACGCTTTCCTTTACGACGAGAACATCGCCTGCCGTCAGCGCGACATCTTCCTCGACGACATGAAGGAATGCACGCTCATCGACCCCGAACAATGGCAACACCGCCCCATCCTCGAAAAGTTTGTCCAGTCTTCGGCGCGAATCCTCACTCCCATCCTATAAAAAAAAGCCCCTACAAATTGTAGGGGCTGTTATTTTTGTTAATCTATCGTCAGTATTAGTCCGAACTTTATCGGGTAGAGGTCTTGGACCGTGGACCTCATGGTGCTCATGGTGGGCACCTGGAAATAGAGTCCGATGCCTTCGTAGCTGAGGGTAGCACGGAGGTCGAGCTTGTAGGGGTTGATGTACTTGTTGACGCTCTGGTCGTAATCGATGCGTTCCTCGAGGTCGGTCGTGTACTCGCGGCGGAGGCCGGTGTGGCTGCCGTTCCAGTGGATGCCAGGGAGGGCGCTGAGGGTGAGGCTCCAGTCGTGCCAGAGGTCGAAGCGGAAGGTCAGCGGCATCACGACATAGCGGGTGGTGAGCCATGAGGTGCAAGTCGGGTCGCCACCGTCAAGGAAGGTGTGCGGATCGGTGGAAGTGTTGAAGGTAATGTCCTTTCCCTCAAATTTGTACTTGTCCCATTCGAGACCGAGGCCGACGTAGAATCCGAAGTGGCGGGTGCCAATGATGGGATAGCTGACGGAGAGTTGTATATTGTTGAAGCTGGTGCGGATGGCAGCGTCGCCCTCCACGCCCTCGAAGCCGTTGAACATACCGGTACCCCAGTTGTGGAAGCCCCAAGCGAAGTTGAGGGCCGCGTCGCGGTGACGCCAGATGGACTTCTTCTTCTCCTCCTTGGCAGGCGGAAACGTGCTGTGGACAAGTTTTGTCTGCACGGCATCGGCAAAAGCCTTGCCTTGTGGACCTAACGGACGGACGGTGTCGCCATCGCAATAGTTCCAATCCACATGGGCAAACTTGTTTTCGGGATCGAAGGAGATGCTCTGCACTCGTGTTTCTACGTCCGGTTCATTGATGGTTTTGAAGCAGGCAATGCTGATGCGTGAATAGTCGAAAGAACCGATGTAATAATTGTGGTTGGCCTGGCGAATCTCGGAGTAGATGAGTGAATGGTCATGAGCCTTGAGGGTGAGGGTGACGGCCCACATGGAGTCGGCGATGCTGCCGCTGAAAGTGGCCGTGGCATAGTCTTGGGTCTCGATGGTGAGGTACTGACGCTTGCCGAAACTACCAATGAACAGAAGGTTGGCGTGATCTTCCACCTTGAAAGTCATGGAACGGCCTGCAGGGAGGAAGAGGGTGACGTCATGACGGCTGTCAGGAATGTTCATACGGTTATTCTTCACCGAGGCTACAACATATTTGTTCATGCACTGGAGCCTTGTCTCGCCGTCGGTGGGCTTCACCAAGAGGCGTGCCGCTCCTTCGAGGCGTATCTCGGTCACCTGATCTGGCACCTGCTGGGTGTAGGTCTGCTGGGCGTGGGAAATTGAAAAGTGAAAATTGAAAATTGAAATTATTGCTAACAATGCTATTCGTTTCATAATATCAATGTTTTTCATTTGTCTTAACTACTTAACTACTGTCTCTTTAACTCCTCAAAGGATGATACCAAATTTAACAGGGAACAATTCTTCGCAGCTGCCCTTGAAGGCCGGGAGCATCGAGGCTTGGAAATAGACACCCAAGGAGCGATACTGCACGGCGATGCGGGCGTCGAGCTTGTAGGAATTGATATAGGGGTTGACGGAGAAGTCCTTGATGTTGGTCTCGTCATCGCCGCTGGTGATGTCGCGGCGAAGGCCGGTGTGGCTACCGCTCCAGTGGAGGCCGGGAATGGCGGCGAGGCCAAGCTTCCAGTGGCGGCCGAGGTCAAACTTCACCTCGATGGGCAGGATGACATAGCGCGTCAGCAGACGACTCTCGCTGTTGGGTACGAAGCCGTCGATGAAGTGGTAGGGGTCGGTCGTCTGGTCGAAGTGGATGTCGCCGCGATGGAACTTATATTTGTCCCACTCCATGCCGAGACCGGCATAGAGAGCCACACGGCGCGAGGAGAGCACGGGATAGTTGAAGGTCAACATGATATGATTAAAGGAGGTACGCACAGCGGCATCGTCGTCGGTGCCGGCGAGGCCGTTGAAGCGATCCTTGCCCCAATTATGGAAACCCCAGGAAAAGTCGATGTTGGAGTTCCAGGTGCGGCGTGTGAGACGGAGACGAATCTTGCGCGTCAGGTCGGCGATGTTGTCAGCATCGAAATCTTTAAGGTCGTCGAGGTCTATCTCGTCCTCGTCGTAAGAAAAGAAGTCCTCCGCCTCGCTGAGGTCTATGGTCTCATTGTGACCAGGGTAAAGGTTGTGCCCAATGTGATAGGAGGCGTAGTTGGTGTTGGTGAAGTGCGACTTCTGTCGTTCCCCGTCGGAGCCCGTCTGCTCGACAATGAAAGCTTTGAAGCGCGAGTAGTCTTTGGCACTGAAATTGTAACGGTCTGTCCGGAGGATGCTCTTGGCGTTGACACGCGCAACGTCCTCTAGGGTGATGACCATGCTCTTGGCGCTGACGGTGTCGCCGATGCCCGTAAAAGTTACTGTAGAAGCATCGTCGGCCCAAAGCTCGAAGGTGCCGGGAAAACGAAAGGTACCTTGGAAGGTGACGTTGGCGTTGTCGGTGACGACGAAGTGGGTCGCCGTGCCGGGACAGAAGTGGAGGCGGACATTGCGGTTGTCGTAGAAGGTCACCTCGGAGCCGTTGACGCGGATGCCAGCGCCAGCGTTCATCAGGCCATCCTCAAGGCCGGTGACGGTGTCGGGAACGATGACGGCCTTGCAGTCCTCAAAGATGAATCGAGTCACATCGTTGGGTAGCGGCTGCACCTGTGCCGCCAGTGGGGCGGCGGGCAGCAACAACATAATTGCCAATATGCTTCTGTTGTGTTTCATGGTGGTGTTTTTTATTATTTTAATCTATTAATCAAATTGCTAACGAGTTGGTGAGTCACACGGTTCTCATTAAAAGCATCGTTGACGGCGAGGAGTGCGTCGCTCCAGTCCATCGAGCGGTCGTAGGCGATGAGGCTCTCGGTCTCCACCGGGGCGGCTTCGGCAGGGCTGTCTTCGAAGACGATGAGGGTGGTAGTCTCGATGATTTCGTCGGAAGGGATGGGAGAAATGGTATCGCCAGAAAGACTAGCTATACTAGATTCTCTAGATATGCTAGATTCATTAGTAGTTCTAGCTATTCTAGAAATTCCAGATAATCTGGAAGTTCTAGAAATCTTTATGGGGTTTTGCGGGGCTTCCTCCGTTGGGCGGGCGTCGGCAAACAGCGGGGCTGCGACGGCCTCGGTGGCTTTCTGGGTATCCATGGTGCCCATGCGGAGGGCTGGCACCATCAGTGCCAGCACCACGGCAGCGGCAGCGCTCCAACGCAAGGCCGCTGGCCACAAAGGCCGTGGGTGCTGCTGTGGCACGGCAGCATACCGGATGCTCTCGTCGCGTTCCAGTTTCGGAGCTTCGCCGTAGAGCGCCAACTCCTCGGCGGCCTCGGGGTTCCTGGCAAGCCACGCCTCCACGGCTTCGCGCTCGGCGACGGAAAGCTCTCCTTCGGCGTAGCGCAGGAGCCACAGCTCATAGTTGTTGTCATCTATCATTGTCATATCCCATCAGTTTCAGTTGTTTTCTCATTGTTACTCTTGCGCGGAACAAGTAGACCTGCACCTGCGAGTCGCTGAGGCCGAGGGTCTCCCCTATCTCGGCGTAGCTGTACCCCTCGACGTCGCGCAGCTGGAGGATGGCTCTCTGCACCTCGGGCAGCGCCTGAAGGCTGCACTCAATGGCCTCACGGAGGTCGAACCTCTCGTCGGGCGCTGTAACGGTCTCCACTATCGTCTGTTCTTCGTGCATCCTCACCACCTTGCCGTGGCGCAGGGCCATCATCAGACTGCGGTAGGCGGCACTCAGCAGGTAGCTCTTGCCTTTGTCTGTCGAGACCTCGTCGTGGTGGCGCCAGAGGGCTGCCAAAGCCTCCTGCACAGCATCCTCGCAGTCGGGGCGGCTGCCGCCGCAACGCACCACGAAGCGCATCACGTCGTCGGCCCACAGCCTCACTCCTTTGTTATATTCCTTGGCAGTCAAATGGCAGTTTCTTGTCCCTTTACATCTAATAATTGCGCAAAGGGGGTGAAATATTACACTATAAACGAAAAAAAGATGAAAAAAGTACAGAGACGATACAGAAAAAGGGGCCGTCGGCAATGCCGACGGTCCCTTTCTATTTTAGCGGCAACCTTATTCTTTAAAGATCCGCATCAGCTGATAGGCGTAGCGCTGCATCGGCAGGGCGTTCGGGTCGTGCTCCACATCAAGCATCCTGTTGATGGCCATGTCAAGGCCACCTTCCGCGTCATCGTCGCTGTTCTCGGTGAGATAAACTATCAGGTCGAGCAGAAGCTGGAAACCATTGATACCGCTGTCGTCGAGAATCTCCATAAGAAGTGCAAGGTCAATGCCGGCCTCATCCATCCGTTCCATGACAGAGATGATGTCAATCTCTCCACTGGAAGAGGTGTCGTCGCCCGAAGCATCCATGACATCACGGATGAGCTGACGGCAGTCGAAGCCCATCTCGTCGAGCTGACGCATTGTGCCCACCACGTCGAGGTCTCTGTGTGCCAGCGAGTCGTAGTAGGGATTAAGCTCGTCGTCCGAGTACATCAGCGGCCAAGCCTTCATGGCGGCCATCGTCTGAATCATAAAGACCGCGCCAGCGCTGGTATGACCCAGACGCTGATTCACGACATTGGTTTGCAGGTTGGTGCGTCCGGGGATAATGCTCTTCTTGTAACCTGCGCTGGTGAGGAAGTCGAGCATACGGCGGGTAGCCACAAAGGGCACAAATTCGTCGCCATGCGAGTGCATCAGGAAGATGCGATGGTTGGTGTCGGGAACCCAGCCCGTGGCCGTGACGGAGTGGCTGCCCAGCATGTTGAGCATCGCCTGGGTTTGCGTACTGTTCAAGCTGCAATAATCCGGCTGCAACAACTCGCTCACCGGTGTATAAGGTCCGATGAAACTGAGCACCTGGGCGCTCGTATAGTCCTTGCTGAGAAACCAGCTGTCGATGTGGTCGGCGATGAGTGGCTTGAACATTGTATTGTAGTCAGCGCTCAAAAAGCCATGCTCTTTGTAGCTGACCATTGCTATAGGCATGCCGACGGAATAATAGGTAGTGTCTTGCTGGATATAATGGTTAAATGTCGCTTTCACGTCATAGGGACCTGCATAGGCAAAGGTTTTGTCGAAATGGATACTCTCGTAGCCCGGACGGGTCTGGATGACACGCAGGGCCTCCATGGCATCGAAACCGGCACTGCTGGCACCCAGATTGAAGGTCAGCGGGCCACAGTTGATGCCCTCGTTGCACAGGATGCGACGTGCGGCCTTCAGCGCGTCGAGCGAGGCGCGTGCATTGGCCTCGCCTAGCAGGTACGCCTGCGGGAAACGCTCGGTGGCACCGAAGCCGTAGAAATCGCTCACAACCACGATATAATTCAAGTTCAAAGAATTGCAGAACAAAAACTTGACACTGGCATCGTAGTAGCCGCGCGTAGGAATGTTATACTTCGACAACAAGGTGAAATGATGCACCAGGATGACACCTTCGGATTCCACCTCGCCGTTCATAATCTCGTCAGGGATGAGGATAGTGCCGCTCAGGGAGACGCTGTTGTTCGCCGGGTCCACCGATGGATAGACCATGTTGATGGCGGTGACGTTGCGTCGCCCGAGTGTGACGCCGTAGACTTCACCCTCCAGCTGATGTCTGGCATATTCGGTAACGGCCTCCTGGTCGTCGACCGTCACACTTTCATAAATCTTGCCTGCCGGCTGCGGGATGAGGGAGCCGTCGTAGGCATAAACCGTCACCGTACCGTTGTTGTTGAAGTCGATGGTCGACAACTCCGAACTGGTGTACACCTTCGTGGTGCCGTCGCTATAATGGATGCGTATCACCTTGGCGTTGGCCACGCCAAACATCAGCACCGCTACTGCCAATAAGATATACTTTTTCATTGCTCTCTCATTTTAACTATTTTACGGACTTTGGTGCCTTCTTTCTGGAAATAGACACCACGCGGCATCTTCTCCAAATCTTCCACTCGGCGACCCGAGAGGTCGAAATACTCGACGGGCTGCTGCTGCGGGTCGGCGGTCACATCCTGGATGCCCACTATCGACGTGTCGCTAGCCAGCAGGCGGTTGATAACGAGGGGCGTTTCGGCGGTAAAGGTCGTTCCGTTCGAGCGGACTTCCGTCACCTGCTCACGGTCGAAGTTGAGGCGTTTCACCACGTTGCCCCTGTTGTCTTCGGCACGATATTGTGCATTCGCCACCAAGCCGGAAAGCAGCACGGAAGCCAACAAAACAATAGTCTTTTTATTCATAATCATTGATACTTTGTTCGTACTTTTAAATTGCAAAGATACACATTTTCCCCAAAATGACAAAAAATATTTTCTTATAGCAGGTGTTCCAGCAGAATCTTCACACCGAGACCAACCAAGACGAGGCCGGCGATGATGTTGGCGGTGCGCTCGGGCACGGGGATGTTGCGCTTGCCAAGATAGATGCCCAGCAGAGAGACCAATGTGGTGACGATGCCAATGGTGACGACCACCCAAAGGACGGTTGTCAACGGGTTGTCCAGTCCCAAACCGATACCGACGGCCAGACCATCGATACTGGTGGCAACACCCAACAAAAAATAGGTGTAAATCAACGAGCCGTGGCTGTTTGATACCTTTTCCTCCTCCTCTTCCTCGCCACGAATACCATCAAAAATCATCTTGCCTCCGATGAACGCCAGCAGGCCGAAGGCAATCCAGTGGTCGACAGCCTCGATGAAAGAGCGGGCCACGTCACCTATAATGGCACCCGCCAGCGGGAAGGCGAACTGGCAGAAACCCAGAATCAAAGCCATGAGCAGTCCCCGGCGATAGTTCATCTTGGTACGGAAAGCAGTGGCGGCAGAGACCACCAAAGTATCGACACAGAGTGCCAAAGATAATATTAATGCTTCTATAAATGTCATAATATCCTTTTTATTCTCTCATGGGCTATCATCCCCATGGTGTGGCGGAAATTGATTTCGGCGACGTGGACACTGCCGTCGGCGCAGACCATCAAGTCAACACCGAGCGGACCGCGGTAGCGCGGCCATACGTTGGCGGCCAGCCACGGCTCGATGCGCTCGCGTGTCTCTCTGACAGGGAATGCCTTTTCTATCTGCGCATCGGTCCAGAGCACATTCTCCTTGTACACGCCGCTTCCCGTCTTAAAGTAGCTATACCCGAGAAACCTTACACCAGGACACACTCCTCCGCCTGTCCTTCGGACATCCACCTCCCCTAACTTAGGGAAGGTGTGGCTGACGCTATCCAACTGCTCCCCTAAGTTAGGGGAGTCGGCAGCCCTTTTAGGGCTGACTGAGGGGTGTGCATAATATTCCAGCGCCACATCGGCCACCACTTCGCGCCTCGGCTCCGCTATCACGCAGCGTTGACTGGCGACAGTCTTCAACAGCCAGTCGCGGTCGATGGCGGTGAGGCTACCATGCACCCAGCGCAGTCCCCTGCCCGCCCCGCTCCACGGGGCCTTCATCACCCAGTGCTCGCGCCTTTTTAATAATGATTCCATTTCTTTTATGGAGCGCACCTCATGGCAGTCCTCCTGCAAAGGGAGGACTGTGGAACGGTGCTGAAGCTCGCGGATGGTAGCGATTTCCTCGTCCGAGGGCAGCAGCTCGGCAGGAATGTCGCGCTTGAGGAGCTCGTGCTTCACCACTGCGTCCCATCCCCAGGCCACGACCTGACACACCCCTCCGTCCGCCCTTTGGGCTGCCACCTCTCCTAACTTAGGAGAGGAGCTGCTGACGCAATCTGGTTGCTCCCCTAAGTTAGGGGAGCTGGCAGCCGCTTGTCGGCTGACTGAGGAGTGTGTCAAATCATAGACCGAACAGCACTCG
>JAEEGL016593516.1_pt1 | contig 14851 bp, 13 predicted proteins | sample 9134231 | NCBI WGS metagenome assembly JAEEGL01 (sample SAMN16246548, study PRJNA631951) | gut metagenome | biome: gut microbiome; feature: rumen; material: fiber-attached | host: Bos | place: Iran: Karaj | collected 2018-10 | reverse complement strand
TCCGCAACCTGGCCTCGTTGAGCAACAAGAAGGACTTCCAGGAGAAATACTTTGCTGAGTTCATGGACGCCTTCCACAAGTCTTTTGCCAGCAACGATGACAATGCTACGCTGAAGATTGCCGGTGGTGGCGCCGATGCTGCCGAGAGCGGCTACAACAACTTCTGGGGAACCTACCGTGGCAACCTGGTTTACAGCTACTTCCAGCACGACTACGCCGTGCAGCTGTTCACGGGTACCATCCGCAAGTATGACGAGCAGGGCAACTATATCCAGACCGAGGATACCCTGCCCCTGAACAAGCAGCACTATCCCTACCAGTTGCTCGACAAGCAGATCACCAGCGACACGCTGCCCGATGCCGGTCACTTCGACCCGCGCCGCCTCGTGAAGCTGGCTACGACCGACAGCAGCAACTATGCTACTATCGCCGACCGCGAGGTGCTCCGCAGCCTCTATTATGTGGGCTCAGGCTTTACGGGCGCTACTGGCCCCATCGGCACTGCACCCTCGTTCTGGGGCCGCAATGCTACCAGTAACACCACCTATGACGGTGCTGGCCACTGGCTCTACTACGACAACGCTCCTTACATCATGGCTACCTATGCCGAGCTGCTGTTTGACGTAGCCGAGATACAGTTCAAGTATGGCAGCAAGGCCGATGCCTTTGAGGTTTGGAAACAGGCCATGGCAGCCGATATGGACTTCACCGCAAGCTATATCGTTCCTGGCACCCTGAACGGCAACTACCGTCAAGGTGACCGCGTGACCAAGGCCACCTTCAACACCCTGGCACAGGAATACCTGAATGGTCCCTACGTGGGTGGTCTGCCACAGAGCGACTTCTCACTGTCACACATCATGATGCAGAAGTACCTCGCCCTCTTCCCCTGGGGTGGTATCGAAGCATGGGTTGACCTGCGCAAGTACTTCTATGACATCCAGTACACTGGCGATTATCCCAAGTACCTCAATGGCTGGGACAAGACGACACTTGACCAGAAACGCGATGAGGATCCTACCAAGGTTTACAAGGGATTCTGGCTGCAGCCCGCACAGGTACAGGGTCGCAAGAGCGCCTTCAATACCGACAACAACGGTTCGCCTTGCTTCCGCCTGCGCCCGCGTTACAACTCCGAGTACATGTGGAACAAGACCAACCTCGATGCTCTGTTGCCCATTGGAGGCCAAGAGCTTGATTACCAGTGTTCCATCATGTGGTTCTGCTATCCCGGTGATATGCCTACATCAAGATAATTTATTAATGATATTAAAATCCGATAGATTATGAAATATTTCAAATATATAGCATTATTGCTGCTGGTGGCAGTGACGATGGGCTCCTGTGACAAAAAGGAAGTATCCTACATGGCTGAGCCCGTTGACGAGTCTGCAAAGGCATACATCCAGATAGGCTACTATGAGCCAGTCACCGCTGGAGCAGCCAATTATATGTACTACATCGACATCAATGGCGTAGAGTACGGCAATGACGGAGCGACCTTCCTGGCCACCTTCAATACGGTACCTTCGGGTGGCACCAACCGCTACTATGCTGTGGATGCCGGTAATGTAAACATCAAGCTGCACCGCAGAGTGAAGGTGGGTGAAACACCCGAGGGAGAACCCATTTATGAGTATCCTGTTGTCTTTGACCAGAATGTGAACGTCGTGGCCGGCAAGCGCTATTGCATTTATGTGCATGACCTGAACAAGGCGCCCATCCCCATCGAGATGACTCCTGCTCCCGAGTTCAGCCCCGCACTTGACACCGACTCGCTGTGCCGCGTACAGTTTATCAACCTGCTGTATGAGGCTGACGGAACGCCCTACTCCGGCAAGGTACAATATGGCGTTCAGAACCTTGATACCAAGGAATATGAACCTGTCGGCACGCCCATTTCATTCGGTGAGTGCACGCCTTGGTTCAAGGTGAACATCCGCAAGACTGTGTTCAACAGTAGCGGTTCACAGCGTCGTGAGGTATGCCTGTTCGCCGTGGATGGTAGCGGCAAAGTAACGGGCAAGCTCCCCTACACCTTGTCTAACGGCAATCAGGGTGAGTTCACCGACTACTGGACCTGGTACATCGGCCGTGCTTATCGCCAGATTGCTGCAGGTAACTGCGCTAGCAAGAGCATCCGTTGCACCCTCTATCAGTTCGTGATCGAGTAAACATGTCTTTCCAGAGTGGGGGCCTCCCCCACTCTACCCTACTACATGACAACCGCCGGGGCTTTCACCTCGGCGGTTGTTTGTTATCTCTATTTATCGTTACAGACTACTACCCTAATCCTCGATTGTGATGACTGGCGCCTTGTCGAGCAGACTGCTATAGAGGTCGGTCATCTTCTTGTAGAAGGCAGGATAATCGAGATTGTCCTGGAAATCACGCTGCGCCTGGGTACCCAAGCGGGAACGGGTCGCCGTGTCATTCAGCAGTTGGTTAATGGCATCGGTAAGCGCCTGCTCGTCTCCCGGGGGCACAAGGATACCGTTCACGCCGTCATGCACATATTCGGGCTGGGCGCCATTGTTGCTGCAGATGTGGGCCTTGCCCGCCATCATGTACTCCAAGTTGCTGATTCCCAACGCCTCAGGCTGGATTGACGGCAGGATTCCGAAGTCTGCCTGCCGCAGATATTCCAGGATGTTGTCGCGGAAGCCCAAGAGCGATACGTTGTGGACAAGTCCGTTGGCAACGATATAACCCTTGATTTTAGCCTTATATTTGGGCTGTCCTTCGCCTATAATGGCCAGGTGGTACTTGGTCTTATCCACATGGGTTAACGCGCTCAGGAGGACATCTAAGCCTTTTTCCACGACCAGTTTGCCATGATACATAATGAGGGCCTGATGGCTGTCCAGTCCCAATTCACGCCTGAGGTCAGGAACCTTGGTACCAATCTGGCTGTCACACACGCTATCGCGGAGGACAACGGCACGGTCGGCATATTGTTTCTTGGCCTTGCCCAGGAAGGCTTCGCGGGCCATCTCGGACGAGAAGACGAAGCAGTCGATAGACTTGTACAACTTGGTGTACATGTAGTTCTTCTTGGGCTTATAAACACCATGGACGCTCACCACCACGCGGGTGTCGCGGTTCTCGCTGATGCGGCGCGCCATCACCGCCATGAAGGCATCCTTGAAACTGTGGACGTGGATGATGTTCTGCCCCTTGCGCAACAGGCGCGCAAAACGCACGGGCGAGTCGATGTCGGTCACGCCCTTGAGAGGCAGGATGGAAATAGGGATTTCCAGACGGCGGTATTGCTTGAGCACATTGGGATGCTTGCGACACACGACTTCAACATAGAATTCAGGGTCGTTGCGCAACCGTTCCACCAGGTCATAGGTGTACTGCTCAGCGCCGGTCCAATGCTTATTGGAAACAATATGAAAAACGTTAATCATCTGTAAACTAGGCTATTGAGGATTAACATACATCCTCAATAGCCACAAAGATACTAAAAATTCAGTTATTCTCCCCTACCCTGTCACTCTTTCTTTGCTTCGCCGCCAAAGAGTTCCTTGATGCCACCGATAGAACCTAACAGGTTAGTGGCCTCATAGGGCAGATAAACGGTCTTGGTCTTATCGCCGCTGGCTACCGTGTCGAGCATCTGGATATACTTTTGAGCTAACAGGTAGTTAGCAGGATTGGTGCTCTGGCCCACAGCCTGGGTAATCTTGTCGATAGCAATAGCCTCGGCCTCAGCCTTGCGGATACGTGCCTGGGCCTCACCTTCGGCACGCAGGATCTCGGTCTGCTTGTCGGCTTCGGCCTGATTGATACGAGCCGTTTTTTGACCCTCGGACTGGAGGATGGCTGCCTGCTTCTGACCTTCGCTTGTCAAGATAGTGGCTCGCTTGTTACGCTCGGCCTGCATCTGCTTCTCCATGGCCTGAAGCACGGTTTGAGGCGGCTGGATGTCCTGCAATTCCACGCGGTTTACCTTGATACCCCATTTGTTGGTAGCATCGTCAAGGACGGCACGCAACTTGGAGTTGATGGTGTCACGGGAGGTCAAGGTCTGGTCCAGCTCGAGTTCACCGATGATGTTACGCAATGTGGTCTGCGTCAGTTTCTCGATTGCGTTGGGCAGGTTATTAATTTCATAAACAGCCTTGAAGGGATCCACGATCTGGAAATAGAGCAATGCGTTGATCTGAGTCAAGACGTTATCCTTAGTAATCACATTCTGCTTGTCAAAGTCATAGACTTGTTCACGCAGGTCGATGGAATTGGTGGTGCGGTAACGACCGTGCTCATAGGCAATAATAGTCTTGGGACGGTCAATGAACGGAATGATCAGGTTAATGCCCGGCTTGAGCGTGGCATAATATTTACCTAATCGCTCGATAATCTTGGTCTCGCTTTGGGGAATAATCACGAGTGAGCTCTTGACCAATATGAGCGCCAACAAAATGACGACGATCATAAAAATTGTGACGGTTGACATATCTTTAAAAATTTTGTGTTTAACGAAAATCAGAATTAGATGAATTCAATGATAGAGAGAATTCAGTAATGCCCTTAATCGATGGGCTTAACCGTGAGAATGATGCTGTCCATCTTGACAACGCGCACGCGGGTGTCCTTGTCAATGGCACTACCGTCGGCACTACGGGCCTTCCAGTCATCACCATCGATAGCAACACGGCCATAACCATTAGCCTCAATAGACTCGCTGACGCGCCCAGTCTGACCAATCATAGCCTCGGCATTGCTCAAGCGCACCTTGTTGGGCTTGTGAATCTTTTTGATCAATGCAGGACGCACAAGCAGCAGGCTCAATGCCGAAACAATGGCAAACACGATAATCTGGACAGTGAGGCCGGCACCACATCCTGCTAAAATCGCACTGACAGCGGCACCGATTGCGAAACACAGAATGAAAAAATCTCCTGAGGAAAGCTCAAGTATCAAGCAGAGGATGCTAATGATAACCCAAATGAGCCAGAGGTTGGAACTAAAATAATCAATCATAATCTTATATTTTTAAATGTTACTAATTATTCTGTCATTTCCTGATGTGCATTCTAGAGAGGTTAAATAAGATTTCCTCAAAGGTATAGATTTATCATCATATATGCAAATTTTATGCCAATTTTCTTTAAAAATTCACCTATAAGTCCACGGGCGTGGCGAAATTTTCGATTCTCAAGGGGTTAAAATGCGTTTTCTCGCTGTTTTTCAACGATTTTAGCCATTTTTGCAATTTGGTCAGAAAAATCGAGTAGGGGAGAGAAACGCCCCATGAAAGGGGGCTACTGCATCAATCCGGCAATATAAGCCCTCCATGGGGCAATTCTTGCAGGATTTTTCTTGTTTCTGAAATTTTTGTGTTATCTTTGTCTCCCGTTTTTCAAGAAGCATCAAATCAATGACCGAAATCAACTACATGTTACAAGGTAATGTCGAAATGCCGTCCTTCGATCAGGCAGCAGTGTTCGACTGGATTGTGGCGGTGGCCGAACGACACCAGCAACGGGTGGGATGCTTGACCTACGTCTTCTGTGACGATGAATACATCCTGGAGACCAACCGCCAATTTCTGGGCCACGACTACTATACCGACATCATTACCTTTGACTACACCAATTCACGGCACATAGCCGGCGATATGGTTATCTCGCTCGACACGGTGCGGTCCAACGCCGAGATGCTAAACGCCGACTTTGAAACAGAGCTCATGCGCGTCATCATTCATGGCGTGCTGCACCTGTGCGGCATCAACGACAAGGGGCCTGGAGAACGTGAAATCATGGAACAACACGAGAATGCCGCACTGGCCATTCTTCCCGATAACGTATTCAAGAAATGAGGCACGACTATGATGTGATAGTGGTGGGAGCCGGCCATGCCGGTTGTGAGGCGGCTTGTGCAGCGGCCCGATTGGGATCACACACCCTGCTCATCACCATCGACATGAATAAGATTGCCCAGATGAGTTGCAACCCAGCCATTGGCGGTATCGCCAAGGGGCAGATTGTGCGTGAAATCGACGCAATGGGTGGCCAGATGGGTATCGTGACCGACCGTTGCAGCATCCAGTTTAGGATGTTGAACCGCAGCAAGGGCCCCGCCATGTGGAGCCCACGCTCACAGAGCGACCGCCAACAGTTCATCATCGAGTGGCGAAAAGTGCTCGAGAATACACCTAACCTGTATCTGTGGCAGGATTCAGTCGATGAATTCGTCATCGAGGGTGGGGTAGTCAAGGGTGTCAAAACCGCCCTCGGCATGACGTTTAAGGCGCGCGCCGTCATCCTCACCGCCGGAACTTTTCTGAACGGACTGATGCACGTGGGGCAGGTTCAGACCCCTGGCGGACGCGTTTCAGAACCTCCCGCAAGAGGCATTACCGAACAGTTAGCGGCACTCGGTTTCAAAGTTGGCCGCATGAAAACCGGCACACCACCACGACTTGACGAACGCACCATTGATTTTTCACAATGCATCAAGCAAGAAGGAGAACACGATTTCCATCACTTCTCGTTCTTGCCTGGTGTGACTTCCAACCTTGTTCAACGCCCCTGCTGGATCGTGCACACCAACGAACAGGTGCACGAAATCCTGCGTAAAGGTCTGCCTCAATCTCCGCTCTATAACGGTCAAATCACCAGCATCGGTCCCCGTTATTGCCCCAGCATTGAGACCAAGATTGTGACGTTTGCCGACAAGACCTCCCATCAGCTTTTCATCGAGCCAGAAGGCGAAACGACTCACGAAATGTACCTCAACGGTTTCTCGTCGTCACTTCCTTGGGAAGTTCAATTCGAAGCTTTGCGGCAAATTCCCGCCTTGCGCAACGTGCATGCGTACCGCCCCGGATACGCCATCGAATATGACTTCTTTGACCCCACGCAGCTCACCCACACGCTCGAGTCAAAGTTGGTGAAGAACCTGTTCCTTGCCGGTCAGGTCAATGGCACTACAGGCTACGAGGAAGCGGCAGGGCAGGGACTGATTGCCGGCATCAACGCCCACCAGAACGTGACGGGTGGCGAACCGTTCACCCTGGCACGCAACGAGGCCTACATCGGCGTGCTGATTGACGACCTGGTGACCTGTGGCGTGGACGAACCTTACCGCATGTTCACCTCACGCGCTGAGCACCGCATCCTGTTGCGCCAGGACGATGCCGACATGCGCTTGACCGAACGTAGTTACCAACTCGGATTGGCTACCAGTGAACGCTACGAATTGATGCGTTCCAAGCGCGACCAAATCGAGCGCCTCACCGACTTCTGCCGCAACTACACCGTCAAGACCGCACTGATCAACCCCACGCTCGAAGCCAACGGCATGCAGCCCTTGACTCAAGGCCAGCGACTCCACGACCTGCTGTTGCGTCCTCAATTAAGCATGGCCATCCTCGCCGATGCGTTGCCCGAACTGCAAACACAAATCGACAAACTGGAGACCGAACGGCGAGACGAAATCATCGAGGCGACCGAAATCTCAATCAAGTACCGAGGCTACATCGAGCGCGAGACACTTATCGCCGACCGCGTTGCACGGCTCGACAACGTGACGCTGAAAGGCAAATTTGACTACTCGCAAATCCACCAGATATCGACCGAAGCCCGCCAAAAGCTGCAGGCCATAGACCCCGTAACAGTAGGCCAAGCCTCACGCATCCCTGGCGTCTCTCCCAGCGACATCAACATCCTGCTCGTATTGTTGGGCAGATAATTTGTTCCACGTGAAACAATTTAAACATAAACCATTGATATACAAATGAATAACAAAGAATTAGAAAGCGTAAAAAGCGTGGTACGCAACGTACCTGATTTTCCTGTTCCCGGTATCCAGTTCAAGGACTTGACCACCGCATTTAAGGACCCTGAGGCCCTGCAAATCATGACACGCGCCCTGACCGACATGTACCGTGATGCCGGCGTGACCAAGGTCGTAGGCATCGAGGCCCGCGGATTCATCGGAGGCGCCATCCTCGCCACCCAACTGAATGCAGGTTTTGTCCCCCTGCGCAAACCTGGCAAATTGCCCGCTGAAGTCATCCAGAAGTCCTATACCAAGGAGTATGGCACCGATACCATCGAAATTCACAAGGATGCCATCACTCCCGACGACATCGTGGTCATCCATGATGACCTTCTGGCTACCGGAGGCACCATGCTAGCCGCCTATGAGCTCGTGAAGTCGATGAATCCCAAGAAGATTTACATCAACTTCATCTGCGACCTGGCTGACCTGCACGGACGCGATGTTTTCCCGCCCGATGTTGAGGTGACCTCACTGTTCACCTTCTGAAACAGGCGCGAAAGACGTTAACCGAGACAGGACTGCCCCAACGATGACCGAAGGCCTGAAACTCAAGCTATCGTTGCTCCCCGATGACCCTGGCGTGTACCGCTACCTCAATCGGGAGGGCACCATCATCTATGTGGGCAAAGCCAAGAACCTGAAACGCCGCGTCAATTCCTACTTCAACCGCGAACACGCGTCGGTGCGTACCACCATGCTCGTACGCAACATCGCTGACCTGGAATACACCGTTGTCAACACCGAGGAAGAAGCCCTCGACCTCGAGAACGCCCTCATCAAGGAATACCAGCCACGCTACAACGTCTTACTCAAGGACGACAAGAGCTATCCCTGGATCTGCGTATCGGGTGACTTGTATCCCCGCGTGTACATCACCCGTGAGAACCGCGCTAAAGGGGACCGCTTTTACGGCCCGTACCCTAAGGCCGAGGTCGCTAAAGTGCTCATAGACACCATTCGGCAGATATACCCGCTGCGGACATGCCGCCTGATTGTTTCACGTGAAACAATCGACAACCTCAAGCACCGCCTGTGCCTGCAATACCACATCCACCGCTGTGAAGGATGCTGCCAGGGCTTGGTGTCGCCCGAGCAATACGGTGAATACATCAGCGAAATCAAGCAGATATTGAACGGAGACACCCACGTGCTGATGGATGTGCTGATGCAACAGATGCAGCAGTTGGCAAGCGAACTGCGTTTTGAAGAAGCCGAGATTATCAAGCGGCGCTATAAACTGCTGGAACACGTCAGGAGGCGGTCGGTCATCGTCAGCCCGACGATTCACAACATCGACATCTTTGGCCTCCTGAGGGACGAGGATGCCGCCTACGTCAACTTCATGCACATGAGGGGTGGGGCAGTGGTGCATTCATTCACCCTGGAGTACCGCTTGTCAACCCGCGACGAGAGTGATGCTGAACTCATGTCGATGGCTGTGGCTGAAATCCACAAGCGCTTTGCCGCGACCTATCTCAACGACCACGTGAGCGAGGCCGTCGTCAACGTTATCCCCGATGTGGAATTCTCGGGCCTGTCGTTCACGATTCCACAGCGAGGCGACAAGAAAAAACTGCTTGATATCGCCATCAAGAACGCCACACAGCATCGCACTGACCGCCTGCGCATGATGGAAAAACTCAACCCCGAACAGCGCACAACACGCACCTTGACGACCATGCAGCGAGACCTGCGCATGACGGTCTTGCCTCGACACATCGAGTGCTTTGACAACAGCAACATCAGCGGAACGAGCCCAGTAGCGTCTTGTGTGGTATTCCGCAATGCCAAACCAGCCAAGAAAGAATACCGACACTTCAACATCAAGACAGTCGAAGGTGCTGACGATTTCGCCTCGATGCGCGAGGTCATTTCCCGACGTTACAGCCGCCTGGTCCAGGAGGGTCAGGAACTGCCCCAACTGCTCATCGTCGATGGCGGTAAAGGGCAGGTTACATCGGCACTTGAAGCACTCGACGAGATCGGTCTTCATGGCCAAATTACCGTCGTGGGCATTGCCAAGCGCCTCAACGAAGTCTTTTTCCCCGGTGACAGTGTACCCATGTATATCGACAAGAACAGCGAAACGCTACACGTCATCCAACGCCTGCGTGACGAGGCCCACCGATTTGCCATCACCTTCCACCGCAAGCAACGCAGCAAGGGGCAAATACACAGCGCCCTCGACGACGTGCCGGGCATCGGGCCCAAGACGCGCTCACTGCTGCTCAAGCACTTCAAGTCACTCAAGCGCATCAAGGAGGCCAGCGAGGCCGACCTTGCCGCCGTCATAGGTCCCGACAAAGCGCACAAACTGATTACAGCCTTGAACTGAGTGCACATTTTTCGCTTCTTTTTCATTGCCAATGAAATAAAGTCACTAAATTTGCCACGATGAAACGACTGGTGATATTCGGTAATACCTATCAGCAAGGTAATGTCAACACCGTGCTCGGACTGCTCGAGCACCTGCGGCAGCATGGCATCAATGTGGCTGTCGAGAAAGAATACATGCAGTACCTGAGCCGTGAGCAAGATATCAATCTGCCCACCTTTGAGGCCACCCAGGTGCCCGATGCCGATATGGCCCTGTCCCTGGGCGGTGACGGCACATTTCTCACCACGGCCATGTGGGTGTCACGACAGGGGATGCCCATCTTGGGCATAAATTTGGGCCACTTGGGCTACCTTACGGCAGGCAATCTTGACGAGAAGAGCGACCTGATTGACGACGTGCTGGCAGGCAATTACCGTATCGAGGAACGCACCATGCTACAGGCGTCGTGCGATGCCGTGACGATTGAGCATCCCTGGGCGCTCAACGAGATTGCCGTCCTGCGCCACGACACCTCATCGATGCTCGACATGCAGACCCTGTTGAGGGGACGCGAACTCACCACCTACCGTGGTGACGGACTCATCGTGAGCACACCAACAGGTTCGACGGCCTACAACCTGAGCGTCGGCGGCCCTATCCTGGAGCCCACAACCTCGTGCCTGGTGCTGTCGCCCATCTCGGCCCACTCGCTGACGATGCGGCCTCTCGTGGTGCGCGACGACAGCGAGATCGTCATTTGTACCCACTCGCGCGCACCGCAATACGAGGTCAGTATTGATGGCGAGGTCACGCTCTGTCCCACAGGCTCTACGCTGACCATCGGCCGCGCTCCCTATTGCGCCCGCGTTATCCAGCGCACGACCAACAACTTCGCCAGCACATTGCGGCAGAAACTCCTCTGGGGCACCGACAAACTGTAATTCCCCACACTACATTAAAGTTAAAAGGCAACGGATTCAATAACCCATTGCCTTTATTCTTTTACTAAATAGCCCACCAAATTTTACTCGTAAAGTCTGCGGTGCATCAGTACCGAGCGATAGATGTGAATCATGTGATCGGCTAAGATTTTGCCGGTGAAACGCTCTGAGTTCTCCTGGCCAGCCTTGAGCAAGGCGGCTTTCTTGTTCTCATCCTCAAGTACATCACTCAGCAACTCGGCTCCTTCATGGAAATCATTAAAGTAAAGGACACCATCACCGCCAAACTCGCGAGCCTTCGGGCTGTCCTTACAGATGACTACGGCGCCAGTACGCTGGGCATTGAGCAACTTGAAGTTGTCACGCATGCGGTCAGTGTTGGGGATGATAACGGCCTGGGCCATCTTGGCGACTGCAGTCAAGTCGGCATGGTGCACTTTATCCACCTGTTTGAAGCGGTGGAACATGTGCAGCTCATGGGCCTGCTCCTTAATGACATGGTCAAAATGGTCAGTACGGTAGCCTAACATCACAATCGCAATCTTGCGGTCGCGCAGTTCATGCACGAGCTGCATCGCCTCCTTCAAGTTGTCCTCGCTATTCAGACGGCCCTTGTAGAGAACAAACTTCTCGGGAAGGTGATACTTGCTGCGAAGGATGTCATACATGTTCTCGGGCACTGATTGGTCACAACCGTCAAAGAAGCAAGGGTGCACAACCTCCACGTTATCGGGCGACACGTGATAGTGGTCAATGATAATCTGGCGGTCAACCTCGTTCAGGGCAATCACACGCTTGGCAATCTTGCAAGCCTTGCGCGCACGGCGCTGCATGAGCATACGCGAAATCCAACCGTGTGCATTCTTGTAGAGCGGGTCAAGCATCGTGAAGACCGTGGGGAAGTTGCTGCCCTTGAACCCTGATGCAATACCGTCATCAATGCCATGGAATGTGTTCACGCCATGTCCTTTGGCCGAACGGACGATGCCTGTTCCCGTGTACCAGCGCTCATGGTTGTGAATGTGGTTGCGGGGATACTTCACGCGCACGCTATCCTCGTTGAAGATAGGCGTCAAGCGCTTGTTATGCTCTTTTTCAGGAGAATAGAGGATATAATAATTGTCGGGATAATTGACAGCAAGCGCCTTGATAAGGATGCGTCCATAATAGGACGTATCATTATTCTCCATGATAATCTTGCGGCCACCGTAACCTACTACCATATTCTTTATTCAATTAATAGTTCTCTAAATAATATCGACGTTAATTCAATCTGCGCCATTATAACGCAAGATGCAAAATTACTATTTTTTTTCTTTTGGGAGGCTATTTCTTAGGTCTTTTTCTCATTTTGAGTTAACTTTGCCAAAAAAAATGATGATTATGAGACGGATAGCTACAATTTTATGCGCATTATTACTTGTGACCTCATGCGCTTCCAAGAAGAACGCTGCGGCCGACAGGCTGCATCCCGACCAGGTATTTACCATAACCGAGGACGACATCGCCCGTGAGACCCGCCAAATCAATGCGCTCATCCAGGGCGACTGGACCTACAAGGGTCCCAGCGTTGACGTGAGCGGCAAGAATCTGCTCGCCGGCATCGGCAAGCCCATTGCCAAAGGGAAACTCAAGAAGAAACTCAAGGATGCCTTCAAGAAGATTGGCTTGAACAAGGCTAAACCCCAGTTCACCTTTAACCAGGACGGCACCTGTGCCATCAAGCTGCTGGGCAAAAGCATCAAGGGCTCCTATAACTATAACCCCGATTTGGACAAAATCAGCATCAAGTGGCATGGTGTGCCCGTCAATGCCAGGCTCAAGCGCGATGGCAAAAAGAAGCTCCACATCACCTTTGACGCCGACAAGCTGATCTCGTTGTTCACCCTGGTGGGCAGTTTCAGCGACAGTTCTACCATCAAGGCTTTGTCCACACTTATGGACAACTATGAGGATGTGATGGTGGGCTTCGAGCTCAAGAGGTAATCCCAATAGATATATCGCAAAATGAAGAGGAAGGCCATTGAATAACTGACCTTCCTCTTGGTTTAAATATATTGAATCATCCTATAAAAACTATCGGCGGGGCGGCTGATTCATCATATGTTTGCCCTGGTTGACCGCCTGGCGCTTGGTCAGGCCGGGCTGGCTCTTGCTGCCGGGCTGGCTCTTTGAACCCATGCCGGGCTTGGGCTGAGACTTGCTATCGGGAGCGCCAAAGGTGCGTCCGTTGTATGCACTGTGGTCAAAGTAGCGGTTCGAGCCCTTATAAACCTGGTATCCAGGAGGAGCTGCACGATAGAAGCGATCCTTGGGATAACGGTCATAGATGGTGAACACAAACTTCTTGTTCTGCCACGAAACGGGACGATAGAAGTACTCCATCTGCATGTAATACTGGTACTGGATGGGAGAGAGCACAAACTTCAACTCGTTGTTACGACGGGTCCAGAAGGTGCCAAAGATGTCATCATACACTTCAAGACACATGATGTAGTCCATGTTGATTTCAAATACGGCATTATACTGGTCATCGCTCAAAGCGAGTTCGTAGGCCATCTTATCGGTCAGGAAGAACGCCTTGTCACGGGCCGACTTGTAACTCATCGCATTGGCGGCCGAACCTAAGGTCAGCATTGCCACCATTATTAAGATAAAACGTTTCATAGTGCGTATGTTTTAAGTTGTTATTAATTGTTTGTTGCCTCAAAGTTAGTCGTAACGATTATCTGACGCAAATTTTTTAGACAAATATTCATAAATAATCGACTAAACACCCTCGAATCTGCATATTCTATGCCATCTGGCCCACATCTATCGGACAGTTGCCGTTGCAACAGGCCAGAGCAGGATTCACATAGACAAACACGCGTATTTCCACGATTTTTCGCCCATAGGTTTCTCTTGTTTCATGGTTTATTACTACTTTTGCGGATATGTTTGACTTCACGCCCCTTGTCCGCAACCATTTTCTGTCGCGCCTGCAACAGCAAGTGCGATACATTGACTATGCCGACGCGGTACAACAGGGTGAGCTGGTGAGGCTCATCGAGAAGGCGTCGCTGACGCGCTTTGGCCGCAAATATGACTTCTCGACCATCAGGACCTACAAGCAGTTTGCGTCACGGCTGCCCCTGTTTTCCTACGAGGGGCTGGAGCCCTACATCATGCGCATGGTCAAGGGCGCCAAGGGCGAGTTATGGCCTGGCCCGTGTTTCAATTTCGCACAATCGTCGGGCACGAGCGGCCGCAGCAAGTATATCCCCATCACACGCGAGTCATTCCAGTGGAACCACTATTTTGGCTCCAGCGATGTGGTTTCCCATTACCTGAACCTCAACCCCGAGAGCCGCATCTTCTCGGGCAAAGCGTTCATCCTGGGCGGCAGTTTTGCCAACAACCTGCAGTTGCAGCGCGGGGTGAGGGTAGGGGACTTGAGCGCCAACCTGATCGAGAACATGAACCCGCTGGCCAACCTGATACGTATCCCGTCCAAGCAAATTGCCCTCATGGAGAATTGGACCGAGAAACTGCCATGGCTGGTCGAAGCCAGTATCGGAGCCAACGTGACCAACTTGAGCGGTGTGCCCTCGTGGTTCCTGACGGTCATCAAGGAAGTGCTCCGCAAGGCAGGCAAATCCTGTATCCATGAAGTGTGGCCTAACCTTGAGGTCTTCTTCCACGGCGGCATCGCCTTTTGTATTGTGCCAACTCCCATACCATTGCCTTTTAATTTTTAATAAAAACAACACTCAAATTATACACTTTTTGCCCGGCAAAGGCAAAAAAACGCAACTTT
>JAEEGL013084581.1_pt1 | contig 14851 bp, 18 predicted proteins | sample 9134231 | NCBI WGS metagenome assembly JAEEGL01 (sample SAMN16246548, study PRJNA631951) | gut metagenome | biome: gut microbiome; feature: rumen; material: fiber-attached | host: Bos | place: Iran: Karaj | collected 2018-10 | reverse complement strand
CCGGCTCCGGATAGGGCTTCTGGATGAAATCGCTGGCGCCCGCGTTCAGGCACTCGATCTCCTGGGACTGGTCGCCGGAAGCGACGATCACGGGAATATCCTGATATTTCGGCTCCGCCTTGATCCGCCGAAGCACCTCCTGCCCCGGCATATTGGGCATGATCAGGTCCAGAACGACCAGGGAAAGGACCTCCCTGTTTTCTTCGACGAGGCGCAGCGCTTCCATTCCGTCTTCGGCGAAGAGGACCTCGTAATCCGTTTCCAGGATCCCCCCGAGTATCGCGCGGTTTATTTCTTCATCTTCCACGACCAGGACCAGCCGCCTGTTTTCTGCGGAGCTGAAATCCGTCTTTTGATCCTGCATTGTGTTCCCCCTTTATACTCCTTCCGCATCCGCGGCTGTTTCCTTCGGGCTCCAGTTCTCCTGAAGCGGTTCGATCTGCAGCACGCCCGGTACGCGCACCACCACCTGGTACTGATCCTCGTAGATGATCTCGCCGGGTGTATTCGTAAATACGAGATAATAAGGATGATGATACTTCTCCAGGAGCCAGAGCGCCGGGCGGATCATCTTCATCATCTCCTCGGAATTTTCGGTCTTGAAGAAGCAGACGACCTTTTCCTGTTTCTTGCAGGGATCCGGGAAAGGAAGGTTCTCGGCGAACCATTTGTCGATCTCCTTGTACAGGTCCGCGTCCTCCTCTTCCATGGCATCGTTCTGGATAAGCTGCAAGCACATGCTGAACACGCCCTTCGCGTACATCGTGTTTTCCGCGAGTTCCTGGCCCTGGATCCTCATATAGCGGTAATTGATTTCCATTCTTTAATCTCTTTCGCTTTTCATGAAAAATGGCGGTCAGCTGAGCCTGCGCGGCACTCCCGAAAGCTCCCACGCTTCCGTAAGCTCGTCGTCATGGTAGCAGAGCTTCAGCGAGAAGGGCTCGCGGCGGCCCTCAAGAAGATAGCGGAGAAGGTAACGGTCGCCCTCCCACACGGGAAGCCCGGGGACCTCCGCCTCCGGGATCCAGGCAAGACGCCCCTCGTCCGTTCCGTGAAGTTCCCCCTCCCAGGCATCCGCCGTATAGGTAAAGATGAGCTCGGGCTCCTTGTTGTTGTAGACAAAGGTGATCAGGCCGCGATAAGCATACGAAACGAGCGTAAGGCCCGTCTCCTCGAAGACCTCGCGCATAAGACACTCTTCGGGCGCTTCGCCCGGTTCGAACTTTCCGCCCACGCCGATCCACTTGCCGGCGTTGACGTCGTCCTTTTTGGAAATGCGGTGCAGCATGAGCCACTGTCCGTCTTTGATGAGATAGCAGAGTGTTGTGAGCAGCATTTTATTTTCTCCCGGGCTGCGGCGGCGCAGCCGGACGGCAGAGCGTTTCTGTAAAAAGAAAAGGCCGGGGGGCTTCAGTCCCCGACCGCGTTGATATAGTGGGTAAACGAATTGGTGCGGTTGTACATATCGAGCCGCTCGGAAATAACGCCCACGTTGGTCTCGGAGGAATGCACGAACAGGCCGTCACCGATATAGATGCCCACGTGGCCGTAGCGTCCGACGATGTCGCCGGGCCGGAGCTCCTCGAGGCTGATGCCCCCTTCCATATCGCAGATCTCGTAGGAAGAGCGGGGCAGGCTGATCCCGCACTGGTTGAAGATGTACCACACGAAGCCGGAGCAGTCGAAGGCGTCGGGGCCCTTGGCCGCGTAGCTGTACTGCTTGCCGAGGTTCGAGAGGGCGAGCTTCACGATCCGATGACGGAGCTCGTTCTGCGTGTTCAGGTTCAGGCTCTGCGTTTCCGTACAGTCGGACTTTTTGAGCCAGAGCTCCCGCGCAATGCTTCCGTCCTCCGTGCGGTAATCGCCGAGGCGGGTAGCGTAGCAGGCGCAGATGTACCAGGGGATGCCGGCAGAATCGACCTGCTCGCGGAGCACCCGGTAATAGGGGGCCCTGAGGTTGTATTTATGGGTGATCTCCGCCCAGCTGCCGTCCGCGAGCTGGATGCTTCCTTCCGCTACGGAGATATTGCCTTTGCTGACAGCCGGTGAAGCGAGCTTGAAGCCCAGGGAAACGCTGACCGCGGGATCGGAGGCGTGGGCCGAACCGGCCGTTCCTTCGTAACCCGTGACCGATGCGGAGCTCGCGCCAAGCGCGGCGCCGGGACCGGAGGCGACATAGTCCGTCCGGGCGGGAGCCTGCGTTTCGGGAGCCGCTGCAGTCTGTTCCGGCTGCTGCGGGACCTCGGGGGCGCTGCCGGTCTGCACTTCGGGGGCAGCGGTCTCCGGCTGCTCCTGTGCGGCGGTCCCGGCCTCCTGTGCCGCAGCGGTCTCGGGAGGCGTTTCCACGGCGGCGGGCGCTTCTCCTACCACGGGCATGTCGGCCGCTGCCGACTGCGCGCTGTCCACGGGGACCGCCGCTTCGGCCTGCGCCGCCGCGCCTTCATCCGCCGCTGCCGGAGGGGGCGCTTCGCTGATATAGACGTAGGCCTGTTCCGGCGCATTGCCGATGGTCACGGTATCCGCGGACGCCGTCATGACCAATGACATCGCCATTGCCGTAAATACTGCAGTTTTCAGGACACAGGTCTTCAACGCCGCCATTTCCTTTCCTTATGGGTCTGCTGTCATGGTATCACAGTTTTCTTTCCGTTATACTGTTGAAATTCTTAAAAAAATCATACAATTCGCAAAGTTTACATAACCATGCTCCCGATCAGGTAGGTGGCGGAGCCGATGACCAGGGAAAAGATCAATCCGGTGGAAAGGCCGAGCCGCATCTGCTCTCCCTTCCGGACCCAGCCGGACTGCGCGGTCAGGGCGCTGTAGGCGCAGATGGGCGTGGAGAAACTGTATCCGGCGACATTGGCGAGCGCGATGCAGAGCGCCGCCGCGTTGACTCCCGTCACGATGTTTCCCATCAGGAAGGAGACCGAGATCGTAGTGAAGATGGTCATGCCCAGCGTGACCGAAGCGAAGTTCGCCACCAGCGTGCAGGAGAGGCAGGTGAGCAGTACGAACAGGTAGCCGTTCATGCTCCCGAGCACCGGGCCTGCCGTGCGGGAAAGGAAATCGATAATGCCGGTCTCCGGGCGTACCAGCGCGGATCCGAACAGCATGGAGAACGCTACGGGAAAGCCCGTCGCCCAGGCGGCGCTGCCGTCCCGGAGCGCGACGCCCAGATTGACAAGGGGCCTCCCGTTCACGGGGATGAAACTCAGTATGGCAACGGAAAGGAACACCGGGAAAATGTAGGTCAGCCGGTCCATGAAGGCGTAGAGCCCCGGCGCCGCATGCTCGATCATGGAAGGAAGCACCCACCAGAAGATGTTGAACAGGAGAATGCAGAGGCAGAATTTTTCTTCTTTTTTTACGGGGCCGAGCTCACGCAGCATATCGGCCGGGTCAAAGCGCTGGAAGTCGGAAAGATCCAGACGGAATACGAAACGGAACACCAGCAGCATGCAGAACAGCACCAGGATGCAGACCGGTATGGAGATCAGGATGAATTTCAGGATGTTCACCGTGGTGATGTGCGAAAAGGTCTCAATGGCGAGCAGGGACATGGGATGCCCGAAGGGCGTAAACCCGCTGGACATGGCCGCGGAAAACAGCAGCCCCATGAACAGCTTTTCCGCCGTCCGGTTTCCCTTTTCGTATCCGACGACCGCGAAGATCTGGTCAAAAAGCCCTTTATACAGGACCATGAGAGGCGTACAGGTAATAAAGGAGCCGAGCAGGAAAACGGAGAGGTAGATGGCGGTGAGCAGGTACCAGGGATTCTTTTTGGTGATGGGCCGGGAGATGAGCCAGACCGCGATGCGCTTTAAAATGCCGGTCTTTGTGATGACCGACATCATGGTCGTACAGATGATGATGAACCAGAACAGCTGGTGTCCGAGCGAACCGCGCACGGCGTCGGACAGGGAATAGATGCCCGAGACCGCAAACGCGCAGATACATAAAAGCACCGGCCAGGTAGTATCCACGGTGATCAGGAGGAGCATGGTCCCGAGGAAAATGGAAAGCGTTCCGACGCCGGTGCGGCCCAGGCCGCCGAACTGCGGAAAAAATCCGCAGCCGAACATCAGGACGAGAGAAAAAATAAGCGGCAGATACTGCCAGGATTTCAGCTTCATACAAAAACTCCCTGAATGAAATCTTAAGCAGTATTATAACATGAAAAACGGCGGTGGGAAGATAGATTCTGTTCGCGGTGCCCGGACCGGCCTCTTCCATTCGCAAAAATCCGTTTTTGAACGGATTTCAATTGTAACCGGATTTTTGCTCATGGAGAGGCGGCCCCTGTCGGGGCCCCTCTGTCCAAAAACAGGGTAACTTGTGAGCAAGCTCACAGTTACCCTGTTTTCGTCCAAACGGTCCTTTACAGTTGTCACGCCCGGGCCACGAACCACCTTCCGGGGGCGGGGGCGGTTTCGTCGGTGCTGCGCTCGAAGAACAGGTGGCATTCGTTTCCGCGGATGCGCACCGTATACATGTCGCCCTGTCCGCCGGCCTTCCGGGAAAACGAGGGCCGGACGCTTAAGAGCCGGTCGATGGGATAGACCCTTCCGTCCTCCCATTTCAGGGAGACCGGGCGCATATTCCCGTCCGGCCCGAACGTCACCTCGACGCTGACATAAACTTTATCCGGATTGTTCTGCATAGACTTCCCCCCGTTCCGCCTGCCTCTTCCGCTTTAAGAACAGCGGGAAAGCACGCCGCCTTCGGAGAGCACCGGGCTTTCCGGCACCTTAAGGCCCTTCTTTTTCAGAAGCTCGAGCTTCAGGCCCAGGTATTCCGCCGGCACGTTCAGCCCGGCGGCGGCGGAAAAGAAGTCGGCGCCCTCCGCAGCGAGCTCCAGGAACGCCTCGTCGTCAATGAGGAGCTCCGCCGCAAGGAGATCCGCTTCGTATTCCATGCCCTCGGCCGCCCCGGCACCAAGGAAGTCCAGGAAGCTCTGCTGCATGCCGGTCTTCACGTGCAGGAAATAGTGCGAGAGCTCATGATAGAGGACGGCCCGCTGCAGGAAGCCCGAAAGCTCCGAATTGACCGTAATGGCCACGTTGCCGCTGACCGGTTCCATGAGGATAAAGCCCTTGCAGCACCGCGCGCTGTTCCCCATGGGGGAATACAAAAGGATGATCCCCTCCCTGCGGCATACCTCGTCCGGGCCGGCGCCGCCGTAGGCGCGGCGCAGCTCTTCTGCTGTCTGCAGGATATAGTCAGTCTTCATGTTTCGGTATGGAGGCGTTCTTGCAGGCGATATACGCGTTCGTAAGCGCCAGGAAATACTTGTCCTTGGCCTCCTGGCTGAGGCGCCCGCCCGCGAACAGGGCCGCGCTCTTCTGCAGGAGCTCTTCGATCTCGCCGGCCGTGGTGTCGCCGTAGAGCTCGCGGAGGCTGCTGATGTAGAGCTGGTCCGGACCCGGCAGCATGCTCTCGTCCTGGCTGTCGTCGGTAAGGTAGTCGATCGTATAGCCGAGCGCCTTGGCGATGCGCTTCATCGTGGCCGGATGCGGCAGCCTGCCGTCTGTTTCGTAGGAAGCCACCGCGCGCTTGGATATTTCACAGACCTGCGCCAGCGCCTGCTGGCTGTAGCCCTTGCGCTTCCTGCCGGCGGATATTTTTTCTCCCAGTGTCATATTTTCCTCCCGTTTTCGGTTGACAAAAATGCAAAACAGGTGCAATATAGATGTAAATAGCGCAATATCGAACGCTTAATTTCATTATAATGACATTTCCGGCTTTGTCAAGAGGGAGTTAAGACCGACATGAAGGACCGCGTCATCCTGCACAGCGATATGAACAGCTTCTACGCCTCGGTGGAGATCCTGCTCCGTCCGGAGCTTGCCGGGAAGCCCGTGGCCGTCTGCGGGAGCGCCGAGGACCGCCACGGCATCGTCCTGGCCAAATCAGAAGCCGCGAAGCGCTGCGGCGTGAGGACCGCCATGACCAACGGCGAAGCCCTCGCGGCCTGCCCCTCCCTCATCATCGTCCCGCCGCAGTACGACCAGTACGTCAAATTCTCCCGCCAGGCCAAGGCCATCTACGCGCGCTACACGGACTACATCGAGCCCTTCGGCATGGACGAGTCCTGGCTCGACGTCACGGAGAGCGGCATCTGCGGCAGCGGCGTGGAGATCGCGGAGCTCATCCGCAGGGACATCCGCGAAGAGCTGGGGCTTACGGTCAGCGTCGGGGTCTCCTGGAACAAGATCTACGCGAAGCTTGGCTCCGACATGAAAAAACCGGACGGGCTGACCGTCATCACCCGCGACAATTACAAAAAGAGGGTCTGGCCCCTCCCCGCGTCAGAGCTCCTCTACGTGGGCCGCGCCACCGGCAGGAAGCTCGCCGCCTACGGCGTCCGCACCATCGGCGATCTGGCGCAGGCGGACGAAGGCTTTTTAAAGCGCCTGCTCGGCAAGAACGGCCTGATGCTGAAAAGCGCGGCCGCCGGCACGGATCCTTCCCGCGTCATGCACCGGGACTGCATCATCCCTCCGAAGTCCGTGGGACACGGCGTGACCTGCTCGAGCGATCTCTGCACGCCCGCGGAGGTGTACCGGGTCATGCTGGAGCTCTCGCAGGACATCGGCCACCGTCTGCGCGCCGGGCAGTGCCTGGCGTGCGGCATCAGCATCTTCCTCCGGGACCCCGAGCTCGGCTTCCACGAGGCGCAGATGCATTTTCCGCAGGCCACGCGCAGCCCGGAGGATATCACCGAAAAGGCGTTCTTCCTGTACCGCACGCGCTTCCCGGAGCTTACCCGCATCCGGCAGGTCACGCTGCAGACCTTCGCCCTGGTGCCGGAAACGGACTGCATCCAGGCCTCGCTCTTCGTGGACCAGCAGTACGCCGCGCGGCGCGAACTGGCCGAGGCCGCCATTGACGGGCTCCGCCAGCGCTTCGGGAAGACTGCCGTGCAGCCGGCCTCCCTTCTTCTGGAAAACAAGATCCCGCACGACGGGCGGCATCTCGTCCGCATGCCGAATGTGATGTACCGATAAGCTCCTGACGGACCGTCTCCGCAGGGAACAGGGAATGAACTTTCTTCAAAAAAAATGTGATGCATCTTCAACCCGCCCGCCCCCGCTCCGGGCTTTTCAAGACGGCCGGATTCGGTTATAATAAGGCCAATATTTTACGGAGGTCTGTCCCATGAGCAAGTCAGTAATGGAAGTCTGCGAAGAACTGAAGCAGTTTGATACCCCTACCATCGCCAACGCACTGGAGTGCTTTGAATCCTATGACAGAACAAAGGGCTTCATGGATTACACCATCAAGCCGGTCATCCCCTGCGAGGGAACCTTTGTAGGCCCGGTCGCCACCGCGAAGATCGGCACCCGCTATCCCGCCACCAAGGAAGAGGCGGCCAAGATGATGCCCTACTACGAGTACATCTACAACATGGGCCCGGGCTGCATCGTAGTCCAGGAGGATGTGGATGAGAAGCCCTTCGGCTCCTTCTGGGGCGAGGTCAACGCCAGCCAGCACATGGCGCTCGGCTGCGTCGGCGTCGTGACCAACGGCGGCGTGCGCGACCTGAAGGAGGTCGCCCAGCTCGGCTTCGGCTACTTCGCGAAGGAAGTCGTCGTCACTCACGCCTACACCCATGTGGTGGATTTTGACTGCGACGTCAACGTCGGCTGCTGCGAAGTCCACTCCGGCGATATCATCGCCTGCGACCAGCACGGCTGCATCCTCATTCCGAAGGAATATCTGGATGACATCGTAAAGGCCTGCCGCGACATCGCCATGGCAGAGCTCCCGGTCCTTGAGCCCTGCAGAAGAAAGCTCATGGCCGGCGAGCGCATCTCCATCGAGGAGCTTCGCGAGGCAAGAGCCGGCATGGCTGCTGCCCGCAAGGCCGCGCATGTAAACAAGTAATCTATTTGTTTCCAGAACAACCGGAAGAGCAAATATCTTCCGGTTGTTTTTCAATTACAGGCCTGTAATTATGAAAATATCTATCCTGACGATCGAACCCGAACGCTTCGAAAGCTTCCTCTCCTCGCACGTCATCACCCGGGCACGGGAACTCGGCGTCCTGGAGCTGGAGCTTGTGGACATACGGCTCTTTGCGGAAAAAAGAGGCCTTCGCCAGATCGACGATTCCCCTTTCGGCGGCGGCCCGGGCCTGATCCTCCGCTGCGGCCCCGTCCTGGACGCCCTGGAATACGCCAGGAGCTCTGTTCCCGGCCCTTCCTGCGCGGCCGTGCTCACGCCCCGCGGCGAACGCTACAGCCAGGCGCTGGCCAGGGAGCTGGCCGGTGCAGGGCATCTCATCCTCATCTGCGGACACTACGAGGGTATTGACGAGCGCGTGTTCCCGCATACGGACCGTGAGATCTCCATCGGCGACTATGTGCTGACCGGCGGCGAGCTGGCCGCCCAGGTCGTGGCCGATTCCGTGGCCAGGCTCCTGCCCGGAGTCCTGAAAGCGGGAAGCGCGGACGACGAGTCTTTTGAAAGCGGCCTCCTCGAGTATCCGCAGTACACCCAGCCGGCGGATTACCGCGGCGACAGGGTCCCGGACGTGCTGCTTTCCGGAAACCACGCGGCCATCCGGAAGTGGCGCGAGGAGCAGGCCCTCCGCATCACCGCCGAGCGCCGCCCGGACCTGCTTTCCTAAGGCGGGCCCGTCCTGTCCGCGCCGCAGCCGCACGATAAAAGAGCAGCCCTTTCGGACTGCTCTTTTCGTTGCTCTTAAAGCCGATACGCTTATTCTACGGTGTAGGGAAGCAGGGCGATGTGTCTTGCTCTCTTGATCGCAACGGTCAGCTCTCTCTGATGCTTTGCGCAATTGCCGGTGATCCTTCTGGGAAGGATCTTTCCGCGCTCGGAGATGTACTTGCGGAGCGTTGCGACATCCTTGTAGTCAAGCTCCTTTGCCTTCTCGCTGCAGAACACGCAGACCTTGCGTCTCTTGTGGAAGCCGCCCATTCTCTTCGGACGGGCTCCGCCTTCTCTGCCTTCAGTCTTCTGATATGCCATCGGTATGTCCTCCTGATTATTCTATAGTGCGAATGTGGAGATGCGGCTTTCTGCCGGGGATCAGTTGAACGGTAATCCCTCGTCCTCCACGCCTTCAGGGATGTTCATGAAGCCGTCGCCCACAGGGGAGCTCGCGGCGTTGCCGCCGCTGTAGTTGTTCTGGTAGGAAGAATTGCCGCCTCCCTGATAGGAGGAGCCTCCGCCCTGGTAGGAGGAATTGCCTCCGCCCGAATATCCGCCGGAGTTCTGGCGCGCTTCGGAAGCCGCCCTGCTCTCGGCAAATTCCAGTTCTTCTACGACGACGTCGGTCGTATAGACCTTCTGACCATCCTTGTTGGTATAACTGCCTGTCTGAATCCGCCCGGAAAGTGTGATTCTGGATCCCTGATGTAAGTATCTCTCCGCAAACTCCGCCTGGCGGCCGAACGCCACACAGCCGATGAAATCTGCTTCGCGCTGTCCGTCCTGGTTCGGACGGCTGCGGCGATTGACTGCCACGGTGAACCGGGCAACCGCCATGCTGTTCTCGCCCTGCGTGTAGCGGATGTCGGGATCTCTGGTGAGATTTCCCATTAAGATAACTTTATTCATATGATCACTCTCTTTCTGAAGGAACGGATCACTCGCCCTTCTTCACGGTAAGGTATCTGAGCACAGGCTCCATAATGCGGATGCGGGACTCAAGCTCGTTTGCCGTGCTGTTGTCGCCTTCGAAGTTGATGATGTAGTAGAATCCTTCGATCTCATGAGCGATCTCATAAGCGAGGCGCTTCTTGCCCCACTCCTCTACTTCGCCGACGGTGCCGTTGAAGCGGGTGATGTAACCCTTGATCTTCTCGAGCGCAGCGGCCCTTGCATCTTCTTCGAGTTTCGCACTAAGAATAACTGTAACTTCGTACTTATTCATAGGTGTTTACCTCCTTCTGGTCTCTGGCCCCCGTACGGGACGGGAGCAAGGAAAATGATGGTGTCACAGAGTGTCACGAATATGAAGTATAGCAAAATGTCCGGAAGAATTCAAGAGATATTTTCGTTTCCGGATCGGTTTTTTTGGCGCGGTTTTGCTCCTTGCCCGCGACGCCGGTCTGACTGCGGGCGCGGGCGATAGCTCCGAGGCTCCGCGCAAAGCACAGGCAAAACCAACATTCGCTGCGCTCTTCGAGCTGGCTCATTGGGTTTTGCACTGAACGCTGCCGAGGGTTCCCGGCGGGAGGCCGTTCGTTTTGGAAACGGAGCGTTATCGGGGACCCGCGCCAATCACACGGCAACTGCCCGGCGGCGCGGGCTTAAGCTCTTTCCTTCGCCAGCAGCCAGGCCATGACGTGCACGGCCTGCTGGAAGTTCCCGGTGCGGATGTACTCCCCGATCTCCCGGGCGGTGTGGAGCTCGACGTTCAGGCACTCGGTCGCGTCGAGGGACTGGCCGGATACCTTCCTGCAGTTCTTCGCGCGGAAGATGTACGCGTAGTTGTCCGCGATGGTGGCGTTCGAAGGAATGGTCAGGAGATGCTCCCACTCGTCCGACACATAGCCGGTCTCTTCGGAAAGCTCGCGCTTCGCGGCCTCGAGCGCCGGCTCCGCGGCGGAAGCATCGTCCTCGCCCGTGGGCGCCCCCTCGGCGCGGTAGTCCCGTCCGTCCCTGCGTTCGATCCCGCCGGCCGGGAACTCGGTGGTGACCTCCTGGATGCCGTGGCGGAACTGCCGCACGCAGAGGTACCTGCCCTCCTCGTCCGAAGCCACGATGACCACGTAGTCGCGGCGGCTGTAGCTGTAGAAGGGCTCCCAGATCTTCCCGTCCGGATAGCGGAAGGCCTGCTTCCGGAAATCGATCCATTCGTCCTGTATGATGTGCTCCCTGCTGACCTCGGTCCATCTGAGGTCGGGTCTTTCGTCCGGTTTCATGTCATATACCTCTTTATTCCGATGCTCTCCGGCTGCTCCCGTCCCGGTAGTCGATCGTTATGCCCGGCTGATGGTTATAAACGAAGACGTGGAAGCGGATCCCGCGCCCGCCGTCCTCCACGGAAAGCGCCTCCATCTCCACGCCGCGGGCCACGAGCTCCTGTCCTTCATAGTACGGCGTGACCCGGTAGAGCACGTGGTTCTGCGTGGACTCGAGATACTCGAGGACTTTTACTTCAAAGCCGTAAATGCTGACCGTATTCAGGTAGCGCGTGCCGGTGAAGAGATTCCGCTCGTTGGCGTTCTGGCCGGTCATGGCAAAGGCGATCAGGTGGCAGCGGTTGTAGAGGAGGCCGTCCTCGATCAGATCCGGATAGCGGGTGCCGTGCCAGCCGGAAGGCCGGATCCCGCCGATGGGCTCCCGCCCCTCCTGCGGCATGAGGCTCCTGTGGAGCAGGGCCTCCGCGCTTCCGCAGCGTCCGTAAGCATCCAGCGGGCTGTAATGCTCGGCGTCTCCCTCCGGAAAACGCCGCGCGTCCTCCGGAGTGAAATCCGGCCTCCCGCCGTTCAGTTCGACAGAGTCCTTCCCCGCATACAGGGAAAGCTCCGCAAGATCTTCCCTGCCGTAGCTTTCTTCTGCCCAGTCCTGCCGCTCCGCGAGCCGGAAGACGGCAAGGGCGGCGAGCGCAAGGATACAGATGCCCAGAACCTGGACGAACAGACGCTTCCTCCAGGCTCCGGGCCTTCGTTTTCTTCTTCTTTTGCCCGTCAGACAGGCTCCTTTCCGGTCCCTTCCCACTTCTGGCACAGGCGGTAGCGGTCCTCAAAGCCGATGGGGTAATAGGACATCTTCGCCTGGCGCAGGCCCGGAAGGCCCACGTCGTCCTCGCGGTTCACCAGCACGGCCTCCGGGAATTCGTGCAGAAGGAACTGCTGGTTGATGACCTGGTAAAGGCCGTCCACGTCGTTCCAGGCCTTTTCGATCTCGATGACGGCCATTTTTTCGCGGGCATTGTAGCCTCCGATGGAAAACGCCGCCAGCTTGCCGTCGAGATACACTCCGCCGATGCGGATCTTTTCAAAAAGCTCGGGGCTCTTAAGGATATCCTTCGCGCCCCGGACCTCGAGGTCCAGCCATTCGATGGCGTCGAAGGACTCGTCGTTCCCGTTCACGCCCTGGCCTTCCCCGGCGGCCTCGCGCTTTTCGGTCCAGACCTCAAGGAAGCTGAGAAGCTCTTCCCTGTCCCCGAAGCCGAGCGTGCGGTACTCCCAGCGGCCCTCAAAGGCCTTTTCGAACTTGTGGATGTGGCTGCGCTTTTTGGAAAGCTTCCGGCCGGCGAGCGTCCGCAGGCTCTCCGCGTCGTACAGGTAGTCGCGGATGGCCTCCATATGCTCGACTTCGTAGTTTTCGAGGCAGCCGGCAGCCTGAAGGGCGGCGACGCCCTCGGCGTCCGCGTAGCTGATGCGGAGGGGTTTCCCAAGCACCTCGTTGAAATACTGTTCAAGAAGCCTGAAATAGCCGCAGAGCTCTTCCTCGCGGCAGAAGGGGATGGCGGTGCCGTAATCGATGCCGTCGTCGTCGTGTTCGATCATGAACAGGCAGTGCTCATCGGGGAGGCACACCTTGATATTGACCTCATCCCGCCAGATGAAGCTGTCGAGCGGAATGGAATCGTAGCTTTTGTTGGGCCTTATCTGGAAGTATTCCCAGAAATCCCGCGCGTGGGCGGCGGTAAAGGGGACGAATTTCAGTGAATGTACATCGATCATAAATAGTCCTTTTCGATGATGCCGGGCCCCGCATTCCGGCGGGCGGGGCGCATAATGGAAGCGGCATGTCCGTATATTATACCTTTTTTGAGGGCGATGTCAAACCCGGCGGCGGCCGGCCTGCACAGCCTTCCGCATCCTCCGCTTTCTTGTTGATTTACCGCCGTTTTTGGAGTAAACTAAGAACGCTGTACGAAAAGCGGGAAAGGAGATGCCATGGGAGCGGACCTCGGGGAAAAAGCTGAAAACAAAACGGCGCCGGCGCCGGAAGCAGCGGAGCTTTCTCTTTCCGCGCGCTTCTTCGGACATCTCGGCACCGTACTGACCCATAAAAAGTACGTGTGCATCGCGTGCTTCCGCATGGGGCTTTACCGCCAGGGCATCTTCCACGACATGAGCAAGTTCTCGCCCACGGAATTCGTGCCGGGGGTGCGCTACTACAACGGGCACTTCTCCCCGAACGTCACCGAGCGGAAAGAGCTCGGCTATTCCGCCGCCTGGCTGCACCACAAGGGCCGCAACCGCCACCATTTCGAGTACTGGAACGACTACCCCGTCGAGCCCGGCACGAGCCTCAAGGGCATCCGTATGCCCATGCGCTTCGTCGCCGAAATGATCGCGGACCGCTGGGCCGCCTGCAAGGCCTACCACGGCGGCGCGTACCGCTCTTCCGACGCCTGGGATTTCTACGTAAAGAGCACCTCAAAGCGCCGGCTCGTCATCCATCCCGATACGCAGGCCGTCCTCGAGGCGGCGCTCCTGATCATGCGGGACGAGGGGGAGGACGCCGCTTTCCGCCTCATGGTCCGCCTTCTTGAGCAGACGGGCGGGAGCGGCGATTATACCGCGGATATCGTCGCCGGGGAGCGGAAAGACCGCCCCTCCGGCATCTGATCTTTCGTCAGCCCGCCTTTTCCGCGGGCTCTTCTGTTTCTTCCGCTTCTTCAGCTTCCGTCTCTTTTACTTCGGCTTTTTCGGCTTCCGTTTCTTTTTCTTCTGCTTCTTTTACTTCTTCCGCTTTCGCCCCGGGCGTAGGCTCGGCTTCCTTTTCCGCGAGGATCTCGGGGAGCGTGTTCTTTACCTTCGTTCCGTAGATCGTGTCGAAATCGTCCTTCATGGAGATCACGAGATAGCCGTCCGCTTCATAGCCTTCGCGTTTTTCCGCGTTGGACGCCTTGCCGTGCTCCCGGACCTCGTCGTCCGCCAGCACCATGCCGGCCAGGCTTTCGTAGCGGTTGTCCGTGATCACGTACTGCATCATCGCCTCGTCGCCGGAGGAATTGCCGAAGGCAAGCACCGGCTTCTGGCCGATCTCGCGGATGATCGCGTCCACCTTGCAGGTCTTGGCGTTCTCGCCGTAATAGCTGCCGTCGAAGACCAGGGTATCCGTATGCTGGAAGGTATAGTTGCCGTCCGAGACCTCGCCCTGGCCGGTCGCCGTATAGCCGTATTCCGTTCCGATTACATGGGACCTCGGAATGTTCAGCTTCCCGCTGATCGCTCCGCGGACCACGTTCCGCTCCGTAGCGGTCACGATGTAGATCTCAAAACCGTTGGCCTGGAGATAATCCACGAACTCCATCATGGGCAGATACCAGGCGTCGCCGCGCTTAAGGCCGCTGAAGCCTTCGGCTTCCGATTCCTGGAAGGCTTCCGCCATGGCGATGACATCCTCCGGCTCCATGCCCTTATAGGCCACCGCCGCCGCAGCCGCCTGACGGGTGCTCATGTTGGCGGGCTTTTCGCCCCAGGCGGAATCCACGATCTCCTGGGCAACGGCGCGCACCTCGACCGGCACGTCCGCCTCCTCGTGGTTCAGGACGTAATCCGCGAATATCATGTATTCAAAGCACCAGGGATACGTTTCGCACATCAGCGTCCCGTCCAGGTCGAATACGGCGATCCGGTCCTCCTCCGGGATAAAGGACTCGGAATCGGGATCCGTCACTTTTTCAATATATCCCTCGAGCGCCTGGGCAGCCTGGGAATTCTCCGTCCAGTACTTGCCGAGGTATACCGCATCCTCCTTTTCCGCGGCCGCCGCCGGAAGCGGGAAAACGGCGCAGAAAACCATGAGGGCCGTAAGAAATGCCGTGATGATTCGTTTCATTGCAGATCTCCTTTTCTGTATATTTCTTTTTTACAGTATATAACATCGGCAGCCCGTTCTCCAGCATCTTTTT
>JAEEGL010786690.1_pt1 | contig 14851 bp, 14 predicted proteins | sample 9134231 | NCBI WGS metagenome assembly JAEEGL01 (sample SAMN16246548, study PRJNA631951) | gut metagenome | biome: gut microbiome; feature: rumen; material: fiber-attached | host: Bos | place: Iran: Karaj | collected 2018-10 | reverse complement strand
AGCGCCTCTTCTCCGGTAAAAGCAGTAATCCTCTTTATGCCTTTACCAATTCCCTCCGCAGATATTATAGAAAACAAGCCTATATCCCCAGTACGACTAGCGTGAGTACCACCACACAATTCCTTTGAAATTTCTCCAAAAGTAACCACTCTTACTTCATCGCCATATTTATTTTCAAAAAGTGCCATGGCACCATCTGCAATAGCTTCTGAAACTTTTTTAATCTCTACCTTTCTTTCTACGTTCGCTCTTATATATTTATTAACAAGTCTTTCTATTTCGAAAATATCTTCTTCACTAATAGCATTATCATAATTAAAATCAAAGCGGAGTTTATTTTCTTCAACTTTTGATCCTGCTTGGTGAACGTTTTTACCGTAAATTTTCTGAAGAGCACTTTGAAGCAAATGGACAGCTGTATGGTTATTTGCAATTTTACCTCGACGGCTTGTATTAATTTTAGCAACAACTGTTTCACCAAAATCTAGATTGCTATTCTCAGATTTTCCGCAATGAACAAAAACACCGTTATTTAATTTTTTAACATCAAAAATATCTATTTGGAAATTCTCCCCAAAAATAACACCTGTATCCGCACACTGGCCGCCTGACTCTGCATAAAATGGAGTTTTATCTAAAGCAATATACACATTTTCATTTTCCTGCCATACTTTAATTATTTTGCACTCACATTCTGAAACATTATAACCTACAAATTCGGTTTCTTTGCAGTCTTCAAATTGCTTAAAAATATTCTTAAGAGCGGCATTTTCTGAATCCGCGTTTATATTTTTAGATTTTTCTCTATGCTCTTTAATTTTAATTTCAAATCCATTTTTATCAATTTCAAGACCATTTTCTTCTGCATATCCGCATATTATATCGAACGGCAAACCATATGTTGTAACCAGTTCAAAAGCGTCACTGGCAGAAATATTTTTGCTATTTAATTTTATATTCTCCAGACGCTCAAGACCCCTTTTAAGAACTTTTTCAAACTGCTCTTGCTCTTTTTTAATTTCATCTATTATATAAGATTTATTTAGCTTAAAAGATGCAAACATATCGCCATATTTTTCAGTAATAAAATCAGCAACCTTTGAAAAATCAAAATCCCAAATTTTATTTTTTGCAACAATCATCATGCATCTTCTAAGAAGTTTTCTAGGTATATACCCCCTACCTTCATTGGAAGGAGAAACTTTTTCAGAAAGTATTAAAGTTGCTGTCCTTAAGTGATCTGTCATGATAAGAAGATCCTTTTCAGAAATTTTATTATCAATTGGGAGCTTACTTTTAATAAACTTCTTTATCGGATTTAAAAGATCAGTATCATAAACCGTAGAATATCCATTTAATACCATGGAAAGGCGCTCAAGGCCCGCTCCGGTATCTACACTTTTAAAACTAAGACGGGAAAATGTCCCATCTGCATTTTTATTAAGCTGCATAAAAACGCCGGCATTCCAAATTTCAATATATCTTTTTTTGGTATCAAATTCTCCGCCCGGAATATATTTTAATCCTTCACCGGTATCATAAAATATCTCCGTACAAGGTCCGCAAGGCCCAGTTTCGGCCGTTGGGCCCCAGAAATTGTCTTCTTTTCCACACTTAACAATGTGATCTTCCGGCATACCTACCTTTTTCCAATGTTCATAGGCTTCTTCATCAAAAGGTAAATTTAAATCGCTATCTCCGGAAAAAACCGTAACATAGAGCTTTTCTTTTGGAATATTTAGATACTTCGTTAAAAATTCAAACGCAAGAGATATAGCTTTTTCCTTAAAGTAATCATTAATCGACCAGCTGCCAAGCATCTGAAAACTTGTTAAATGATGCTTATCTCCCACAGAATCTATATCAATCGTTCGTATGCAGGGCTGAATATCGCAAAGCCTAGGGCAAGGTGGCTTTTCAACGCCAATAAAATAATTTTTTATCGGCGCCATACCGGAATTTATAAACAAAAGTGTAGGGTCATTCTTAGGAATTATTGAAGAATCAGTTATTTCCATATGATTTTTTTCTTTAAAAAACGATAAAAACTTATTTTTTATTTTAAGCGAAGATATTTTCCCCTCCACACCTTGCGTCTCCATAATCTATTTCTCCTTTACTATAAACCAAGATTTCAACAATGTATATTATATTATTTGCCATATAATAAAGCAAGAAACAACATTTTTTAAAGCCTTTAGATAATTTCTCATACATAGAAAATCACGCGACTATCGCGTGGTTTTGCATATATAAAAACACGGATATAGCGAAAGCTAAAATCCGTGTTTTGGGTAGGTAATGTTAATACAACGCCTTGACTTATAAAAAGCTTAACGCTAGAGCGAGAATAGGAAACATCTTAAGATAAATGCTCTAAACTTAATTGCTAAAAACGAACACAAAATATAATATATTAAACAATTAAAATTTAGAGGTTAGACATTACACTCCTTAATTAGGTTCCATCTGTTTCTGGTTGTTCAACAGCAGCGGTACGAGCGATTTTTGCACTTTCCATCTTATTACCTAGCCATTTAATACCCTTACCGGTATATTTAATACCTTTACCAGTATAATTTATCGCGTATTCAGTTCCCTTGCCTTTAAATATTAATTGGTCTCCACCCTCTATAGCAGCAAGAGCTAAAAGAGCGTAAGTAGTACCCCTAACTCCTTTGGATTGAGATTGCCACCATTTCCATGCATCTTTGGCTTTTTCTTTAGCTTCGTCTGTAAAGTTTCCGCCGGAAATTGCTTCCATGACTTCTTCATCAATGTTTTCGATTTTTTGGTTTTTTACTTCTAATTTTTTTGACATAACAAACAACTCCTTTAAATAGAATTCGTAATTATTATATAAAATAACAGCTACGCTGTCAAGCGTTTTAAATAATTTAACTAAAATTTTAGAAATATATTACTAAATATTAATAATTTTTGAGAAATATTTTATGCATATCGATTGCTAAGTATCTAATAGCACGTGGCCTTTTTGAGATTTTATTTTAATTTTTTGCAATTTTAGACGCCAAGTTTCGTTTATGCGCCATCTATAGTAAAATCTTTAAATGCAAGCATAGTTATATCGTCAGATTGTTCGGCACCGTTTGAAAATTTTGATATCTCTCCTTTTAAGTATTTTATAATTTCTTTTATGCTAAGCTTCTTAGTTTTGCTGCTGTTTAGTAAATTTTTTAATTGGAGTTCTCCGAACATATTACCGTTTTTATTTGAAGATTCCGTTACGCCATCTGTATACAAAAACAAGATATCCTCAGGATGCATATTTATTTTTCTATTTATGTATTTTTGATTTGGCATTCCACCTAATACAAAACCTTTAGGTTGATTGATAAAATCATATTTATTTTCCGATTTTTTGTAAATAAGTGGAGCGTTATGGCCGGCGTTTGAATAAGTTACTTCTCCTGTTTTTATATCTATTAAACATACAAATGAGGTAACAAACATACTGGCTTCATTATTTTCGCAAAGCTGATTATTAACAAGTTCAAGCGTTTTTTCAGGTGAGAACCCGGATTGCAAAGCATTTTTGAGGAGTATTTTAGCAATAACCATAAATAATGCTGCAGAAACACCCTTCCCTGAAACGTCCGATATAACTAGTGCTAGATGATCTTTATCTGTAAAAAAGAAATCATAAAAATCGCCGCCGATTTCCTTGGCCGGATCCATAATTGCGTATATATCAAAATCGGTCCTGTTTGGGAAAGCTGGGAATATGGAAGGTATCATACTTTGCTGTATTTTTTTTGCTACCATAAGCTCACTGTGTATTTTTTCTTTTTCTCGTGTTGTTTTTTCTAAGTTTTCGATATATATTTTTAAATTTTTAATCATTTTATTAAACGATTTTGAGAGGTCACCAAGTTCGTCGTTAGAGTCGACGTCTATAAAATTTGAAAAATTTCCGTTCCCGACTATACTAGCTTGATTTCTTAATTTTCTTATTGGCTTTAAAATATATTTTGAAAATTTTATTCCAAGAATATAAGTGACAGCTGAGCAAATTATAAACACTAGTAAAAATATAATAAATGTTTTTTGGAGCTGGCGTTTTATCGCATTTTTAGTTTCTTCAGTGGAATTCATGATAAAATGTGAAGCTTTTTCAGAAGGCGCAAGTACATCGCTTGCTCTGGAAGCTGCGCCCAGCGACCATCCAGTTTCACTAAGTGGGGAATAGGAGATATAATAATTTTCGCCATTTATATCGGCTGTACCTACTCCCGAAGCGCCTGAACTCATATTTTTAATTAAATTTTTGTAAGATTCTGAAAATGATGGAGATTTTAAAGGTTCCAATTCAAAATTTTCTGAGTAATTTCCATTCATGTTAGGAATGTAGTCAGGATGAATTACTATCTTCCCGTTTTTATCCACTATAAACGCGTAACCGGTATTACCTATATCAGTACCTAAAATATATTTATTTATATTTTCAATGTATACATCAATAGCAATAACTCCTAGAATATTTTCATTGCTATCCGTAAACGCTTTTGAACAAGTTATGCAGGGTATATTATTACTTTTGCTAATGTATATGCTTTGCCAAACAGGAGAGTCATTCCCTGATTTTATTGCATCTACAGCGTCAATATACCAAGGCCTTGTTCTTGGGTCATATCTTTCGGCGGAGTTATCTGAAGAATATCGGTATACTATTCCGCTTTCAGTTCCTAAATACACTGAAGATATAGCCATATCTCCCTTGCACATAGCTTTAACATCATGCGTTATGCTGCTGATGGTTTTTGCTTCTCTGCTAATTTTGCTAGGTAGCTTGTTTTCTGAAACAACAATTTTATTTTTTTGAATGTTTACGCGTTCATCTTCTTTTAAATTTTTCCATTTTTCGATGCTTGTTATATATTTTTGCTTTGTGTATGCCATATCATTTTTTGAAAAATCATAGGCTAAAACTAAGTTTTTATCTTCAGAAACATTTAATTCATCAACTGCATAAAATTTCTCTGATTTATTTTCTTGATCGTTAGTTTTAGAAAGTTCCGGAGTAGAGATTTCGTGACTAGTAAAATTGCTGCTGTTTTTATATATATCCTCAATGCTAATTTGCAAATCAGTTACATTATTGCTTATTTCCTTTAAAACGTTATTTGAAGAATGCGCCATATAGTAGGAAATTTCCTGAAGGTAGGATGTGGCCTCGTTTTTTAACCCTTCTTTGCTGTACTTGGCAGTAATTTCCCCTAGAGAAATTGCCTGATTTTGGGAATAATTTGATAAATTTATTATGCTTATGCTGGTTAATATTAGAGCAGAAAATTGAGCTATTGCTGCAAGAAACAGTACTATAACTAGAATTTTTTGACCTATTTTTAAATTTTTAAAAAATTTTTTATACATAGAAAAAATTCCCCCAAACGCAGCAGACGCATTTGAGGAAATTATATCATAAACTAATAAAAATTAATACATTTCTGTAAAATATTTAGAAAATTATAATTACATCATATTTTTTTTCCTAAGTATTGCCCAAGTTATAAACATTAAAACAACAGTTAATACAAACGGAAACCACCAAGATTCCATCATAGGGATCCCGGGATTATTCATTCCGTATATCCCAGAAACAATGGTCGGGATTGAAAGAATTAAAGTTATGGAAGCGAGCACTTTCATCACAACATTAAGGTTGTTGGAAATTATGGAAGAAAAGGCATCCATAGTTCCCGATAAAATATTAAGGTATATCTCAGACATCTCCAAAGCTTGCTTAAATTCTATCATGACATCTTCAAGAAGCTCGGATTCTTCTTCGCTTAATTTTATAAATTTACTCCTCGCAATTTTTCCGAGCATCAGGGTAATTGATTTAAGAGAAGCTGAAAAATAAACCAAAGACTTTTCAATTTCCAAAAACTGGATTAATTCTTTATTTTGCATAGATTTTTTTAGTTCATCTTCAATATGCTGAGTAATTCTGTTAATTTGATTTAAATATTTGAGGTATTGGCCAGCCATTCTTAGCATCATCTGAAGTGTCAAATGATATTTCTGATCTGTATAGGAGTTTTTAAGTATTCCCTCAGCAAATTCTTCTATAATTGAATTTTCTTTAACGGATATTGTTACAAGATTTTTGGGTGTAATTATTATACTCAAAGGATTTGTGTAATAAGTTAGATTCTTTCCGGATTTATTGACTATAGGGCTATCTATAACAATCAGCGTAGTATTATCTTCATGGTCGATATGCGAAGATTCTTCTTCATCCAAAGAAGATCTTACAAATTCAGGCTCTATCTTGTAGTTTGATATCAGATAACTTATCTCGTTTTCGGTAGGGGTAACGCATCGGATCCAGCATCCCTCTTCATAGTTACTAATTTTACTGATCTTGCCATTTATGGTTTTATAGTAATTTATCATGCGATCATCCCCTTATTTTTATTAAGTGCCGTCTCTTATATAATTATAACATAATTTTTCACATTTTTATAGGGAAATCAAAAAATCAAATTGTTTTATTGCTGTTTTTGTGTTATAATTACGGTAGGAGCATGGTTTTGTAAGTGCCTGTTTTTAGAGGCGTGATTCTACGGCTAGAGGTCGTATTTTGAGGCAATGACTGAAATCACTTTACTTTGATTTTGCTGTTTTGTAAGTTTGATATGTTGATAATTTCATTTCAGGAGGTGATTATATGAATGGAGAAAATTTGGCGAATTCTAAGCTTGGGCTGGTTTTAGGTAGCGTAAAAGAAGAATATTATAACACGTGTAAAGTGTGCGGTAAAAAATGGGATATGCGGAAGTATGGTTACGGGCAGGAATCTATGCCAAATTGGGTTACAGGCCCTTGGTGTCCGGAGTGCAGAAAAGATCAGCAAAAATCATCGCCTACGCAAAGCAAACAATGTTTATAGGTATACCATATTAGTTGTCTTTATTGCTGCTTTTTATACTTAGCGTGTGTATGTTTAGCTACTTTTTAGAGCGTTATTTTTTAAGAGATGTGTGTTTATAGAGTATAATCTAGAGTAGCATTTATAAACGATATTTGTAGTTTGTTCGGTGATTTATGTAAATGTAATTTGGTTTTTGCGGTGCTTCTTTAAAAATATGCGGGTGTGGCGGAATTGGTAGACGCGCTAGGTTTAGGTCCTAGTAGTGTAAACTGTGCAGGTTCAAGTCCTGTCACCCGTACCATAAAAAGTCTGGACTTTGATTACAATGTATTTAATAAATTATTACAAGGAGATTTGAATAAATTGAAACAAGAATTTAAATTAATTTTAACCACTCTATTTTTATCCGTAATCGTCGGACTATCAGATGTATACGCATCAGATGTATTCGAAGTAGATTCTCTCCCTGGAGGGTTCTTCCCCCCCACACGTTTCTCAATACCTAGAAATACTATCCATCACGCGGTCGCAACCGCAGATTTAGCTGCAATTGAACGTTTTCTATCTGACCCTAACATAGATCCTGATTCAGAAGTACACTTTGATGGTTTGCTACCTTATGTAACATACTCACCTTTAGAACTCGCGTATGAAATGTATATGAACGCCATGATTCATACAACAAATGATCCCAATTGGAACATAGATGAAACGTCTATTGCAAACCACCCACGTGGACAAGTGATAATTGCTTTAATTAGAAAAGGCCAATCCAACCGACTTATTTATGGAAGCTGCATATAAAGGCGATTTGGGCACAGTGCAATATTTGGTACACCATGATATAATGCCACCAATGGCGGCGCAGAACGGCGGTCTAACTGTTATACAACACAGAAACCGCCTTGGATGTAACATTTTGCATTGTGCGGTTCTAGGAAACAACGTTAATATTGTGGAGTTTCTTTTACAAAATTGTCCAAACGTATGTGAACACATCAATGATATTTCATCGGATGGTTATTATAAAGGCTGGACTGCATATGGTATTACAAGAGATAATCACAATGAAGAGCTTATGCAAATGCTGGTTTGTTACGGTGCAGATCCTAATAGCGATACCTATCTACACGCTCTGATAAAAATAGGTAGACTCGAAGAAGCAAAAGAAGCCCTAAGATCATTTGACATTGACGCTCTCGATATTAACGCCATAAATCGGAAGGGGTTCACTGCATTGGACTTAGCATATAAAACAGGTGATGACGAATTGATTAGATTACTATTAGAAAAGGACGCTCGTTATTCCTCTGACTTATCTCAAACAAGAAGCAATGCGTAGTTAATTTTTTTAAATTCATATATTTTGCATTTTTAATTAAAAACAAACACTTTATAAATGTGTATTTTTTATATGTTGCGTTTTGGAGCTAATTGTATCACAATGTAATTGTAAAGCGGGAAGGAATTTTTTATTTAGCATTCAAATTATTAATCAAGAAAATTTCAGTATGTATTCTATTACTTTTAACAGTTCATACTGTATTTAACTCTGTAGCATTTGCCGGTTTTGAGGATGATTCCCCCCGCTGTGTGTTGCGGCACCAAATAATTGCTTAGAGCTTGTAAGATGGTTGGTCGAAAGCAGCGCCAAAGTTAACTGTACTGACACACATCGTAGACAAACTCCTTTGTATTTCGTTATAGAAAGGAGGGAACCAACTGATCACTTAGAAATTGCAAAGTATTTGATAGAGGAGGGGCATGCTGATGTTAATTTTCAAAATGAAGACGATCAAACCCCTTTGCACAAGGCCGCGCAATATGGTAATGCGGATATTGCTAAGCTTTTGATACAAAACGGGGCTGATTAAACATCCAGGACAATAATGGCAAAACACCGCCAATAATTGCCCAAGAGCATGGCTTTTTTGATCTTGCTCAGATATTGATGGGTACAAGCAATGAAAATGTGAGCCAAAAAGCTACTCGCTGCTTGATTACGTAGGTGTTAAGTTTTAGTTGATTCAATATCAAATGCATTGCTTTAAGTTTAATAAGTGGAGAAAATTTATTTTCTGAGCCATAAATGAAAACTTAAAAATGGAAAGAAAGCTTTATTCATCCGCCGTTTGGTTTCTATGCACTAATTTATTTGCATTAATTTGTCCACTAAATCGTAAATATAATTACTCCCCCTGGAAAATAGTATTCCTGTTAAAATAGAACCTACATATGGTATTTCACTTTCTATGCCTACCAGTTTTAATAAATCTATTTTGTAAGCTATGGCTATAAATATTCCGAAAATCAGGCTAAGCACCATTTGATAGTACAGTTTTCCTGAAACGAAAAAATTGTTTACATATGTAATGATGCCTTCAAGTATCATACAAATTATAAGCATTTTAGAAATCTCTTTATTCATAAATAACCCCCCCTTATTTTGGTATTTTTAAATTCTGATTTGGATAGATGGTGTCAGAATTTAAAGCATTCATTGTTTTAATCTCTTTATATTTTGAGCCACTGCCAAGATGCCTCTGAGCAATAGCCCATAAAGTATCACCTTTCTTAACAATGTAGGTGAAATAGCTTGGATTTGATGAACTACTTGATGATTTATTAAATCCATTTAAGCCTTTACTTTTGATAATTGAAGGGTAATCTTTATAAGCAATATCAAGATCAACATTTCCGTTTATTCCACTTATTGTGCCTTTATCTGATTTTTGCCAAATACCACATGAAACCGAAGGAACGTCTACACCCCACTCGGCAAACCATAAATCATATTTTAGTAGCAATTCTTCTTTGATAAGATAGTTGTTAAGCCAATTAAAATTGCAATAAAACATAGCATAATATCCAGCTTTCTCAATTTCTGAGCAAAAAGCTTTAACTATATCTGTTCTTTGACAATTGCTAAGTGATAACATTATTCTATCCTCGATGTCAAAACAAATAGGGTATTCCAATTGCACTCCTCTAATATTCTCCAAGCAAAATTCAGCTTCACGTTTTGCATTATCTGCCGAATCGGCATAAGAGTAATGGTAACAGCCTATAGGGATCTCTACAGCTTTTGCACCTTCATAATTCTCTTTAAATTTCTTATCAATCTGGGTAGGAGATTTTTTGCCCCAGCCTTCTCTTAAAATTGAAAACTCTGTACCGTCTTTTTTTACCTCATTCCAGTTAATGTTTCCCTTGCCATTTGCTGACGTCAATTCCTTTTAATTTCATAATTTTTTCCTCCTCAACATTCATTCCAAAAGTTATATTTTTTGCCGTGTTTCAGACAAAATAAAAAAGCCCATTTAGGCTTATTCTTCGTGGTTATCTATTTCGAGTTCCAATATAATTGTAATAATTATTTAAACTTAGGGAATTGCGTAAAAAAGCGGCTTTTTGCCACCATTGTGTATGTAGAAAACCACGCGATTATCGCGTGGTTTTCTGCATACAAAAACGGACTACTGAAAAAATCAGTAGTCCAATTAAATTATAAATATTAAAATAAATTATTAAGCTTCTTGAGAAACTTTTTCTGCTGCGGCTTGCTCTGCAAGCTTGGCTTCATATCTTTTGCTAAGTCCCGAAACAGCCATAATCCATCCTATTACCGACACTGCAAACAGCGGCACAATGGTATAAATATGCGCAGAAATCTTACTTCCTACAGCAATAACATTAGTCAGTATATAGTTAATAGTAGAGGCACCAGCCTTACCCGCGCGTCCACCGATAACCTCAACAGCCGCTTGACCTTTTGTTTTGGTATCTTCATCGAGTGGTCTATAAGCAAGGTTCTTACTTGAATCAAACAAGCAATACTTAACACTCTTGATAACCGCATCTGCAATCAGTCCAATCCAAATTGCCATAAGTGCAACCGATTGGCCCATAAACTGAGTTCCACCGTTCTTGCCATAGATAATAAGCAAGAAGAAAAGTCCGCCAAGCAAAAGCATAATTGATGGAGAAACAATCGCTGAAACCTTCCAGCTACATTTACGCAACACGTTCGTACTCAACAGAGTTGCACCAATTGTAAGTATAGCCGTAGTTTTAGAAAGATTTGCCATCATTCCTGAGTATTCTGCAGGAGTTGTAAGAACTATTCTCATTTGCTCTTTCCAAACAACTTCCAGGAAATTAATAGAAATACCGTATGCTACTACCAATACTGCAATTAATCCAATATACGGAGAGGTAAACAAAATTCTGATACCTTCCATAATTCCAACTTTTGCTTTTTTCTTTTTAACTTTTACTTCGGAAGCGTCATAAAATCTAGGATCTTTCATAATCACAGCATTTATATAGTAGTAAATAAGCATTGTTGCAACTGCAAATAAAATACAGCAACCAACTAAAATTCTTACGTTTTTATCAAATTCCGAACCCTTTGCGCGTGACATACTTCCAAGCAAGGAACCGGAGAGAAAAACACCTATATTTCCAATTAAAGCATATAGGCCATAAAATCTCTTAGCTTCAGTCTTTCTTGTTATCTGATTAGCAAATTGCCAGAAAAGGGAGGAAATAGCTATTGTCCCCCAAATTTCTGAAAAAATATAGAAAAGTGTATATGACCAGTTCGTCAAACAAGGAATAATATAGAAGAAAAATCCTGGCCAAGAAGCTTGCATTTTTCTAACTGTTTCAGCGTTAGCATGAATAGAAGATGCATTCGGGAACAAAAACAAAACAAATATGGTATAAAACGCAATAAATATGGATACCATGATGTAAAATGTTTTTGTACCACCAAATTTGTTGATAAGGTATGTAAACAACATAACTACCAAAAACGCTGCAGGCATAACAAACCAAAGTTTAAGCGTTGGTATAAGTTCAGTGCTTCCGCAAATTGCATATTTTTGAATAAATACATCTTTTAAATCTCTTACCATAGTATAAACAAACAATATACAGAACATCAAAAGACTTATAGGTAAGAATTTTTTGAGTTCATAATTATGGATCGGCCACAAAACTTGTTGAAGTTTATTAAATTCAGGCCCTTTAGCGGTTTCTTGTGTGGAATCGCTCATTTTAAACATTCTCCTTTACAAAAATAAATAAAAAACAAAATCTAAAATACTAGTAAGTTTATCGGATACATACCTCCCTATTTGAGTGAATCTTCTCACAGTTTAGTACTCTTGAAAAATTTTACCAATACACTTTCCGCTAAGCTAAACTTTCAAAAATTCACGCACTAAACAATCAAGAGACAACAAATACCCTTGAAAGCTTTAATTATGTCAAATGCAAAGCCTTCAAGTACTTATCTACAGCAAGCATTATAACATCTTTTGATATTTATTACAACTATGAATTTAACTTTTTAAAGCCATAATCATTTTGCTTGCAATAAAATTATTTGTTTGATATCATATTAAAGTGGCTGCACGGTAATTTCAGTTATACCTAATTAGCAATTTTTTAATGATGACAACTAAAAACGATTGAACAGATAAGGAGAATTTATCATGGCGAAATGTCAACTATGCGGAAAAGCCGTATCATTTGGAATAAAGGTTTCTCACTCTCACAGACGCGCAAACAAAATGTGGAAGCCAAACATACGCAGAATCAAAGCTGTTGTTAACGGTACACCCGTCCGTATGTATGCTTGCACAAGGTGTTTACGTTCCGGTAAGGCCGCTCAAACCAATTAATTTTTGTGCCCATTTACTTTGAAGGATTATGAGAATAACAAAAATTAGAAACGACCTGATACTTAGCAATTTTGAAAACATTGACCTTAGCCAAACGTTTGACTGCGGTCAATGTTTTCGTTGGTCTAAAAATCCTGAAGGTTATGCTGGGATTTTCAAAAATAACACACTTGTTTTATGCCAACATGATAATAAAATAACATTTAAAAATACTACCAACTCCGAGTTTAAAAGCATTTGGTATGAATACTTTGACCTGGGCACTGATTATAAAAAAATAGGAGAAAATATAGCATCTATGCATCCCATATTAGAGAAAGCTTATAAGGAATGCAACGGCATAAGAATTTTAAGGCAAGATCCTTGGGAGACGCTTTGTTCATTTATAATTTCGCAAAATAACAATATTCCGAGAATTAAAAAAATTATCCACTCTTTTTGTAATTTATTTGGGAATAAAATTGAATCTCGTTTAGAATACTCTTTTCCGTCTCCTCAATATATCGCAAAATTGAGGCCAGAAGAACTTGAGCCAATAAAAAGCGGGTTTAGAGCGGCATATATTCTAGATGCCGCCCAAAAGGTCGATTCTAAAATTATAGACTTCGAAAAGATAAAAAATATGGACTATGACGAAGCAAAAAATACGCTTATGAAAATAAAAGGAGTCGGCCCAAAAGTTGCCGACTGTACTTTGCTTTATGGATTCCACAAACTGGAAGCATTCCCAGAGGACGTGTGGATAAAAAAAGTCATGAATACGTTTTTCAAGGATGAATCTCCAAAAATTTTCGGAGAGTACGCCGGAATAGCGCAGCAATACCTATACCATTACAGCCGTATGCGCCCAGAAATATTAAAATAGCAAAGCAAGCTAAATCTAAATTCCGCACTCATACAAACACATAAACCACAGTTCCTCCCCAGATTATCTGGGGAGGAACTCTCTACAATCAGTAAACTAACAAAACGCCTACTACCTGTCAACTAGCAAAATACTAGCCATTAAACAAACTATCTTTTATTTACTGCGTCCTTAAGTGCTTTACCTGCTTTAAATGCCGGAGCCTTTGATGCAGGAATTTTAATTGGGTTTCCAGTTCTTGGATCGCGACCTGTACGTGCTTCGCGTTTACGAACTTCAAAAGTTCCAAAACCAACTAATTGAACTTTACCGCCAGAAGCAAGTTCTTTGGTAACAGCTTCAATCAAAGCTGACAACGCTTTTTCTGAATCCTTTTTTGTAAGTTCGCTCCTTTCAGCAATTTTTGCTACGAGTTCTGATCTGTTCATAAACAAATAACCTCCGTTTTTTTAGTGCAAATTTATTCTGCACTTTTACTACCTCGCTGAAAATTCAATGTATGTATTTTGAATCAGCATGTTCACATAATACTACACTTTATTTTTATTTTCAAGAGAAATTTTATATAAAAATTCATTTTTAAACCTTTCACACGAATCGTAAAGAGCACTTTCAGCATCAACGCTCAGTAGTCGTGACACCTCTGTTATAGAAAACAGTAAGTCTCCAAGCTCTTTTCCATAATTTTCCTGATGCCCATTTAGAATTAAATGTTCTAAATAATTTAATTTTTCAAAAGTTTGATTTAATGCATCTTCAACCGAATAAATTCCATAACCGGCTCTTGCGGCTCTTATTTGAACTTTTTCGGCACGCATCAAAGACGGCAGTATTTTGGAAATATTTTTTACACTTTCCGCCACGCTTTCATTAGGCGCCCGCAAACACGAATTCCTTCTGCCATAAGTCCCGTTATATTCCGCTATTTTTTCGCGTTGTGAATGTCCAAAATTGCCGCCAAACATCTCACCGGAAAAAATATGCGGATAACGCATTATTATTTTTCTACAAATTTCGTCAATTATGTCTTCAAAAGAAAAATTTTCTCTTTTTTCCTCAATGTTACAGTGAAGTGCAATCTGAAAAAGAACATTCCCCAAAGATTCCCGTAATAATTCCGCGTCGTTTAAATCAATTGCCTCAATAACTTCATAAGCTTCTTCTATTAAATCTGATCTTATATTTGAATGCGACTGAGTCCTATCCCACAAACCAGAATTTGACCCCTTTAAAGTATCCACAATTTCTAAAAAATCACTCAATGAATATTTCCGTTTACTACGAACCAATTCCATAAACAAATCTACTCTCCTAAAAAAATAATGCAAATGTAAAATATTGGAAAATTTTACATTTGCTTCCATATTACCCTAATATGTGATATTTTTCAAGTACTTT
>JAEEGL016277159.1_pt1 | contig 14852 bp, 14 predicted proteins | sample 9134231 | NCBI WGS metagenome assembly JAEEGL01 (sample SAMN16246548, study PRJNA631951) | gut metagenome | biome: gut microbiome; feature: rumen; material: fiber-attached | host: Bos | place: Iran: Karaj | collected 2018-10 | reverse complement strand
TTTAAAGAAAATGTTTGTATCTTTGCGTGCGTTAAGCAATATTGTAGGAAATAATATGACCCGACAGATACGGAAGAAAAGCGGAACTGGCATCTATCATGTGATGTTGCGAATGATCACAGAACCGTCCCCTGATCACCCTGGAAAAACCTGGAAAAGTATATGTACTTGATGATTTAGACGAATATGAAAACAAAGAACGTGAATAAGATTTACATGCTAATATGTGTCTTATGTCTCAGTTGCACAATATTTGTATCAGACAAGTGTCAATACTGGGAAGATTTAAGTGACACAAGGCAAAACGCCATTCTGCAAACTTTGCATGTGGACGTACGTATACTGATGCTATACCAACACCAAATGACATTATCTGATGATGACGGTTCGGAGGAGATACTGAATACCTTGTGCTCTCAGACAGATGGTTACAAAAAGATATTTTACTTTTATGTTTTTAATGACATGTTACAGTCTTCTGATGGAGCATTAAGAGAGATGATGGGAACATATTGTTTGCGGTATGTCATGGACAATCCCGCTTTTACAATGAACTATTTTTCCAATCATAGTGGTATATCCAAAGAATATAGTTCGAGTATAGGGACTGAAATATATCATAACAATATGGATGTGGACGCTTTTAAACACCACTTGCTTTCATCTATTAGACAGAAATCTTTACAAGTATATACAAAGGATTTTATAAGGGAAGTTTTGCAGGTATATGATTCTATGTAAAAGTAATCAGGTCGGTTCTAGTGATCATTTTTGAGAACAAAAATTTGGTATAGAATCATGGGGACAGATTCTGCCTGCAATAAACGAATGTATATATCCGTTAATGACATGAGAACGAGAATTGTTTATTCATATATGCCGAGAATCGGAAGAGTGCAGAGCGGGACAGGCATCTGTCATGTCATGCTGAGAGGTATCCTACTCAATCGTCTATAAGCTAAAGAAATTATGATAGAATCAAAAACCTGTCCCCATGATTCATGATTCACGAAAATGATTACAAGAACCGTCCGGTCTAAATGATGATAAGAAGAGCAAACAAAGAGGATAATAAGCGTATTATTGAGCTGTTGCATCAGGTAAACATGGTGCATCATGTGTTACGTCCAGACCTGTTCAAGCCTCACACCACGAAGTATAGCGGGCAGGAACTTGCATCACTGCTCGAAGATGAGAGCAAACCCATTTTTGTATACGACGACGTGTCGGTGTTAGGATACGCTTTCTGTCAGGTTACGGAGATAAAGGGCAGCCAACTGTTGGAGGACATCAAGACGCTGTATATCGACGACATCTGTGTTGACGAGAAAGCTCGCGGCAAACATGTCGGTAAAGCACTATATGAATATGTGCGCGAATATGCAAGGGCCATCGGCTGCAACAACATCACCCTCAACGTATGGGAGGGCAACGATGCCGCATACCGTTTCTATAAGAGCATGGGTATGCAAGTGCAGAAAACCACTATGGAGTTGATACTGAAATAGAAAAAAAATCGCACTACTGGCACTACTTTAGCATCTATCGCACTGAATTACAAATAGTTATCGGTAGTCCCATCCGTTAAAATGGCACTACTATGGCACTACTACGCACTACTGAGACACTACTGTAACATTTATTGCGTTTCAAACCGACTACTGGCAGACAACCGTTTGCCTATAGGCGAACCATCGTTTGCCTATAGCCGAACGATGGTAAGTGGCCTTCTTATTCCCGTCAGTCAATGGCCAATACCCAATAGTCAATGCCTGGCATCGGTAAAGTAATGCCTGACACATGTAAAGTAATGCCTGGCACACGTAAAGTAATGCCTTGCACATGTAAAGTTACGCCTGGCGTAGGCCAGTAGTGTCTCAGTAGTGCGTAGTAGTGCCATAGTAGTGCCATTTTTCACGATGGGACTACCGATAACCTTCTGTGTTTCAGCGTGTAAAGAGACAAAGTAGTCCGAGTAGTGCCATTTTTTGTGTTTGTTCAAACTGCGTGATTACGAGAAAAAAGATATTGTCTTGTTCCTTTGCGTGCGTTAAGCAATATTGTTGGAAATAATATGGCCCGACAGATACGGAAGAAAAATTTTTGCAATATTCATTCTTCGCTTTTCACTTTATTTCGTACCTTTGCAACAATTATGGCAAACAAGGACAAGACAATGTACGTCTGCGAGAACTGCGGACAGGAGTCGGCCAAGTGGATAGGCAAATGCCCCAGCTGCGGCCAGTGGAACACGTTCAAGGAAATCAAGGTCGCCGACACGCGGAGACAGGTGGCGGCAACGTCGGCTGCGGCATCGGCCGGCCACCAGCTGCGCAAGAACAAGGTACTGAAACTGAGGGATATATCGTCGCACGACGACCCACGCATCGACATGCACGACGCAGAGCTGAACCGCGTGTTGGGCGGAGGACTGGTTCCAGGCAGCATCGTGCTGTTGGGCGGTGAGCCTGGCATCGGCAAGTCGACGCTCTCGCTGCAGACAATGCTGAACATTTCGAGTGACGCTGGTAACGGACAGGAAGGGGGAATGCGCGTGCTCTACGTCAGCGGTGAGGAGAGTGCCCACCAGTTGAAAATGAGGGCCGAGCGTCTCACGTCTCAGCGCTCATCCCTCGGCTCTGAAGAGAACTTCCTCATCCTCTGTGAGAACTCCTTGGAGGCCATCTTCGAGCACATCAAGGAGGTGCAGCCAGAGCTGGTGGTCATCGACTCCATACAGACCATCGCCACAGAGGATGTGGAGAGCAGTGCCGGCAGCATCGCCCAGGTAAGGGAGTGTGCCTCTGCCCTACTCCGTTTCGCCAAAACCAGCGGAGTGCCAGTCATCCTCATCGGACACATCACGAAGGAGGGAACGCTGGCCGGACCCAAGATACTGGAGCACATCGTCGACACCGTCATCCAGTTTGAGGGCGACCAGCACTACATGTACCGCATACTGCGCAGCATCAAGAACCGCTTCGGCAGCACCTCGGAATTGGGCATCTACGAGATGCAGCAGACAGGACTGCGACAGGTCAGCAACCCGTCGGAGCTGCTGCTGACAGAGAACCACGACGGGCTGTCTGGCGTGGCCATCAGCAGTGCCATAGAGGGCGTACGCCCCTTCCTTGTCGAGACGCAGGCTCTGGTGTCGTCAGCCGCCTACGGCACACCACAGCGGTCGGCCACAGGGTTCGACCAGCGGCGTCTGAACATGCTGCTGGCCGTTCTGGAAAAACGTGTGGGCTTCAAACTGATGCAGAAGGACGTGTTCCTGAACATTGCCGGCGGCCTGCGGGTGACGGATATGGCGATGGACCTCAGCGTCATAGCCGCCGTGCTGTCCAGCAACGTCGACACACCTATAGAAGAAGGCTGGTGCATGGCCGGCGAGGTGGGACTGTCGGGCGAGGTGCGCCCTGTGGCACGTATCGAACAGCGTATATCGGAAGCCGAGAAACTGGGCTTCCAGCATATCATCATACCCAAATACAACCTGTCGGGGCTGAACCGCAAGAAGTTCAGCATCGACCTCGTCCCCGTCCGCAAAGTAGAGGAGGCACTACGCGCCCTGTTCGGCTAAAAAACGTAGCGACTTCGCGTTTCCAGGCAAAAGGAACACATTCAAGACTGATGATCCTACACGTCTATGTCCGTGATTCCAGCGGCAGCCAGTGCCTCACGACGCTCCACACAGGTGCCGCACTTGCCACAATGACGCTCGCCGCCCTTGTAGCAGCTCCACGTCTCACGGTAGTCAATGCCAAGAGCCTTGCCTCGACGGGCTATGTCGGCCTTCGTGATGTTGGTGTAGGGGGCAAGCAACGAAACCTTGACATAGGTACCGGCATTGGCTGCGGTATTGAAAGCGCTGACAAACTCAGGCGTGCAGTCAGGGTAAATAGTGTGGTCGCCTCCGTGGTTAGCCATCATGACGTACTTCAATCCGTTGCTCTCGGCAATACCAACGGCGATGGAAAGCATGATACCGTTGCGGAAAGGCACCACCGTCGACATCATGTTGTCGTCGGCATAATGGCCCTCCGGAATCTCTTCACCATTGGCCAGAAGCGAACTCTTGAAATACTTCGTCATGAAATCAAGCGGTATGACGATATGTCGGATGCCAAGACGCTCACAATGCAGTCGCGCGAAGGGTAGCTCACGGGCATTATGTCTGGAACCATAGTCGAAAGAGACCGCCAACGCGATACGATCCTGCATGTCGTACAGCAACGTGACGGAATCCATGCCGCCACTTAATATCAAGATAGAGTCCTTCATCTTTATATATTAATTCTACTTCTTAATAGAATAATTTTACTTCTTTCCTGGTACAAAAGTCTCGTAAGTCTGATCGTCATAATAGACTCTGATCTCAGTGACATGACGAGGTTGTTTGTCAACAATTTTGATTTCTTCATGGACTTTTTCAGGCCGTGTGTTTTTTACACCGTTCTGAATAATCATCGAAGAAGAGCCAGAAACAGGAGAATTTCCTAAATTAACGGATGATACAACAGGGGAGTCGAAATTGATCATCGCCTCCTGAGGTGAAAAATGAGGCTCAGTAACTTCATTTTTAATCTCATCGGAAGGTTGGGAAGGGGAGAGATACATATCGCCTGTACCCCAAAGGAGCCAGTCTGTATTGATGTCAGGAATTTTCATTTTTATAGCTTCCACAACATTCAGGGTAGGGCGGGTACGTCCATTGAAGATGCTGCTCAGTGTAGCAGGTGACTGTTGCAGGAAGTCGGCGAATACCTGTTGTGTCATGTGCTGGTCTTCCATGATCAGCTTAATTCTGTCTTTTGTGTCCATTTATACTTATAATAAGTGCAAAAAAGAGGTTATTCCAATGATTTTACAAAGGTAAAGCATTTTATTGAAATATGCAAGGATTCTAAAGGAAATTTATATTTTTGAAATTTAAATTTTCGATTTTATATTTCTAAACCAAAAGTGTGCGAGTGTAATTCACTGGCTTTAGAATTACAAATCCATATTTACGTCTTTAAAGCCAATTCAAGCATTTATTCTATAAGTAAATATAAGCAGCTGGCTTTAAATCAGATATTTAAAAAAGAAAATCCATAATGGGGGACAATATGCAATTATTTTTGTGCTTTGAATCTGAAACGCTTAAAATTATTCAAACAAAATGCAATAACCATCAGATTTGCAACTATTTATACTTATAAATGTCGTATTGTATATCTATCGATTTATATTTTAAAACTACAAAATTTAAAAACACAAACGTAAATCTCTCTATGGCTATTTACATTTACAAATGTCATACTTTGCAAAAACAAATCTAAACGTTCTACGCTTTCTCTAAATCTTTAGATTTTTAAATCAACAAAACAAAACGCTAAAATTGCCTAATTCAAAATTTGCTCTTCCCAAAATTCCTGAATTTTATCATTTTGAAAGAATTCCGTACGAGCGTTCAAAAAACTGAAAATACGCGAAATATGAGGCACTATTTTGGGGCAAAAACCGTTTATTCATCGGGCTTTGAGGGCAAAATAACTTGTTCACAAAAAAACACCAACCAGAAAAAAAACGACCTGTTTAGAGGTCGTTTTTCAGTGAAGTATAAAGAAAATTAACTCTTTCATCAGTTCTCCAGGCCCAGTATTGGGGTTATCTAACCCCTTACTTTTGGCATCTATTTCTCTAATCTTACTAATTATCTGGAGAACTTTCATTCCAGTGTAGTTTCGCATACCTGTCAGGTAGTCACGAGCCCCCCAAGGTGAACGCATATCCAACCACTCTGCCAATGCCTCCTGGCTGTTCTTTTTTGGACAATAATAGGCCAGCATCAAGTTTTGGAAGTAATTAAAGAGCAACGGGAGAAAGGAGTAGATGCTGCCAGCCTTCGGATTTTCGTCAAAATATTTCACAATCTGATTGGCCTTGAAAACATTGCGGTTGATGATAGCGTCACGCAGCTCGAAACCGTTGAAGTCCTTGCTCACCCCTATCCTATCTTCCACCACCTGAGGTGTCACCCGCTTGTCTTCTTTGGGCAAGCCAAGAAGCACCTTGTCCAGCTCGCCGGTCAGACGACTCAGGTCTGCTCCTATGTGGTCGGCTATGAGCTGTGTCGACTTATGGTCGATGCTGGCACCACGGTCCTGAAGATATTTCTCGATGAAGGGCGGCAACTCGCGATCATAGAGTTTCTTGCTCTCAAACAGCACGCCGGCTTCGCGAATGGCCTTCACATAGCCTTGTTTGCGGCCGTCTATCTTACCGTTTTTGTGGCACAAAACCAGAATAGTAGAAGGCATGGGCGACTTCATATACTTCTCCAGTGCCTCCGTGTTCTTGATGTTCTGCGCCTCCTTGACAATCAGCACCTGGTATTGCGACATCATAGGATAACGCTTGGCGGCATCAGCAATCTGTGACGCATTGACGTCCGAGCCGAACAGCACGGTCTGGTTGAAGTCACGCTCCTCGGGCTGCAGCACGTTCTCTGCAATCCAGTCGCTGATCTTGTCGATATAATACGACTCCTCGCCCATCAGATAGTAGACGGGCTTGAACTTGCGAGCCATGAGGTCGCTCATCACATTGTCGTATGTAACGGCTGCTTGTGCCATGCTGCAAAGGTACGAATAAGTGAGCAAAAAACAAAAATAATACCGGCTTTTCTTTTGTTTTTTTAAGCAAAAGCAGACTCTGAAGGCAAGTTTTGCAAAAAAGTACATAATAATTTGGTGGAGTGCGAAAAATGTTGTACCTTTGCACCCGCTTTTATGCACATGTATTAAATAACAACAATAATTAATTAAAAACAATGAAAAAAGGTATTCATCCAGAAAACTATCGCCCCGTCGTGTTCAAGGACATGTCCAACGGCGATATGTTCCTCTCGCGTTCCACCGCAAAGACGAATGACACCGTGGAATTCGAAGGCGAAACTTACCCCGTGGTAAAGATTGAAATTTCGAGCACTTCTCACCCCTTCTACACTGGTAAGAGCAAGCTCGTCGACACCGCCGGTCGTGTTGATAAGTTCATGAGCCGCTACGGTAAGGCTGCGAAGAAATAAGATATTTCATCTCAGAACAAGACATCAGAAGGCGCGTCCTCGGGTAGTTGCATATGCCTGTGGTCGCGCCCTTTTTAATTTCCCACCAAAACCAATAACTATGTTTATGAAAAAAGCCGCAACACTAACCGTCCTTGTTGCCGCGATGCTGGCACTGTTCTCATGCGAGAAAGACAGCAACGACTACAACTACAAGACAAAAGAATCATCAGACATCGAGACCGACTCACGCCAGAAGGTGGGACCCATTGAGGCACAGAACAACCTGGAGTTTCCCGCCCTGAAGCAAAGCGGTTGCGTCGTAATAGTCCACAAAGCCGTGCTGAACGACAAAACGAAGGAGCAGGGTATCAACTACAGCGTAGAGTGGGACATCAACCAACGCACCCAGCACTGGAGCTGCTACAAGCTGTACAAAACCGTCAACTACAGCACGGGCAACAACGTCACCAGATACAAGGCATCCAACGACGGCTCGCTGTCATCCACCTGCCAATACCCCAACGACCCCGACTTACCGTTACAATATAGGCTGACCACCGATCCTTACAAAGTGTCCGGTTACGATCATGGTCACATTTGTCCTTCGGCCGACCGCCAGCGCTCTACGGCAGCCAACTACCAGACCTTCTACATCACCAACATGCAGCCACAGTACAAGAACTTCAACGGCAGCAACGACGAAAGCTCCATTAACGAGCGGAGTCCCTGGTTCAGGCTGGAAAACAGGACACGCACTTGGGCCAACCAGTCCGACACACTTTACGTCTGCAAAGGCGGTGTGGTCGGCTCCACTCCCAAATACATCGGCAGCGGCTCGAACAGGATTCCCGTTCCCGACTATTTCTTTGTCGCCCTGCTCAGCAAGAAGGGGTCGTCCTATAAGGCCATCGGTTTCTGGATGAAGCACGAAAGCAGCTACGCCAGCCAAGCCCCCCTGTCGAACTACGCCGTAAGCATCAGCGAACTGGAGGATAAAACGGGGCTGGACTTCTTCTGTAACCTGACGGACAGCAAGGAGCGCGAAGTGGAAAATGTCGACGAAGCCAAGATGCTAAAAGATTGGAGCATACAGTGAAACGCATACTCGTTTTTATTGCCGGACTGCTACTGCTGACCGGCTGCGGCGAAGACACCAACGACTACAGGATTTCTGTACCGGAGAAAGGGCAGGACAACCCACCCTCCCCGATTCTTGTCAATGCGAACGGCAATGTGGCCGGACAATATCAGGAGGTGACGCGCCTGGAGTTTCCCAAGGTCAGGGTCAACGACACCAACAGCGTCCTGCTCCTACGCTACACGACGGGCTACGGCCTCAACTACAGCATTGAGTACGACCTGTCGAAGAAGGCCATGCGCTGGGTATGCTTTACCTTCGACAGCAAGAACAGCCAGCGCAACTGGAGCAGGAAGCAATGGGAATACACAGACAATCCGTGGTCGCAGCTGAACTACCAGACCTATAAGTACTACGACCCCTTCCAGCCAGATCTCGACCTGTCCGCAGAGGCACGCGCCGAGCTGACCGACTATCCCGGCAGCGGCTATCAGCGCGGCCATGTCTGCGCATCGTCCGACAGGCTGTGTTCCCGCGATGCCAACGAGCAGACGTACTACCTGTCGAACATCATGCCGCAGACATACGAGCTGAACAACGGCATCTGGCAGGACATGGAGGGCTACGTCAACGGCAACAATGCCATCCTTGGCAACGGACTCGTCAGCTGGAACGACAACGCTTTCCGCGACACGCTCTACGTCTGCAAGGGCGGCACCATCGACGATGCCAACATCCTGAAAACGACAAGCAGCGGACTGACCGTTCCCAAGTACTACTTCATGGCACTGCTCTGCCTAAAAGACGGCAGATACAAGGCACTGGCCTTCTGGGTGGAGCATACCACCAAGAACCAGAAAGGCGACGACATCACGAAATATGTCATCAGCGTCGACGAGCTGGAACGGAAGACTGGCCAGGATTTCTTCTGCAACCTTCCCGACGAACTGGAAGAACACGTAGAGTCTGTCAGCAAGGCAGAAATTCTAAAAGAATGGGGTCTGCAGTGAATAATCTACACAAAAAATCATAAAACTTTTGGCAGTACGGCAAAAAATCCGTATCTTTGCTCACACGTAAAGGCACATTATATATAATAGGTAACAATATAAACCAACAAAACTACAAATGAAAACAATTTATGATTTCTCTGTCAAGGACAGAAAAGGCAAGGAAGTGTCACTTAAAGAGTATGCCAATGAAGTGCTGTTAATCGTGAACACAGCAACGAAATGCGGCTTCACCCCACAGTACGACGAACTGGAAAAGCTCTACCAGCAGTACCATAGCCAGGGCTTCGAGATTCTCGACTTCCCCTGTAACCAGTTCGGCCAGCAGGCTCCCGGCACCGACGAGAGCATCCATGAGTTCTGCAAGCTGAACTTCGGCACGGAGTTCCCGCGATTCAAAAAGGTCAAGGTAGTCGGCGACGATGCCGAGCCGCTGTTCCAGTTCCTGACGGGTCAGAAAGGCTTTGCAGGCTGGGACATGGAGCACCCCATTGCCCACATTCTCGACGACATGCTGTCGAAGGCAGACCCCGACTACAAGCAGAAGCCCGACATCAAGTGGAACTTCACAAAATTCCTCGTCAACAAGAAAGGACAGGTAGTAGCACGCTTCGAGCCTACTGAGAAAATCGAAAACATTGCCAAGCAAATAGAAGAACTGCTTTAATAATGGAACAAGTCAAATGCTTGATCATCGGCAGTGGCCCTGCGGGGTACACTGCCGCTATCTATGCCAGCCGCGCCAACCTGCAGCCTGTGGAATACTGCGGCCTGCAGCCTGGCGGACAGCTGACGCAGACCACTGAAGTAGAAAATTTCCCTGGCTACCCACAAGGTGTCGACGGCAACCAGATGATGATGGACCTGCGCGAACAGGCAGAACGCTTCGGCACGGACATCCGCGACGGTGAGATTGCTCGTGTGGACTTCTCGGCAGCACCCTATAAGGCATGGGACGACAGCGGCCGCGAGATAGCTGCCGACACCGTCATCATTGCTACGGGAGCCTCTGCCAAGTACCTCGGACTGGACGACGAGCGCAAATACAACGGGCAGGGCGTGTCGGCCTGTGCCACATGCGACGGTTTCTTCTACCGTAAGAAAACCGTGGCCGTAGTAGGCGGTGGTGACACGGCGTGCGAGGATGCACTCTACCTGGCCGGACTGGCCAAAAAGGTGTACATGATAGTACGCAAGCCCTTCCTGCGTGCATCGAAGGTGATGCAGCAGCGCGTCATGGAGCGCGAGAACATCGAGATACTGTTTGAGCACAACACGCTCGGACTCTTCGGCGAGAACGGCGTGGAGGGCGCCCACCTCGTGAAACGCAAGGGCGAAGCCGACGAACAGCTGGTTGACATAGCCATTGACGGTTTCTTCCTTGCCATCGGCCACAAACCGAACACCGACATCTTCCGTGAGTGGCTGGACACCGACGAAACGGGGTACCTGAAAAAGATTGAGGGTACGCCGCGCACCAAACTGCCTGGCATTTTTGTAGCCGGCGACTGTGCCGACCCCACCTACCGCCAGGCCATCAGTGCCGCCGGCACCGGCTGTCAGGCAGCCATCGAGGCCGAGCGTTACCTGCTTGAACACAGCTGACCATGAGCTGACACATCACTCCACAAAAAAAGCCTCGCTTCACAGCGAGGCTTTTCCAATAAAAACTAAATTAATCAACCATAAACCTTAACCATTAAAATTCTTTTTCTAGAGGACGCGATGACCGTCCTAAAAAAAATGAAATACTCTTATTTCTTTTTCAACAGCAAAATTACTACAATTATTCGTTTCAAGAGTTCACATAACGTTATTTTGGGTTTAAAAATCGTTATTATCACGTTTTTTAAACCCAAAATAACGAAAATTGAACAAAATACGAGCCTTTAACACTTTTTTGCTGCCGTTTTTGACGATTTTTGGAAGAAAAGTCGTACCTTCGCAGCCAAACATAATCGCCGTATGTATCTGACCAGACTACTGCTCCTTGGCTTGATTGCACTGCTGTTTGCCCTCTTCCTGTTTGGACGATGGCTCTACTTGAGGAGCATGCGCATCAGAAACCAGTTGCAGATGAGCTATATCTTCACCAACATCACCCACGAACTGCTCACACCGCTGTCCATCATATCGGCCTCCGTGGAAAAACTGCGTGAGACACAACCAACAAACCTACGTGAATACGACCTGATGGAGCTGAACATACAGCGCAGCGTACGACTGCTGCAGCAGATTCTCGAAACCAGCAAGTCGCAGGCTGGCGAACTGAAGCTGCTGGTTAGCAATGCCGACGTCATGCAGCACATCAAAGAGACGGCGCAGAGCATTGTGCCGCTGATGGACCGCAAACACATCAACTTCTCCATCAATTGCAAGCCAGAAAGCATGATGGGATGGATAGACACCGACAAGCTGGACAAGATTATCTTCAACCTGTTGTCGAATGCCGCCAAATATACTGACGAAGGGGGTGTCGTCATACTGAACGTCAGCACAAACCGAAGGTTCGACCGCATCCAGATACGCGTCAGCGACAACGGTCCCGGCATCCCCAAGGAGCGCCAGAAAAACCTCTTCTCGCGATTCTACGACGGCGACTACCGACGTAACAAGACGAGAGGAACAGGCCTCGGCCTGGCACTGACACGCGACCTGGTGAACCTGAACCGAGGCACCATACACTTTGAGAGCATTGTAGGCCAAGGCACCACCTTCATCGTCGAGCTGCCCATCAAGAAAGACTATTTCAACCAGTCGCAGATAGACGAGAGCCAGCAAACCCAGTTCCATATCCCTGCATACAACATCAGCGACCTGAACGCCATAACAGCCCCCATATATATAGAAGATGAGACGACGGCCACTACTGATGAGGACGCTTACAACATACTCATCGTGGAGGACAACCAGGACCTGCTGATGCTCATGAAGCAGCTGCTACAGCCCAAATACCACATATTTACGGCCACCAACGGATGGGAAGCCATGAAGGTTGTCGAGAACGAACCGATGGACCTCATCGTGTCGGACGTGATGATGCCGGTCATGGACGGCTACGAGTTGACGAAACGCCTGAAACAGGATAGCAACTACAGCCATCTGCCCATCATCCTCCTGACGGCAAAGATACAGGAGGAAGACCGCATGGAAGCCCTGAGCATCGGTGCGGACAGCATGCTCACCAAGCCCTTCAAGATGAAGGAGCTGCAACTGCGCATCGACAACATCATAGCCAACCGGCAGCGCATACGTTCCGACAAAAGGCAGGAGGGCGAGGAAAGCACAGAGGCTACAGGCGACCCGAAGCTGTCGATGGACCAGGAGTACCTGCAGCGCGCCATCGCCTGCATCAACGAGCACATCAGCGACAGCGACTACGACCGCGAGGCCTTTGCGTCGGACATGGGCAGCAGCGTCAGCACACTCTACAACAAGATCCGCTTGCTGACGGGCAAGAGCGTCACCAACTTTGTACGCGACATCCGCATCCAGACGGCATGCAAGCTGGCATTAGACGACCCTGATCTGCGCGTCAGCGACATCGCCTATCGTGTGGGCTTCAAGGACCCGAAGTACTTTGCCACCTCATTTAAGCGCGTCATGGGTGAGCAGCCCAAGGAGCACTTCGACAAGATCAGAAAAGAGAAACAGCAATAATCCTGCCTGTTTTATTGCTTGTATATGTCAAAGTTCTGGCGTAGTGAGTCAACGCCTTTCGGCTGCGGAGACGAGCCAGAGGCCTGCGAACGTGAGAAGACCGTTGAGCATCAGCAGCTCGTAGCCGAAGCGGTAGTCCAGACAGTGGGTGGCCACCTGGTCGATGGCATAGCACAACAGCGGCGAGAGCACGGCGGCATACGGCACCAGACGGTCGTTGACCGTACGGCGAGTCAGCAGTCCGAAGGCGAAAAGGCCAAGGAGCGGACCGTAAGTGTAGCCGACCAGCACGTAGATGGCATCGATCAGGCTGGTGGAATTGACAGTTCGGAACAGCAGGATGAAAAGCACGAAGACGACACACATCAGGAAATGTGTCCTGTGGCGCAGTCGCTCGTCGTCAGGCCGCTCGCGGATGTCCACACAATAGATGGTGGTCAGCGACGTGAGTGCCGAGTCGGCACTGGAAAACGAGGCGGCGACGATGCCCAAGGTGAAGACGACAGAGGTAAGGGGCGAGAGGTGAGAGGTGAGAGAAATGAATTGCGGCAGCAGTTCATCGCCCGCAGCAGGCACCACCCCACCCTGCTGTTGGTACCACATCGTCAGCAGTACGCCGAGCGACAGGAAGAGCAGGTTGACAGGCACGAAGGCCACACCGTAGGAGCACATGTCCTTCTGTGCCTCACGTAGCGAACGGCACGTCAGGTTCTTCTGCATCATATCCTGGTCAAGGCCCGTCATGACGATGACAATGAACACACCGCTCAGGAATTGCTTCCAGAAATGCTGCCGGCTCACCCAGTCGTCGAACACGAACACCCTCGACAGCTCGCTCTGGCTGACGGCCGCCACGGCATCGCCTGCCGACAGGTCGAGGTCGGTAGCCACCTTATATATAATAAGGAGAAGGGCCGTAAACAGACAAAGCGTCTGCAGCGAGTCGGTCCATACCAGCGTCTTGATGCCTCCACGCCGTGTGTATAGCCATATCAGCAGCACGAGCAGCGTCACCGTCGCCACAAACGGCACGCCCAGCGCGTCGAATACAAAGCGTTGCAGGATGATGCACACGACGTAGAACTTGACGGCCGCCCCCGCCATCTTCGACAGCAGGAAGAACGACGACCCCGTCTTGTGACTCCGACAGCCCAAGCGCTGCCCCAGGTAGGCATAGATGGACGTGAGGTTCAGCCGGTAATACAGCGGCAGCAGCACGAAGGCCACCACTACATAGCCAAGGACGAAGCCCATACACGTCTGCAGATAGGTCATCTGTGTCTTCATCACCATGCCCGGCACAGAGACGAATGTCACCCCCGAGATGCTGGCCCCCACCATACCGAAGGCTACCAGCCGCCACGGCGACCTGCGGTCGGCACGATAGAACGTCTCGTTCGTGGCCCGTCTGCCTGTCCACCGGCTGACGGCAAACAGCAGCGCGAAATACAGCAAAACAACTGCTATTATCATCATAACGGCTGCAAAATTACAAAAAATCATGCTTTTTTTGCATTTTTCTTTCATTTTATTTGGACGTTTCGGAAAAAAACCATAAATTTGCAGCCGTAAACATAGAAAACAATGACAAATCGTAACTTTACATATTGGTGGTGGTGCTCAAGACAATAACAGTCGTGAGGCGTCAACCCGTGTAGAGTAATGAGATAAAAAAGCACAAAGAGGTCTGCCGTTCTTGCGACAGGCCTCTTTCCATGATTTTGTACGCGTACATTAAAGACAATAGAGAACTTTTAAAACATCAAGTGTTATGAAACAGAAGAAATATATCCTTCAGGAGAGTGAGATTCCTACACAGTGGTATAACATTCAGGCCGACATGCCCAACAAGCCCATGCCGCCCATTCATCCGAAGACCAAGCAGCCACTGGGCGTCGACGACCTGGCACACATCTTCCCTCGCGAGTGCTGTGTGCAGGAGCTGGACACGGAGCACCGCTGGATAGACATCCCTGAGGACGTGCTCGAGAAGTACAAGTACTACCGCTCCACACCGCTGGTGCGTGCCTACGCCCTGGAAGAGGCA
>JAEEGL012708905.1_pt1 | contig 14852 bp, 1 predicted proteins | sample 9134231 | NCBI WGS metagenome assembly JAEEGL01 (sample SAMN16246548, study PRJNA631951) | gut metagenome | biome: gut microbiome; feature: rumen; material: fiber-attached | host: Bos | place: Iran: Karaj | collected 2018-10 | reverse complement strand
AGAAAAAAAAAAAAAAAAAAAAAAAAAAAAAAAAAAAAAAAAAAAAAAAAAAAAAAAAAAAAAATGAAAAATAAAAAAAAAAAAAAGAATCCAAAAAAGAAAACCAAAGTAAGAAAGGAGAAGAAAGCAAAAAAAAAGAAAATAAAAAAGAGCATAAAAGTAAAGAAGATAAATCAAAAGAAGAAGAAATTGAAATTCAATTCCAAATAGGAGAAAAGGATAATTATATAATTACATTTAATACTGATGATAAAACATTTTATTTTGATATTGACTTGAAGAAAGGAAATAAATTCCTAAAAAAAATTGCAAAAGAAATTATTGATCAAAAAATACTAAATTATTATAAAAAAATAGAGCTCTTTGCAGAAGCATTAAACCAAAATAAAGAGCAAGAAAAAATTGATATTTTATATGAAGATAGTATAAAATTGTATTCAAAAAATAAAGGATTTTATTTATTGATACCATTATTTATTAAAATTTATGGAAATCAAAATTTATGTCCAAAATTAATAGAAGAATTTTATAAAATGAATAAAGATAAAAAAAATGACAAAAATATGGATAGAAAAGAAGATTTGAATGGTTATGTATCTAGTTTTGCAAAACTTATTAATGAAGCAGATAGTATAATAAGAAATAAAGGTTATCATCCTATTCAATTTTATGGAATTATATTTTGTTATTTAAATCATTACGATTACAATAATTTCACAAACCTCTTTAAACGATTATATAAAGATAATAAAGAAATACTCTTTGAAATTTTAATTATTTATAAAAGTAATTTTTTGAATCCAAAATCCATTGAACAAAATTTTACTTTTTTCGAAGCATTTATTGAATATACAATTAAAAATAAAGAATTTAATCTTTTTGAAAGTTCACTTGAATATATATTAGATATAGAAACTTTTGTTAATATAATTAATAATAAAAAAGAATTAATTATTGAAAGATATGGTCAATCCAATTTTAAACCTATTGAAATTAATCCTACTTTAAAAATTTATAAAAAAGAAGAAGGCAAAGAAATCGAAAATATAATTCAGACAACAGAATCTATTATGAATAATAAAAATATATTATTAATTTATTTTAATAGTAATTTTTGGATAAATATTTTGAAAAATTATAATGAGCCTACAGCAATAAATATAGATATTTGTTTTAAATTAAGAAAATTATTAAATGAATATTATAAATTAATAGAAGAATTATATAAAGGCACAAAAAACGAAGATGAAAAAAAAATTAAAAATGATATAAAAAAATATATAACTAGAGATGAATATGCATTTGTATTAGATAAAAATATAAAAAAATATATTAAAAATAATATTGATAATAATAAAGAATTTTCAGATTCTTATATACTTGGCTACTTTATAGAATATGATCCTTATTTTATAGAAGATAGATATAAATATAAAATAGATACATTTATTTTTGATTACATCAAATTTGATTCTATGAATGAACAATTTATTAAAACTTTCAAAAATCTTAAATTTGAAGAAATTTTTAAAGACAATATAAACGATTTTCTGAATAAAATTGTGTCTAAAATAAATAATACTCTTAAATTTGGTATTATAATGGATTTAATTGATATAAAAAAAATTAAGGAAATCAGTAAGGATAAAGGTAAGGATAAAAGTAAGGATTATTTTGACCAGTTAAAACAAATATATGAATATGTTGTTAAAAAAGATATAATTTCTCTTAAAGGAGATAAATTTAAAGAGGCAATCCAAATTATAGCTAAATTTATTAAATTGTTATATGATAATGATGATCCAAAAACGACAATTGAATTTTTAAAAAAATTGAATAAAAATGATAAGAAAATAAGCCCCTTAGTCTTTAATGAATTAGTAATTAATTGCCAAGATGACAAATATACATCAATGAAGGATTATATTTATAAAAGATTCGCAAGTGATATAACTAGTATAGACAATATTATAAAGTTAATTGATAGTTTATCAACAAAAGAAAATAAAAATAAATTTTTAAGAGAATTGATGAAAGAATGCAAATTTACTAAAGACGAATTTTATTCAAATACTCCTAATCAAAAAATCAGATTATTATGTGAATTATTTGAAAAAGAAAAAATAAATATATTAGATAAACAAGATAATGGACTAATTGACATTGAAGATACATTGGATCAAATAGCAAAAGATTTAGATGGGGAAATCACCAAACAAAAACTTGAAGAGTTTTTGAAAAATGGAGAAGAAACAGTAATTAAAAGATTAAAGTTAATTCAAATGATTATAAATGAATATAATCCAAAAGTTGTCTATGGTAGTTTAAAAAATATAATCGATGAAATTAACGAAAATATAGATGAATTAACTAAAATTAAAAATTTAATTTTAATATTTCATAATAACATATATTTAAAACAAATAAACAATATAACAAATATTATAAAAGATATAAACGAAAAAACTTTAAAAAGTTATAAAAACCAAACAACAAGAACAGAGATAGATGAAATAAGCAAACATAAATATTTATGCTCACAAGTAGAAAAAGTAAAAGATTTTATGCTTTTTAAAGTAATATATGATGAGGCATTAGGAATTAATCAAGAAAAACGTTTTAATGATGCAATGTCAAAATTAACAGAAATAAAAGCTTTATTTGATGAAAATGCAAAAATAGACACTATATATGAAAAAAATAAAAGGGTATTTGATAAAATAAAAGATATATTAAGTAATAATGAAAAAAAAGCTGACAAATTTATTGACCAAATAAAAATTTATTATAAAGATTCTTTAAAAGATAAAGGAGAGCTAATCAATGATTTAACTATGATTTTTAAAAGTAAAAAATATGAAAAAGATTTAAAAAGTATAATTTTCTTTTTTGAATGCATTAATCCAAGTGATAGAAAATGGAATAATAATATACCAAAAGAATGTGAAACCTTATCTAAAATGGGAATAAAAGAACTTAAAGAGATTTTGAATAGGTTAAAAAAAAATAAAATTTATGATTATGAAGATAAAACTAATTATTTTAAATTATTTACTTCTTTATATGAAAAAAAAGAAGCAATCGATTTTTTATTATCAAAGGTAGATAAAGATATTACATATTTATATGATAGAATAGAGCCTACTAATAGAACAATAACCATAGAAAAAATAAAAGATTGTGAAGAATGTATTAAAGTATTTAAAAAATTTAAAGAATATACAAGTAATTCAAATTTATTTGAATATATAAAAAAAGAATTTACTGATAATAATGAAAACATTAAAGAAAATGAAAAAATTAAAGAAAATGAAAGCATAAAAGGAGATCAAAAGGTTAAAGAAAATGAAAAAATTAAATTATTTGAGAGCTTCTCTAAAAATTATTCATCAATAATAGAATTAGATAGAAATGATAATACCTCATTTAACCTTTTTGAAAAGGTTGATGAAATTATTCAAAATGCCAGTTTCATTTTTAAGCAAGATGGGGAAGATTTTTATTATCTAAAGAAGGAAAAAACAGAGGAAAAAGGGCAAAAGGAAAAAACTATTGATGCCAATACAAATATGGATGAATTGATTCATTTAAAAAATAGAATTCATATTAAGGTTCCAAAAAACAAAAAGCAAAATAAAAAAAAAAATAATGATCTCTTCCAAGAGAAATGCGAAAAGCTGAATTTTTTTAAAGAAAGTATTTCTAATTTGGAATTAATATATGATAACATGAAAGTTTTAAGAATAAAAGGAAGTAGTTTGCCAATTTTAATTATTGTAGAAATTAAATATCCAAATATAAAATATTCTATAAATAAAAAAGATGTAAATTTTGAATTTATAAATGATTATTTATTTAGAGCAAAAACAGAGCAAATTTTCCAATTAGATTTAAATTATAAAGAAAATAAATATTTAAGATTTTTATATGGGAAATTATTTAGAAGAATTATAAAACATTTAGATGGAGAAGCAAAAGTATTAGAAATTATAAGATATATTTTAAATATAACAGATAATACTCAAGAAATTAATGATGGTATTGTTGCTAATCCTAAAATTGCTGATGATTATGTAGAAGAATATAAATTATATATAAATAATGCCTTCAAAAATATTTCAAATTATATAACTACGATGTTTGAGAAAAATAATACATCATTGCAAAAGCATTATGAAGATTTAATAATAAAAAAAGAAAACACATTTAAAGGTATTTATTTACATAAATGCGAAGATAATGAATCGGCAGAAGAATTTATTTTAAAAATATTTTCAGAAAAAATAGAACATTTACCCTTAGCTCAAAATGTTTTTATTCCTAGTAAAGAATCTTCTCAAGAAGAAATACAAGCTTTCTTTTATAGAGCTATTTTATGCGATTATAATACTTTATTTGTTGTTGAATTAAATGATTCATTTTCTAATTTTCAACAAAATATAATGAATAATTATATTAACTCAATTTTAACATATAAAAATAAAGTATATAATGAATCAATAAAAAATAAAGTTGATAAAGCTGAAACTTTTGAATATTTAAATTCATGTATAGTCTTCGTTTATGAACAAAATATTAAAGATAAATCATTTTTAATTGAATTAGAAAAATTTGGAGTGAAAGAAATCGGAAATATTGAAAAATTTGAAAAAGTTGAAAAATTTGAAAAAATTAAAATTATTACTTCTGATATATGTGGCTTAGGAAAGTCTCATAAAATAAAGAAAATGATTGAAGAAGATAGTAAAAAATTATATTATCATTTTCCTTTAGGTGGCATATTGACAAAAGAGATTATTTATAAAAAATTATCAGATTTATTAAAAAAATTAAAAAATGATAAAGATGACTATAACAATATTGCTATTCATTTAGATTTAACAGAATCAGAAGAAACATCAATAATAAGTGAATTTTTATTTTCATTTCTTATTACTAAATTTTATGTTAACAATGAAAATATTATTTATATTCCTAAAGATATTGAAATTTATATTGAAATTCCTAATTGTTTTGAAGATTATTTATCTAAGTTCGGAATATTAAAAATTTTTAATCGTGAAAATATATCTTCATCAAAAATTCCAGGTTTGGATTTGCCTCAAAGCATAATTGAAATTTTTACTCGAATGTTAGAAAAAAAAACAAATGAAGAAATAGAAAAATTTATCAAGGAAAAAATGAAACTCGACGTCTATTCTTATCATCAAGTTCAAATATTTATCAAGCTTTTTATATCTCAATATAGTAAATTTGAAGGAAAATTAACATTTAAAAGTAAAGGACATGACGTGACAGATGAATGCATACAAGAGTTTGCAAAATGCACAAAATATTTTACTGCTGGAGGATTTGCAAGATTGCTTAATGATAAAAACATAGATAAAAACATTGAATATATTGATTTATTATCCAAAATATATGAAAATGATTTGAAAGGAACAATATTTGAGATTCCTTTAATTTTTATAATCATGGAAAAAAAAGAATATGTGCCATTAAGGCTCCCTGATATTAATTCAAAATCTTATTCTAATTCTGATAAATACTTAATCGATATTAAATCTGCATTGAATCTCGAAAATGAAGTAAATAAAAATAAAGGAGATATAAAATCTTTGAAATCAATATTAGATTATAAAAGTGATGATTATGTTATAACTAATGACAATTTTAAAAAAATGATTTTATTAGTTTATAGAATAAAAGCAAATATTCCAGTTATTATTATGGGAGAGACTGGATGTGGAAAAACAGCATTAATTACAAAATTAAATCAATTATTAAATAATGGAGAAATAACAGTAGAAATAATTAATATACATCCAGGCATTACTGATGAAGATATTTGCGAAAAAATAAAAAAAATTGAAAATAAAATTAATGGAAAAGCAAAAGAAAATGATAAAAAATCAAAAAAAGAAAACTCGGAAATATGGATATTTTTTGACGAAATTAATACATGCCAATCTTTTTCTTTATTAACAGAAATATTTATTAACAGAACTTATAATGGAAAAAAAATGAGTGAAAATATTAGATTAATTGGTGCATGCAATCCTTATAGAAAAAGGAAAAATTCAACTGAAAAATGCGGACTAAGCAGGGATGGTGATAAGGAGAATGAATTAGTTTATTTAGTTAGACCTCTTCCACAATCTTTGTTATATTATGTTTTTAGTTTTGGCTCAATTAATGAAGAAGATGAAAAAAAATATATTTATAGTATTATAGCAAAATTATTTCCTACAGATGATGAAAAAAATTTACATGAAATAACAAAAGATGCTATTTTTGAATGTCATAAATATTTAAGAGAAGAATATGATCCGTCAGTAGTATCTTTAAGAGAAATATCGAGATTTTCTAAATGTGTAGAATTTTTTAAAGAATATTTTAAGAAAAAAGATGAATATTTGGAAAAAGATACAAAAGATAAAGAAAAATTATATAAAATAAAAAGTATTATTTGTTCTATTTATTTATGCTATTATATCAGATTAATCAATAAAGAAAAAAGAGCTGAATTCGATAACCGATTAAAGCAAATATTATTGAATTTAGTTAATTCAATTATCATAAAAGAAAAAGAAAATGAAAAAAATGAAGAAAATTTAGAGATAAATACAGAACAAGATATTAAAGAAGAGGAAATTAAAGAAGGAAGTTTAATTGATAATATCAATTATAAAGATTTAAAAATGGATATAAGAAATCAGGGGATAAATCAATTTAGTGATTTTTTAAATATAGAAGAAGAATTTTTAATAAATCTAATAGAATTAGATAAAGGTATTGGAAAAAATAGTCTATTAAAAGAAAATTTATTTTTGTTATTTTTATCTGTCGTAACAACAATTCCGTTAATAATAATTGGAAAACCAGGTACTGGAAAAAGCTTAAGTGCTCAATTAATATATAAATCAATGAAAGGTAAATATTCTAAAAATAAATTTTTCAGAAAATATCCTCAAATAATTCAAACATATTTCCAGGGTTCAGAATCAACTAATCCAGATGATATTATTAAGTTATTTGAAATGGCAGAAGGAAAATATAGTTATTTTGAAAAAAAATATAAAAATAAAGAAAATAAAGAAATTAAAAAGGAAGATCTACTACCAATATCTATGATATTATTTGATGAATTAGGATTGGCAGAAAAATCCATTACTAATCCTCTTAAAGTATTACATTCTAAACTTGAATATGCTGGGAAAAAGGAAGGAGTAAGCTTTGTTGGTATTAGCAATTATTCACTCGATGCGGCAAAAATTAATAGAGCTTTAGTTTTATCAGTTCCTAATTTAGAGGATAAATTTGATCAATTAAAAGATACTGTTAAAAGTATTGTTGAAAGTATTTCAGAAGATTTATATAATAAGCAAAAACAAATTTTTGATATTTTATCTAAGGCTTATTTTGAATATAAAAAAACTTTAATTTTTATTAAACAATTAACAGTATTTAAGGAATTTAATAACGAAAATAGTAAATCAAATAAACCAGTAGATTTAACAAAAAAAGATTTTCAAGAAATAATGAGAATGAAAGAATTTATTAATATATACAAAAATGAAAAAAAAATAAAAGAGAATTTCCATGGAAATCGTGATTTATATAATTTTATTAAAGAAATTGCAATTGAAACAGGAAGATTAAGTATTTTTGATAATGAAGTTGTTGTAAATATTATAGAAAAATATATTGAAAGAAATTTTGGAGGAATTGATTATGAAATAGATATTGATTTTAATGTCAGATATGATGATATTAAGGAAAAAAGTAAAGAACTTAAAGACATTCTAGAGGATTATATTAATAAAGGAAATAGGAGAAATAATAGTCAGAAAAGGTTGGAAAAAACAAAAATTAATTCTGTATTTTTATTCAAAAAAGTATATAATAATGCATGTGGAACTGAAACTCAATATCAAATAAGCAAAGAAAATTGTAAAAAATATGATTTAAATCAATGTATTATTGATAATATTAATGATACTAATAATCCACGTTATTTATTACTAGAAATAAAGCCTTCTTTATCATCTTTGATTCATCAAAATATAAGAATCCAAAATATAAATAAAAAAATTGAGATTTATGATGGAAGCCCGTTTTCTGATGATAATAATAATGAATATAAATTCAAAAAAGTAAATGAAATTCAAGACGATGCAAAAGAAAATAAATTAATTATATTACAAAATTTAAACCAAATTCAACCATTTTTATATGATTTATATAATATGAATTACACAATAAAAGATGATCAAAAATATGCAAGGATATGTTTAGATAATTTTAATGAACAATTAACTCTTGTAAATGATTCATTCAGAATTATAATTTTGATTGATAGAAGATATCTAAATAAAGTAGAAATGGCTTTTTTGAATAGACTTGAAAAAATGAAAATAACTTTTGATAAATTATTAAACGAAGAGCAGATGGTTTTAACCAAAAGAATAATGGATGAAATAGGTTTAGATGAGCGTATTGAAATATTCCAAAAGCCTATCAAATATAATCTAACGGATCTATTAATAAATTGTGGAAAAGAGGAAAATGAAGGCTTAGTTTATTATCTTTATATTGAGATGAAAAATAATAATAATAATCAAAAGATAGATGAAAATCAAATTAAAGAAAGAATATATACTAAAATAAGTAATCTTTTACCTCAAGATATAATATCTATTTTACCATCAGAAAACGTTATTAAATTAAAATATGATGAAAAAGAATATTATAATTTTAAACAATATATCAAAGAAGAATATAAAGCCTATAAAATTTCTATTATATATACCTTTAGTGGTTTAGCAAATACAATAAATGGCTCAAATAATGAAATGTCATTTATGATTTCTGAAATAGGAAATGAAAATCAATTAAAAATAAGAATTGATGAGTTAAAGAAAAAAAATGAAAATAATAAATATGAAAAAGATTATAAAATATTGATTCATTTTGAGCAAATCAATTCAAATAAAATTCAATTTATATGTAATTTTATTTTGAAAAATTATAAAGAGAACGATAACTATTTTTATATATTTATAATACATATAAAAAGAAATTTCGAAATTGAAAATAATGAAGAAAAAAAAAACGATAAAATTCCTTCAGGCAATACACAAGATAGAATTAATGAAGAGCAAAGGAAAGAAGACAAAAAGACAGAAGAAAAAAAGGCCCAAGACAAAAAACCAAAAAGGAAAAAAGAAAAAAAATCTGAAAGAATATATTCGATACCTAATATTAATCAAGATATCAATCAATTATTTATTGATAATTTAAATGGTAATGAAATTAAATTAAAAGATTTGCTTGAAAAAAGTATAAAGGAAATTTTGGATAATAATGATGAATTAATGAATTTAGATAAGGAATTTAAAAGAGCATTATCAAGTTTTGTATATTCAGGATTAACTGAAAAAAATAAAAAGAAAAGCATTTCTAATTCTAAAATAAAAAAGGGTTTATTAAATGAAGATAATTATAGTGAAGAAATAATAAGATATATGGATGAGGATGAAGATTTTAAAAAGGATATAATTAATAAAGCTAAAGAATTAATTGATATTAATAATGAATCAAAAGGAGATTGCAAAAGTTTAGTAGATAAAATAATGAAAAATATGAGTAAAAATAGTCTTGATATTATATCTTGTTTATTAGATTATATTAAAGAGCATATATTTAACAAATATTTATTATATATATTCAAAGTATTAGAAGATCGTAATTTCTTGACAACTTTAGTAGAAATTAAAAAGACTAGAGATAAAGATTTAGATGAAGATGTTATTAAAGCTTTACAAAAAAAGATTTTAGGCATTATAAAAGTGGATAATAAATCATATGAACCTAAATTTATATTTAATTATAAAATACCTGGCTTATATAAGTTATATGAAAATTTATCTAATTTTATAAAAAAAGAAATTAATATTGAATATTTTAATAATGAAAAAAAATTAAGAGAATACTTTGGTTTAAATAGTGAAAAAGAAAAAATTGATTTTCATAATATTGAAGAAATTTTACTTTCTAATGTATATGATTATATAAGTGACAATTTAAATGATGACATATTTATGCTTGATATCTTAAAGATGATACCAGCTGATTTAATTTTAGAAGATTACGTAACATATTATTTGAATAAATATCACATAGAATCAAAAACAAAAATGGAAATAAATAATAAATTAATTCATTCGCTATTAAATTTGAGATTCAGTGACAAAAATGAAATTATTAAAAATAATAGCAACGAACCTCTCAAAATAATACTAGTAAAAATAATGTGGATTGAATCTAATGTTAATTATATTTCAAATATTTTAAAAATATTTGAATTAGCTAATCAACTTTTCAATTCTGATGAAAATAAGTTAGATATTGACAAAATAATTCGTGATGAAAATAAAGAAATAAAATATAAATATATAATTAATGAAAATAGAAACCCAGAGCATACAAGAGAAGTAAATGAATGCTATTATATATTATTAGCAGGAATATGTTATGGCATCACATCAGATCAAGTAATATTGGTTGAATCATCTAAGGACAAAGATAAGGTGGAAGTAATATTATATCGCGATATTTTAAAAAAAATAAATATTATTCTGCAAAATTTAAATAAAGATCTATTGATATATTTAAATGAGATGTATATTATTGATGAATTAATAAAAGTAATCGAATTGCAAATTATAAATAAAATAAATATTAAAAAAATACAAAATATTAGAGGATTTTTAAGAAAAAGTGCTGAAATCATTCAAATTGACACTCCTGATAAAATAACTGAACTTAAAAATAATCTAGAAGATATTTATAAAGAATTATTAATTTCAAATGAAACAGAACTAAAACAAAAAGGTGATAAATATTATGATACACTAAGATATATATACTTTAAAGAAATAAACAAAGTAAATAATGAAAATTATCGTTCTAAAATACTTGAATATTTAATAAAAGAAAAAGAAATAATTAAAAAGTCAAATAATATATTTCAGATATTATTAAAACCATTCATAAAAATAAATAAAGATTTTAAGAAAACTAAGGAAAAAATATTAAAAGAAAAGAGTGAAATTCTTAAATTTATAGAAAATATTTTAGCAGAAGGCCAACAAGATAAACAAGATAATTATTTTGCATTAACAGAAACATTATTATATTTATTCGAAAAAAATTCATTAATTTATTTCAAAAATCTTTTTTATGATTCCAAAGAGGAAAAAGATCAAATATTTCTGGAAAAAGAGCCTATGGAAATATTTAAAGATTGTATTAATTATTTACAAGAATTAGAAGAAGGAAAAGATAGAAAATATGATAAATATAATAAGATTACTACAAAATTATTTTGTTTTGGTTATGTAAAAATATTTTGCCATATATTTATAAATATGTTTGATGATGATGAAATTAATTGTAAAGAACCTGAAAAAATAATAAAGCTTATTAATGATGAGAAAAAGAAAAATATATATAAAATGATAAGACTCTATATTTATAAAATACTCTATAAAAAATATCAGATAGATGCATTTTTAAATAAAAATAAAATAATAAAATATAAACTAGAAGAATATATTGATTTTAAAGAATTTTTAAAATTTTCTGATGATGAACAAATTATTTATGGATTTGAAACATTAGATAACAAAAACTATGAATCTATATATAAAATATTAGAAAATAAAAAAAAAGATAGATTTAAAAATAAAATTAAAAAAGAGGAAATATTAATAGAGGATAAATTACATGTTGATAATTTTTATATGGCATCAAGCAATTTAATATTAATGAGATTAAAAAGTGATGAATTTATTAAATTAGATATTTATAATAATTTTTTTGAAAATATTTGTAAACCTTTATATGAAAAAAATAAATATTGGGTTTTAATTCAAACTTTATTTAATCCAAAAAAATTCGGAGAAATTAAAGATAAATATAATATAAATTCAATGAATATAGAAAAAATATTATATGGATATAGATATTGCATAAATGAGCTATTATCTGATGAGGCATGCGATGATGATGATAATGATAATGATGATAATAAAAAAGATTATTTATATTCATCTTTATATGATAGAAATTATTTATCTTTGAAATACTATCCTGGAAGTGATATTAGAGATGAACCATATTATGAATTATATTCTAAAATTAAAAGGCATTTCAATGAAAAGCCAAATGATGAAGGCTGCTATGTTTGTCTATGTAAAATAGGGTATTATCATTCTGTTCCTTCTGGATTCCCAGGCTCCCAAGAATCTTCATTAAAATGTCCCCGATGTAACAAAGAAATAGGGGCGATTTTTAACGAGAAATTTGATGAAAATAACGAATTTAAAACAGAATATGAAATTGTAAAAAGAGAAAATTATTTCAGAATATTTAGAGATGAAGCCGAAATTGATGAATTAAAAAAAGATAAAAATAAAAGAGAGCAATTTTACAAAATTAATCCTATGACTTTAAGAGAATTTGAAGAAAAATATATGAATAGGCTATATGAAAAAGAAAAAGGATTGCCTAATAATATTGAAAAAAATTATTATTTAAGAGATAATAAAATTATACGAAATTTAAGCCAAATTTCTTATAGACTTTTAAATTATATTTTATATTCACATTTATTCTTTGCAAGAATATTTATTAATTCAGAGAGATTTGATAGATATAAGCCTAAAGATATGAGCTGGGGAGAAACTTTAAATGTAAGCTTCGAACTCTTGAAAAACGAATTATCTAAAAAGGGAATAAATTCAATTGAAATATTTATGAATAATATATTTAAAGAATTATTTGAAAAGCTACATGAGAAAGAAATAATCAATGAATATAAAGACCTTATTGACTTTGAAAATGAATTAGAAAAATTAATTCAAGAAAAAATAAAGAAATCATCTGAAGAAATAAAAAAATATGAAGAAAATATTAAGAACAATAATAATGATAAAACTTCTGCAATTAATCTATTAAATGAAACATATGATAAAGATTTATATGATAAAAAAGAATATCCTTGTTATGAATATTTTTATTATTCTGATTATTTAGATGAGAATTACTTAATGAATAATATATTAGCTCTCAATGATGCAAATAAATATCCACTATTAAATAAATATATAAATTATAAAAAGGATAAAAAAAATGAAGATGATAAATATTCATTATCTAAATTCATTTTATTTAACAAAGTATTAAATTTGATTAGTGAAAAATACTCACATAAAATAACAAGAGAATATGCTGAAAATACTCTGATAAAAGAAACTGAAATATATAAAAATGCGGAAAATTCAAAATTAATTGATAAGTTTATCAAATTTTACAATGAATTAAAGATAGATGATAGTAAAAAAAAAGAAATTAAATTAAAAGTTGATAAAAATAAATTATGTGATTTTGTAATTGATGATAATAATGAAATTGGAAAAACTTATAAAGAGATTTATAAAAAATTTATAGATAAACAAAATAATGAATTAAAAGATATATTAGATATAAAAATAAATGAGGGAATATTTAATATTAATTTCAAAAAAGAGATTAATGTCCAACAAATTAGAGAAGAAGAAATATTTACTTTTAAAACATCAGAAAAATTTTCATTTATTGATACTATATATAATTCTTCATACAGAAAAATAATAGATACTAAAGATTACAAAAATTATAATTCATTTGAAATAGATGTTTCAGGTATTGAAGAAAATATGACAGAATTACTACTTAAAAATAAAAAATTAATAAACAAAGATTTAATAATAGAATTTAAATATAATAATGAAATATTTGATAATCAAGTAAATGATCTAATGACGACATTTAAAAAATACTATATTACTACAGATATTTCTAAAGATGATAAAGAATATTTATTTAATTGTATTAAAGAAAATAAAGCCAACTTTGAATATTATGAAATTATTATTAATAATCTCATAATTTTAGTAGATTATTTAAATAATATCAAAAAAGAAGAAAAAGATGACAATGATATTAAAGCAGATTCAGAAATATATCAAGTTTTAAAAGGTATTGAAGATAGTATATCTCCTGAATTCTTAAATAAATTCGAGGCTAAAAAAGTGTTGACTGTTAATAAAATTCCAGAAATTTTTTATTGGTTTATAAAATTAATGTTTAAAGATATAAAAGATGAAATTCTAAAATATCAAGAACAAAAAGAAGAAAAAGATAAAAAAAATTTAGATGAAAAAATATTAAGTCAATTAGATACTTATTTTGAAAAGCAAGATATTAATATTGAAAAATATGATTTAGAGAATGCGATTAGAATATTCATAACATTAGTATTATTCCGAGAAAAAGATAAAGAAAATAAAATTAAAAATAATCGTAAAAATTTAATTGATTATTTAAAAGTACCAGATTTATGGGATGATAAAAAATATGATAAAGAAAAAGAAAAATTTAATGAAAAATTCAATGAAAATTTAAATGAATTAAAGCAATTTAAAATTCCAATTAATCAAACTCTATGGTTATATGATTATTTAGTTGGAGATAAAGATATTGATGAATATAAGGAAATGGAAAAAAATATCATGGACAATAATGCTCCAGCTCCCCAACCTTTAATAGATGGTCAACCTCCTGATGATAGCGACGATGAAAGTGATACTGATCCTAAAAGTCCATCAGGGTCTGAGCCGGCATCTGACTCAGACTCAGAACATGAGCCTGATAGAGATGATTAGGATAGAAATTTATTTGAGTCAAAATCTTCATATAATAAATAATAATAAAATTTGATTTAATAAAATATTTTAAAAAATATT
>JAEEGL010005122.1_pt1 | contig 14852 bp, 10 predicted proteins | sample 9134231 | NCBI WGS metagenome assembly JAEEGL01 (sample SAMN16246548, study PRJNA631951) | gut metagenome | biome: gut microbiome; feature: rumen; material: fiber-attached | host: Bos | place: Iran: Karaj | collected 2018-10 | reverse complement strand
TAGGCGTGAAATGAGACGTTGTTTCGTGAACACCATTCCTTGATGGTAAGACCACTGGAAGATTGTTCTTTGATCAGAGCAGCCCATTTGAAAAGACGAGCCTGATGGATTCTTTGTTAAGCATTTATATGAGAGATCTCCTTAGATTTGTTCTAGCGATTTGCGCGATTCGCGCTATCGTTTTTGGGGAAAACATCTCATAGAACTGCCATACTGAAAAGGTACTTGTTATTGAGGACTTACGCGTAGCCTGATATAAAGGATTTATATATGGGACAGGATGAAATTCGTAAGGTTCAGCTGGCGCAGCTGGATATCTTGAAAGAATTTAAAAGAGTTTGTGATAAGAACGGAATAAAGTTTATTCTGGCTGCCGGAACTATGCTTGGAGCGGTTAGGCATAAGGGTTTTATCCCCTGGGACGACGATGTTGATGTTGCAATGCTTAGATCGGAATACGATCGTTTTAAAGCAGTTTGCAAGGAAGATTTAGATCCGGAATTTGAATTCTTTGATTGGGACAACGACCCGGGATTTGGAAGTGTATTCGGAAAACTTCGTATTAAAGGAACTCATTATCTTGAGGAAAGCGCTAAAAATACCACAGCGCAAGATGGAATCTATATAGATGTTTTCCCTCTTGATAGCGTAGCGGAAAATGAAGAAGCCGAAAAGAAGGACGAGAAAAAGATGTACCTTTGGAAGCGGGCTATGCTTGCAAAGAAAGGGTATATTCCTGCAAATGCGGGTTTGGTTAAACGCGTAGTATACTTCGGTCTTAAGTATATTTATCCCTTTAGTTCAGATAAAGTTAAGTATAAGATCAAGGCTCTTTGGAATGAGAGAAATCAGAAGGAAACCGAGTATTTGGCTAACCATGGGGGAGCATACAACTATTGGATTGAGAGGATGAAGAGGGAATATGTTCTCGATACCATAGACATTGAGTTCGAGCATGTGCTTATGCCTGTTCCAAGGGATTATGATGGTTTCTTAAAGCATATGTATGGTGATTATATGGAACTTCCTCCCGAGGAAAAGAGGGGAAACCGCCACGGTATCATAAATATTGATTTTGGAAATTATAGTATTAAGAGTAAAGACTGATCGATCGGAGCGACCGATAAATGAAAATTGGTGTTGATCTGCTTTGGGTAAGAGTCGGAAAGTGCGGTGGAACGGAATCTTTTATTCGTAACCTGCTTTCCGGATTTGCCGAGTATGATAATAAAAATGAATATTATCTCTTTACTACTTTGGACAATGCGGAATCATTCGCACATTATTGCAAGGAAAGTAAGGCTTTTCACCTTGTAAAATGCCCGATAGAAAGTATGAGTCGTATAAAGAGGATCGCTTGGGAGAATACTAATCTTGATAAAGAGGCTAAAGGGCTTGGGATAGACCTTATGTATATCCCGGTTTACAGTATGCCTCATAGGAGCAAGAAGAATGGTATTCCCTACGTTACAACGATCCATGATCTTCAGGGATTTCATTATCCGGAGTATTTCTCAAAGCCTCGGCTTTTCTTTTTAAAGAAAAAGTGGAAATATGCTGTCGCCAATTCTGAAAAGATAGTCGCTATTTCGGAATTCACCAAAAGCGATATTGTTAAGCATTATAGTGAAGCCGAAGAAAAGACCGAGGTGATCTTTAATCCGGTTATTCTCGGAGATACTTCGCTGACCGCAGATGGATTGAATAAATTCGGAGTAGTACCCGAGGAATATTTCTTCTGTTTAAGTTCTATGTTGCCCCATAAAAACTTGGGGACTATTTTGAAGACCATGGCGCTAAGAAAAGAAAAGCTGGTCTTAAGCGGAGTCGGCGGTAGCCCTGAAAATAGACAGAAATTGGAAGAACTGATCAATGCTCTTGGCATCAAAGACCGTATTATCGTAACCGGTTTTATTTCGGATGCTGAGAGAAATATGTTAAACAAGTATTGTAAGCTCTTTTTGTTTCCCAGCGTTTTTGAGGGATTCGGAATGCCACCTGTTGAGGCAATGATGCTTGGCAAAAAGGTGGTAACCACCGAAAAGACATCAATAAAGGAGATCACCTGCGGTAAGGCCTTTTATGTAAAGGATCCTTTTGATGAAAAAGAGTGGTCAAAGAGGATTGATGAAGCTCTTGAATCGAAGCAAGAGGAAGTTTCTTTTGAGCAATATGGGCTTGAAAGAGTAACGGGGGAATATATTAGATTATTTGAAAGCATCGGATAGTTTTTATGCAATATAACCGTACGGGAAACGCTGTTAGAAGCGTAGCGATTGGTACAATTTCAAATATTTACAGTACGATAATGCCTTTTGTTGTTCGTACTGTAATGCTCTATACGATGGGTGCAAAATATCTCGGATTGTCGGGACTTTTTGTATCCATTCTTGAGGTACTCAATCTTGCGGAGCTGGGCGTTCGCCAGGCGATGATCTTCAGCATGTACAAGCCTCTTGCCGAGGACGATACGGAGAAGGTCTGCGCTTTATTATCCCTTTACAGGAAGTACTATTATGTTATAGGTATCGTTGTCGGTATTCTTGGATTAGTCTTGCTCCCTTTTCTGCCTTATTTGATCAAAGAGGATATTCCTGCAGGACTTAACCTTTATGTTTTATATCTCCTCAGCCTTGGGGAGACGGTTGTATCGTATTTCTTATACAGTTATCGCAGCGCCCTTTTATTTGCGGTTCAAAGACACGATCTTATCAGCAGAGTCAATATTATTGTTAATACATTGAGATATGCTTCAAGGATCCTTGTTCTGGTCCTTACTCATAACTATTATTTGTTCTTGATAGTGTCATTGGTTACTCAAGCTGCGCTTAACATTGGCTATGCTATTATGGCTAAGAAATATTATCCGAATTATAAACCTTTGGGTAATGTATCAGCAGAAATAAGGAAGGATATTTCAACCAGAGTAAAAGACATGTTTACCCAAAAGGTTGGAAAGGTTGTCCTTATCAGCGTTGATGCCATTGTTATTTCCGCATTTTTGGGCCTTACTGAGCTTTCAATCTACCAGAACTATTACTATGTTCTTACATTGGCTATGTTTTTGGTGAGCATTATTTCTGACGCAACTCTTGGGGGTATCGGAAACGGATTTGCGGTAGATAGTCCTGAAGAAAATCTCAAAACATTAAGAAAGATATCACTTGTGACAGGTGGAGTACTCTGCGTCTGCTGTAGCGCTTTGACAGCTCTCTACCAGCACTTTATGCTTATCTGGACCGGCAAGGAACTGATGCTAACCTTCGGTTATGTGATCTTGTTTATAGTTTATTATTTCCTTACTGCATGGAACCGTATCCTGGATACCTTTAAGGACAGCGCAGGAATCTGGCATAAGGATAAATGGAGACCTTTGATCGCAGCCGGAGTAAATCTTGTATTAAATCTTGTTCTTGTTAATTTTATTGGTTTATACGGAATCTTGATTTCTACAATCGTAAGCCTTCTTTTTATCAGCTTACCTTGGGAGGTTAATAATCTTTTCTCTCTTGTATATAAGCAGGGGAAAGGAAAGTATCTTTTACTGCTTTTAAAGATCGTTATAGTAACGGGCATCGGATGTGGATTTACATGGGCTGTATGTCGCTTCCTTCCCGGTGAAGGAATACTGTGGTTTATTGTTAAAGGAATCATTTCTGTTATCATCTCTTCCGTAGTTTTGTATCTTGCTTACGGAAGCGACAAAGAGGCGGGAGATGTAACAAGGGCAGTAATAAACGTCCTCCCATTTATAAAGAAAGAGGATGCTTACGTTTATAAGCCGGGATTTATTTATGAAGTAAACTACGGCAGATTTGGCTTTGTTAAAAATATCCTGTATTATATATATGTTTTGGGCTTGTTCGCAGCGACAAGCATGGGCCTTAATTCCGGCAGTAAACTTTATGTCATCATTTTCGTAGTTGGAATGTTGGCTGTCTTAATCAAGATCCTTTTGGGAGTATATTCCGGTAAAGAGATACTTGGGATGCTTGCAGTCCTTGGATTGTTTATTGTCGTCTATCTAAGAAACGGCGACAGAACGCTTTTGATGAGCTTTATAGCCATAGCCGGAGTTAAGGATATTGATCTTAAGAGGCTGTTTAAGGTCGCACTTCCCGTTAGATTTGTTTTGATCGGGCTTACAATGTCTGCTGCTGCTCTTGGATTAATTGAGAACAGGCTTGTTTTTGAGTCCAAAGATTCCAGTTATTTCGGTCTTGCGGACAGAGCGATCTACGGTTATGGATTTGAGTATGCAAACCATGCCTTTTGGGGAATATTTACGATAGCCATCTTGGCGCTGGTGGTATACGGAGAAAAGATAAAACTAAGGCATTACTTTTATATATCAGTGGTTCTTTTTGCTGCATATAATTTATTGGCATGTAACACAGGCTGGATGTGCTGGATCTTAGTTCTGCTCGTGATCGGTGTTTATAAGCTAATGCGGAACGAAAAGAGTAGAGGGAATTATTTAAAGTTCTTAAGCTTTGTTCCCCTTATATGCTGCGGCTTTGTAATGTGGCTTTCAAGTTATGCCACGTCCCAGGATAATCTTCCACTTTTCTTTGGAAAGGTTATCAAAGGAAATCTATTTGCAAGATTTAATATGGCATATCCCGTAATGGGGCAGTTGATACATGAACCTCTTGGCTCGGCAGTAAGGGAGTGGAAAGACATTGGTTATGTACATCTTTTCCACAATTACGGATGGATAATCGGTGTGATCTTCATGGCACTATATACGGTGACCATGTGGAAGCTGGCTAAGAAAAAGCAGGCTATGGCTGTTATAGCCCTTACAGCCGGGGCCTTGTATCTGATGGCGGAGTTTACGCCATTAAGCACAAGCTGGAACCTGACTTTGCTATTATTTGGAGTAGCGATATTCCCTAATTCGGAGATTATAAAAGAAACTGAAATAAACGGTAACAGAGGAAAGAATATGAGAGAAGTTTCTATTATCAGTATTTTAAAAGAGATGGTAAGGAGAAAGTGGATAACGGTTGCGGTTATCGTTTTGACTGCGTTTTTGGCTGCCGGATACGGATATGTAAAGAGTGGCAAGACGGCTTCTCTTTCGGGAAAGGATCAGGCTACGGTCAATAACTACGACTTAACCGTTGAGAGCACCAAGACTAACATTGCCAATACCGAAGAGCAGTACGCTATTTCCGTAAAGCAGATGGAAGATCAGCAGAAATATGTTGATAATGCGGTTTATATGAAACTGGACAGCACTGCTTATTGCGCCATCAATGTTCAGGTAAAGATAAGCGAGACTTCTGATCTTGCAGGAGTATTAAATGACTATACCCTCTTTGTAAACGATGGTGATTTTAGGTCAAACATTGCTTCCGCAGCGGAGAATATTGATCCGGATTACCTTAAAGAGGTAATTAGCTGCGCAGCATCCTATGATGTTTTCAGCGTAAATATGATGTACTTTGACGAGGAAGCAGCAAAGAGGCTGGCTGACAGTATTGAAGAAGTGCTTAAGGAACAGGCATCTGTTGTAGCTGAAAACAGAGGAAGCTTTAAGACTGAAACTATTGCTAAATCAGTACAGGTAAAAGCGGATTCAGGAATCCTTAATGGTCAGAATGGAGTCCTTAATAATCTTAAGTCTTATAAAAATACTGTAACGGATCTTGAAAATAGATTGAACTCTTACAGAACTTCACTTGAAAATCTGGAGTGCGATCCTCCTGCCGAGGTTTCAAAAGCAGCTCCTGTTGATAGAAAGAAAGCTGTTCTGAAATATGGTATAATCGGAGTTATGGGCGGAATCGTTTTTGCATTCCTTGTAGTTATGCTTGTCGTATTGTTTGATGACAAGATGAGGACAGAGAAGGATGTAAGGACAGCCGGACTTTATATTGCCAATAAGTACTCAAAAGAAAAAGGTAAAAAAGTAACCGATGTTGATTATACTCTTGAGATCTTGAAGGCTGAAGCAGGGAAAGCGTCAAAGCCGGGAATCGTAATCGCTCTTCCGAAGTGTGATATGGACGCTCTTTCAACAGAGGAAAAGGCTGTTATTAAAGAACTGCTTATAAAGGGAGAGGGAACGGTTACCCTTTCCGAGAATACTTTAAAGAAATCAGAGGGACTTGAAGCACTTGGCAAAGCGGGAACTTTATTCGCTGTATATCGCAGCGGAGTATCAACTTTCAGCGAGATCAATTCCATGAAGGAATTAAGCCAAAGATTTGGCGTAAATATGCCCGGATTAATAAGTGTAAAATAAAGGAGTTTTGGGATGACTGAAGCAAAATTAAGAGCACGTGAAGAAAGAGAAATAGACTTAAAGGACTTATTTATCGAGATTCTTCTTCATTGGAGAGGGCTTATTCTCGCAATTATCATAGGAGCGCTTTTACTTGGCGGATACAGCTTTTATTCTTCATATAAAGAGAATAAGGCTGCTATTGCTCAGAACATAGCGACTGAGGAACAGAAGAAAGAAAGCGCAAACAGTGAGGAAGCAGGTGGATTCACTGAGGCTGATGAAGCAAGGCTGGCGGAGATTGAGAGTACTTTAACCTATGCTTCGAAGGCAAAGGTAAATAAGTACCTGCTTCAGAAGGAACAGCTTGAAGATCTTGAGAACTATAAGAATGCATCTTTGTTCATGAATGTTGATCTTACAAAGCTTCCCAAGGGTGACATTACACTTAGGGTTGTTGCAAATAATGACAATATCGCTTTGTTTGAGGATGCTTATGAAAAGCTTCTTGCTTCATCGGAGGTTTTGGAGGTATTAAAAGAAAAGGTTGGCATCGCCGGTGATGCGGCTGAAAGAGTAGAAATTGCTTCTAATGAGGGGAAGGAAGAAGCTACAGGTATCATTCATGTAATTACTTATGGCTCATCCATGGAGGAATGCTCCGAGGAGAACAAGGCTATCTGTGATTATCTTACAGATAAGGCTTCAGAACTAGAAGCAGCATTAGGAAAGCACGAAATCGTATTGGTTTCTGAATCTGTCAGTGAAGTTTGCGACTATGACAGAATCAATGTTAAGGAAGGGCTTCTTGTTAGCTTGGCTACTCTTAATGATGAGCTTCCTGCAACAGAAGCTAAGCTGACCGAGGAAGAAAAGGATTATTTAGCTTTAAAGAATAAGGAATTACAGCAGCTTAAAACCGATGAGGAGGTTTCAGAGGAAACAGAGGACGAGATCGTTATCCCTCCTGTAGAAATTAGCAAAAAGAAGACCTTGATTGGAGCTGCAGCAGGGCTTGTTGTTTATGGCTTACTGATCTGCATGATCTATATCTTCTCCGGCAAGATAAAAGATTCTGATGATTTTTATTCTTTATTCGGACTTAAGAATCTTGGAAAGATATACGGAGAGAGAAAGTTTAAGTTCCTTGGTAAGAGCCTTGATAAAAAGATCTACAGCCTTAAGAGGGGTGGCAGAAAGAATGTCTCAAGAGCTGAAGCAGAGAATGTTATCGCTATTAATGTTGCAGCTTCTGCTAAAACGGAGGAGATAAAGATACTTGGTATTGTTGCTTCTTTGGCAGACAATGAGTTTGTTGCAAAGATCGTTGATAAAGCTGAGAAGGAAGGAATTTCTTGCAGGAAGTTGGGAGATTTCAATTACAGCACAGCAGAGACAGAGGCTCTTTCAGATGTTGATGCAGCCATCCTTTTAGCAAAGCCCGGAGAGTCAAGATACAACGAACTTTGGGATACTATTGAAATTCTTGAAAATCGTGGGATTAAAGTCCTTGGCGGAGTAGTTGGATGATAAGAAGGGAAATGAAATGACGGAAAACAAGATTAATACGGATCATCCTCTTGTGACCGTTGTTACTGTAACCTTTAACGGCGAGAAGGAGATCGGAAGGACAATAGAATCTGTTCTTGCCCAGTTTTATGATAATATCGAGTATCTTATCATAGACGGAAAGTCTAAGGATCGGACAGTTGAGATAGCTCGGGGATATGAGGCTAAGTTTGCTGAAAAAGGCGTTAGATATAAGATCATCAGCGAGCCGGACAAGGGCATTTATGATGCCATGAATAAGGGGATTGGACTCGCTGCCGGGGAGATCATTGGCTTTATAAACAGCGGAGACAGGTATCTTCCCAGGGCTGTAAGCCGGGCTGCTGAAGCTTTTGTTAAGAATGATTTTGATTATTATTATGCGGACATCAAACTGATCCGTCCCAACGGAAGCTATATCATAAAGCGTTCAAAGGATAAAGCCTATGTAAGCAGCAGGCACTGGAATCACCCCACATCTTTTGTTGCCAAGAGGGTTTATAAGGAACTTGGGGCTTTTAAATGTAAAGGTATTCACGACGACTTTGAGTTCTTTTTAAGATGCAAGAAGAACAAGAAAAAAATAGTTGTTGAAAATATTGTTCTTGCGGAATTTGCAACCGGTGGCGTAAGCAACGAGAAATCCTTTAAGAGGTCCATAAGCAGGATCAAGGACAGATACAGCTGCTACAGAGACAATGGTTACAGTCCCTTTTATATTTTTGAATGCATTGCCATAGAAGTCGCCAAGGCGATAATTGTTTGAGGAGCGCAAAGTATATTATGAATTATGAGAAGTTAAAAAGTTTTTATTCAGGAAAAAGAGTATTTCTTACCGGCCATACCGGATTCAAGGGAAGTTGGCTTTGCGTTATCTTAAAGTTGCTTGGTGCAGAAGTTTATGGTTATTCATTAAAGCCTAATACTGATCCGGATTTGTTTGATATTCTTGGAATAGCCGGCGATATTCATCATACCATTGGTGATATACGGGATATGGATGCGCTCGAGAAGGCATACAAGCAGGCTAATCCCGATGTGGTTCTTCATCTTGCGGCCCAGCCTATTGTTAGAGACTCATATCAAGAGCCTCGTTATACGTACGAGACCAACGTAATGGGTACTGTAAATATTCTTGAGTGTTTACGTAAGAACCCCGGAGCTATCAGTTTTTTGAATGTTACTACTGATAAGGTTTATGAGAATAATGATCTTGAGAATCATGGTTTTAAAGAAGACGAAAAACTAGATGGATATGATCCTTATTCAAACTCCAAGAGCTGTTCTGAACTAGTAACCCACTCATATAAGAAGTCATTTTTCTCAGAGGCTGATTCACCTGCGATATCTACAGCTCGTGCCGGTAATGTAATCGGAGGCGGAGATTTTGCAAATGACCGTATCGTTCCTGACTGTGTAAGAGCAACTATTATAGGTGAGAGTATTATTGTTCGTAATCCTTATTCTACACGCCCTTATCAGCATGTTCTTGAACCCCTTGCTGCTTATCTTATGATTGCTATGGAGCAGGCTTCTGATAAGAAATATGCGGATTATTACAATATTGGTCCAAGGGATGAGGATTGCATTAATACTGGAATCTTGGCTGATACATTTGTAAAGTTTTGGGGCGAGCCTGCTAATTGGAAGAATATGGCTGAAGTTAATGCACCTCATGAAGCAAGTTTCCTTAAACTTGATTGCTCAAAGGCAAGAGAGACTTTTGGGTGGGAGCCTGTATGGAATGTAGATTCAGCTATAAGGGAGACTGTTGCTTGGTACAGGGCTTGGAATGAAGGCGAGAATATGAGAGCGTTTACCGAGAAGCAGGTGAGGGAATTCTTCAAGTAAAGATTTATATAATGGCTGAAATAAAGAGACAGATTTTATATGAGAGGTTGGGAGTCTGAAAGTGAAAGTGCTTGTTGAAAATATTATAGAACATGTTGACGCAGACAATCTATTTATGGGGATATCTATTTTTGCCACTTTTTTAGTTGGTGTTCTAGGAATAGTAGTCAATGCATATTATCAGAGGAAGAATAACAGTATTCGTATTATTACAGAGAAAAGAATTGAGAGAAGGGGGAAAACGCATGATTTGGTAACACAGATTTTGCATTACTCTGATTTAAATTATCTGGAATATGTTGATAGCGATGATGAGAGAAAAAGAGTAATAGATAAATTATCCAAGAGTGTATCAAATTTAAGAGCTATATATACCGGTACTTTTATAAAAGATGTTGAGATGTGTGAAAGAGCACAAATACTAGAGACTTCAGTTTGCGAGTATCTCAAGAAAAGTAATAAAGCTAATGCTAATAAAGTAGATTATGATAGGAATGCATTCATCAAGCTTGCAGATATCTATATACAGACCGAGTGGTCACGTATAAAAATGGAAACTATCGGGAAGAATAGATGTGGCTCATCAGATGAGTTTAGAAAACAATACTCTGAAAATGAGAAAAAGTTTAATGAAAACATAGATGCTTTAAGGGCTGAGTAGCGCTTGAGAAATCTATAAAGAGAATTGTATAATAGTTGTTGGGAGTAAGATCTTTATAAATGGATTTCAACAATTAAGAAAACTTAAAACATTATTGTGTTATAATGTGATAGATTATATGAGTACGGTTTAGACTGTACTTTTGTATTGTTTATCCAAGGAGAAATACTATAAATGCTAAATAATAAAACTATTCTTATAACCGGTGGAACCGGATCTTTCGGAAAGGCTTTTACAAGACACGTATTAAAGAACTACGATCCGAAGAAAATCATCATATATTCAAGGGATGAGTTCAAACAGTTTAATATGCAGAACGATTTTAGGGCGGAGTTCCCTGATGATTATCAGAAACTTCGTTTCTTTATCGGAGATGTTCGTGATAAAGAGCGTCTTATCCGTGCATTTGAAGGAGTTGATTATGTAGTTCATGCAGCTGCTCTTAAGCAGGTTCCTGCTTGCGAATACAACCCCGATGAGGCTATCAAGACCAATATTCACGGTGCTATGAACGTTATCGATGCTTCTCTTGTTACCGGTGTTAAGAAGGTTGTTGCTCTTTCAACCGATAAGGCTGTTAACCCCATTAACCTTTACGGTGGAACAAAGCTTGTTTCCGATAAGCTTTTTATAGCAGCAAATGCATATGCCGGAAGCAAGGATATCAACTTCTCAATCGTTAGATACGGTAATGTTGCCGGAAGCCGTGGATCCGTTATCCCCTTCTTCCAGGATAAGATTGATAACGGTATCGACGAACTTCCTATTACCGACTACCGCATGACTCGTTTCTGGATCAGCCTTGAGCAGGGCGTTGAGCTTGTTATTAAGGCCCTGAAGGAAGCAACCGGTGGAGAGACATTCATCTCAAAGATCCCTTCATTCAAGATTACTGATCTTGCAGAGGCAATGCTCCCCGGATGCAAGAAACCTGAGGTTGGTATCCGTGAAGGCGAGAAGCTTCACGAGATCATGGTTACGGTTGAAGACTCAATGACCACATATGAATATGAGAAGCACTTTATTGTATATCCTCAGATGACTTGGAACAACAGACAGGGTGTTGCACCCGGAGGAAAGAAAGTTCCTGAGGGATTCTCATATAGTTCAGACAATAATACATGGTGGCTTACTGTTGAAGAGATCAGAGAGCTGCTTAAAGAAATGAAATAAAGATTGGATATATTGCGAAAACTCACCGAAAGGTGGGTTTTCGTGTTAAAGAGTGTGGAGAAAAGAATGAGAATTGCCGGATGGATAAAGAATAAATACAATATTCATTATTTAGTTTATCTTGTTTGCGTTCTTGCCTGGTATTATGTCTTCTGCATCCGAGTAAACGGGACCGGAGGACAGTGGGGCTTTGCAAATGAACTCATAGGTGTAACTGTTTTTCTGATGATCGTTATGAGATTGGGGATCAAAAGTTTTTTAAAGATTCCCTACGCTGTTTGTATAGTATTGTCCATCGCTGCCGCATTTCCGATAGTCAGTCATTTTGCTCCCCAAACCGATTACAAATATCAGTTTATTGGCAGATATGTAAATGCAGTATTGTGTATACTACTGCTTATCAGATTTCTCATTTTTTTCTTTAGTGAAATAAAAAGCAAAAATGTTTTTAAGTCTAACGTAAACTTTATTCTTTGGATGCTTTTAATGGTATGCTGTATTGTTTCAAAGAACAGTTCGCCATGGCCGATTTGGGCGCTGATCGCTCTTGGAACTTTTTATATAGCTCCAATGGATAAAGAAGAGAAAAATGCGCTTTTATATGCCATGGTCGATGGGATCATCATTAATTTCTTTATTTATCAGAGTTTGGCATTACTTTACTGTCCATATAATGTTTTGTATTTGAGGTATTGCAGTTACTTTTCTAATTCTGATTTTAGTGCAATGTTCTTTACAGCAAGTTACATAGGTTTTTTGGTAAAGTACCTTATGCTTAAGTCAAGGGGTGCAAAGAAATGGGTTCAGGCTATACCATTCATGTTTGCCGCTGCTATGTGGGGATTTACCTTCTTCACTATGACGAGAAGCGGTTATGTGGGCATGATCTTTTCTACAATATTCTTTTTGCTGATAAGAAAATGGATGTTTAAGGAAAGGGTTATTAGAGTTGTTGGATCGGGACTGATGATGTTGCTGATAACTACTATAAGTATCCCGATCATATTTGTTTCGATTAGATATATCCCGGCACTTAGACACCACCCTGTTTTTAATGTTACATATTCAGAAACCCTTGTACATTCATGGGATCCGATAGATTCCGATAAGTATACGTCAGTTAAGGACGTAGTGTATGGGAATCTTGAAAGGCTACATATTGTTGATGATCAATATACTATCTATCGTTTGGCGGCCCTCAGGGCAAAATATGGGGATAGTTTTATAGTCAATGAAGCTGAGGATTTTACTCCCGCTGAAGTGGCTGAACCTGCACCTGATGGTGAAAGAGTCATTGCCTATGCGGATGGAGAAGAACCCGGAACAGACATTGATCATCCGGCATATACAAATCTGACCTATAATAATTGGTTTGAAAAGTTTTTGGGTATACGAAAGTATATTTATGCTTACTATTTCAGAAGGTCGGGATTTTGGGGTAATTCGGAAGAATATGTCACCGGGGCACTTGGTGATGGACGTATATATACCAGTGCACATAATTCACTTCTTGATTTTACGTCTCGATATGGTTATATAGCCGGCATTCTTTTACTTGCACTTCAGATTTCTATGTTGATAAATGGAATGAGAAGAATAAAAAAAGCAGGACAGAATGCTGATATGGGAATAGTGTATGCAACCATTTGTACAATTGCGTTTTTTGCATGGGGAATATTCTATTCTGTAATGTATACCGGCAACATTTTGGATACATTGTTTTGGACTTGCATTGTGTTTGTAACTAATAAGAGTGAGAAAAAGTAATCTGCGTATAGGTAGATGTTAATGAAAAAGGTTTTAATTACAGGTGCTGATTCGTATATTGGCACCTGTTTTGAAAAATATGTAAAAGAGAATTACGGAAGCGAGTTTCAGGTTGATACTGTTGATATGATAGATGGTAGCTGGAGAGACAAAGATTTCTCCGATTTTGATATCGTATTTCACGTCGCCGGAATTGCTCATGCCGATGTTGGAAACGTCAGTGAAGAGGTTAAGAAGAAGTATTATGCCGTAAATACGGATCTCGCAATTGAAACCGCTAAGAAGGTGAAGGCTGAGGGAGTTTCGCAGTTCGTTTTTATGTCGTCTGCTATTGTTTACGGAGATTCAGCTCCTGCGGGAAAGTTAAAAAGAATTACACGTGATACCGAGCCTCAGCCGGCTAACTTTTATGGAGACAGTAAATGGCAGGCGGATAAAGGTGTTCGGGAACTGGCTGATGAGAACTTTACCGTTACGGTTTTAAGACCGCCCATGATCTATGGAAAGGGAAGCAAAGGTAATTATCCGACGCTTGCTAAGTTGGCGAAGAAATTACCGATCTTTCCGGATGTAAACAATGAAAGATCAATGCTTTATATTGATAATCTCTGTGAGTTTTTGGTGCAGGTTATGTTAAGTGGCGAGGGAGGAATCTTTTGGCCTCAGAATGAAGGATATGGAAGGACTAGCGAGATCGTAAAGCAGATTGCAATGGCTAGTGGGCATAGGATTATTGTCAGTAAAGCGTTAAATTGGACGGTGGCGCTCGCTTCCCATATGCCCGGAAAAATTGGCGGACTTGCCAATAAGGCTTTTGGAAATCTGTCCTATGATCAAGAGATGAGTAAGTACGATTTCGAATACCGGCTCGTTTCATTCGAGGATTCTATAAAGAGGATTGAGCAGTAATTGCCTTAGGAGAGAGATTGGGGAAAAGTGAGTAGACAGGATTTAAAGAACCCCATGGAGGGGAAGAAGGTTATATTTGTTGAAGATGCAAATGACAAGGAAAATGCGGACGGAGTTTGCGGTCATTTAGAGGAAGTTGGGTCGAGCGATTACAAGCCGAGAGTATATGAAAAAGTATTTAAGAGAGTTTTAGATGTTATTGTTTCTTTTTTAGGATTGATCATTCTATTACCGGTGTATTTGATCGTTTTTATTGCAATTCTGATCGATGATCCGGGACCAATCTTTTTTGCACAGAAAAGAATTGGTAAGAATAAAAGATTCTTTATGCTCCATAAGTTTCGCTCGATGAAGATGTCTACGCCACATGATGTCCCGACCCATATGCTCGAAAATCCGGAGCAGTATATTACGAAGGTCGGAAAGTTCCTTAGAAAGACCAGTCTTGATGAACTTCCGCAGATTTGGGATATCTTTATCGGAAATATGTCTATTATTGGACCGCGTCCCGCTCTTTGGAATCAGGATGTCCTTACTGCGGAAAGAGATAAGTATAATGCCAATGACGTAAAGCCTGGTCTTACCGGATGGGCTCAGATAAATGGAAGAGATGAACTTGAAATTCCTGATAAGGCGAGGCTTGATGGGGAGTATGTTGAGAGGATGAGTTTTCATTTTGATGTAAAATGTTTTATTGGAACCATTTTCTCT
>JAEEGL017084785.1_pt1 | contig 14853 bp, 12 predicted proteins | sample 9134231 | NCBI WGS metagenome assembly JAEEGL01 (sample SAMN16246548, study PRJNA631951) | gut metagenome | biome: gut microbiome; feature: rumen; material: fiber-attached | host: Bos | place: Iran: Karaj | collected 2018-10 | reverse complement strand
GTAAGCAAAACAAAATATTTGTTTACTCGTCTAATTAGACGCATTTTACCTCCACAAATTTATAACCTTAATGCTTTAATTATACACATAAGCACAATGACTAGCAAGACTTTTTTATATAAAAATCACATAAAAAATCCCCCTATTATAGGGGGATTTTAGGTTAGCGTTGATTATTTCTTGCCACCGAGCATGTTCTTGATTGGTACCCATGGAAGAGCTGCGGTTGCGATACCAAAGATAAGAACGATCCAGAGGCCGATAGAAGCGCTACCAAGACCCATGGTTTTGGTGTTGATGTTGATGATGTTGTAAAGACCTAGACCAATTGGGAGAAGGCTTACTACGCTAGTAGCAATCTTTGCCCAAAGTGGAGAATCCTCTTTAGTTACGAATACGCATGCTAGTGCGATGACTGCAACGAAGGCGATAAGAGTAAACCAACCGTCTGATGCACCATCAGCGATACCATTAGTTGACATTGATACGCCTAGGAAGCTAACAGTAGCCCATGGCAAAAAGGTTGCAATTGCGCCGATAAGGCCAGCGCCTGCAATGATAATATTCTTTAATGAAAATTTATTCATTTACGATCCCTCGCTTTAATTATTATTAAGTTTATTTTTACATAAGTATGATAAAATATCAAGACTTAAATCGCTGGAACAGGGAATTTAAGAGCAAGTTCTTTTACTTCGGCATGGATTTTTTCGAGTTCGTCATTATACTTTTCGAGATTTTCTTCGGTTTCGGCTTTTTTACAAATATCTGCTACCTGCTTCATCCAGTCTGCTAGGATGATCATTTCTTTTTTACCGAGACCGCGAGTAGTGATGGCTGGTGTGCCTAGACGTACTCCGGATGGACGGAAGGCTCCGCCTTTATCTGAGGCTACGGCGTTGGCGTTAAGCGTGAGACCAACCATATCAAGAGCGCGTTCGTAGATTTTACCATCAAAACCGAAGCTTTCTTTGACGTTTGCTAAGATAAGATGGTTTTCGGTGCCATTACCTTGTAGCACGAAGCCATGTTTTTTAAGCTCTTCAGCTAAAGTTTTGGCGTTTTCCACGACGTTTTTGGCATATTCTTTGAATTCTGGCTTCAAGTCTTCACCAAAAGCAACTGCTTTTGCTGCAATAACGTGTTCGAGCGGACCGCCTTGAGTACCAGGGAAGACAGCGCGGTCGATAAGGATAGGAATATTCTCGAGTTTTTTCTCTGGTTTTTTAAGCGGTGAAGCTACGTTGCCCTTAGATAGGATTATGCCACCACGTGGACCACGGAGGGTTTTGTGGGTAGTGGTTGTCATTACGTCGAAACCGTGATCTAGTGGGTTTGGATGTACGCCGCCTGCGATAAGGCCAGCAACGTGTGCCATGTCGGCCATGAGTAAGATTTCGTGGCCAAATTTTTTCTCAGCGGCTTTGCGGATTTCTGCAACACGGTCAAAATCAGGGATTTTCATAAATGCAGAAAAGCCTACGAGCATGATTTTTGGGTCGCATTCAAGGGCTTTTTCCTCAAAATCTTTATAATCGATGTCACCATCTTCGGTAACGCCGTAGCCTACGAAATTATAGATGTGAGCTGAGAGCGTTACTGGTGCACCATGGGTAAGGTGACCGCCGGCAGGAAGGGACATGCCAAGCACGGTGTCGCCCGGTTCGAGCCAGGCATAATATACGGCATTGTTCGCCTGTGCGCCTGAGTGGGGTTGCACATTGGCATGGTCTGCATGGAAGAGACGGCAGGCACGGTCAATAGCAATACGTTCGATGCGATCAATATTGGCCTGGCCACCATAATAGCGATAGTTTGGCAAAATTTCTTCGGCGATTTTTTTCTCATCCCAGCCTGGGACACCATCAAAATGTGGGTAACCTTCTGAATACTTATTAGTTAAGATTGAGCCCATCGCTTTTAATACATCTTTTGAAACACAGTTTTCGCTAGGAATTAGCTCCAAACCTTCACTTTGGCGCTTTTTTTCACTGTCGATTAAGTCAAAAATGACGTCTTTCATATTTTCTCCTTTACTTTTTAGTATATTTGACGATGGAATAATCTATACCATTCTCGGTGCCTTTCTTTAAGATTTCTTTATCGTAGAGAGATTTATCAAAATCAGGGAAGAACACATCTGCCTTGGCATCAGAATCTATCTCTGTAAGATAGAGATTTTTGGCATATGGCAAGAATGCTGCGTAAATTGAACCACCGCCAATAATAAAGACTTCTTCGGTGGTGTTTTCATTTGCGGCAGCGAAGGCTTCCATATCTGAAATATGCTCGTCGGCATTTTCTACGGTATGCCTTGAGATTACAATATTAGTACGGTTTGGTAGCTTATGTGGGAGTGACTCCCAGGTTTTTCGTCCCATTACGACTTTGTGGTTTGCTGTGGTTTCTCGGAAAAACTTCATGTCATCTTTTAGATGAAAAACTAAGTCGTTTCCGGCTCCGAGTTCTCTGTTTTTTCCGATTGCGGCAATTATACTTAACATTTTACTCCGTAACTGGCATCTTTATAACACCGAGATTTTCGTAATTTTCGAGTTTGATATCTTTTAGCTCGCGGGAACTATCAAAATCGTAAAAATTCTTGATTTCAGGGTTGATCCAGAGTTTTGGCGCCTCTGGAAGAGTGCCGTTTTTCATGGCTTCGTCGTAGCGAGCGATTTGCTCTTTGATGCCGTCAATTTGGTTTTCGTAAATATGAGCGTCATTAGTGATAAAGGTGAGCTGGCCAGGACGAGCCCCCACGGATTGAGCTATCAAATAACAGAGGACTGAATACTGAACTACGTTAAACGGTAATCCCAAAGGCACATCAGAGGAGCGAGAGGTAACTAGAACGTTAAGGCGTCCATCGATTAGGTTCCACTGGGAGTTCCAGACACAAGAAGGAAGGGCAGCGGTCTCTAGCCATTCATTTTGCCAGAGAGAAAGCACCATGCGGCGGTTGCCAGGGTTGTTTTTAAGGGTTTCAATTAAATTTTCAATCAAGTGGTATCTGTTTACAATCCAGCCGTAGGCAGTACCGATGGTATGAGCAAAATCTACCTCTTTTTCGTCTGGGTGCTTCTCGGCGAAAATTTTATTGATATTTCGCCCCTGATAGGAGCCATCTTCGGCAATCTCCCATTCGTTCCAAATCTTAACATTTCTATCCTGAAGCCAACGGACATCGTTTGAGGCCTGCTGATAAATCCAGAGAATCTCTAGAACTGCAGTTTTAAAACCGACTTTTTTGGATACCAAAATAGGGAATTCTTCCTCAAGGTCAAATTGAAGTACCTGATGAGGTAAACGGATAGTCTGCGCAGCAGAAGAAGCCTGAGCTGTATGATCTGGAATTGCGGATGCAACAGCGGCGCTGCGATTATCTTTCTTCTTATAATTAGTGATCTTTTCGCCGTGTTCTAGGATGCGCCGACAAAGGTCAATATATTTGGCATCGAATGTGCTCATTTTACCTCCACTTTTCTCTATTTTAACATACCAAATCAAGAGATAACATATTGACTTTTTTGCTATTTTGTGCTATAATTAAAGCATAAGGAGTTATTGGGAAATGTTTAAGAAAACTCTTATTTTATTACTATCTAGCTTTTTTACTATTGCTGGTTCACCTGAGTTTTTGATTGCTTCTGAAGATGTACATGTAAATAGCATAAATAATGCTAAAATTGTGCAAACTGTTATACCGGAACCGGTAAAACCAGTTGTTTCTACCCCTGTACGTACTGCAAGAGCTACTACTCGTGCGGCTGCTCCGCAAGTTGCTGCCAACCGCCTTTCAATCGCTGGCCGTAATCTTACCGTTGAATACTCTCCTAACACCGCAGTCGATGCTGGTGGTGTAGTTAAATTCTATAATAATAAGTTTTTGTATGGTCACAACTCTGCTGGTGTATTTGGTTTTTTGCCATCTGTTGGCGTTGGTACTGTCTTTTCGCTTACCTATAATGGTGTAACCACCAATTATCGCGTGATGGAAAAAGTTGAGTATGCTAAAGCTTCTCCTACGACTCTTTCTCTTAATGGCCGTGAAATTTCGATGGCCTATGTAGCTAAAGGTATGAATAAGTATTCTCTTACTATTATGACTTGTAGCGGTAGGTCCCTAGGTCGTGGTGATGCTACTCACCGTCTTGTCTTATACGCTAATGCGATATAATATATAATATATGATTCGCCAAAAATGCCAGAACATTCTTTTAATTCTGGCTTTTTTGTGTGTGCTGGCGGTTTTACCAATCCTTACGTATTTTCTTATAGATAATCATCCGAGGGAGATAAAGAAATCTTTGACGCCCACGATCAATGTTGCCCTTAATAATGCCTCTATTCAAGATATAAACGAATATAAAGACACGGCGTTTACAGAGAATAGTCTTTTTATTTCTGATGGCACGATCATTAATAACATCGAAATGCACGGTCACGGAAATTCTTCTTGGGGCCAACCAAAAAAATCCTATACCTTTGAGCTAGAAAGAGCTCAATCTATCCTTGGCTTGAAAAACTCCACAAAATATGTTGCTATTTCGAACTATCTGGATGATTCGTCGATGAGAAATGATGTAGCATTTTATCTAGAAGAAATATTAGGTATGGAATACTCAAGAAAAGGTCTCTTTTTTGAATTATCAGTTAACGACGAATACCAAGGCCTATATTATTTGGTTCCCAGGATCGAGATTGGGAAAAATGATATAGCGCTAAGCGATGAATCGGCTATACTCGTTGAGGCTGATAATCTATGGAGTGATAAAAATAATTGTTTTTATTCGTGGCTTAGCTCGTGCCTGACTCTAAAAGGATCTTTATCTAAAACAGATTCAAAGGCATTAATGAATCAATTTAAAGATGAGTATTCAAAGTTTGAGCATGCAATTTATGAGAAAGATTATGAAACGATTAATAATATTGTGGATATCGAGTCTACTGCAAAATATTTTATTTTATCTGAGTTCACTGTTAACCCAGATGCTTATAATTCAAGTTTTTATATGTTTAAGAATGGCGCCAATGACAAAATCCATTTTGGGCCAGGATGGGATTTTGATTACGCATTTGGTAATAGGAATTGGGATTTTGATGAATGTAACAACTCTTATTCGCCAGTAAGCTATCTAGCACTATCAATCTGTGCAGCTCCTTATAATGATATTTTTTATAAAATGGTTCAGATACCAGAATTCCAAAAACAAGTTAAAAGAGTATTTAATGAAAAACTATCTGGCAAAGCATCAGAACTATTACTATATATGATGTCTACTAAAAACAGTATAGCTGACGCAGTTGGCCGAGATGGTGCAAAATGGGGGAAGAATTCTTTTGATTCTGAATTTGATTATTTGTTTGATTGGGTGGCGCAGCGTTATCTATTCTTAGAGTCAATATATGCTGACTAATTCATGTTATAATCATAACCATGAAGCTAATTAAGCGACTAATAATCCTAATCTTCCTTATTGGCATTACTTTGGTTTTGTTTTTCATGGTCAAAAACCGCGTGATTTCTATTAACAACTGGTTTGTAGGGAACTACCAAAAAGGCGTGGATGTTTCGCGCTACCAGGAGAATGTGGATTTTAATAAACTTAAAGAGCAACATATAGAATTTGCTTACATTAAAGCTACCGAGGGGAGTACACATATAGACGATACGTTCAAAGAAAAATGGAAAGCCGCCGAAAAAGCCGACATTAAGACCGGTGCGTATCATTACTTTTCGTATTATCAACCAGGTGCGACGCAAGCGGAGAGTTTTATAAAAGCCGTTGGTGATCTGAGTGGGCATTTGGCACCGGCAATTGATATGGAACTAACTCCCAGCGAGGTTCAAAATCCTCCGGAAAAAGATGTTGTTGTGCGCGGGCTTAAAGCTTTCGTTGCTGTTTTAGAAGAGAAATACAAAGTCAAACCAATTATTTATGCCAGAAAAGATTATTTCGAAAAGTATTTAGCGGATGATTTTGCTGATTATCCAAAGTGGGTAACCAATTATTATTTTCCGGCATTTTTAGATTATGGTGATAGCTGGACTTTTTGGCAGTATACCGACAAAGGCAAGCTGGAAGGCTATTCTGGTGAAGAGTATATTGATTTAAATGTTATTAATAATAATACAAATTTAGACGCATTAATTGTTAAATAAACCGCTTGTGCTAGCCATTTTTGCATGTTAAAATTTGAAACGATCGAACTGGTCTGGGAATTCCCATAGTGAACCGTTGGCCATTAAATATGGTGACACTGGAAAAATCGAGACGGCATGGCTTTATGGTGGACAAGGCGGAAACATTCGTTGTTTAGCGAGATAAAGCGCTTGCGCTAGTATAAGTTGCATGTTTTGTGATTTCACTTTTTGCAAAATCTATTCTAAAAAACCGCAAATAAACTTCATAAAAATAATAAAAATCAAGTGTTCAAAATAGCCACAACCGTGATAAAATAGACATAAGTAATTAGGAGTATTAAGTGGAGAATACTGGGCGCCGAAAAAACGGACGCTTACACAAATTGATTGCTGCGGTATTTGCTGTGGTTTTTGTGGCTTCACTTGTCTCTACTATTTCTACTATTGCTGCCGCAAACCTATTTAAGATCCAAAGTGCAGAACTAACCGAGCTTTCTGCTACTGCTGGGGGAACTATTTCAAGCTATGACGATCTTAGCATTAATAGCGATGTAACTTTCCATAAGCTAAACGATTATGCTAAGTATACAATTACTCTTAAAAATAACGATAGCGTAGAACATGTTATTGAGTCAATTACTGACGACAATGCAAACCCATATGTCACTTATGACTACGATCAGCACGCAAATGAGCAGATTAGTGCTGGAGAGAATCTTGTATTTGTCGTTACGGCAAAATATACCACTGCTGTTACTGATATAAATCAGAGAGCGCAAGCAAATAATGTAAAATTCTTTATTCATTTCACCGATATTGATGAAGAAGTAATTCTTGTTCCTGATACTGGCGTAAGTTCAAATGTGGGGAATACTATTCGTGGCAGCGTTATTACTTTAATTATTTCTGCTGTTGGTCTAGTTATTGTTGGCATTGTTGTATTAAAGAAGAACAAGAGGGCTAGCAAGTATATCATCGCTGGTATTATTGCGGTTCTTGCTATTGTTGCTACCGCTACAGCAAAGGCCGCAACTGTTGAGATTAGCAGCTTCACCATTAACACTAGCTATGTTTTGAAAGATAAACTCGTCGTCACCTACACAGACAAAGATGGCAACGACCAAGAACTTATTGTTAACTACGGCGAGCCGGCCAATATCCCAGACCAAAGCAAAGATGGTTACACTCTCACCGGTTGGGAAGACGAAAACGGCAACCCAGTAGATTTAACTCAGCCAATCACTGAAGACATCAAGATCCACCCAGTCTACCGCGCCCATACTTACACTATTAAATTCAACGGCAATGGTGCTACATCTGGTGAAATGGCGGACCTCGCCATGACCTATGATGAGGCTAAAACTCTCCCAGTCAATGCCTTTGATTTCCCAGGCCGCACCTATGCCGGTTGGGATACTGAAGCCAACGGTTCCGGCGCCCATTACGACGACCAGGCTGAGGTAAAGAACCTCACCACCGAAGATAACGGCGTCGTCACGCTCTATGCCCAGTGGTCCATTAATCCATTCCATATTAACTACGATGGCAATGGCGCTACTAGTGGTGAAATGGCTACGACGAACTGCGAATACGACGGCGAATGTGTTCTCCGCGACAACGCCTTCGCAAAGACCGGCTATCATTTCACTGGCTGGAAATATAACAACAACGATTATGCCGATAAAGCAGATGTAAAGAATATTATCGAGAGCGGCACCATCACGATGGTTGCTCAGTGGGAAGTCAATCACTACACTATTGCCTTTGATGGTAACGGCGCTACTAGCGGCAGTACTGCCTCAATGGCTATGGCCTACGACGAGGAAAAGAATCTCACTGCAAACGCCTTCACTCGCACTGGCTACACCTTTGCTGGCTGGAAACTCGGCGACACAGAATATACCGACGGCCAAACCGTCAAGAATCTCACTGCCGAAGACGGCGCAACTATCACGCCCTATGCGCAGTGGACGCCAGTTCATTACAATATTGCCTTCCATCAAAATGCCGATAATGTCTCCGGTAATATGTCTTCGATGACCGTCGCTTACGACGAATCGACGCCGCTTACCGAGAATACCTTCTCATTAGAGCATTACAAGTTCATGAGCTGGAATACTAAAGCTGACGGTACCGGCACACCATACGAAGACAAGGCAAGCGTACTTAACCTCACTACCGAAGACGGCGTAACAATCGATCTATACGCACAGTGGAAAGAGCGCACTGCCATGCTTCAAACTGGTCCAAATGTAAAGAGCGCCCTTAGTAACCTCAATAATACCGCCACCACATTTAAGCGTTACGATGGCGCAAGCGCTCCAGATCTTGATTCTATTAGCAACAAAGTAGATATCGCCTTACCGACTTCAAGCTTCCCGGTTTGGGCTTGGTCTGAAGGTGACAATGTTTATTGGTGGAGTGAAGCCGAAGCACCAAAGTTTAATCCTACATCAAACAATTTCTTTAATGGACTGAGCTTCACTTCAATTGATGTGTCTGGACTTGATGCAAGTTCTGTAACCAATATGAATGGGATGTTCGCAAACTTGAAACTCACAAGTCTCAACCTTTCGGGATTCGATTCTTCTGCAGCTCAAAATATGGGGTCTATGTTCTCTGGCACTACTATATCAAGCCTCGATTTAAGTTCGCTTAATACGTCGAGTGCTATGACGATGGGCAGTATGTTCTATAAGGCAAAGATCGACTCGCTCAAATTGTACGACGAGACTAATCCGTCCGAATCATTGTTTAAGACAGATAACGTAACGGAAATGGCCGGAATGTTCCGCGAGTCCAATATCCCATCGATTGATGCGTCAAAGTTTAATACTGCTAAAGTAAAAGATTTCTCATGTATGTTCATGAGCGCATCTGCTACTACCATAGACGTTAGCGGATGGAATACTGAGAGTGCCACTGACTTCACGAACACATTCGCAAATGTTAAACTTACAAGTCTTGATCTTTCTCATTTCAATACTAAGAAAGTTAAAAGTATGCTTGGTATGTTCGACGGAACGGTAAAAATGGAGAATCTAAACGTTTCTGGTTGGGATAACGAGTCTCTTACCACTGTTGGTTATATGTTCCGTAGCTGTGGTAAAAATGTTACAAACGGTGCAACCATCAATCTTGCCGGCTTCACTACTCCAAAAGTTAAGTCTATGAATTTAATGTTCTCCGGTTCTGGCTTTACTTCTCTGAACCTCGGTAGCTTCAGCTCTGCTGAGTTGACTGATATGTCAAATATGTTTAGTCAAATGGGAAAAATACAATCATTGTCCTTTGGTCCAGATTTCACCGCTGAGCATGTTACGAATATGTATTCCGCCTTCGCTCAAATGGGGAGATCAATGGTCAATCTCGACTTAAGCAGTCTCAATGTTTCTTCCGTCACAAATCTTAATGGTGCTTTTGCTTCGAATAGTGCTGTTACTATCGATCTTACCGGGTGGGATTTCTCGAATGTCGAAAATGCTAATAATACATTCTATGGCGCTAACTATATTGCTACTATTTATGCATCCAGTGATTTCCCGGCAAGCCTTGGCGGTACCTCTTTTGCCAATGGCCAACCTATAAAAGGTGGAGCCGGAACAACATATATCGGCAACGAAAACACCTATGCTCGCATCGATGATCCAGACAACGGTAAACCAGGCTACTTCACTATCAATGGCGCTCGCTACATTAGGTACGACGGTAATGGCGCAGATAACTCCGAATACGAGACAATGACGAGCCATTATATAACCAACGAGACGCCTTTGAAGGAAAACGCATTCGTTCGTGATGGCTATTCATTCAATGGCTGGAACACTCAAGCCGACGGTAATGGTATAAGTTACGCCAATAAACAGGTTATTAGCGACCTTGTTGAGTCAAAGACACCGCTTACACTTTATGCAACCTGGCGCAAGAAACGTGATTTCGAAGGCACTATCGACCTTACGAGACAATATAGTAGCGCAGATGTCCTCCAGCTTTCTGGTAGCATGTCAGGCGGATATGTCGGCGCAGCTTACTTCAACCCAGCAGATTTAAGCGAGACTTGTACCGCAACATCCGAAAACGTTGCAGATAAAGAAGCAAAAACCGGCTGTATGAAGTGGTTTATCTATGATGATAGCGGCTCAAATTATAAAATGATTCTAGACCACAACACTACTAAACTAGTTACATTTAACTCAAGCAATAAGAACTCTAACCCACAGGCGCTTTATGACCGACTGGAAGCAGATACTGCAGATTGGGATAGCACAAAGCTATCTACTAACATCCTCACTGCAGCCGACGTTGCAGCAATCTCAAGCATCAATTTATTTAACCCAGCAAACAGCACTTATTACTCATTAGGGAACGAAATAAACAGTTCGGACGGCAAAGGCCGAAGCGCATTTGGATGGCTATATGACTACACACGCGAATGTGAAATACACGGATGCGACCATGAAGTATCTACCGGTTATGGCCACTGGACCACGACACCAGTAAGTGGTAATACTAAGAATGTATGGTTAATAAACTACTTTGGCCGCCTCACCTTCACAGAGGCAAAGCTCGGCAACTGGGGCATCCGTCCAATCGTTACCGTATCCAAATCCGCTGTGAGCGGCGTATAAAATTTGAGGGGGTGGGGGTTGTTTTTCGAGCGAAGTCTGAAAAATATAAGGTACAAACCGCTGATATATTGTTGGATGGGCAGATTTGGGAACTTAAAGCACCTAATGGTAAAAAATTGTCGGCTGTCGAGCGTAATTTACGACGTGGCAAAAACCAATCGAGCAGGATTGTGTTTGATTCCAGGCGTATGAAGGGTGTACCTGATAAGGCAATAATGCGTGAGATTTTATCAAAAGCCCATTTTATTACGGATATCGACAAGATAATATATATTAATAAGCATGGGGACTGTATTGACATTTATAATAAGTGATATATAATATAATTATTGAAGTTTTCGGACGGTGCGGAAGCTCCTTCCCCGAGAGCTTCTTTTTTATTTATTAGCATAGGAGATAGGGATCCCCTATACTCCATAAACAGAATTTAAAAAAACAAACCCAAGGGTTTGTATTTTTAAATTCTACTGGTGGAGCATAGGAGATTCGAACTCCTCACCTCTTCCATGCCATGGAAGCGCTCTACCAAATGAGCTAATGCCCCAGTACTTTTATTTTAACACATTTTTGTTATAATTAAAACATGAAAACAATTCTTACTGGTATCAGAGCAAATTCTATATTAACTCTTGGTAATTATCTCGGTGCGCTTCTTCCAATGGTGCGTCTTGCAAATGAGCATTCCAAGGATCATAATATCAATATTTTTGTACCAGACCTTCATTCGATCATCTCTGATATCGACGGCGATTTACAGAAAAACATTATTCGTGGAATTAAATATTATTTAGCTGCTGGGCTTGAGATTAACGAGAATGTTCATATTTATCGCCAAAGCCATGTTCCTGCGCACTCTGAGCTTTGTTGGATTCTTGATTGTGTTGCGACGATGGGCGAAACTTCTCGCATGATCCAGTTTAAAGAAAAGTCCAAGGGCCAAGAATCTTGTAATGTCGGTATATTCAACTACCCAATCTTGATGGCGGCGGATATTTTGCTTTATGATGCAGAATACGTACCAATTGGGGAAGACCAATTCCAGCACATTGAGCTTACTAGAAATCTTGCGATGCGCGCAAATCATAAGTTTGGCGATTTGTTTACTGTTCCTGCCGCTACGGCCGACCAAGTAAAATTTATGAATGTTGATAATGGTATCCGTATTCGTGATTTACTTACCCCAGAAAAGAAAATGAGTAAATCCACCAAGGCTGAAAATTCCAAGATCATGCTAGACGATGCTCCTGAGGTAGCTGCAAAGAAGATTATGTCTGCTACTACCGATTCACTCGGCAAGATTAAGTTTGATATGTGGAGCCAGCCTGGTATTTCTAATCTTCTTCAAATTGAAGCTTTAGTAAACGATATGCCACTCCAGGATGTAATTTCTACCTGGGCAGGTGAAACTCGCTATGGTGATCTTAAGAAGAAAGTTGCTGAGAGCGTATCTACTATGCTTGCTACCTTCCAAGCCAAGATGGATGAGATTTCTGACGAAGAAGTTTTGGCTCTCCTTGAGAAAGGCGAAGCCTACGCAAATAAAGTTGCAAATAAGAAGCTCTTTGAAGTACAAAAGGCATTTGGTTTAAGATAATGATTATTACTGGCAAAAAATTCAGCAAACCTGAGATGTCGCGCGTGATAAACGGCGACATTACTTTGGATTCGCCGGACGAAAAACCAGAAAAAGTACGACTTGATCATATGATGGTCAAGATTTACAAGAGTTACAATCGTTCTACCATCCAGAAGTTTATCGAAAGTGGATTTGTAACTGTTGATGGTGAAGTTGCCAAGAAACCAAATCAAAAGTTTGAAGAAGGTGTAAAAATTGACCTTCAAGTTCCGGAAGATTTAAAGAATGCTGATGTAAAACTAAAAGTAATCTATGAAGACGAAAATGTGATAGTAGTAAATAAACCTGCTGGGCTTCTTAGTGAAGCTAAGGGCGAATATTGTCCAGAAAAGACTTTGGCAGATTTTGGTTTTGTAGCACATCGTTTGGACCGTGACACTTCTGGCGTAATGATTCTCGCAAAAACTGAAGAAGTACAAAAGTTCTTGAAACGCCAGTTCCAAGATCGCAAAGTACACAAGACTTATTATGCGATTGTTTCTGGCCGTCCAAAATTAGACGAGGCCCGTATTGATCTTCCAATGGCACGTGATATCAAGCGCCCTACTACTTTTAGGGTTGATCCAAATGGCAAGGAGGCTGAAACATTTTATAAAGTTCTAAAGTCAGACGATAAACATTCTTTAGTTGAACTTAGACCAACTTCTGGCCGTACGCATCAACTTCGTGTCCATATGAAATATTTAGGGCATCCAATTCTTGGTGACCCAGTTTATGGTGAGGAAAAAGCAGATAGATTGTATCTACATGCAGGTTCTCTAGAAATTACACTCCCAGGTGGCGTGAGGAAAGTGTTTGAGTCTCCGCTGCCAAAGGAGTTTAAAAATGTTCTTTAGCGACGCTAGTGAGATTAAAAACATTGCAAGTAAGACCGGCTGTGCTGTTTTTGTGGTGCCAGACAATCTCGCATTGGAGATTAAGAATGCTATCGAGGTAAAGCCAACTGACAAATCTATTATTTCGATGGATGATATTCGTGATTTGTTAGCGCGTCTTGGCAAGAAACAGAAGAATGATTTATTTATAATTATTCGCCCAGCGGATTTACTTGGTCTAGATTCTGCTAATGCGATGCTAAAAAATCTTGAGGAGCCGCAAGATAATGTGCACTTTGTTTTAATTACTTCAAAAGCATCTAAGATTATTCCTACTATTTTGAGCCGTTCGGCTGTCTATATTCTCCGCGAAGATAAACCGGTGGATGGCGCGATTGATGCTGACACAAAAATCATGGATCTTGCTAAGCGTCTCGTGGTGGCAAAACCTGCAGATCTTCCGGCTATTGCTGAGGAAATTGCAAAGGTAAAAGATGGTGTCAGAAACCACGCTCTAGACGTGCTTGGTACTGCAATTGAAATCCTTTATAAATCATATTTTAAAACAGGGAAAGATATATTTGTTAAAAAGCTCCCAAAGTTTATTGCTGCTTACGAAAACATTGAGAAAAATGGTCATGTAAAATTGCACCTAGTGGCCGATTTATGCTAAAATATATCTATGATCGCAATACTAGTGATTATTATGTTTGCTCTCTTTCTAGTTCTTGCTTTTCCATTTGAAGACTACAAGAAAAAGGAAGAACCAAAGTCGCCAAAGTACACTGCCCAGATGAAGAAGCTTTGGCAAATTGCGCAGACCGCAATGAAGGAGCGCAAGCCTTTCCGTGCTGAAAAAGCACTTCTTACTATCTTGAAGTTTGATGAAAAGAATGCAGCTGCCTATAACCGCCTTGGTATTCTTTATGCTAAGGGCCAAAAGTACGACGAAGCTGTAGAATGTTTTGAAATCGCACAGTCTCTCGACAACAACCCTGCTTCTATTCATAACGCTGGTCTAATCTACCTTGAAACTGGTGCATATGAAAAAGCTGAGATGGCATTCCAGCAGGCTATTGATCTTGAGGGTGATGTCCCTTCTAGATTTATTGCACTTGCAAAAGCGGAGGAAAAACTCGGTAAGATAAAGAAAGCCGTAGAAGCGCTTGAGAATGCCTACGAACTTGATCCAAATGTAAATACACTTCGTCAGATTTTAGCCATCTATGAGAATGATGGCGATACTGAGGCAGCCACCGCTACAGCTGCTCGTATTGAAGAGCAAATTACTAAAGACAATTTGGCAAAACGTAAGAAGATGCTAAAAATGCCTAAGCCTGCTGCGAAAGCTACCGCTACGGTTAAAAAAGTTGTTTCTAAGCCAAAGATTATCAAAAATCGTGTTGGACAAAAACGTATTTAGGGTATATAATATATATAGCGTGCTGGAATCGTCTAGTGGCAATGACAAGAGACTGTAAATCTCTCGGCTTCGGCCTTCGTAGGTTCGAGTCCTACTTCCAGCACCAAAATAAAAGTAGACCCGAAGGGTCTAATTTTATTTTGGTATTGAAAGAAGTAGACCCGAACCGTAGGTTCGTCTCGCCAAGGAGACGAGAGAAAACT
>JAEEGL016212479.1_pt1 | contig 14853 bp, 15 predicted proteins | sample 9134231 | NCBI WGS metagenome assembly JAEEGL01 (sample SAMN16246548, study PRJNA631951) | gut metagenome | biome: gut microbiome; feature: rumen; material: fiber-attached | host: Bos | place: Iran: Karaj | collected 2018-10 | reverse complement strand
GTTACCTCAGCGTTGAGCAACTCCTTGATTTTCTGCTGTCCAACCTTGTAATACTCATTACAGCAGTCAGTAGTAATGGTAAACCCGGGAGGCACCGGCACACCGATCAAGTTCATCTCGGCAAGGTTCGCGCCCTTACCTCCGAGTTCCTCACGCATTTTTGCATTACCTTCGGCTTTTCCGTTACCGAAAGTATAAACTCTTTTTTGACTCATAATTTTTGTTGAAGTTAGTATTAAAAATATTTATAAAATTATTGAAATTTAAAAGGTTATACAAAAAAATCGCTTGTTTTAATTGTGTAAGTTCCTCATTTATCCACAAAAATAGCAATTTTTTATCAGAAAAACAAAAAAACGTATGGAAAAATCAAAAATATTTTTCACAAGTCAATATCTTCACCATTTTTTGAGTTCCTCATAGAGCCTTTGAACAGGAAGCCCCATGACATTAAAATAAGAGCCGACAAGTCCGTTGACACCAATAAAACCGATCCACTCCTGAATGCCGTATGCTCCCGCCTTGTCGAATGGCTTGTAGTTGGTGACATAATAGTCGATTTCCTCGTCGGAGAGATTAGCAAAAGAGACTTTTGATGTGACAGCAAACGTCTTACGGCGTTGACTTGTAAGGATAGCCACACCTGTGATGACCTCGTGGTGCTTTCCCGCAAGGCTTCTGAGCATCTGTCTCGCCTCATCGGCATCGTGGGGTTTTCCCAGCACGCACCCTGTACCGTCGTTATCACGCAGATAAACGATGGTGTCGGCAGTGATGATGAGTTCGTTCTCATTCATCGTCTGCTGGTAGGCATCGGCCTTTCTGTCGGCAATAAAAATAGGTATTTCCTCCCCGACGAGGGATTGAGGATACGATTCGTCTATGCCACTGAATGTCCTCACGTTAAATGTCAGTCCAAGCCCTGCAAGAAGTTCTTTTCTTCGGGGAGAGTTGCTGGCAAGAACTATTTTGTATTTTGAGAGATTTGATAGCATGGAATTTATATGGGAACTATGGGAGATATGGGAATTATGGGAGTTGATGGGAATTATGGGAGATTACCAGCCGAAGGCCGTGTTGTCGTGCATCCATTTGTTCTGGGCTTTGAGCACCTGCTCGATGATGTCGCGTGCGACACCGTCGCCTCCCGCGACAGGAGAGACATACCTGGAAATGGCTTTAATTTCAGGTGCGGCATCGGCGGGACAGCAAGGCAGCCCACATATAGTCATGATTTCATAGTCGGGAATGTCGTCGCCTACAAAAATAATCTCATCGTCTGAGAGATTCAATTTCTCCTTGAGTTCGTGATAATAGCGGAGTTTCACCTCAGCACCGAGAATGATGTGCTTCACACCAAGTCCCACATAGCGCTTCTCCACAGAAGCGGTTTTGGCTCCGGAAATAATCGCGATATGCAGTCCGCATTTCACCGCATACTGCAACGCATATCCGTCCTTGATGTTAACGGTACGCAAGGGGGTTCCGTCCTCATGCAAGGTGATGGTCTGCCGGCTGAGCACACCATCGACATCGAAGAAAACGGCTTTTATTTTTTTTAAATCGAAATTGATCATATTTATTTGGAGTTAAATTTCTTTCAGAAATTGGAGTTAATCCTGCGGATGGAGTTAAAACGGTGTTTGGGAGAACTATTGACAACCCGCGGAATGCCTATATAGGGTTTCAGCGGGGCTGGTGGAGATTGATGATAGACTTGGAGAGGATGTCATAGATGTCGGCAAAGTCCTGGTGGCCGTTGTTTTTGAGTTGGCTGATATGCTGCCGGATGACATTGAGGTCGTTACGGACTGCAGGACCTGTCTGTGCCTGCAAAGGCGGACATTGATGGAGTTTGGCGATGGTCTCGTCGATGAGTGGTATCATGACAGAGAAAGGGATTTCGTTCTCACTGAGAATGTTGTCGGCAATGGCGGCACAGTGGTTAGCGAAATTGCAGCAGAAGACCGCAGCCAGATGGAGGACCTTGCGTTGGTCACCACCGATATGGTAAATCTGGTCGGAGATGGAACACGCCATGATGTCGAGAAACTGTTCATCGTCAGGATTATCCGCCTCGATAAAGACCGGAATATGTGCAAAATCGACAACGCGCTGCTTCGAGAAAGTCTGCATGGGATAGAACACTCCTCTCCTACCCTCCGGAAGCACATTAACAGATACCGTACCGGCAGTATGGACAATAAGGGCTTTAGGTGAGCAAGCGCGTACTTCCTGCGCCACCTGCAGTATGACATCGTCCTTCACTGCCACTACATAAACATCGGCATCGGCAGGGAGGCGGGAGATATCATCGCAAGGGCTGGCATTGACATTTGCTGCCAACGCTGTTGCATGCTCAATTGTTCTGCTGAATACCGCCTTGATGGCATGTCCGGCATTGTAGAGGGCATGCGCAAGGCTGGTGGCCAGATTACCGGCACCTACAATCACTACATTCATCGTCACTCAAACTTGTTGATCGACACCGACTCCCATTTCAGCTTGCTCTCATCCTGCTGCTTGCGTTCGATGGCCGGATGTCCGAACGCGATGACACAAAGCGGCTTGAGATATTCCGGGAACTGGAATATATCGCGCAGGCATTCCTCAGCCGAAGTGCCGTCGTCCTGTCCTCTGAGCCTCAACTGTGCCCAGCAGCTACCAAGTCCGAGCTCTGTGGCCTGATACTGCATGGTGACCGCCGCGATGGCGGCATCCTCCACCCACACATCCGTTTGCGATGTGTCCATCAGCGCAATCACGGCAAGCGGCGCGTCCTTGACAAAGTCGGAACCTGCGTTTTTTGACTGTGCCACCTGTCGCAGCAGGTCTTTGTCGTCGATGACAATAAATCTCCATGCCCTCGTAGACTTGGAAGTGGGCGACATGAGCGCAGCCCTGAGAATGGCCTGTGTCTGTTCGGGAGTAAGTTCCTCATCGGTGAACTTACGTATGCTTCTGCGCTTTGAAACGATATCCTTGAATTCCATATATTAATTGGGAGTGAAAAGTGAAAAGAGATAGTGAAAAGTGAATAGTGTATTTACTCATGCTGTTCATTTAGAACTTTGCTGAGAATGAAACATAAAAAAGGATTGTCACATCAGCACGCACACAATCCTTTTTTATTCATATTATTTTTACGAATGCAAATCAACAGAAATTGCTTTACCTGATACGTTCGAGCGACCTTATGAGCTTTTCGTCTCTCCTGATTCCCCTGAATGCGAGGAAACAGAGGATCACTGAAACGAGCGGATATAAAGCCGTGAGTTTCAGCTGGAACTCAGCGGGGAACTGCGGATTCAGCTCATTGAGTTTCTGCTGATAGAGCCATGAGAAGAAGGCGTATGCAATCAAATAGCCAATGAGCAGAATAAGCGTGAATATGGTCAGTCGCATCTGCAGCACCCTCTTGTGGAAGATGACGATGGTGAAGGCAGCAATGGCGATAACGGCAATATGAATGACTCCGAGCGCCCATGGCCCAGCCGACTGCAGCTTGGTGAACGGATCCTGTAAGGCGTTGAACGTGAAGTTAGAGAACTCCGCCACAGGCTCTCCGCCTGAATTGTAGAATGCAATCGTGGAGCAAAGCGACACGACCGAAAGCACAATGACAATGAGCAGATAAAGTGTTTGGACTCTTTGTATCATAGGTTAGTAAGTAATCGTAAAAAATAAGCTGGTATGATTTCTATGGAAGCAAGCAGTCGGCACTGTCTACGTCAGCCGTTCCGACGGTTTAATCTTACATCCACTATTACGATGCCAAGTTATTTTTTATTTTTTATGTTTTAAACAAGAAATCAGTTAATACAGACTATCGTTTGTCTGCTTAGCAGGGTTTCTGAAATACACCTTGCCCTCGACAAACTCCTGAGTGGCGATAAGGCTTGGCTTAGGCAGCCTTTCGTAGTATCTTGAAATCTGAATCTGCTCATCGTTTTCGAACACCTCCTCAAGGTTGTCGTTGCTTGTTGAGAACTCCTGCAGTTTCTTGGAAATCTCGTCCTTCATAGCGGCAGCAATCTGATTGGCTCTCTTTCCGATAATCACAACACTCTCGTAGATATTGCCTGTCTCCTGTGAGAGGTCGTTGAGGTTACGTGTAACGGTTGAAATCGGTGCGTTTGTTTTTTTAAAGTCCATGATAACTATTTACTATTTGATTATTTACTATTTACGATTAATTTATTGTGATATTTTAAGTTTGTACGTCTTTGTGAGGTATTTGTACTTTTTTCAGCATTTGATTCCTCAAGGCTGGTTGCCACAAGCGGGCAATGCTCCCGGTTATGCCGACACTAAAGCGATAACAGCCAAAATAAAAAACAGAACAGTCATAAGTCTAAAGATTTAGTGGTGTTAAAAAGAAAGTCAGTGAAGTTGTAAACAGAATGTTTATGAGCCGATTTTGTTGGCAGACTGTTTGAATATTTTCTCCGCCTCATCGAGATATTTGCTTTCCGGAAACTCGTTTTTGAATCCGTAGTACTCGTCGATGGTGCTCTGGTATCTCTCTCTCTCCTTCTCGATGACACTGTTCTGTGCGAGCTTGAACTTAGCCTTGAGTATGAGCAGCGAGAGGTCTTCCTTCAGTTTAGTGTAAGGGAACGATTTGATGGCATTCTCCGCAGTAATGATACAAGCCTCATAGTTGTTGCCTCCCGCGAGGCAGTTGCCATTATACGACCCGAGGTCGAAGTAGAGTTTGGCAGCGTCGTATTCTTTCTGCACGAGCCTGTCCTGCAGCGCGTAAATCATGTTGTTGATCTCATCCTTCCGCTGTGAGTAGGGATAATGCTCCAGATATTCCTGCAATGCATTGATAGCCGCATATGTGGGAGTCTGGTCGAGCCTGGGGTCAGGCGACTGGAGATATGATGCTTTTCCGCTGTAGAATCTGGCAAGCTCTGTGTATATACCTTTCGGATATGTTTTATAATAGCGGTCGAAATAGACAACAGCCGTCTCATAGTCTCTGAGGTTGAAATAGCACATCCCGTTCATAAACAGACATTCCTCAGCCTTGTCGGACCCTTTGAACGGATTGATGAGGTCGGCGAGAAGCTGATAAGCCTTCGTGTAGTGGCCAGCCACATAGCATTGTTTAGCCACCTCGTATTTATATTCCACGTCGTGCGACTTGAAAACGGCATTGTATCCCCCTTTGCTACACGAGCTGAGGAAAATAATTCCGATAAGTATGGCAAAAAAAGTCCGTTTCATGTTTAATCAAATCAGTATGCTCATAAATTCTTGCAAAGTTACAAAAAAAATCGGTAAAATCTGTATCTTTGCCAAAGAAAAGGTGAAATAATTTGTTTTATTTAGCATTTTTTTTGAAAGCGGATATTTTTATGGCAAAATATTTTTTGTTATGAAAAAAAGTTGTTAAATTTGCGAAATAATGTATGGCACAATTATAAGTGTATATTCGACATTTATAAACATTATATTATCAATTAATTAATTACTAACTAAAAAACTAACGTTATGAGAAAATTATTTACTTTTTTGACAATGGTTTTCTTGTGTTCGGCAGCCAATGCGCAGGTGATTTCGTTCACTGCGGACGATGCCGCGGCGGCAGGGACTCTCAACGGGAAAACGTTTGAGAATGGCGGCTTTAAAATCGAGATCACCGATGTCGACGGGAAAGTGGCCATTGACCAAAACAACTGTTATTTTGGCACGGCAGATGCCAGCACGAAGTATTCCCATCGCATGAAAAGCGGTGGCAAATCGGTTGTAGCCGATGACGGAACTTATAAGAACGCCATAACGGTAACAATCCCCTACGACGGCACACTGAACATCTGTGTACGCTCAGGCAGCAACAGCGCGACTGACCGTAACCTCATTCTTACTCAGAATGATGAGAGCATATTCGATGAGATTGTTCAAGAGGAAGGTGGCTATATCGAAGTGACCTTCGACGGTGCGGATAAAGCCACCTATGTTTACAAGGTAATCAGCGTGCCCGTGAAAGCCGGAACCGTCACAGCGACCTATCCTACCGGCGCGCTCAACTTCTATTCATTTGAGCTGGTTGCTCCGACAAGCTATGATGTGGACATCACAAGTGCCCCTGAGAGCAGCTACTACAGCGGCGGTATGGACATTTCAGCCGCAGCATTAGCGGGAGCCCTCGGTCTGGAAGACGAAGCCGCACTTGAGGCTTTGCTCACCGGCAACCAGGCATGGTATATCAAGACAGCCGACGGGATGTCGAACGCCACCACCGGCAACACCGGCGAGAACGCTTTCTGGATGACCGAGCAGGGTGACCCGCAGACCTTCGGCACAGAGGGAAGTGCCTGGTATGTAGGAATCTACTGGCATGCAGCTGACGAAGAGGCAGGCACAGCAGCCTACGTTGATGTTCATGCCGGTCAGAAAGCAGGTTATTTCAGCGATATAGAAACCAACAAAGAGCTGTCGCAGGTGTTCTACCTTGTGAACGGTGACAAAACCATCACCTTCAACGTGAAACTCACTGTTACACCTCCTGAGACCTTCAAACTCTCGTCGCTGAATATCGTGAAGGAATATGAGCTGGCGATACCATTTACAACCGGCAAGCAATATGAAGGCAAAACAGCGACCATCACGCTCGACGGTCTGTATGACGCCTTAGGTGTGACAGCCGAGGAGTTTGACGCCAACATCCTGACAAACGCCTATGCTGAAGTGACCAAATCCACGACAGAGAATGACGTGACAAGTTATGCGCTCAGCGGCAACCTGATGAACATGCAAGACATCCGCTCAATGACCGACGGCTGGTTCGGACGTTACACAAACTGGGATGAGGCAAGCGGCATAGAGTCCACACTTGAGATTAACGCCCCGAAGAGCCATGGCACAGACTGCACAATCTACATTCAGGATGTCACCTTGGCAGAGGGCGAGCTGTCGTTCCTCACAGGGCAGTATCCTGGCACATTGAAGAAAGGTTCCACCGACTACACCTATATTTATATTGTGAACGGCACGACAGCCGCAAGGTTGAAGGTAACCGTTGACGTGACTGACCCTGAGTATGTTGATCCTAATAATATGGTAATGGTAGGTGAAACCGATATAACTGTAAAGCAAAACCCTACAGCCAATTATGGGACTGAGGCATTCACCATTGATATGGCAGCGATAGCCGAAGCATTAGGTTGTGAGCAATCTGAGATTACCGAAGTATTCTCCTTTGACGACGGCGGTGGCATCTCTGACAACCACACCGAAGGCAGTGGCGGTTTCTATTTTAACGACGAAGGCCGTATCGCCTCTTGGTCTGGTACTGTTGAGGAAAGTGCCTCATACTTCATTTCCATCACGAGCATTCCTGATGGTCAGTTCAATATTGGTCAGCGTGACGGCAAGTTCTCCAAAGAGGGTATTGAAACAAACGGAGAATTCACAAGCACCTGTGAACTCATCTTTGAAAACGGCCAGAACTACTATGTTGTTCACATCAATTACATAATCACCAACGAGAAGCTGGTTGACGACGAAGGCTGGACAAGGGTATATGCAGAATCCTACGACGCCCAGCTTATCGATGGAGAGGGTTATTCCCAGGCAGCAGAGAGCCAGACAAAAATAGACATAGACGCTATCTATGAAGCTCTCGGCACGACAAGCCCTGTGCTTTACACCGATCTATATGAGACTGGTGAAGACGGCACAGAAACCTGCAAGTTCTCAAAAGCCTACAGCTGCACTCCTTATCCTGGTTTCTGGATGACAGGCGACGGCCGCTCAGCAGGAAGTTGGGGTGACAGTCCTTCCTACGGTATGTGCTATGCAAGCAACGGTGTCATCACCTATTACTGTATTGCAGGCACCCACAATGCCGGCGACGAGTATATGAGCCGTTTCTATCTGGTGAATGAGGAGACTGGCAAATATGCCCAGATCACGCTGAATGTGGCATTCGTCAACGAGCGCGGCGTGGCAGTCGGCGAGTTGGGCAGCACCGACGTGAAAGTGTATCTGACCGACGAGGCAATCAACGATGACACCGCCTGCTACGAGGGCGACGAGGGCGTTGACTGGGAAGAAGTGTTCACTGCACTCGGCATCACTGCTGATGAGATACCTGACTGCACATGGATGATTACGAACCAGAACGGCAAGCTGATTGATGTGTCAACCGACACGAGCTTCGAAGGTGAGAACATCATGTTCGACGCAGACGGCTATCAGGTTGAAGACCCTGCTCTGGCTGTGTTCACCATCGGATTCAACAACGACACGAACAAGTTTATGATCTCGACTTTGGGCGAGGATCCTCAGGAAGGCGTTGTTTACGCCACGAAGGTAGCCCTGAAGAGCGAGAAGGGATTCTATGCGTTTAACGTACAGGCTGGCATCTCCTTCGAACAGTCTCTGAAGGGTGACGTGAACGGCGACGGCAAGGTAGATATCTCTGACGTTGTTGCTATCATCAACCAGATGGCAGGTACAGCCGAATGGCCTAACGCAAACGTGAACGGTGACGAAAAAGTAGACATCAGTGACGTTGTGATGGTTATCAACATCATGGCTGGTCAGCAGTAATCAGCGGAAACGTTCTTAAAAAAAATAGTGGACTTGCGTCCACTATTTTTTTTGTTTTTAGAGATGGGAGTGATGGGAATTGATGGGAGTTCTGAGAGTTATGGGAATTGATGGGAGCTATGGGAATTAATGGGAATTGATGGGAACTATGGGAGCTATGGGAAAGAAAAAAATAAATGATGATGCTTATAATTCGGGGAAAATATGTAAATTTGCGTTTGAATTCCACCTGAGTACAACAACAAGCCCATCTCTTTTTAGAGATTGAATATACATTTGCGAAAGATGAAGAACTTTTTCAAGACCGACAATGAGATTCTGCTCTTTCTCATTAATTTTTTCCTACTTGAAACGGTAGGAAAGCTGCTGATTCTCACTTTTATCCATGTGCTCCGATATTTCGGCCTTCATCAGCTATATTATCTATACTACGGTCATCACGACTCCCCCTTCTGGCTGTTCAACGCGCTCTTACTGACGGCTGTTGTCATCAGCATCTGGCGAATTCTGAAGAAAAAACGGAAGAGAATGAAGAATGATGAATGAAGAATTAAGAATAAACAAAAAAGTTAATAATCACATGATTATCAACCTTTTTTAGGGTGCCCGGTCGGACTCGAACCGACGACATTCAGAACCACAATCTGACGCTCTAACCAACTGAACTACGGGCACCATCTACGGTTTCATCCACAAGAATTGTGAAATCGACTGCAAAGGTAGTGGTTTTATTTGAAACGGCAAAATTTTAATGGACTTTTTTTCAAGTAAGGTAGAAATTTGCCTTCAAATATGCCTGCAACTACTCATAATGCGGCATCAGGATTTTTGTTCCGACCGGAATGTGTCCGAGGTCGTTGAGTTGTCCTTTCTTCCGGTTGAACTGAATGACACGATAAACCATGTCGTGTTCTCCGTAGTGTTTGGTGACAATATTCTCAAGCAGATCATTTCCTTCAAACACCACTGTATCCACCCGGATGAGGTTCGTTCCTTTGAGGTTGTTCTCTGCATTTGGCTGACTCACATTTTCTTGTTTCTCAGGCTGTGTGTTTGCCACAGTCCCGCCTTCCTGGCCTGTCGTTGATTGTCCGGCTGCAGTCTGTCCTCCGTTCCCGTCCTGTCGTTCGGGCTGCGTCTGCTTCTTGCTGGAGTTGCCGTTGCCGGCCTTCAGCGATGATGTGGTTTCCTGCTCCTGGCTGCTCCCTGCCGGCTGTTGTTTTCCGCAGAAAAGCAAGCACGACAAGGCTATGACAACGCAGGCAGCAGCCGCAGAGGCAATAATCCACATCCTGCGCTTCTTTCCATCTGTATTAGCTTTACCCCCTTCTTTGTGGTCGCCCGTTCCTCGCCGCTTGCTGTTGCTGTCCGTAATCAGATTATGCGATTTGTCTGTGTCTTCGGCAGCAGTGGATGCATCATCATCATTTTCCTTGTCGATGACCGCTTTCCGGTTGTTTTCCACATTTCCCACATTCTCCTCCATCGTCTTCACCTCATCCTGTGCCGCCTCAAGCTGATTCTTCACCTCATCAAACGCTCTCTGAGCCTGGGCAAGAGCCATCTGGGCACTGTCCATCTTCTCTGCCAGCTCTTCCTCTTTCTGTTTTGCCTCAGTGAGCCGCTGACGGGCATCCTCCAGGCTTTCGGGGGTAGAGATAAGCACATCAATTCCGGAGAAGGCATCCGCCGGCTTCTCCTTCACCGGCGGCAAATCATCCTCATTGGTGTCCGTCTGCTCTACGGCTTGCTCATCATCCGGTTCTTCATCATTGCTGTCATCCTGAGGCAGCTCTTCTTTCACGTCTTCGTCAGCAGTGGTTTCCGGCTGAGTCTCATCCGTTTCGGATTTAATCTCATCTGTTTCCGGCACCTCGCCCGGCATGTCGTTTTCGGTTTCTTTCCTGTTTTCCTGTGAAACGGAGATGAATGCCGGACTGAATGTGAACTTGGTGAAAGCATCGATGACGATTCGCTCTCCGTTCGCCACATTGACACTTTCCCGTCCTGCCATTTTCACAGTCCCCAGTGTTCCCATCCCGTTGATTTCGACATTTCCGTCGGTCTGGAGTCCTTCCACAATGGTGTCGGTAAGACTCTGAAGAAACTTGGCGGCCTGTGCTTTCGTCACACCGGCAATTTCAGCGATGCTGTTGACAATATCCTGATTATTTTTTTTCTGAGCCATAGATTATTCGCTTTTAAATGCGTTTTTAAGCGTGGATGATGGTTTGAACTTGACGGTCTTTTTCTTAGGTACGAACGTATATTTCTTTGTCATCGGGTTGAACACCTTCTTTTCCGGTTTTTCCACCGGTTCGAAAGCACCAAGCCCCTTGATATTGACAGCAAATCCGTCGTTCAGCTCTTTCTCAAGTGTCTGCACACAGGCATTGAGCAACTGCTCAACTTTCTTAGCCGACAGTTTGGTTTTCGCTTTCAGCTGGTCTATCAGTTGTTGATGGGTCATTTTTTATGTTGGAGTTATTTTTTTTCAAAATTGGAGTTAAAATTGCATTTGGAGTTATAATTTCTTGCAGAAATTGGAGTTATAATCCTGCGGATTGGAGTTAATCCTGCGGATGGAGTCTAATTCCTGCGGAAATGGGAGTTTGAAGGGAGGTCAGGTGAGAGAGGCATAGAGGTCGAACTCATCGGCATCAGTGATTCTGACGTTGTAGAATTGGCCGATTTGAATGGGGATATTTTCTGATTTGATGAGCACTTCGGGGTCAACCTCCGGAGAGTCGAACTCAGTGCGTCCGATGTAGTAGTCTCCCTCTTTCCTGTCGATAATCACTTTCATGACTGTCCCCACTTTCTGCTGCTGGATTTCCTCAGAGACAGTCTGCTGAAGTGCCATGAGCTCAGACAGGCGCGCCTGTTTGGTCTCTTCATCCACGTCGTCGCTGAATTTTCGCTCAGCCGGGGTTCCGTCTTCCTCTGAATAGGCAAACGCGCCCATCCTCTCGAACTTTGCCCACCGCACGAACTCCTTGAGTTCCTGAAATCCCTGATCGCCCTCACCCGGGAATCCCACCATGAGTGTGGTCCTGAGATGTATTCCGGGCACTTTTTCCCTGATGGTCCTGACAAGACTGTAGGTCTGCTCTTTATCAATATGCCGGCTCATGTTGTTCAGCACATTGGTTGACACATGCTGCAGGGCAATGTCGAGATACCTGCATACATTGGGCTTCTCATTCATCACGTCGAGCAGCTCGAACGGGAAGTCTTTGGGGTAGGCATAATGTAGTCTGACCCACTCCACCCCTTCGACATCTGCTATCTGCCTGACGAGCTGCGCTATCCTTCTCTCCCCGTAGAGGTCAATGCCGTAATAGGTAAGTTCCTGCGCGATAATCTGAAATTCACGCACACCCTCTGCTACAAGCATTTCCACTTCCTCGATGATCTGCTCCATCGGTCTGGACTTGTGCGCACCGGTGATGATCGGGATGGCACAGAAGGCGCAATGGCGGTCGCATCCCTCAGAGATTTTAAGATAAGCGTAATGGGAAGGAGTTGTGATGTGCCGCTCCACTTCTCTCTCCTTACAATAGGTTTTTCCGAGGTCGTTGAGCAGCTCAGTCCAATTGAATTTCCCATAGAACTTGTCAACCTCAGGAATCTCCTGCCCCAGCTCCTCAAAATAACGTTCGGAGAGACAGCCCATGACATACAGGCGCTTGATTTCCCCGTCGGTCTTTTTCTGGCAACACTGTAGAATCATGTCGATGCTCTCCTGTTTGGCGTCGGCAATGAATCCGCATGTGTTGACGACAACGATATCGGCGGTGATTGTCTGCGGGTCGTGATTCACACGGTACCCGTTGATTTCAAACTGTCTGATGAGGCGTTCGGAATCGACCAGGTTTTTTGAGCATCCAAGGGATATGATATCTACAGCGGGGGACATGATTTAGTGTAAAGTTTATAGTGTAAAGTGTAAAGTTTAGAGTGTATAGTTTAGAGTGTATAGTTTAGAGTGTAGAGTGTAGAGTATAGAGTGTAAAGTTTATAGTGTATAGTTTAGAGTGTATAGTTTAGAGTGTAGAGTGTAGAGTTTATAGCTTTTAGTTTATAGCGGCATCCACACACAAAGCAAGTCCCCAAAGAGCAGGCGGGGACTTTACCATGTATTTGTTTCGTTTTGCTGACACAGAGATCAAGCAGTCACGTCGTCATCTCCGAAGAGGGAATTGACGAATTCCCTTCTGTTGAACGGCTGGAGGTCTTCCTTGTGCTCTCCGAGTCCGATATACTTTACGGGGATTTTAAACTGATGGGAAATGCCAATCACCACCCCACCCTTGGCGGTTCCGTCGAGTTTCGTGATAGCCATGGATGTGACATCGGTGGCTGCAGTGAACTGCTTGGCCTGCTCATAGGCATTCTGTCCGGTGGAGCCGTCGAGCACGAGCATGACATCGGTCGGTCCTCCGGGGATGATCTTGCCAATGACTTTCTTGATTTTTGTCAGCTCATTCATCAGGCCCACCTTGTTGTGGAGTCGTCCTGCCGTGTCGATGATGACGACATCGGCTTTATTGGCAACAGCAGAGCTGACGGTGTCGTAAGCCACGGATGCGGGGTCGCTTCCCATCTGCTGCTTGATGACCGGCACGCCGATGCGTTCGCCCCAGATCGAGATCTGCTCCACCGCTGCAGCCCTGAATGTGTCGGCAGCACCGAGATAGACTTTGTTACCCGCCTGCTTGAACTGATATGCCAGCTTGCCGATGGTTGTGGTCTTGCCTACACCGTTGACTCCGACGACGAGAATGACATACGGCTTCTTGTCCTCTGGCACCTCAAATCCATCGATGTCCTCCGTGTTGTTCTCTGTGAGCAGCTCCGTGATTTCCTCCCTGAGTATGTTATTAAGCTCAGCGGTGTTCATATACTTGTCCTTCGCCACCCGCTTCTCGATTCTCCCGATAATTTCAAGCGTGGTATCCACTCCCACATCGGATGTGATCAGCACCTCCTCCAGATTGTCGAGCACTTCTTCATCGACTTTCGACTTGCCGGCAATCGCTCTGGAGAGTTTCCCGAAGAAACTCTGCTTTGTTTTCGCAAGCCCGTTGTCGAGCGTCTCTTTGTTCTTCTTCTTGGAAAAAAAATCAAAAAATCCCATAACTTATTAAGTTGAGAGTTTATAGTTGAAAGTTTATAGTTTAAAGTGTAAAGTTTAAAGTGTAAAGTGTATAGTTTATAGTGTATAGTTGAAAGTTTATAGTTTAAAGTGTATAGTTGAGAGTTTATAGATTATTGATTTAAATTGGGGGGATGGAGAGGTATACGACAGAGGTGTCAGCATTTTTTCGCGTTGGAGCAATGTTCACAGATGTAGTTATACACAAAATCGAAGTCCTCTTTCTCCGCATAGACCTGGTTTCTCGACAGTCGTTCGTTGACTTTGATAAGATTACGTTTTTTCACCCCTTTCACCTTGCTGACATTCTTGAAGACGGACACGGACGTGGTTCTTGCCGCCAGCATTCCGGCTCCCACGGTCCCGGGTCTTCCCGACAGCAGTCCTGCCAGCACAGTCAGTGTGCTGACCACCTGGGCTTTCTTCGCATGTTTGGGCATCATCTCATGCACCACCTCTTTGTCGTCCATCGTGAATCTCACGCAATATTTCCATCCGTTCATAGCCGCATAGAGTAAATAGCCGAGAAATCCGATAACGATGATGGCTGCGGCGACGATAGCCACATATTTCGGTGACGGAACCATCGATTTCAGCGCGTCGAATCCGTCGGAGCAGAATCCTATACATCCGACCAGGAAATAGCAGATGACGGCGGTGATGGCAAAGACGCGATACACCTCCCAGAGAATGACATAGTTTTTTAGCAGATGCACCTCATAGACCCATCTGTACTTCCCGTCTTTACCGAGGATGATATTATTTGAGCTGAACATAATAAAAAAACACATAAAGCCCTCCTTAAAATCGGAAGGCTTTATATTTATAGACAGTCATGATTATTTCTTCAGGTAATCCTTCACCGTATCGGCCGGAATCATCTTCTCCTCAAACGCATAAGCACCTGTTTTCGGAGACTTAAACATTCTAACAACTTTGGTAAACGACTTGTTTTCCTTATTCTGCAAAGTTGCGACAGTCTTTTTTGCCATATTGCTTAAAGATTTTAAAAGTTACTTAATTTCCTTGTGCACAGTCATGCGCTTCAGGATAGGATTGTATTTCTTGAGCTCCCTACGGTAAGGAGTGTTCTTGCGGTTCTTGGTGGTGATATATCTGGAAGTACCAGG
>JAEEGL015314442.1_pt1 | contig 14853 bp, 11 predicted proteins | sample 9134231 | NCBI WGS metagenome assembly JAEEGL01 (sample SAMN16246548, study PRJNA631951) | gut metagenome | biome: gut microbiome; feature: rumen; material: fiber-attached | host: Bos | place: Iran: Karaj | collected 2018-10 | reverse complement strand
CCCTGGGAGAGAACCTCGCCGATCACGGTGGTCTGCAGGTGGCTTGGGCTGCCTATAAGAATGCCACGAAGCGTCAGCCGTTGGGAGAGAAGGACGGTCTGACCGCCGATCAGCGTTTCTTCCATGCCTATGCTGGTGTCTGGGCTGGTAATATCACGGAGGAAGAGATCCGTAATCGTACGAAGAGCGACCCCCACTCATTGGGCCGCTGGCGTGTCAATGGAGCCCTTCCGCACATCAAAGCCTGGTATGATGCCTTTGGGGTGAAGGAGGGCGATAAGATGTTCATTCCTGAGTCGGAACGCCTCCAATTGTGGTAAAATTTGTACTTTTTAGCATAAAATGCCGTCGTAAATATAAATTTACGGCGGTTTTTTTTGGAAGTTAAGTTTTTTTTCCTATCTTTGCACCTAACTTAATGTATAATTCCAGTTTGATATGGACGAAGATATTACACTAAACCCGGAGAATAACAGTGACGGAATGCTGGAAATGCAGCATGAGGAGATCGGTCTGGTTCATGATGCTGACCTATACACCCAGCAGCAGATGCAGATGCAAAGTGCCGTAGGTGTCAAGTGTCCCAATTGTGGAACCATGAACGAGCCTGAGGCTGTCTATTGTGCATCGTGTGGCTATCCTATAGGTAAGACCGCCTGTCCTAACTGTGGAGCAGAACTCGACCCTGATGCCGACTTCTGCGAGTCGTGTCGCAGGTATATCCGGCCGGATGTTTGTTCCTTCTGTGGAGCTCGACTCTCAGACAATGACGCTTTCTGTCCTGAGTGCGGTAGTCCGAGGGGTGGTATCGTCTGTCCAGTATGCCATACACTGAACGACTTCTCTTTCTGCAAGCAGTGTGGTACGGCACTGACCGAGGAGGCCCGAATGTTGGTGGCACAGATACATGAGCTACCGGAGTTCAAGGAGTTGCAACAGTTGGCAAGCGATCTGCAGCAGTTGGAACAGTCGATTCCATATACTTCCGAACGCGACGTGTTGAAGGATCAGAGGAATATTAAACTGCGAGAACGTGTACTTACGCTCCTGGCCGAAGACCGTGGGGTTGCCAATCCTGTCATTGCCGATCCACAGAACAAACGGTTAAGCAAGGAAGAGTATGATGCCAAGAAAAAGGAACGCTTAGATAAGATTGCAGCCCTTTTGGATAAGATGGTGCAGGCGCCGCAGCCTAAAGCCGCCCAGGTACGCAACTATGCGATGGCATGTAGGCCGCAAGGTGTCAGACTGGCTTGGGAGTGTAATTTCAAGCATGCCCTGCACTCCAGTCCCTGTGGTTGTGCCAAACCACAGTTGGGTGGCAAGTGGATCATTCTTGGCAAAGACGTGAAGAAGGTAATTAAAGACGATATGTAACTGCTATGAGTACGGAGAGAACTATGGATCCGGAGTCCCAGGATCAGAGGGATCAGACGTTACGGGGTGATAATGATTCGACGATGCATCCTGAAACCGTCGAACCGGAGTTGTCTGCTATAGATGGAACAGCCCGGGCTGACGGTATTGTCGCTGTGGATGAAAATATCACTGATGAGTATTTTATCCTGAAAGGTGTCAACTACCGTCGGGTGAGCGTCCTGAGTAATAATTCCGGAGAGGCGCAGGTGTTTCTGGTGGAACATGACGATCAGACCTTTGTCTTGAAGATCTATTATCCTAACTTCAACGTGAACAGGAAGATTCTTCAGACTGTCTATAATTTTGGTTTTGAGTTGATTGTCAGGGTCTACGACTATGGCAAGACATATGTCGACGGCAAACACCGTTATTACGAATTGATGGAATACCTGAGTGGCGGCACGTTGTCAGAGTATCGTCTGAATGGAGACATGGACAAGTTCCGTCGCATCGCCCTGCAGGGAGCCGCAGCCCTGGCCTATTGTCACCAGAGCAGTATCCTGCATAAGGATGTGAAACCCAGCAACTTCTTCTTCCGTGACAAGGAACATACGGAATTGGTGCTGGGTGATTTCGGTATATCGAGTATGCTGGATCAGGACGGTAAGGCCCACAAGACCACTCAGGCCCGTACCCCCATCTATGCAGCGCCAGAGATGTATGCCGACGTGATCGACGGTATGGTGGAGGTATCGTCCGCTGCCGATTACTATTCATTGGGTATCACCCTGATGACCCTGTGGCTGGGAGAGTCACCCATGAGTTCCAACGAACGGGTGATGATGCGACAGAAGAACGAAGGTCGCATACCTCATATCAATGAACTGCCTGAACGTGTCAGGATGATTGTACAGGGACTGACTGTCGTGAACCCCACGAAACGCTGGGGATACGATCAGGTGGAGGAGTGGTTCCTGGGAGGATCACCGCAGGTAGACCTGTCTTCGCCGTTCCTGAAATACAAGAGCTTCATTGTCGATCCCGATCATAACCTCGTGGCAGACAATATCCATGAGCTGATACCCATGCTCCTCGATAATGAAAAGCTGGCGATGGGTTATTTGTATAACGGTCGTATCAGCTCATGGCTGGAGTCGTGTGGCAATCAAAAACTGAGTACCATCGTCAGGGATATCGTAGTGAACCGTTATCCAGTAGACCAGCGGGCTGGTCTGATGGCCACTGTATACGCTATGGAACCGACTTACCCCTATAAGGATGTCAAGGGAAACCTGTGTGACGATGTGCACAGCGTAGCCATCTCCCTGCTGAGTTATCAAAAGGACTATGGCATGCTGTTGACCAATCCGAACGACAGTCTGTTCCTGTATCTGGAGTCACATACGAAGTGTAATGTGGATCGTATCCGTTCTTACTTCTCAGAAGCCGATGCTTCCCAGATCCGGGTGGCTATCATCAGGACGGCCTTTGAGATCGATCCGGAGATCCCGTTCCTGTCCAGATATCCTTCTTCTACGTTGAAGGAGATCGTGAGAACTTTCGGTAAGACTAATATGACGGAGGATGACTGGCATAGTCTGACGGACGGTCGTCTGTTGTCGTGGATGTATAGCCATGAGGATCGGATGGCCTGTGAGAGTCTGAGGATTCTGACCAAAGGCCAGCCTTATTCAAAGGCTCTGGCGTATAAGGTGCTGTATAATTTGGATCGTGATGCCGCCTACGACTTAAAGAGTGCGTTTACACCTGTCCAGATTGGTGAGTTCATATGTGAACGGCTGCAGCAGGCAGAGCATATGGACGATAAGACTTTCCGTGAGGAGATGAGTGATCTGACTGAGTTGGATGGCCGTTTTAGCTACTATGCCCAATTACACGGATGGACAGAGATACTCAATGAATATAACCGCTGCTTCGACATGAAGAGCGAAGAGAACCGTGATCGTATAGGACTCAACGACTATAAGACGGCAACTTATCGTTTCTGTCGTATCCTTGGTGTACCGCCAGTGTATGTGATGCCTGACGGAACACAGTATTCCGATGGACTGAATCTGAAGATCCACAATAACGCACAGGTCCGCAATGAGATCCGTAACGGCTCTTTCGCCCAATGGCTGTCAGTCTTCTACCATGAGAATCCCATGGCTGATTTCTCAGAGGATTACTCCTGTGAGCGGTCGATGGAGAAGTGGTTGAACGTGCTTGGGGAGATCGATCCTACCTATCCTTATTATAAGCGTTTTGTCAATGCCTGTGAGGAAACGACCAACAGGGTGAGAAGCGTTCGCGAAAACTGGGAAAGGGCCAAGCGTAGGGAGAGCCTATGGCGGACGGTCTTCTATTCTTTGTGTGGCATCTGGATTCTCCTGATTCTCTTTATCGGTGTCAAAGACCGCAGCTATCTGCTTTCCCATACAGCACTTTGTATCGGTCTGCCGTTGGGTGGCATGACAGCTATTATCGTTGGTACCAGAGCCTATTTCCGTGGCTATGATTTCTTGTTCTCATGTCTGTGGGGCATTCTGGGTGCGTTATCATCGTTTATACCTATTATTATATTGAAATATTTCGGACAGTCGCATCCCAGTCTGTTTAATATTGCCATCATCCTGATAACCCTGGCTTATATGCTGGTTTGTCATCTGACGGACTTCCGCGGAGATGAGAAGGCTGACAGTAAATTGATCTCAGAGGTGCTTGACGATGACATCAAGTCGACGCTGCTTGAACCGTTGTACTATACTTTCAAGACAAAGTCGTATAAGTTTAATGGCTCTAAGTTTGGCATGCTGAACGATGTGACTGATCAGGTGCGATCTATCAGTGGTGAGAGTGTGCTTCATTATGTGCTGTGGAGCATCATGGCCCTCATATTCGTACTCAATTTCATCATCTTTAGTCCTGCTCTGCTGAATGTCAGCAATCCGAACTCCAGTAAGATGAAATCTCCAACAGAGTTGATGAGACAGTTACAGAAAGACGTGGAATAATGGTTTGTGAGAATTGTCATAAGGAAAACAGAAGCGTAGCGAAGTTCTGCAGGTGGTGCGGAAGCCCCCTTGCCAGTCAGGACTTGCTCGACAGGCTGGTAGGACTTGACGAGGTGAAGCGACAGCTGAAGACGATCGTCAATACCTACACCTATCTCCAGAGTCGAAAGGACATCGCTAAGATCCGTATCTCTGTCAATACCATTGTCATTGGTGAGACAGGAACGGGTAAGACTATGCTGGCTGAGATCCTTCGTGACTATTTCTACAAACATAAGATCATAGAGAAGCCGAAACTGACGATGGTCGATGCCGTCGATTATCAGCGGTTTGTTGACAAGTGGGACGATAATATCAAGAAAGCCAAGGGAGGCATTCTGTTCTTCGACAATGTGCAGAAACTCCTGCCAGACAAATATTCCAATCAGGTGAATCCCCTTGATAAGCTCTTCGTGGAGATGGACAAGTGGGAGGATAATCCCATCGTGGTCATCTCAGGACTGACGAAGGGTCTGGAGGACTTCCTTGAGAGTAATCCCGCCATTGTCAACCGTTTCAAGTACACTTTCCGTCTTCCCACCCCTGGCTATCACGAGCTGACGGAGATTTGTAAGATGAATCTGCGGACGAAATATGGTATTACCAAATTCTCTCAGGAGGCAGATAACCAGCTCTCACGATACTTCAAGTATCAGGTCAAGATCAAAGATGAACTATTTGGTAATGGTCATTTGGCCAATAAGACCGCCGAGGATATCTTCACGCAGTTCATCAGCCGTGGGGCCGATGCTTCACAGGTGGAGCGTGATGACATCAAGGGTTATGTTCCTGAGGAACGGACTGTCGATAACATCCTACAGGATCTTGACAGGTTCATTGGCATGGACGAGGTGAAGAGTGCCGTCCGTGAGATGGCTTACTCGGTGCAGAATGCTTTGCAGAGAGCCGAACGTGGTCTTGGAGAACAGGAGAAGATGTCAATGCACATTATCCTGACAGGTAATCCAGGAACAGGTAAGACAACTATCGCCAGGAAGTTGGGTGAGATTTTGGCATCGGTAGGCTACCTCGATAGTGGACATGTCGTTGAGGTGGACCGTGCGAAGATGGTGAGTCCCTATCAGGGAGAGACGCCTAAGGTTGTCGACCGTCTGTGCGACAAGGCAATGGGTGGTATTCTCTTTGTGGATGAGGCTTATACCCTGGCACCGTTGAATGCCTCCGGAGAACGTGACAACCAGGGTGCACAGGCCTTGGAGAAGTTGATGAAACGTATGGAGGATGACCGTGGCAAATTCATTGTCATCGCTGCTGGTTATCGGATGGAAATGGAGAATCTCTTCCGCATCAATCCGGGATTCCGTAGCCGTTTCAACTATTTCCTCGATATCAAGGATTATACGCCAGATCAGTTGTTCGAGATCATGTGCGTCTTTGCCAAGGACAAGAAGTACATCTTCTCGAAAGAAGGCGAAGAACTGGCCAGGAAGATGATTACGGAGATGTACAACTCCCGTGACAAGGACTTCGCCAATGGCCGTACCATGCGTTCGCTCTTCGACCAGATATGTAAAAAACAGGCGCAGCGGTTGCAGGGGGCAAGTATCGCTAATATGACGAACGAGGAACTGATGACCATCAAGGCGGAGGATATTCCTTATGAGGCTCCCAAATCGGTGGACATCTCCGAATGTCTGGCGAAACTCGACGGTCTGGTGGGTCTGAATGCCGTGAAGAAGGAAGTGTCGAACCTGGCGTCGTTCTTGAATCTTCAGGTCAAGCGTGGTGAGACCAATACCTTCCAAGGAAAGCACTATGTCTTTACTGGTAATCCTGGTACGGGTAAGACCACCGTCGCTCGTATCATGGCAGAGATCTTCAAGACCTTGGGTATTGTGGCGAAGGGACAACTGGTAGAGGCAGACCGTTCGAAGCTGGTGGCAGGATTCTCCGGACAGACAGCCATCAAGACAAACCAATTGGTGGATCAGGCTATGGGAGGTGTGCTGTTTATCGACGAGGCATATACACTGAAGTCGGGCGATGGAGACACATTCGGCTCAGAGGCCATCGACACGTTACTGAAGCGCCTGGAAGACGATCGTGGGAAGTTCATTTGTATCGTGGCTGGCTATACCGACAACATGCACGACTTCATTGACTCGAACCCCGGATTGAAGAGCCGTTTCACCCAAACCATCCATTTCGACGACTATACACCTGACGAACTGACGGAGATATTCCTCCATCTGGCAAAAGGCAAGAACTTCAATATCGACGAGGAGACCAAGGGTGCCATCCACCGACAGTTCGAACAGCTCTATCTGCGCCGTGACAAGAACTTCGGTAATGCCCGTGAGGCCAGAAGGGTGTTCGATGAGGCAGTCGAGCGTCAGAGTCAGCGTCTGGTGAAACTGATGAACGATCCGGGCTTCCAGGAGAGTGATATGTACAGTCTGACGACCGACGACCTTCCCATGGCTCAGAATGACGAGGCGGCCCGTCCCCTTGACGAGGTACTTAACGAACTCGATGAGTTTGTGGGTATGCGTTCTGTCAAGAACTCTATCCGTCGTCTGGCCGTACAGAGCATGTTTATGAAGCAGCGTGCGGCCATGGGGGCTGGAAAGGTACAACAGATGGCGATGAACTTTGTGCTGACGGGTAATCCTGGAACGGGTAAGACCAGTATAGCGAGGAAGATGGGTGAGATCCTTCAGGCGATGGATATCCTGCCCACCTCTCGTGTCCTGGAGGTGAGCCGTGCCACACTGGTTGGTAAATATATGGGTGAGACACCGAAGATCGTTAACAAAATCTGTGACAAGGCTATAGGTGGTATCCTCTTTATCGATGAGGCTTATACTCTCAGTGAGGGTACAGACCAGTATGGTAAGGAAGCCATCGACACACTGATGAAACGGATGGAGGACGACCGTGGTAAATTCGTGGTGATCGCTGCTGGCTATAAGGATAAGATGGAGGTCTTCCTTCAGACAAATCCAGGTCTGGCGAGTCGCTTTACCCATAAGCTTCATATCGACGACTATAATGAAGATGAACTGTTGGCGATCTTCAAACAGATGGCACAGAAAGATCAGTATACACTCTCGCCACAGGCGGAGTACAAGGCACTTGATACCATCTACAAGATGGTGATTGCCAAAAATGACTCATGGGGTAATGCCCGTGAGATGCGGAACCTGCTTGACGCGACCATTCAGAAACTGTCTGTGCGTGTGTCGCAGTATCCGTCAGACCAGCTGACAAAGGAATCTTATCAGCTCATTCTGCCGGAGGATATATAAGGAAAAGAAAGATGATAAAAGATAGTTATGATTATTTGTCCGACTTGTAAGGAAGAGATAGACGACGACTCCCGATATTGTGATCAGTGTGGTCAGGCTCTGCTGTACTGTAACCAGTGCGGACGAGTAGGCATTGGTCGACGTTGTACCTATTGTGGAGGACTGATGGTGCCTCCTGGTCAAGCGACGCAGGCATCGATGGCGACGAGTATCGCATCTGTAGGGTTTGCTACATATGGATCTATCAGACAGGATATATCAAATCCTGGCTCTCCTGAGGGAGGCATGCCGGTGCTGACACTTGCAAACGACAACCTGAATATCAGGATTGTGGCTATGAACGGTGCCATTATCGGTCGTCGCAGAGGACCCTATACACAATTCTTCGAAAAACAAGCATACGTCTCTGGTGTTCATGCCCAGTTGAAATATAATCCCGGAACAGGATGGTGTGTCGTAGACAAACATTCCTCTAACGGAACGAAACTGAACAAACGCCAGATACAACCAGATGTGGATATGACATTAAACAACGGGGATATCCTAACGATTGCCAATGTCAATCTGCAGGTTATTATAAGATAGAACAGATGATAGAATTAGATATATCTGCAGCCAGTAGGACTGGCTGTGTGAGAAGCCAGAATGAAGACATGATATTGGTGGATAATCGGTTTATCCGCGATGACAGTTATCGGAAACAGATAGTGCTGGACCATGATGATCGTCTGTTGGTAGCGGTGGCTGACGGTATGGGAGGCCATAATCGTGGTGACATTGCCAGCAACGATGTTCTTCATAACCTCCAGTATTTCTTCTTTGATATTCCGTCCAGTTTGTCTGCAGGCGACTTCAATGAGGCTATCGTAGGATGGCTGGAGTCCATCAATAACTATGTTGCATCGAAAGGCCGTGCCGACGAGCAGTTCAAGGGAATGGGAACAACCTTGGTAGGCTTTACCTATTATAATCACGAATTCTACTCCATGAACTGCGGCGACAGTCGGTTATACCGTTTCCGCAACCACCAGTTGGTCCAGTTGTCGACAGACCACTCGTTGAGTAACATGACTGGTACTACTGGCTCTGGGAAACGTTCGAACGTCATTACCAACTGTATCGGTGGGGGATGTATCTCCTCCTATATTGATATGGTACAGATGACGGATGATGTCTATCCAGGCGACATCTTCATGCTTTGCAGCGACGGACTGACAGACATGCTTCCTGATGAGGCGATTAGTGTTCTCTTGGAACAGAATGTCGATTCCGACACTCTTTGCGACGCAGCCATCGAGGCCGGAGGTTTCGATAACGTCTCTTGTTGTGTGATTAGTATTAAGTAGTTTAATTAGTTAAAGAAGAAAGATGCCTTTAAGATTACCAGATAGGCTTCCTGCCATAGACCTGTTGAAGCATGAGAATATTTTCGTGATGGACGACACCAGGGCCCATTCACAGGATATCCGTCCGTTGAGGATTGCCATCCTGAACCTCATGCCGTTGAAGATTACGACAGAGACAGACTTGATCCGTCTGCTCTCCAACACGCCCTTGCAGTTGGATATCAGTTTTATGAAACTGAAGAGCCATACACCAAAGAATACGCCGATAGAGCATATGATGATGTTCTATCGCGATTTTGCCGAGATGCGGAATGAGAAATACGATGGTATGATTGTCACTGGTGCTCCAGTGGAACAGTTGGAGTTTGAAGAGGTAAGTTACTGGGATGAGATTACCGATATCTTTGAGTGGGCTAAGACCCATGTCACCAGTACTCTATATATCTGCTGGGCTGCTCAGGCAGGGCTCTATTTCCACTATGGAATACCCAAGTACCCGCTGCCGATGAAGATGTTCGGTATCTTCCCTCAGAAACCCTTGGATCCGAAACTGCCTATCTTCCGTGGTTTCGATGATGAGTTTATGATGCCTCACAGTCGTCATACAGAGATTCGTCGTGAGGATATTCTCGCTAATCCAGAACTGACGCTTATTGCAGAGTCGGATGAGTGTGGTGTGAGTATCGTAATGGCTCGTGGTGGTCGTGAGTTCTTTATCACAGGCCATCTGGAGTATGCTCCGAATACGCTCGACAATGAGTATAAGCGTGATAAGGATATCCGTAAGGATGTGGCTCCACCACAGCATTATTATAAGAATGATAATCCCAATAATCCGCCGATGGTCACCTGGCGTTCGCATGCGAATCTCTTTTATACTAACTGGGTGAACTACTACGTTTATCAGGAGACACCATATAATATTAATGACATCACTTGAACTGTTGGCTCCTGCCAAGAACCTGGAATGCGGTATAGCCGCCATCGACCATGGTGCCGATGCCGTCTATATCGGAGCTTCACGCTTCGGAGCGCGTTCTGCGGCAGGCAACAGTATCGACGATATCCGACAACTCTGCGACTATGCCCGTCCCTTTGGCGTCAAGGTCTATGTGACTGTCAACACCATTCTCTATGACGAAGAGCTCAACGATACCCGTCAGCTCCTTCAGGATTTGCAGGCCGCAGGTGTTTCCGCCATCCTCGTTCAGGATATGGCTATCTTAGAAATGAGAAATGAGGAATTAGGAATGAGTAATGATGATTACCAGTCAAGCGCAGATCCCGCCTATAGAAGTAATTACCATTTCTCATTTCTCATTTCTCATTCCTCATTAAAATACCACGCCAGCACTCAGACTGACAACCGTACACCAGAGAAAGTACGTTGGTTACGGGACTTAGGATTCAAGCGTGTCGTCTTGGCCCGTGAACTCTCTGCCGAGGAGATTGCGGAGATCCATCGTGAGGTGCCTGATGTCGAACTGGAGGTGTTTGTTCATGGTGCCCTGTGTGTCAGTTACTCAGGCCTCTGTTATGCCTCTCAGTATTGCTTTGGAAGGAGTGCCAATCGTGGTGAGTGTGCACAGTTCTGTCGGATGAAGTTCTCGCTTGTAGATGCAGAGGGTAGGGAAGTGGAGCATGATCGTTATCTGCTCTCCTTGAAAGACATGAACCAGAGTGATCATCTGCTCGAACTCATCGAGGCTGGAGCCACCTCTTTTAAGATCGAAGGTCGTCTGAAGGATATCAGTTATGTGAAGAATGTCACAGCCGCCTACAGTCAGCGGCTGAATGAGATCATCAAGCGCTATCCAGACAAGTACTGTCGCAGTTCATTGGGGTAGTGTCGTTACACCTTTACGCGAGACTAGCGGAAGACCTTCAATCGTGGCTATACCACTTATTTCCTGCATGGTCGTCAACCAGATATCGCCTCTTTTGATACGCCGAAGGCCATAGGCGAATATGTCGGAACGGTGAAGGAACTGCGTGGAGACTCTTTCAATGTGGCAGGCGTTGCAAGTTTCACCAACGGCGACGGACTGTGCTTTATTAATGCCGACCGTCAGTTGGAAGGTTTCCGTGCCAACCGTGTGCAGGGTAATCGTATCTGGCCTTACCGTATGCCTCGTGGACTTCGTCCTGGCATGTCGCTTTATCGTAACAGCGATCAGGAACAGGAGCGCGTTCTTTCCAAGCCAAGTGCTGAGCGGAAGATTCCCATCCTTCTCTCCCTCCGTGCTGTTGATGATGGATTCACTCTGTCTGCCTCTTTGGTGCTGCCTGCGAATCACATAGAGGGGACTGTCCCCATGATTCACTTCAGCGCTGAGCATCAGCAGGCTCAGAAGCCCCCTCATGAGAATATCATACGCCAGTTGTCGAAACTTGGCGACACTATTTATATTTGCTCAGGTGTTGACATCCCTGACGACTTCAACTATTTCATTCCCAATAGTGTCCTCTCAGAGATGCGTCGCTCGCTCATTGAGCGTTTATTGAGGAGTGAGGAGGGTAGAGTGAGGAGTGAGAATACTCCTGCTGCAGACTCTCCCATACAAGGTAATCTCACTCCACCCTCCTCACTCCTCACTCCTCGAAAGTATCCTTATACCTATTTATATAATATCTCCAACCACCTCTCCAAGCAGTTCTATGGTGCCAAGGATCTGTCGGCCTATGAACTGAAAGGTGGTGACGGCCCTATCATGCAGTGTCGCCACTGTATCCGTTATGCCTTGGGCTATTGTGTCAAACATGGTGGCCAGCATCCAACATGGAAAGAACCTCTCTCTCTCGTCTTAGGCGACGGTCGTCGCTTCCGTCTTGAGTTCGACTGCAAACAATGTCAGATGAACATTTATCCAATGCAAAATTCATAATGCATAACTCACAATGCATAATTCACAGTCGTTTTTGAGGAAGATATTGAGGCGCAGGCTATTGTGCATGATGCATTTGGCATGGTGCATTCTTCTTTGTGGATGTTACAACCGTGGTCCTATCACCCCAGATGCCTGGAACCTGACGGAGCAGCAACTCGACTCCATCTCTTTCTATACCACCCATCACTATACCCAAAACTACAACTTCGTGGTGACTGGTGACTCTCTGGTAGTTGTGGCCCAACAGCCTGAGGCTATGGCGATTCCCGAGGTGGTAAGCATTGAGATCGAGTCTATTGGCACTGAACAACAGAAGGATTCGATTACGCTGAGGAAGAACGAGCGCATTGTCGTGGCTGACATCATGACTGTTCCCTCCGATACCATCGACTCCGTCTGGGTGAAGGTGGCCCGCGATCAGCTCACCTTTGGCTGGATCCATGAGAACGAACTGCTGGCGAAAGTCTCGCCAGACGATCCCATCAGTCAGTTTATCGACTTCTTCTCTGATGTTCACCTGCTGGTGTTCTTGGCTTTCGGTGTGGTCATCGTAGCAGCCTATGGCGTGAGACGACTGATGCGACGAGGGGCAAAGATCGTTCATTTCAACGATATCCCGTCGTTCTATCCTACGACGCTCTGTCTGTTGGTAGCCTCCTCGGCAGTGCTCTATAGTTCCATCCAACTGTTCGGCCCTGAATCGTGGCGACATTTCTATTACCATCCCTCGCTCAATCCCTTTGGCATGCCGCTTCACTTAGGACTCTTCGTATCCTCTGTCTGGGCCATAGTCATTGTTGGCATCGCCACCATCGACGACGTGACGAAGCACCTTCCCTTGGGCAGTGCAGTCCTTTACCTTGGAGGTCTGACGGCAGTTTGTGCCGTTGATTACGTCATCTTCAGCATCACCACCTTATATTATATAGGCTACCCTCTGCTCATTGCCTACTATATCTTCGCCATCCGTCGTCTTTCTCTCCAGGACTCGATATAGATCAGATGGCTTTTAGCGCTTCTAATGCTTCTGCAGGATGGGATGGCTGATCCACTTGGGCTTCATGGCATCGACCATAGCCTGTAGTTCTCCCTCCATCACCTCTGGGTAGCAGTAGGCTATCCAGGCGAGTATGATGTTGTTCTTGTCCTTCATCAGCAACTCCTTGACTGCGTTTCGCTGAGAGTTCCGCATGCTTTCGCGGAGGGCATTCTCATGCTCTCTGGCGTCTTTCCAAGCCTGTGGGTCTTGTGAGAATACGTCGACGTGGAGGCTTTCAGGGCTGTTGCTCTCCATCTGCATCAGGAGGTGACTTAACTCCTGTGACTTGTCGGAGTCCAGGATGAGCTGGTTGTCCACATAGACAGTGATGATCTTACTATCAGGAATGAGCACAGCAGCAGCACGACGTGGATTGTCCTTGGTATTCTGCAGACGGATGAACGCATTGCGATCCACGTTGACAGTCACCTTGAACTTGCCGTTCTGAATGGGCAACAGTTGTGCGTTCTCCGTATCCTCATTGATAATCAGGTATATACGTTCACTCTTCGAAGCTGTTCCCTCGATGGTCACTTTCTTTGCTTGCACTGCTGTCATCATCGCAATGGCTGTTATGATGAATACTAATCGTTTCATATGCATTTCATTCTTTTGGTTTGTCGTCGCCATTATAGATAGCCGTCAGATAGTCCAGGATGGCGTGTAGTGTCTTATAGTGGTCTGGTCCCCCAGCATAGCCGTTGGTGGAGACTCTGCCTTGTTCACAGACGATCTCCATACCCCAGTTGTCGGCATCCATGACATCGTAGTCTGGCAAGTAGTTACGACTTACATCGTAGAGCTGTCCCTCTTCCACCATATCCCTGACGTGTTGGAACACCGAGTCTGCCACCTCTTTGGGTTGAGCCTCTTCGGGCTCTTCTTGGTCTAGATGACGAATCATCGTCTCGTTCTTCACGAGAACCTGATGCTTCCCTTCTCGCCCATCGAGAGTGATCTCCATCTTGTAGGCAGCAAAGCCGTTCATGGAACTGTAACTGAAATACAGCAAGGGTCCTCTAGGCATCACGGCAGGCTTCATATGCTCCAGTTGCTCGTTGATGGCCTTCTTCATCCGTTCATAACGGCGATCGGCCTTCTCTGCAACGTCGAAGGCTCGCTTGGCAACATCCACGTCATTAAAGTATTTGGCCAGTCGTCTGCTACTGCTACCTATTTCCTTACGAGCATTGAGCAATGCCTGAGCACGTTCGTGATCGTCCTCGATGGCATTGAGAGTGCCTTTCAGATGATCTGAGCATTTCTCGTCGAGACTGTTCAGATAGGTCTCCATCTTGTCGTCGTCCTGTAGCCAAAACACATAAGGTGTCCAGTAACCACGGTCGTTCAATTCCTTCACCACCTCGTCAGTCTGCGACGAAGCCATGCCACAGCCCATGAATAGCGCTGCTACGAGTCCACAAAACTTCTTCATCAGCTTCATTCTGTTTTATTTGTTAAACATACCTATAGTCTTAAACGGTTTACAGATGCAAAGTTACGAATAAGTTTGCAGAATACCAAATTCTATGGGCATAATCTCAAAAAAAGTATGATAGCCTATTGACATCGCATAGGTTTTTTGCTTGTGAATATGCCCTTTCTATTGTAGTCATGTAAAGGAAATTTTATAGGCTATATCCCTTATTTTATAAATTCACTGAATTTGGTCGGTAAATTCAGTGAATTTGCTCTGTAATTTCAGTGAATTTGGTCAGTAAATTCAGTGAATTTATGAAACGACCTCCAATCCCCTTTGTAATAAGGGGTTTCAACTAATGGTGGTATCAGGCGTCAATGTAAAGAATTATTCCTTCGACGACGACATATGTCAGTGGGGCGTTTTTCGGAAAAAAGAATAAAATATCGCTGAATAATGTGGTAGATAGGAGAATAATG
>JAEEGL015219343.1_pt1 | contig 14853 bp, 10 predicted proteins | sample 9134231 | NCBI WGS metagenome assembly JAEEGL01 (sample SAMN16246548, study PRJNA631951) | gut metagenome | biome: gut microbiome; feature: rumen; material: fiber-attached | host: Bos | place: Iran: Karaj | collected 2018-10 | reverse complement strand
GGGCCGGAGATCATCACCTTGTCGCCCGGCTTGCGGGAGAAGACATAGGTCGATGCGATGCCCGGAGGTACTCCGGGAACGAACTTGAACACGCCCTTGGGCTGGGGCCTGTCGAAAGGGGTAGTCGCAAGACGTACGTTGAGCTTGATGACGTCCTTCTCTGCCGGATACGAGGCCATCGAGTATGCCCTGATGGTCGGAACGGTGTTCTTGAACTTCAGGTCGGTGATGCCGTACTTTTTCCAGTCGCCCATGTAGATGTCGTCGACTCCCATGTCGGAGAAGTCAGCCTCGTATGCGGGGATGTCGATCTGGATGTACTCGCCGCTCTTGAAGTCGATGTGCTCGCCTTCGGGAAGCCTGACGGTGAACTCCTTGATGAAGGTCGCGACGTTCTCGTTGGAGATGACCTCGCATTCGAGCTTCTTGACGCTGAGAGCGGACTCCGCGACCTGGATCTTGAGGTTGTCCTTGACCTTGACCTGGCAGCCGAGCCTCCAGTCATCCTTGATCTGCTTCTTGTTGAAGAAGCCGGTCTCGGTGGGGAGGATGGTGCCGCCGCCCTCGTGTACCTGGACCTTGCACTGGCCGCAGTTGGCCTTGCCGCCGCAGGCGGAGGGGAGGAAGATCTGATTCTCGGCGAGGGTGTTCATCAGGGAGCCGCCGGGCTGAACGCTGATGACTTTCTTGCCGTCGTTGATGTCGATCTGAACAGTGCCTTTCGGGGTGAGCCAGTTCTTGACGATGAGAAGGACTGCCACCAGGAAGAGGATGACCAGAACCATGAAAAGCATCGAAGAAATGATAGTGCCTGTCATAATAGTGTCCTCCTTCCTTTAAAGTGAAATACCCATGAAGGCCATGAAGGCGATGCCCATCAGACCGACTGTGATGAACGTGATGCCGATGCCCTTGAGGCCGGCGGGGACGTTGCTGTAGGAGAGCTTCTCGCGTATGGCGGCGAGGGCTACGATGGCGAGCCACCAGCCGATGCCGGAACCGAGGGCGTATACCGCAGCCTCGCCGACGTTGCCGAAGTCACGCTGCTGCATGAAGAGCGAGCCACCGAGGATGGCGCAGTTCACTGCGATCAGCGGGAGATAGATGCCGAGCGAGGAATAAAGTGCGGGGAGGAACTTCTCCACGACCATCTCCACCACCTGGGTGAAGGCGGCGATGACGGCGATGAACAGGATGAAGCTGAGGAAACTCAGGTCCACGCCTGCGAACTTGTCGCCGAGCCAGGACAGGGCGCCCGGACTGAGGACGAACTTGTTGAGGAGATAGTTGAGGGGCAGGGTGATGATGAGCATGGCGATCACGGCGATGCCGAGACCGTTGGCCGTCTTCACGTTCTTTGATACCGCCAGGTATGAACACATACCGAGGAAGTATGCAAAGATCATATTGTCAACGAAGATTGACTTTACGAATAAGTTGATATACTCCATGATCGATACTGTGTTTCATTAGTTTTCCTGGAGATCCTTCTGGATCGAACGCTGGACCCAGATGATGCAGCCGATGAGTATGAGGGCCATCGGAGGCAGGATCATGAGGCCGTTGTTGGTGTATCCGAGAGCGGAGAGCACCGGAATCCCGAAGAGGGTGCCGGAGCCGAAGAGCTCGCGGAAGAACGCCACGATGATGAGGATGAGACCGTATCCGACGCCGTTGGCGAGACCGTCAAGCAGCGAGGGGATGGGTTTGTTGCCGAGGGCGAAGGCCTCGATGCGGCCCATGACGATACAGTTGGTGATGATGAGGCCGATGTAGACCGAAAGCTGCTTGTCGAGAGGATAGGTGGCCTCGAACGACTTGAGAAGCTGGTCCACGAGGATGACCATGAGGGCCACTACCACAAGCTGGATAATGATGCGGACGCGGTTGGGTATGGTCTTGCGGAGGAGCGAGCAGACGAGGCTGGAAAGCCCTGTGACCGCGATGACCGACAGTGCCATCACAAGGGCGCCCTTGAGCTCGACGGTGACTGCCAGCGAGGAGCAGATACCAAGGACGAGGACGGTGATGGGGTTGCCCTTGAGAATGGGGTTGAGGATGGTTTCTTTCAATTTAGCATTCATGTCTTTTCCTCCTATTCTTCAGGGTTCTTGGTGAGGTAAGCCTTGTAGGCCTGGAGCCAGACTTCGATGGCCTCGCCGAGGCCCTTGGAAGTCATCGTGGCTCCGGAGATGGCGTCGATGGCGTTGGCCTTGCCGGCCGGGGCGCCGCCCTTCACGATGCTGAAGGCAGCCTTGGAGTCATTGAAGTCGACGGACTTGCCCTTGAACTGGGCGCGGAAGGCAGGGTCGTCCTTGATCTTGCCGCCGAGACCGGGGGTCTCGCTCTCATGGTCGAAGTATGCTCCGGCGATGGTCCTGAGGTCGGGATTGAGGGCGATGTAGCCCCAGACCGGACCCCAGAGGCCCGCACCGTAAACGGGGATGACGGAGACTCCGTTGTTGAAGATATAGACGGGGACCTTCATGTCCTTGCCGTCCTTGATGTTGTAGTTCTGGGCCTTGAGTTCGGCCTTGCCGTAGACGGTGGCGTCGGCGGTGCCGAGCTCTCCGACCTTCTTGCCGGAAGCGTCGATGAGGACGGCCTGGGCGATGTTCTTCTTGTAGAAGTCAAGAACGGCGGCATTGCCTTTCTTCTGCCATTCGGACTTCTCGCCGAACTGCGCCGCGGTAAGGATCTGGCTAATGGTCTCGGCCTTCTCGTTGGCGTCCTGCTTGGGCTTGAGGGACGAGGAGACGAGGGCCAGGATGGCAGCCACCAGGACACACACCACTGTGGTGTATATCACTGTATATACGTTGCTGTTTGTATTCATGTCCCTGTACGTTTAAGCGGCTTTGACAAGTTTGTTCCTGCGGGCGATGTGGCGGTCGGTGACATACCAGTCGATCAGCGGAGCGAAGGTGTTGCCGAGGAGGATGGCGAGCATCATTCCTTCAGCGTAGCCGGGGTTGAAAAGCCTGATGATGACGCAGATGGCGCCGATCAGGAGGCCGTAGATCCACTGGCCGCATTCGGTCTGGGGCGAGGTGACGGGGTCGGTGGCCATGAAAACGGCGCCGAACGCGAAGCCGCCCATCACGAGGTGGTAGTAGAAGGGAACGTCGGTGCCTCCGCAGAGCTGGGCGAGCCCTCCGATGGCGAGGGCGCCGATGACCGTGGAGAGCATGACCCTCCAGCTGGCGATGCCCGTCCAGAGAAGGATGACGGCGCCGAGGAGGATGGCGATGACGCTGGTCTCACCGACGGAGCCGGGGACGATGCCGAGGAACATGTCCCAGAATCCCGTGCCGTACTGTGCGCCGGCGCCGTTCAGGGCGTCCATGCCGTCACCGATGAAGGAGAGCGGCGTGGCACCGGTGGCGCCGTCCACGAGGGCCTCTCCCTTGCGGAGGGCGATCCAGGTCTCGGAGCCGGACATGCTGTTCGGGTACGAGAAGAAGAGGAAGGCGCGGGTGAGCAGGGCGGGGTTCCAGATGTTCATTCCGGTACCGCCGAAGACCTCCTTTCCGAAGATGACGGCGAAGGCGACGGCGACCGCGAGCATCCAGAGCGGAATGTCGACGGGGACGATGAGCGGGATGAAGAATCCCGACACGAGGTATCCCTCGTTCACTTCCTCACCGCGGATCTGGGCCGAGGCGAACTCGATGGCCAGACCGACGACGTAGGAAACGACGAAGAGCGGGAGTACCTTGAGGAAACCGAACCAGAGGTCGGCCCAGAAACGAGGGTCGGCTCCGGTGGCGAGGGCGTGCTGGTAACCGGTGTTCCACATTCCGAAGAGAGCGGCGGGAACGGCGGCTATCACGGCGATGATCATTATGCGCTTGAGGTCGACGGCATCCCTGACGTGGGCTCCCTTGCGGGTCACTGTGCCCGGTACGTGGAGAAATGTCTCGAAAGCGTCGACGGTCGAATGGAGCCAGTAGAGCTTGCCGCCTTTTTCAAATATCTTGTTCATATTATCTACTCTCTTTAAGCCATTTCCTTGAGCATCAGGTTGATACCGTCAGCGATGATGTCCTGGACGTAATTCTTGGACGGGTCGATGAACTCGATGAGGGCGAAGTCCTCGGGGAGTACCTCATAGATGCCGTATTTCTCCATGTTGTCGATGTCCCCGGCAAGGCAGGCCTTGATCAGGTACAGGGGGTAGATGTCCATGGGGAGGTACTTGGCATAGTAGGAGTCGGGCATGACGAACGCACGGGGACCTCCGTGGAGGTTGGTGTCCATGGCCCTCTCCTTGTCCATGAGGCCGAGGCACCAGTTGAAATATGTGCGGTCGGCGCTGTACTGGTTGAAGCGGAACGGGCGGGCCCAGCCGAGGAGCTCGGGCTCTGTGCCTTCCCTGAGGATGGTGACCTGGGTGTCGTAGAATCCGAGGTATCCGTCCTCGCCGGCGTTGCGTCCGGTAAGGACGTCGCCGCTGATGATGCGGATGCCGTCGGCACTGCCGTAGTACTCCTTGAGAGCCTTCATGGGAACTCCCGGAAGGGTGCTGATGTAGGAAGGTCCGTTGACTGCGGGTCCGCCTACGGCCACGGTCCTGCGGACGTCGTAGCGGCCGGTCGTGAAGAGACGGCCGATGGCGGCGAGCAGGGCGGGGGAGACGGTCCAGACGGTCTGGTCCTTGCGGATGGGGCAGATCGCTGCGATCTGGACGCCGACGTTGCCGGCGGGATGCTTGCCCTTCACCACGTGGATCTCTGCGTCACCGAGTTTCGCGAAGGCGGAGTCGGCGGACTTGACGCCGACGTGCACCTTGGCGATCGAGGCCAGGGCGCTGACGCCGGCCTGGACCGCCGCCATCTCGGATGCGAGCGTGAACTCGGTGTCCGCGGCGAGGGGAGCGGTGCTGAATGCAGAGACGAAGATGGCCTTCGGCGTGACGGCCGGGTTGGCCACGATGCCGTAGGGACGCTGTATGAACGCTGCCCACAGGCCGCTCTTGAGGAGGGTGTCCTTCACGCCTTCGGCGGTGTAGCCGCCGCGGACAGTGCCGAAGTCCAGGTATTCCTGGTCCTTGTCCGGCTCCACGAGCACTGCAAGCAACTTTCTCTTGTCACCCCTGACGACCTCCTTCACGGTACCGCTGACCGGCGACGTGACGAGGATGTCGGGATTCTTCTTGTCGGCAAGGACGGGAGATCCCGCAAGCACCTTGTCGCCCTCGCGGACCAGGAGCCTGGGATTGAGGCCCTTGTAGTCCGAGGGTTGTACGGCGACAACGGAGGGGAGCATCGTCCTTCTGACCGTGAGCTCCGGCACTCCCGCCAGGGGAATGTCCAGGCCCTTTTTCAAAACGATGTTGTTTGACATTATGACTTAGTAATTTGGATATATGCAAATAGCGGTGCGAAGTTACGAATTATTTAGTAATTTTGCGGTAAATATGGAGAACAAAGTGAATGCTATTTTCGAGGGGCTGAACAGTGAGCAGAGGAGAGCTGTCGCCTGTGTGGAGGGACCGGTGCTGATAGTCGCAGGTGCAGGTTCGGGGAAGACGAGGGTGCTGACATGCAGGATAGCGAATATCCTTGCGAACGGCTGCAGTCCCGACAGGGTCCTGGCCCTGACATTCACCAAGAAAGCCGCCGGCGAGATGAAGGAACGCATCGCCGCGATGGTAGGGGAGCGCCTCGCAAGACGACTCTATATGGGCACGTTCCACTCCATATTCATCCGCTTCCTCAGGGAGTATGCCGACGCCCTGGGCTATCCTTCCGCCTTCACAATCTACGACGCTTCCGATTCGGTGAGCGCCGTCAAGGCCTGCATCAAGGAGTTGGGGCTCGACGACAAGACATACAAGCCCCGGGAGGTGCTCGCACGCATCTCCATGGCGAAGAACAACCTTGTCACGGCTGACAGGTACCGCTCCAACCCGACTGCGGTGATGAACGACACGAGGGCGAAGAAGCCGAAGATATGCGATATATTCACGCTGTACGAGCGGAAGTGCAAGGCTTCCGGAGTGATGGACTTCGATGATATCCTGCTTAACATGTTCGCCCTCCTGAACGGCAATGCCGATGCCCTGAAGGACATCGCGGGACGCTTTTCGTACATCCTCGTGGACGAGTACCAGGACACGAACCGCGTGCAGTACATGATCCTCAACCTCCTTGCGCGGTCCCACCGCAACTTATGCGTCGTAGGTGACGATTCACAGTCGATTTACGCGTTCAGGGGGGCCAGGGTGGAGAACATCCTGAGCTTCAGGAAGGACTATCCCGAGTGCAATGTCTTCAGGCTCGAGCGCAACTACCGATCCACCAAGGTGATCGTCGAGGCGGCCAATTCCCTGATCGCGAAAAACGAGAACCGCATTCCGAAGGAGTGTTATGCCGTCGGAGAGGACGGGGAGAAGATACAGCTCATCCGCTCCTATACAGAGCAGGAGGAGGCGGTGCTGATCACCAGCGGCATCCTCGACAGGATGCGCGAGGAAAGGGCCCAGTACCAGGATTTTGCGGTCCTTTACCGGACCAATTCCCAGTCGCGTGCGATCGAGGAGGCCCTGCGCCGGCGCAATGTCCCGTACATGATCTATTCCGGCAATTCCTTCTTCGACAGGGCGGAGATCCGGGACATGATGGCATATTTCAAGCTGGTGGTAAACCCGGACGACGACGAGTCGTTCAAGCGTGCGGTGAACAAGCCGGCGCGCGGGATAGGCGACACCTCCATGGAGGCGCTCGCCGCCGCCGCGCGCGCCCACGGCGTGTCGCTCTTCAGGGCCGTGCAGGAGCCTGACCTCCTTGAGTTCGGGCTGAAGAACGCCGCCATATTAAAGTTGCGGGGCTTCTGCGCCCTGATCGGCTCCCTCGCTTCCGCTGCACCGAAGACGGATGCCCTGGACATGGCGCGCAGGGTCGCCGACGACTCCGGGCTGTACGCATTCTTCAAGTCCGACACTTCGGTCGAGGGAATGTCGCGCACCTCCAACGTCGAGGAGCTGGTCAACAGCGTGGCACAGTTCGTTGAGGACCGCCGCAACGAGTTCTACGCAGAATTCGACGATGGCGGCGCGGCAGGGAGTCTCCCCCCTGAAACGTCCTTCGGACCCCCCCCAAGCGGGCTTGGGGCCCCCCCTCTTACGATGCCGAGGGTGGCACGGTTCCCGGAGGGAGACTCCCTGCCGCAGCCGCCTGTGGTGACGCTGGGGGAGTTCCTGGAGAACATTTCGCTGCTGAGCAGCGTGGACTTGACGGACGAGGAGGATACCAACAACAAGGTTGCCCTGATGACCGCACATTCGGCCAAGGGCCTGGAGTTTCCGTACGTATACATCGCCGGCATGGAGGAGAATCTCTTCCCGTCGGGAGGCATGCTGGCCTCTCCCTCGGACATCGAGGAGGAACGCCGCCTGTTCTATGTTGCCCTGACCAGGGCCAAGAAGGCGGTCGGCCTCACGTTCGCGATCACTCGTATGCGGAACGGCCGCCACGAGTCCAACGCCCCGAGCCGCTTCATCCGTGAAATTGATTCCAAGTATCTGGCCAATCCGTTGAACGACAGGGATTTCAGAAGGCATGACGAAGATGAGGACGATGAGGGTTTCGGAGGCTTCGGTTCGCGTTTTTCCGGCCGCGGGGGGACTTTCGGCTCGCCTTACGGAAGGTCGTCGGCGGTAACGTATTTCAAGCAGGAGAGGCGCGGCGGCGCGGGGTCGGGGGCGGCCGCTCCGCAGGCGCCCGCTCCGAGGCCGGTCTCCAGGCCGGTGGCCCCGGCCCCGGCGCCGCGCTACGACGACGCGTCGTTCGTGCCTTCGCCGATGCGCGACTTCACCGTCGGCCAGCGCATCGAGCACAACCGCTTCGGCCCCGGCCGCATCCTGGACATTACGGGGGCCTTCCCCGAGCTCAAGGCGAAGATAGCCTTCGACGAATATGCGGAGCCGAAGACCATACTTCTCAAATACGCCAAGATGCGTCCTGAAAAGAAGTAAATATCCCTAGAACAGATAGTTGGAGCCCATAATCAGGCCGAAGCGTCCGTCGTCCCTGTTGAGCGGACGCGCCACTTCGACTGACATGACGAAGTTGCGGTTCATGACGAATTTAAGGCCTGCGCCGTAGCTTCCGTGGAACTTCGTGGCGTCCTTGTACGCCTGGCTCCCCTTTGGAGCGCCGAGGCGGTAGGGGGACACGATCGCACCGCAGTCGAAGAAGGGGTTGGCGGCGATGTAGAAGGACTGGTTCTCAAGGCTGAACAGCCTGGTCGGGATGGAGAAGTTGAACAGCTTGATCCTCGTCTCGAAATTGGCCCATACGTAACCCTTGCCGATGAAGCGGTTGTAGAGCGTGCCGCGTATGGTGTTCTTGTTTCCGAGGCCCTCGTTCACCGTCCTGTTGACTATGAGCGAGGTGATGTTCTGGAGGACATAGAACGGAGGGTCGCCGCTGATGGTGCCCTGGTATGCCAGGTGGTATGCGAAGGTCAGGCGGTCGTCGTCGAGTATGCCGACATAGTGCCTGAAATGTGCGCTGAGGCGCGTGTAGGAGTATCCTGTGCTGAAAATGTCAGGCGCCACGGTGAAATACAGTTCCGACCAGATGCCCTTGGAAGGGATGGTGGTGGCGTTGCGGTTGTCGAAGACGAGTCCCGCGTTGAACTCCAGGACCTCGCCTCCTCCTGCCTCGTCGGGGCGTATGACTCCGGTGTCCACATAGTGCTTGTAGAGGGAGTTCTGCGTGTCATAGCCGTATTTGGGATTCAGCGTACCTATCCTGTAAGAGAGGAAGTTGACTCCGGCAGCCCAGTCGAGCCCCTCCACGATGGGACCCATGAAATTGGTCACGGCGCGGACGAACTTCCTGTTGATGTCATAGTATGCCATTCCGTCCTTGCGGTCCATGGCGCGGTTGACGGGCGTCGCGGAGCCGTTGAATCCGTAGAAATGGTACATCGGGTTGAGGTTGTATGCGACTGCGGCCGAGACGCGTATCCCGGGGATGAGGTATGCGGACTGGTATGTGAGCTTGATGCCGGTCTGGCCCCTGGTGTAGCGGGAGATCTCCATTACGGCCTTGTGCCTGTAGTTCGGGAATATGGAGCCGTCGCCGTAATCGAATATGGTGTAGTTGATGCCGTACTGGATGCCGAGGTCGTCGCTGAATCCGATCACCGGGTAAGGTACGGAATTGAGTCCGTGCTTCACCTTATCCTGTGCGGACAGCGCAAAGGACAGCAGGAGCAGGAGTATGGCGGCGGTGAACTTCTTCATCAGCGGCTGAAAAGCAAATAACCCACAAATATACATTTTTTCCGGGAATATCCGACAAAAGACATGGTGCCAGGATAAAACAATCCCCCGAAAACAATCTTCCGGGGGACTGGGTAATCCTATGATGGCGGAGTCGTCAGAATCCGCCGAAACCGCCTCCGGCGAACTGCTCGCGCAATCTCTTCTGCTCCTCGGAGTAAGCCTTGTACTGGTCAGCGGTGAGGATCTTCTTGATCTCCTCGTCCTGCTTCTTCATGTTCTCCTGCATCTTTTCCATGTCGGGCATGCCGCCGCCCTCGAACATCTTGGCCATCTCCTCGTTCTGCTTCTTGAACAGGTCGGTGAGTTTCTTGACCTGGCTGTCGTTGAGCTTGAGGCTTTCCTTCATCTGGTCGACGCGCATCTTGACCATCTCGTCAGGGTCGAAGTTGAAACCGCCGGGGCCCTGGGCGTTGGCCGAAGACATGCCGGCGAAGAGAAGAGCACCGGCAGCCATGAGAATCATCAAAAACTTTTTCATGATTTGTAGGATTAATTGTTGTTTTATAATCATCGGCATCCATTTTCAGGACGGATGTCTTAAGTTAGACGTGAGGGAAAGGCAAAGGTTTAAACAAACCTTGATTTTTTTGCCAAATGCCATCTGTTTGCCTCAAAATTAGGTTTTTCTATCGAAATTGACAAAAAAACGACAAGAATTTGATAATTTTTCTTGAAAAACCTTTGCTAATACGAATTGAATACTTATTTTTGCAGTGAAGTTTTTCATAGTTTAAGTTTAGGTTAAGTAGCGGGGCGGTCGCAGTGATGCGATTGCCCCGTGAAAATTTTAAACGGCCGATAAATTCATCTCAGTCCGTAAAGATTCTTGCGCGTCCCCCCGGTTTCTTATCTTTTTGTCGATGGCGCGTCCCTTTTCTGCATATATTTGACCTGACTTAAAACTATGCTTGAAATGAGACCAAGAGTTATGCTTCCGGCCGCCGCTCTCGCCGGCGCCTGTCTGTTCGCCTCGTGCGAGGCTTTCATCCCTGTCCGGCCCGAGGGCCGTCTCTACCTCCGCTTTTGCGAGGACGTCTTCCTGGGCACCCGTTCCAACGGGGAAGTCCCCGATACGAATGATTTCATCCTGACCGTGCTCGATTCCAGGGGCGGTGAGGTCTACCGTGGCAAGTACGGGGATTCTCCGGCATCCCTGAACGTCCCGACCGGGAGCTATACCGTCGAGGCCGTGTCCATCGAATTCGTGCCTCCGAAATTCTCCGCCCCGCAGTACGGCGACCGCCAGGTGGTCGCGGTGACTTCCGGGTCCGACAGTTACGTCGAGCTCATATGCCGGCAGCTCAACGCCGGCGTGAAACTCAACATCGCGCCGGATTTCCTCACTTCATATCCCGGAGGCTCGCTTCACCTGCGCAGCGACGACGGCAGGCTTCTCTACAGCTATTCCGAGAAGCGCATCGCCTATTTCAATCCCGGAAGCGTATCGCTGATCCTGAGCGACGGAGCCACCGACGAGGTCCTCCTTACGAGGATGGTCGAGAGTCAGGAGATACTTGTCCTGAACGTCTCCGCCCCTCCGCCGGGCACGTCGAAACAGGGCGTCAGCGTCAGCGTAGACACCACCCGCAACTGGACGGTCGAGGATTTCGTCATCGGCAAGGGAGGGGACAAGGGCGGCGACACGGAGACGGCCTACAACGTAGGCCAGGCCCGTGCAGCCGCCGGCGCGGAGGATGTCTGGGTCTGCGGATACATAGTCGGAGGCGACCTCAGTTCGTCCTCCGCGTCGTTCAATCCTCCGTTCAAGTCCAGGACAAACCTCGTTCTGGCTTCACGCTCCTCCGTGACCGACAAGGCCTCCTGCCTGTCCGTACAGCTGCAGAAAGGAGATATCCGGGATGCCCTCAACCTTGTGGACAACCCGGATATCCTGGGTGCTGAAATATTCCTGAAAGGTGATGTCGTCGAGGCCTATTACGGTATACCGGGCCTGCAGAACATCACCGAATACAGATTCAAGGACTAATAGCCGAAGATGTCCTCCAGCGTGACCTGCTTCACCGGACCGAGGGTCTTGAGGAAGTCCAGGTCGAGGTTGGAGGCGTCTCCGAGGATGCCGTACACGTATGTGCGGTCCTTGACCCATTTGCGCTGGGTGGCGCCGAGGTCTTCAAGAGTTATGTCGCCGAGCTTGTTGAAGATGTACTTGTCAACAGGCTCGGAGAGGCCAAGCTCCTTTGAAGCGAGGTAACTGCTGAGGACGCTTATGCCGGTGGTGCGCTGGGTGCGGAGGGCACCGTCGAGGGATGACATAGCGATGTCGAAGGCCTTCTGCGACTCCGGCATGTCGTTGATGATCTCGTCAAACGCCTCCACAGCGTCGCGAAGCTTGTCGTTCTGCGATCCGATACGGGCGTAGAAGCTGTAGCTGTCGCCGGTGAAGGAAGGCTCGGTGAGATATGCGCTTGCAGAATACGCCAGGGCTCGCGCCTCACGCATTTCCTGGAAAACGATGGTGTTCATCCCGCCTCCGAAATACTCGTTGAACACCTCGATGGCCGGGGCGTCCTCGAGGACGAATCCCTCGCCCCTGTCGGAGTACTGGATGTAGTTGAACTGACGGGCGTCGTAAGGAGCGATGACCACCTTTGCCTCGGGAGTGACGAGCTTGGCGGGATATTTCCTGACAAGCGGCTGCAGTTCGCCTGCGACGTCGTGGTACTCGTTGAGCAGGTTGCGGACCTCGTTCTCGCTCATGGGGCCATAGTAGAGCACTTTGTGCTGCTTGGTAAGGAGGTTGGTGACCTTGGCGAGAAGCTCTTCGGAAGTGAGGGCGGAAAGCTGCTCATTGGTGAGGGTGGTAGCCTTTATGTATTCCGGACCGTACATTATGTAGTTGTTGAGGGCGCTGTTGCAGCTGCGCTGCGTGAGCTTTTCGACGGCACGGGCCTGGAGCATGTCAGCCTTGAGCTCGGAAAGCACTTCCTCGTCGGCCTTTGCGTTGGCGATGAGGTCCTCCATGATGCCGAGGGCCTTGCCGATGTTCTCGGAAAGTCCCGTTACCTGGTATGACGTCTGACCTGTGGACGAACGGAAGCCGTTGGAGCAGGCAAGACCGTACATCTCGCTGGCGATTTCCTCGGCGCTGCGCGTCTCGGAACCGAGATAGGAGACATAGTCCGTGGCAAGCGAAAGGGCCGGATCCGTGAGTGAACCCTCGTCGAACAGGAACTGCAGGGTGGCTATGTCATTGATGTCGTTGTGTTTGTAGAGGACTTCGATGCCGGAACGGAGGTTGAATACGGACATGTCCTTGTCATAGTCCACGAACACCGGTTCAATAGGTTTGACTTCGCTCTCCTGCAGGGCGGTGAGGAAGTCGCTCTGCTTGTCGCGGTTGGTTACGATGGGGGTGATTTCCGGGGCCTCGATCTTCTCGTTCTTGGGGTTGGGGCCGACACGCTTGAATACAAGGGCGTAGCTGTTCTGTCCCAGGTATTCGTTGGCCCAGTCCACGATGTCCTGCTTGGTCACCTTGGCGAGGCGGTCTAGCTGGTGCACGTCGTCCTTCCAGGCGTGTCCGTCCACGAATGAGTTGACGAAGGACATCGCACGGCTCCTGTTACGCTCCATGGCGCGCATCTGCTGAAGCTTGAAGTTGGCGATGGAGGCTTTGACCAGGTTCTCGTCGAAGTCTCCGCTGCGGAGCTTCGCCACGCAGCCGAGCAGCAGGTCGCGGACCTCCTCGAGCGACTGGCCCTGCTTCGGATAGCCTTGCAGCAGGAACTCGCCGTAGTCGGTGCGGGAGTATGCCTGGCCGCTGGCGGAGAGGACCTTCTGCTGCTGGTTGAGGTCGAGATCCATGATGCCTGCCATGCCGTTGCTGAGTACCGCTGCGACGATGTCAGCAGTCTCGCTCTCGATGACGGAGGAGCCGGGATATCTCCAGCCTAACATGACGAACTCGGCCTCAGTGCCGAGCACTTCCTTCTCGACGGGTGCGGTGATAGGGGCTTCAGGCTCGCAGCTGAATACCGGGAGGTCCGGATTGGGCTGCCAGTCACCGAAGTATTTCTCGACTATCTTGACGAACTCGTCAGGGTCGAAGTCGCCGGCGACGCAGATGGCGCAGTTGTTAGGGACATAGTAAGTGGCTTTCTGCTTCTTGATGGCCTTGATGGACGGGTTCTTGAGGTGGTCGGAGGTACCGATGACCGTCTGGGTGCCGTAAGGATGGTGTACGAACAGGACGGAGTCGATGGCCATCATGGCATTCTCGCTGTCCTCGTTGAGGTACATGTTGTATTCCTCATATACGGCCTCGAGCTCGGTGTGGAAACCCCTGATGACCATGTTCTTGAAACGGTCGGACTGCACTTTCGCCCAGTTCTCTATCTGGTTCGAGGGGATGTCCTCGGTGTAGCAGGTCACGTCGTTGGAGGTGAAAGCGTTGGTACCCCGGGCACCGATGATTGCCATTGACTTGTCATACTCGTTCGGGATGGAGATCTTCGAAGCCTCGTAGCTGAGCGAGTCGATGACGTGGTAGATGGCCCTGCGCTCCACCGGGTCGGTCTTGGTCCTGTAGACCTCGTAGAGTTCCTCTATCTGGTCCAGGATGGGCTTCTCGGCGGCGTAGTCGGTGGTTCCGAGCACTTCGGTGCCCTTGAACATCAGATGCTCGAGATAGTGGGCGAGTCCGGTGTTGTCGGCAGGGTCGTTGCGTCCGCCGGAACGGACGGCGATGTAGGTCTGGATGCGGGGTTCTTCCTTGTTGACGGACATGTAGACCTTGAGTCCGTTCTCCAGGGTGTAGATTTTAGTCTTCAGCGGGTCTCCCTTGACGGTTTCGTACTTGGGACCGCAGGAGGTGAGGGCCAGCGCCATGGCGGCCATCACCAGGATGAGGATCTTTTTCATATCTATTGCTAAGCTATTCGAGGTGCAAATATAACAAACCTGCGGTTATTATCCGCAGGTTCAGTCAAATATGTGGGTTTCGCCTAGTCGTCCAGACCCTCGATCGTCACGATGGTGCCGTCCTCGTTGTACTCCAGCTCGCAGACCTTGAGGCTGCGCAGGCGGTTGATGCCCTTGGACGGGCCGCTGTCGTGGTGGAAGAGATACCACTTGCCATTGAACTCCACGATGGAGTGGTGTGTCGTCCATCCGAATACGGGCGTGAGGATGACTCCCTTGTAGGTGAAGGGGCCGTAAGGGTTGTCGCCGACGGCGTAGCAGATCTTGTGGGTGTCGCCGGTGGAGTAGCTGAAATAGTACTTCCCTTTATATTTGTGCATCCAGCTGGCCTCGAAGAAGCGGCGGTCGTTGTCGGCCACGGTTATGGGCTTGCCGTCTTCGTCCAGGAGGACCACAGGCCTGGGCTCCTCTGCGAACTGCAGCCTGTCCTTGCCTATCTTCCCGACGCGTGCGGGCATGGCGGGCGCGTCGTCGGCGGGATAAGAAGTGCCGCAGTCCTTGGCGAGGTTGTCCTCGTAGCGCTGGAGCTGTCCTCCCCAGATGCCGCCGAAATACATATAGTATTCGTCGTCATCGTCGTGGAGGATGGCGTAGTCGATGGAGTAGCTGCCGCG
>JAEEGL013781851.1_pt1 | contig 14853 bp, 17 predicted proteins | sample 9134231 | NCBI WGS metagenome assembly JAEEGL01 (sample SAMN16246548, study PRJNA631951) | gut metagenome | biome: gut microbiome; feature: rumen; material: fiber-attached | host: Bos | place: Iran: Karaj | collected 2018-10 | reverse complement strand
GTAGTCATAGACATCGGCAACAGCAAGCTTTTGGAGTTGATTAATCCCGAGATTCTCGCAAAGGAAGGTGCCTGTGTGGATTCGGAAGGCTGCTTGAGTGTCCCGGGGATTTTCGGCGATGTGGAGCGCGCGGAAAAGGTGACGGTGGAGTATACGACGCGCTACGGCAAGCGCCGAAAGATTGAGGCGGACGCGCTTTTGGCGCGATGCATACAGCATGAGTTGGATCATCTGAACGGAATTTTGTTCATCGACGTGGCGAAGAGCCTTCGACAGGAGACAGAGGAGTCATGAAACGGCTGAAGACGGTTTTTATGGGAACACCTGATTTTGCGGTTCCCTGCCTTGCCCGGCTCTCGGAGATCAGCGAGGTCATAGGTATCGTGACGCAACCAGACAAAAAGCGGGGGCGGGGACAAAAAATGATGCCGTCACCTGTGAAAGTTTTCGCGCAGACGCATAAGTTACCTGTTTATCAACCTTATAAAATACGGGAGGAAAAATTTATCGAGGAGTTGGAGAAGCTTGCTCCCGATTTGATTGTCGTTGTGGCTTTCGGTCAAATTCTGCCGCAGCGTATTTTGGATATTCCGCCATTAGGATGCATTAACGTTCATGCGTCTCTCTTGCCTCGTTACCGCGGTGCGGCGCCGATGCAGCGCTGCTTAATGGCGGGAGAGACGATGACCGGCGTAACTACGATGTTCATGGATGCGGGATTGGACACAGGCGACATGTTACTCCAAGAAAAAGTTGAAATTGATGCTAGTATGACGATGGAGACGCTTCATGACTTACTCAGTAATATTGGTGCTGGACTTCTTGTTAAAACAATAATGGCATTGATGGATGGAACATTGCTACGCATCAAGCAGGACGATAGCGTGTCGTGTTATGCGGCTATGCTGACAAAGGAAACTGGAAAGATTAATTGGACGAAATCCGCCATTGAGTTGCATAATCTCGTTCGTGCACTTGATTCCTGGCCAGGTGCGTATACACGGTTTGCGGGGAAAATATTCAAAATTTGGCGCACCAGAGTTCATGACGGCGAACATGGAGGCGACCCCGGCGAAGTGATTTACCAGACTGAACAAGGGCTTGTCGTTGCGACAGGAAAAGGCGCGCTTGAAATTCTTGAATTGCAAGCGCCGGGAAAAAGGCGAATGTCTACGACGGAATATTTGCGCGGGCATGTGATTCCCGAGCATAGTTTATTTGCTTGAAATGAGGTTGGATATGGGCGAGGGATTTGCCGTAGAACGACCACGCAAGCGGCTTTTTGTTGCGCTTTTATCTTTGAGTCTACTAGTGGTAGGATTTATGGCTTATGCTATATGGCAAGTTAGCTATTTAGGACTTCGTGAGATTAGTGCGTATTTGCCTTTGATTCTTGGAGCTGTTTTCGCGGTTGTATTTTTGTTCACAGGTTTAGGGATTGTAGGCATTATAGGCGCTATTATAGGCGTTCCATTTTTGTCTGCTTTTCAAAAGAGGACGTATGCTCTGATTAATCTGTTGTTTCCAATTGCAATTTTATTGGGGAAGGTTTTTGGCTTTAATCGCAGGAAAATCGAGCGCTCGTTTATTGCCGTGAGCAATCAGATTATACACCAGCAGCATATCAAAGTACCAGCGAATCGTCTCTTAGTGGTGACTCCACATTGTCTCCAGCTTGCAAGCTGTCCACATAAGATTACGCGCGATCCGATGGCGAATTGCAAACGATGTGGTGGGTGTGATATTGGTGCGCTCGTTAGTCTCGCAGAGGAGCTTGGGTTTCATTTTTTTGTGGTTACTGGAGGTACACTGGCACGACAAACAGTAAAGAATATCAAGCCTAAGGCGGTGTTGGCAATTGCCTGTGAGCGTGACTTGACAAGCGGGATTCAGGACGTTTATCCATTACCTGCCGTTGGCGTCATGAATATTCGCCCCAATGGACCTTGCTATAATACGCGTGTGGATATGGCACTTGTAAGGCAGGAAATCGAGGATATGCTTTCTGATAAGCCGTCTACGGAAAAGGAGACAAATAATGGATAAGGCGCGCGAAACGGCGATGAAGGTGCTTTGCATGGTGCATGAGAATGGCGCATATGCGAATGTTGCCTTGGTGGAGGCTTTTCGCGAAGCGAAACTCAACAATTTAGAACGCCGTTTCGCTACGGAGCTTGTTTATGGTGCAGTTAAGGCTGGCGATACGCTGGACTGGATGATACGACAATATACGAAACGTCCGCTCCGCAAGATGGCTCCGTATGTGCGGGAAGTTTTACGGCTGGGGATGTTCCAGCTCTTTTTTTTGGACAAGATACCTTCCGCAGCAGTTTGTAACGAATCGACCGAGTTGATGAAAAAATACGGTCATATCGGAACGGCTCGTTTTATCAATGCGATACTTCGCACGGCGACGCGGGAACCAGAAAAAGCACTTATTGTGGAAGGGAAAAATGAGGCCGCCTATCTAGCGTTAGCCATGCAGCATCCAACTTGGCTGATTCGACGATGGCTTCGCGCTTTCGGGCGAGAGGAAACGGAACGGCTTTGTGCTTTTAACAATGCACCTGCAGTGCTTTCACTCAGGACAAATTTGCTTCGAACAACGCGAGATTTACTTATGGACCGGCTTCGTAAAGAAGGGGCGGAGGTTCATCCGTCTCAATGGGCGCCGGAAGGTGTGCTTTGTACTGAACACGGCGCGTTGGATGCGTTTGGTTCCTTGCGTGAAGGTCTATTTCAAGTACAGGACGAAAGTTCAATGCAAGTTGCGCATGTGGTTGCACCCAAACAGGGAGACTTTGTACTCGACATGTGCAGTGCGCCAGGCGGAAAGACGACACATTTAGCGGAATTGATGGGAAATCGAGGTCGGATTGTTGCATTGGATATTTATGACACAAAACTGGAGCGCGTGAATGAAAACGCAAAACGGCTCGGAATATCTATCATAGAGACAAAGCGTCTTGATGCGCGGGAAGCGGGAAGCCTTTTTTCGGGCAAAGCAGATCGCGTGCTTTTGGATGCGCCATGTTCGGGACTTGGCGTTTTGCGTCGTCGTCCAGATGCTCGCTGGCGAAAGTCGGAAGAAGAAATCAGTCATTTGCCGGGACTTCAGCACGAACTTTTGGAAAGTGCGGCACGTGCAGTACGACCTGGCGGAGTAATTGTATACAGTACATGTACGATAGAATCTGCCGAAAATGAAGAAGTGATTCGTAGTTTTTTGGCAATGCATGAAGAGTTTGTACAAGAGACGGCGGGAATGTTTTTACCGCTACGTCCGATAAAGAGTGATACGGTACAGTTTTTTCCACAGCGCAATGGAATCGATGGTTTTTTTATTGCAAGACTCCGGCGAAAGGAAGCATGAGGGATGGAAAATCTTTTTGGACTGACCGTCGAAGCCATCAGTGCCCAGTGCTATTCTTTGGGGATTCCACAGTATCGGGCGAAACAAATTACTGAATGGATGTATCAGAAAAGTGCTACAGATTTTGATTTAATGACAAATCTGCCGAAATCGCTGCGTATGGAATTAGCCCGCTCGTTTTCAATAAGGCGTGCAAAGTGCGTTGAGCGGTGGGATTCTTTGGATGGCAAGACATCAAAGTTTTTATTGGAGTTTCCCGATTGCGTGGCAGTTGAAACAGTATTGATGCGACAAAAATACGGTAATAGTGTGTGTATCTCGACTCAGGCGGGTTGCGCAATGGGATGCACGTTTTGTGCCTCTACGCTTCATGGTGTGGTGCGAAACTTGACGACAGGTGAAATGTTAGATGAAGTTCTCTTTATTGATGAGATACTCCGCAGCGAGGGACAAAAGGTTGATACGATGGTGTTAATGGGCTCTGGAGAGCCCATGATGAATTATGACAACGTGCTATCTTTTTTGCGTCTTGTACATGAGCCATATTGTTTAAATATGGGCTATCGAAATATTTCGGTTTCCACTTCAGGAATCGTTCCAGGCATAGAAAAATTGGCAGGAGAAGGACTTCCTGTTACTCTATCCATTTCTCTGCATGCATCCAATGATAAGCTTCGTACGATGCTTATGCCTGTCAACAAGAAGTATGGTGTACGAGAAGTTGTTGCGGCTGGGCGTGCCTATGCGGAGAAAACGAAGCGGCGTGTCACATACGAATATATCTTGATTCGTTGCGTTAATGATGGAGAAAAGGATGCGCGCGCTTTAGCATCGCTTCTTCGAGGACAACTTGCGAATGTGAACCTTATTCCCATAAATCCGGTCGTGGAGCGAAATTGGGTACGTCCGACACCAGAGGAAATTCAGAACTTTTGCCAAATGCTAGGGCGACTGCATATTGCCGTGACTGTCAGGCAGGAAATGGGCGTCGACATCCAAGCAGCTTGTGGACAACTTCGTAATCATCATATTGAAGAAAATGATGTTTTTTGACTAATATACTATTACGCCGTATAATATAAGCGTTAGGAGGGATTCAATAATGATTGAACAAATAGAATCCTTTTTGCAAAAACATATAGAAGGCTTGTTTCAAGGGCGTTTTTCCGGTGAGTTAAAGCCAACAAAGATGAGAAAAGCCTTGGAACACGAGATTGTTGAGCGTCGCAAACATACGCATGATGGATATATCGTTCCCAATACATATGAAATTCACCTTGGAACAGAAGATTATCAACGGTTTTCATCTGCACGATTCATGGAGGATATGACCGTTTTTTTGGAGAAAATCGTAATCCAATCAGATAGTTTTATGGATGGTGCATTATCTCTGCGTTTACAAGAAGAATCATCTATGCAGACTGGGAAATTTTCAATTGTATCATATTATGAAGATAGTAAGCCGCAAATAGTAGCAGATACGGATTCCAATACGTTGGTTCTGTCGCGTTCAGAGTTTACATTGCCTCTTAATTTGCCACCGGTTCGCCGCCTTTCGTCCTTGCGTGTTATCCGTGGCATAGACGCAAAATCTTATCTTGAAATTGGGGAGCGTAAAGTATATCTTGGCCGTCGCGATCAAAATGATTTAATTTTGACGGATCTTAACGTATCACGGCTTCATGCATCAATTGAATATGAACGTCACCGTCATGTTATTCGTGATGCAGGTAGTCTGAATGGTTTATTTATTAATGGAGAAAAGATGTCGGATGCATGGCTTGTATCGGGTGATGAAATTGGCTTAGGCAATACGCTTCTTCGGTACGAGCTGCTTTAATGTAAATGTGGTAGAATTCAATAAAACTGTAAGCATCTTAGTGGGAGGTGACACGTATGACGTGCGTATATCAAGCAACGGATATTGGTGTGGGTCGAGCATTAAATGAGGACTCCGTGGCTGATCTTGGCCACGAAACATACGTGATTGCCGATGGTATGGGAGGTTATGCGGCAGGAGAAGTTGCGAGCCATATTTTAGTAGAGACAGTACGCGATATTCTTTTGCCTAAAGGATATTTTGATGAAAGAGACTTAAAAGAAGCGATTCTCAGCGCAAATAATGCAATTCTTCAAAAGGTCCGTGAGCAGCCATCTTATTCCGGAATGGGAACAACAGCGACAATATTTCATCGTGAGAATGATTTGTTTTTTTGGGCTCATGTCGGAGATAGCAGATTGTATCTTTTTAGAGATCATTCTTTGCGACAAATTACGAGAGATCATTCCCTCGTGTCTGATCTCGTGGAAAACGGTTCTATTACTTTAGATGAAGCAAGATTACATCCAAAACGTAACGTAATTACTAGGGCGGTTGGTGTTGCAACGGATTTGATTGTTGATACAGGCCGCTTTCCGGCGGCTGAACGTGATGTCTTACTTCTTTGTAGTGACGGGCTAACTTCCGTACTATCTGACCATATCATTTATGAATTGTTGGATACTACCCAAGCGAATAACAATGTTGCTGAACGGCTGATAAATAAGGCCATTGAAGAAAATAGCCATGATAATATCAGCGCACTTGTCGTTTTGTATGATATATAGTTTAGTAAGTTCGGTGCGTAAATATGATTTTTCTGGAGAAAATGTGAAGATATCTTAGTTGTATCGAGTTTGTACAATTTGTTTTGCTGCAAGAGCAATTGTCCATATTTGGAGGGAAACAACGTGGAATACGGCATTTTAGATCACCGTTACGAACTCCTAGAGCATATCGGCGGCGGCGGAATGGCGGATGTCTATAAAGCGCATGACACCATTTTAGATCGAGTGGTTGCGGTCAAGATTCTCCATGCACAGCTTGCAAATGATGAAGAATTTTTGGGAAAATTCCAATTGGAAGCTAAGGCGGCAGCAAAGCTTTCCCATCCGAACATCGTCGGTATTTATGATGTTGGGCAAGACGAAAATAAGCACTATATTGTCATGGAATATGTTGCCGGTGAGACGTTAAAAAAAAGAGTGCAGCGTGATGGTCGAATTCCTGCGGATGAAGCTTTGCGAATAGCAAAAGAAATTGCTCGTGCCCTTCGGAATGCTCATGCAAATAATTTGGTACATTGCGATATTAAGCCGCATAATATTCTCATTATGCCAGATGGACGTATAAAAGTTGCGGATTTTGGCATATCTCGTGCCGTGACATCTTCGACTTTGACTTATAATGGCACTGTAATCGGCTCTGTACATTATTTTTCGCCGGAACAGGCAAAAGGAACAAAAATTACGACGAAATCGGATATCTATTCCCTCGGTGTTGTTCTTTATGAGATGTTGACAGGGGAACTACCTTTCACAGGAGAAACGACAGTTAGCATTGCACTGAAGCACTTGCAGGAAGAACCAAAGCCGATTTGTCAGCACGATCGCACATTTCCGCCTGTGATTGAGGCGATTGTACAAAAAACAATGGCAAAAGATCCTGCAGAACGTCCGGATAGCGGAAAATTAATTGAAGACATTCAGCAAGCGGAACGACTCCTTGGTTTTGACAGTGGTTATGACCCCGGAGAACCGGATCCGTTTGCAACTCGTCTTATGCCTCCTATTGAAGCAGATGTATTGCAGAATGAAAAACTATTAGAGTCATCGGAAGTGACGCCGTTTTATAAATCTAAGTTATTTATGCTTGCAACGGTGTCCATTGTTTTTCTTGGATTTGCGATTGGTGCTTTCTTAGCGTTTGGTAAATTTTGGAGCATGGCTGAGGTTCAGGTTCCAGATGTAAAAGATCGTCCTATGGCTCTTGCAAAACAAATTATTGAAACATCAAACTTGCGTGTCAGTGTCATTGAACAATTTGATGCGAAAGTTCCTGCTGGGCAGGTTATTTCCCAGTCTCCTGAAGCTGGATCAACAGTAAAAGAGCAACGCGTCGTCACAATCTATGTAAGTAAAGGCGGCGAGGAATTGACAATGCCAAATCTCAAAGGGTTGAGCCGTCTTTCTGCGGAAAGTAAACTCAAAAAAATGGGATTGGTCATAGGGAGCATTTATGAACAAGTATCCGATCAGGAAGCGTGGACGGTACTTGATCAGGAACCAGCAGAAGGGAAAAAAATACAAAAAGGACAGAGTGTTGATCTTACGCTTAGTAAAGGAAAACCAATCAAACTGGTTCGTGTGCCGGATTTTTTAGGAGGAACATTGGACGCAGCAAAAGACCGGCTCAAACAGATTAAATTAGCAGTCGGTACCGTGACTAGGGAAAAAAGCCAGCAGGCATCGGGAACCATTCTTCGCCAGACACCAAGTGCGGGAACAGAAGTCGACGAAGGAACAACAGTGGATTTTGTACTAGCGGAGCCTGCAGGACAATCTGCTCCTACAGTTGGCTCAAAAAAGGATGAACCAGAGAAAAAGGATGATTCCGGTTCAAAACCACCAAGTCGGACAAATGATACAGGTAAAAAATAACCGTTTATGCTTATAGAAAGGAGAAAGGGTTTATGCTGAAAATTGCCCCTTCGATTCTTTCGGCTGATTTTTCCAACCTTGGTGTCGAGGTAAAAAGAACAGACGAGGCAGGAGCCGATTATATTCATATTGACGTCATGGATGGACAGTTCGTTCCCCAAATTACAATCGGCGCTCCCGTAGTCAAGGCCATTCGACCGTATACGAAAAAAGTTTTCGACGTGCATTTGATGATAGAGCGGCCAGAAGACCAAATTGAAGCGTTCGTTGCAGCGGGAGCAGACATCATCACATTCCATGCAGAAGCAACTAAACATGGGCACCGCATTATGCAGGCGATTCATGAGCATGGGGGCAAAGCGGCAATCGCTTTGAATCCGGGGACGCCAGTTGTTATGGCCGAGCCGTTTCTCGATGACGCGGATATGATTCTTGTCATGACGGTGAATCCGGGATTTGGCGGGCAAAAGTTCATTCCTTCGACGCTCAAAAAAATCCGGCGTTTGCGTGAAATGATTGAAGCATCGGTCCGGAATATTGAGCTCGAAGTGGACGGTGGTGTCAACGCGAACACGGCGAAACTCATGGTTGAAGCGGGGGCGGATGTGCTGGTGGCAGGGTCAGCGGTGTTCGGGGCAAGCAATCTTGCCGAAGCAATTCAATCGATTCGCGTATCATAAATGGAGGATAAGTTTTTGGAGGATATACAAAGCAGTGTCGATTCCAGAGGAATTGCGATACAACATGTCGGCGTTCGCGACATTCATCTTCCGTTCCAGATCAGAACGAAGGAAGGGGATTTTCAACAGGTATTGGCCCGTATTTGCTTTACGGTCTCTCTTCCGCAGGAATACAAGGGAACGCACATGAGCCGTTTTATGGAGATTTTGAACCAATGGAGCGCGCGGCCTGTTGCAGAATTCGAGATGGAAGCGATTTTAGATGAAGCGTTGGAGCGGCTTTCTGCTGCCTCGGCTAATATTGAAATCCGTTTCAAATACTTTATTAAAAAATATGCGCCGGTCAGTGGCAAGGCGTCGTTTCTTGATATTGACTGCTGTTTCTATGGCAGTAAGGAAAAAGGCAGGAACTTTGTGTTCGAATTGGGGGTTGAGGTGCCATCTACGTCTCTATGTCCCTGTAGCAAATCCATATCGCAGTACGGAGCACACAATCAAAGAGGTATCATGCGGACCCGATTGCGTTTTCGGGAAGGCGTCGAGTGCATCTATATTGAAGATTTGGCCGCGTTGATGGAAAAGCAGGCATCGAGCCCGCTCTATTCGCTCTTAAAGAGAGAAGACGAAAAATACGTGACGGAGCGAGCTTATGAAAATCCCAAATTCGTCGAGGATATGCTTCGCGATCTGGTGATTGTGCTTCGAGGGATGCCGGGGCTGGAATGGTTCTCTGTCTCTTGTGAAAATTATGAGTCGATTCACAATCATAATGCATATGCCAGTCACGAGGAATATGTGAAATGAAGAGGCTTATTGTTAACGCCGATGATTTTGGACTGCATTCCTCCGTCAATCATGGTATCATAGAAGGGTATGAAAAGGGGTGTATTCGCAGCACATCTTTCGTTGCGGCCGGAGTTGCGGCGGAGGAGGCAGCGGAACTAGCTAAAAAAAATCCGGGGTTGGGTGTGGGGATTCATTTGACCTTAGTGGCGGAGCGTCCTGTGCTTTTGCCGTCGCAAGTACCGAGTCTGATTGGGGGAAATGGATATTTGCTGCCCAATCATGCAGCTTTTATTCGCCGTTATATGACCGGGGGCATTTGCATGGAGCAGCTATACGCAGAATGCGAAGCACAGATTCTACGAGCTATGGAAATGGGAGTCCGCCCTACACATATTGACAGCCATCAGCATCTCCATGTGCTCCCTGGCGTGATTCGGACGGTGCTTTTGCTGGCGAAAAAATTTGGCTTTACGAAAATGCGCCTTCCGGCGGAGCCATTTCTATTTACGGGAGGATATCCGACCTCCGTGGGGCGCTATATGGCAAAATGTGGTCTGACTTCTTGCGCCCGTATTGTGAAAGGCGCAATCCGCCGTGCTGGTATTATGACACCAGATTCGTTTTTCGGCATGCTGGCGGGGGGCCATCTCTACACGCCGCATTTTCTGTCCATGTTGCGGGCGTTGCCTGACGGCGTTTCTGAAATTATGGTGCACCCGGGCAAAGACAACCGCGTTTTGGATGACATTTATCATTGGGCGTATCATTGGGAAGAGGAATTGGCCTCCGTGACCTCGGCGGAGGCGATGAAAATGATTGAAGAACGGCAGATTCGCCTGATTTCTTATGAGGAGTTAACGGATGGGGAAGTTCTATAAGCGGCTGGCACTTCTTATCCTGCTGGTTTTGGCCATATCGGGAGCGGTCATTTATTTTACTGTGGATATTCATACGCTTTCGAATTTGACGATGTTCCAGCCGTGGTCGTTGGCGCTGGCGTTGCTTTTCATTGGTGTCGGGCTTTTTTTGGACGGCTCCCGGTTGATGCATCTTGTACATATCTCGCATGAGGATATAACGCTGTCACAGGCGGTGCAGGTCGTATTCGGAAATTACTTTCTTGCGCTTTTGACCCCGGGGGCGACGGGAGGTGCGGTGGCGCAGATGATGTTCCTGCGCCATGCAGGTGTACCTACCGGCAAGGCGACCGTGCTGGTTTTTGTTAGGACGGTGGTCTCGATTCTCTTTTTGATTTTGTGTATGCCATTTATCTTTATGCATGAAGCACATATTTTGCCCGGGGTTTCCAACGCAAAACTGATGATGATATCGTTTGCGGCGTTTCTCGTTATCGTATTTCTGGTTTGGGCCATCAATTCCAATCTGCTCGGACAAATCATCGTCAAGTTGGCTCGCAAGCTATCTCCGACGAGACGGCGGTCGCTCATTCACATGTACCGCGACACAAGGAACGCCATCCGACTTTTAGCGGAGTCCCCGAAAGCCATGCTTCTCGTCTTCTTCGAGTCAGGACTTTCGCTGATTTGCATTTACGCGATTGTGCCATGCTTGCTTCTTGGGCTTGGCGTTTATGATGCTGACTGGTATGCGGTCATGGGGCGCATGATTTTTCTTAACATGTTGCTGTATTTTACGCCGACACCTGGCGGCTCGGGGATTGCCGAAGGCGGCTTCGTCTTACTTTTCAGTGAGACTGTGCCCCAAGGGACAGTGGGCATTGTAGCCGTTTGTTGGCGCTTAATTGCCGAGTATATTCCTTTTTTGATTGGTTTTTATTACACAGTCAAGGTCTTTGGCGTGACATTCCTTCGCAAGAAGGAAGAGTCTGAGCAAAGTCTTTAAAAAATGGTAAACGGGGAGGAAATATTTATGTTGAAGTACACTTACTACGGACATGCCTGTTTTTTATTGGACGATGGTGCGCATAAGGTGCTTGCCGATCCGTTTTTGACAGGAAATCCGAAGGCCGCTATTGCGGCGCAAGACGTGAACTGTGATTATATTCTTGTCTCCCATGCTCACGGGGATCATTTGGGAGACGCGCCAGCCATCGCAAAGCGTACAGGCGCGACAATTATAGCGATTCCCGAAGTGATTGGACTTTGCAACGAGCAGGCAGGGACGGAGCTAAAAGCTCATGGTATGAACCTCGGTGGTTCTGTCAAACTGCCTTTCGGCAAAGTACGTATGACTCTTGCATTGCACAGCTCCGGTGTGGCAGGCGGCATCGCCTGCGGCTTTGTCATTCAGATAGGGGGGAAGACGGTTTATTTCGCTGGAGATACGGCTCTCTTCCATGATATGAAACTGATTGGCCGCAAAGATACTATTGACTATGCGCTCTTGCCGATTGGAGATAATTACACGATGGGGCTCGAAGACGCGGCTCTCGCGGCGCAGTGGCTGAACGCGGCAAATGTGATACCAATCCACTATGATACTTGGCCGGTCATCGAACAGGACGTCAAAAAGTATCAGGAGCTGACAGAATCGAGCACCCGAGCGCATGTCCACATCGTCCAGCCCGGTGAAGCGTTGGACTTTAAATGACGGCAAGTGAACTCAAGGACAAACTGATTGTCATCTTAGGGCCGACTGCTACGGGGAAGACAAAGCTTGCTGTTCGGATTGCGAAAGAATTGCGGACGAGCATTGTTTCTGGAGATTCGATGCTCGTCTATCGTGGTTTCAACATCGGCAGCGCGAAGCCGAACGAAGCGGAACGAGGAGGCGTGCGTCATGCGTTGATCGATTGTTTGGACCCCGCAGACGAAGGTTTTAATGCGGCGGATTTTCAGCGGCTGGCTACCGAGGAAATCCATGCACTCAATCAACGCGGCTCAATCCCAATCCTCGCTGGCGGCACGGGGCTTTATGTGAAAGCACTATTAGAAGGGTATCGTTTCAACAAAAATCACGAAGACAGCGAATATCGAGCCTCGCTCGAACGTTTGGCGGAAGAACACGGCAAGACGTACATCCATAAAATGTTGGAAAAAATCGACCCTGAGGCGGCTGCAAGACTCCATGTCAACGACTTTCGTCGGGTCGTACGGGCGCTTGAGGTTGTGCGTTTTGGGCAAGAAAGAATTTCACGAGAAAAGCGGGAAGACGGCTTCGTTTACGATGCCTGTGTAATTGGGCTTCGCGCTGATCGAAAGATACTCTATGAACGGATCGAAAGACGTGTAGACGCGATGATTGTCGCAGGCCTTGAAGAAGAGGTTCGTCATCTTCTATCGAGCGGTGTTTCTCGGAACGCTCGTGCAATGCAGGGTATAGGCTATAAAGAGATGGCTGCCTACATTGACGGAGAATTAAGTTTTGTGGAAGCCGTCGATAACATAAAAAAAGCGACCCGCCATTTTGCCAAGCGTCAATTTACTTGGTATCGAAAGATGCCGTACATACGTTGGTTTGACATTGATGCGGTTCCTTTTGAGGACCTCGCGGAAAAAGTTTTAGAGACAATTAACCATCATTTTATATGAAGGGGAGAGTGTAGTGACGGCAAAGACGTTCAATTTACAGGACACCTTTTTGAATCAGGCGAGAAAGGAAAATGTAGGCGTTATCGTCCATTTGGTCAACGGGTTTCAGATCAAAGGAAACGTGCGCGGCTTCGACAGCTTTACGGTTGTCCTAGAGTCGATGGGAAAGCAGCAAATGGTTTATAAGCATGCAATCTCGACAATTACGCCCGCGCGCCCACTGAACTGCGCTTTCGATTTAGAGAAAAAGAATAGTATAGAGGAATTATGAAAACGAGAGGTTTTGAAGTCGTAACTACTTACACTGACAAAGGAATCGCTCTGCCGGCGCGGAAGACGGGATGCAGCGCGGGGTATGATCTTGCCGCCGCCGAGGACGTGTTACTTGCACCTAATCGCGTAACGCTGGTCCCGACGGGGCTAAAAGCGTATATGCAGCCGGACGAATATCTCGGGATTCATGTGCGTTCTGGTTTTTCGATTCGAAATCTTGTGTCCTGCGTCAACGACGAAGGAATTATCGACGCTGATTATTACGACAACGCGGAAAACGAAGGCCATATTTTTGTGGCGCTAATCAATCTAAGCGATAAACCTGTGCAAATCGAAAGAGGCACGCGGATTGCGCAGGGGATTTTCTATCGTTATCTGACTGTCGATGACGACACGGCCGGCGTTGGCGCCATTCGCAACGGTGGTATGGGATCGACTGGAGAAGGCTGACATTTACGTGGGCCTATGATAAAATAGATGTGGTTTTTTCATTTAAATTAGGAACCCAAAGGGGGTATCTGTGATGAAAAAATTGCTGAGTTGGTTGCAGTGGCTGATGATACTTCCATTCGGCCTTTTTCTGTACATCGGCGTAAAAGGTTGCGTATATCTTTTGACAATTCGGTACGAAGGGAGCGGTAGTCTGATTCCTTTGGTTTCGGATTTCCTGTTGGGGGGTATTCTAGGGATTGCGTTGATTCTCGTTATTTCTTATGCGCTGGCACCGCAGGGGAAAATTGCGGCTGTCGTCTTTGTCGCCCTGTTCTGTATTGCCTTCAACGGATACTTCGAGGTGTGGCAATCATATAAAAGCTTGACGGAGACGCCACTTTGGCAAGCCGGACTCATCACTGGCCTTTCTGTGATTACGTCGTTAACGACTTGGAACGAGCTCAGGAGTTACCGAAAAAGGAAGCTGGAGGAAAAAAAGAGGACTGTGGCAGCGGCGGAGGAAGCTTAAATCTAATGATTTTTGCATGGATTATTAAATATTGCTTGACTTCATCGATGTTTTTTAATAAAATACCCTCATGTGAAGTTACGGCCTGGTTCCCACAAGCCCCGGTAACCGGTCGGCAGATTTCGCGTGTCTTTTATTTTGTTTGAAGTGCCTATATTGCTAGGGAGGGTTAATGCGTGAAGACAACGTTCATGGCCAATGCGTCGAACATCGAACGCAAATGGTATGTTGTTGATGCGGAAGGTCAGACGGTTGGCCGTTTAGCCGCAGAAGTTGCTAAGGTTTTGCGTGGCAAGCATAAGCCGACGTATACGCCGCATGTGGACACCGGCGATTATGTAATCGTCGTCAATGCGGACAAAGTCGTATTTACGGGCAAGAAACTCAAGAAGAAAACGTATTTCCGTTATTCCGGTTATCCTGGAGGAACTTCCTTTACCACAGCGGAGCAGATGCTGCAGAAGATGCCGGAGCGTGTCGTGGAGCATGCGGTTCGCGGTATGTTGCCGAAAAATCGCCTCGGCGCGCAGATGTATCGCAAGCTGAATGTCTATGCAGGCGCGGAGCACCCGCATGCGGCGCAGAAGCCGGAAGTCCTGAATTTGAAGTGAGACTGGAATAGGAGGAACAATTTATGGCATTGGTCAATTACTACGGCACCGGTCGCAGAAAGTCCTCGGTTGCCAGAGTTCGTCTGGTTCCGGGTGCCGGCAAGGTTACGATTAACGGCCGCGATATGGAAGAATATTTTGGCCTGAAGACGTTGGAGCTTATCGTTCGTCAGCCATT
>JAEEGL013276483.1_pt1 | contig 14853 bp, 26 predicted proteins | sample 9134231 | NCBI WGS metagenome assembly JAEEGL01 (sample SAMN16246548, study PRJNA631951) | gut metagenome | biome: gut microbiome; feature: rumen; material: fiber-attached | host: Bos | place: Iran: Karaj | collected 2018-10 | reverse complement strand
ATTCGTCCAAGAATCTATATTAGTTTTAACATTTTTAGTTAAATCTTCTAATTGGCTCATTTTTATAGTTATGTCTCGAAGTTCTTCTGCATCTTCATAAAATGAACCCTAATCATCACTTTTAACTTTATTAGCTAATTGATCCCTATATGCATCTGCCTAATCTCTTAATGAATCAAGTCTTTTACCTTCTGCTTCAAGCTATGAATATAAAATTTGACCTTTTTGAATTTCCCATTCATACTATTTTTTTTCTTCTTCTGTTAATAAATGAGCGTTTTGATTTAATTCAAGTTGCAATTTACCAATTTCTTGAATAGAATGAATTTTAGCTTCATCTTCAGCATTAGAACCAAATAACCGAGATTGATGTCCTAAATCATAATCTGGACTTGCTGAAAGATATGAAGAAGTATATTTTAACATTTCATCCTATAAAGATAAAGTCGCTTGTTTAGTTTTACCAGATATTAAATCTATATTCTATGAAATTGAGCTAAAAAAAGCAGGAATTCTATCTGCAAATTTATCAGCAAATATACTTCCAATAGTAAGAAGGATTCCTGAAACTCCACCTAAACCATCTATCAAATCAGATACTCTATCAATTACTATTGTAACATTATCTGACATTTGAGTAAAGAAATCCCTATCAACTAATTTAGCATAAATTTCTTCTAAATGTGCTCTAACTCTTGCAGAAGCAGCCTCCCAAGATTTCGCATAAATATCTGCTTGTTTCTATAATGTTCCAGAAGAAGAAGCAACTGTTTGTAGATTTTCCTTCATGAAATCCCAGTTGTTCATCAAAGTCATTAATTGCGCATACTATCTTTGACCCGCAACTGTTTGTGCTAATGCTACTTGTTGCTCTCTTCCTAATGTTTGCCATCTTTCACCTAATTCATCGAGGATTTGATCCATATCTTTTAGGTTGCCGTTGGCATCTTTTATATCAACTCCAACTTTAGCTAATGCGGCAGAATATTTATTCAAAGTTGTACCATCATCTGCCGTTTCACCTAAATTCAAACCTTCAATACGAGCAAATAATGACTTCAAAGCATTACCTACTGTATCAGCACTTTCACGAGTAGTAGCTGTAATTGTAGCTAATGCACTTGCCGCATACTCATAACTCAAACCAACCGTTTCACCGATTGATGCGAATTTTTGTAAGCCTTCGGCAATTTCAGCAGAACTTGTTGCTGTTGCAGCACCAAGGGCAGTCATACCATCGGCAAAATATTCAAGTGATTTAGAACCATCAGCAAAGTTGTTCCAAACTGATGTCATTTGCTGAGAAACAGTATCTGCTGTTTGACCTGTAACATTTGCCATTTTTATAGTAATAGCAGCTCTCTTCTCAACTTCTTCAGCATCAAGACCTTGTTGGAAATAAATCAATGATGCTTGGGCATATCTATTAGTTGTTGTACTTAAAGCTGTAGCGGCTTTATTTGCCGATTCAGCAAATTTTGCCATTTCGGCATCACTTTTTTGAGTAACAATTTGAATACTTGTTAAAGAATCATCTAATTCTTTGGCATAATTTACAGCTCCCTAAATAGCTCCTGTTATACCATGTAAAAAACTTGATGACATTTGCCATCTAAAAGTATTCATTAAAGTACCGGTCATTTCTTTTAATAACTTATTAGTATTTTTTGCAGGAATTTCTGCTTGTGCTATAGCTTTAGCAAGATTATAAAAAGCATCCTATCCTGTCGATCCAGCACTTTGTAACTCATTAGCTAATTCTTGAAATGATTTTTTACTTTGAGTAATACTATTATTAAATTTGTTTAAATTTAATTTACCAGTATCTACATTAACGGCATCTTGTAAAGCCTTTTGAAATATATTGGCAGCATCTTTTGCTTTATTTATATCTTCAGTAATTCCTAGTTTACCACTGGCAGATACTTTTTGAACCTAATTTAAACTATCTATAATAGATTCAATTTCGGCTTTAGCTTTTTTAGCTTCAACATCAACCTAAAAATTAAATTTTATATTTCTGTCATTTGCCATTTTTTATTTGCTCCTTTCTCTCCATATTTTTTCTCTTTTTTACTTGGCCAAATAAAAAATAAAAAAAGGTGGATAGAGTTAAACTCTATCCACCTTAACTCCTATTTTTTTTGAAAAATAGGTTGATTGTTTTATCCTAAATTGTCAATCACTTTTTTAACCGTTGAAAGCTGATTAGGGTCTGTTAATTCTTTCACAATTTCATCAGCATCAAATTTTAAATCACCATAATCATTTCTGGCAGCTTCAAGAATACCTAATAAAGATGTTTGATAAGTATAAATACTTTTACTAATTTCAGCAACTCCTTCATATAAAGTTTGATATTCTGTATGAGGAATTAAACCTATAACAGCATCAATAAGTTCATTTTCTTCAAGTAAATCATATAATTTTGTAGGATTTTCTTTTTGTTTTTCTGTAAAATTAATATTTGTATATTCATACATAATTTCTAATGATAAAAATAAATCTAACTTTACAGAATTAGCAAAATTATATTGATCTGCGGCATAACTTATTACTCGGCTTATTAATGCTAATTTATCCTAAATCGGCAAATATTGTTTTACTTCAATTTCTTCGCCGTTATATTTCAATGTTTTAATTTCATTTTTCTTTGTAAGTTTCAATTTTGTAAATGATATTTTTGCCATATTGTTTCTCCTTTATCTCTATTGGATTTTTAATTTTCTTTACAAGAAAATTATACAAAAAAATTTCGTGAAAGTCAAGTTAATTCTTCTTTATACTTTCTATTTTTTTTATAAGACCTTCTTCAACACTCTTTCTAAAAGCTTCTCCTAATTCATCTACTACTTGAGAATTAGCAACTGTATTTTTAAAATTATTAAATAATAATTTAGCTTTTTCATCAACTGTTTGAGCACTAACAAATTTTTTCAAAAATTTTTGTAAACTTACTACTTTTTCTTCAAATACTGTTTTTGCAGAGCTTGTAGTAGTTTTTAACTGAATATTATATACTACCTAACCTTTATTATTTACAATAACAATATCACCACCGGCATACCAAGCGATATTATTTTGCTGTCCAAACATCAATTTAGGAAAATTTCCTAAATTATAAGTCTCTCCACCTTCTTCAACAAATACTCTTTTTCTCTATTGCTAAAAATTCAAAATATCTATGTCTTTAGCTCCTTTTTTTGATAAATAATTAAATATGGCAGGTTCATGTTTTGCCATATGATTGAAATATGCTTCATATGCATTACCTTGCCATTGTTGAAAGCCCATATTCTAATAAAATAATTGATACCATCTAAGTCCTGTAATATGTTGTCTTTTAGATCTATCAGAAGTTGAATATTTTTCAGGTAATAAATAACTATGATAATCATGTAGTTTTTCAGCATTAGGTCCATCAATCTTATCATAATAAAGCTAATTCATTAGATCTCCAAGATGTTTTTGTAAAAATTTTTCTACTCCTCTAGCTTGTATAATTTTAAAAGATTCTGTAATTAATTCATTACCAGAATTAATACCATATATATATCCGTGTTTAGTATTTACAGTTTCTTCAACTTCTCTCTGTTCTACGATTGTTGAAAACTATATATTATTCCTACTAAGATCATTATCTCTATAAGCTACTAAAAGTTCTAATGGCTATTGATTTCCTAATACCTCTATTTGGAACTAATCCCACTGTTCTTTAAATTCTGTTGCCATAGCTTTTGTAACGGTCTTTCTATTAAATCTATTTAATAATGATAATAAAGAAGATACAGTTTTTTCAATATTTTCTCTTTTTTCTTCATAATACTTTTTAAAATTAGGTATAAATAACTCTTCATCTACAAATAAATCATGAAAAATAATACCATATTCGCCTAAAGCCATAACAAGTCCTCCTTTCACACAAATAAAAAAACAGGGGAAAGATTTCTCTTTCCCCTTTTATAATTTGTTATATCATCCAAATAACAGCTCATCAGCTTTTGCGTGAGCAGTAGATGTACGAGCAAGTTCTTGGCTACCAGCTTCTTTAATAATCTGAATAGCTGCGAGAACTTTCTTCTTATGGTTGAATCTTGTGTAATCTGGGAACGCATCCATTGTAAATGTGAATGTAGATGGATCACCAGTAGAAGCCATTGTGAATGTAAAGTTAGACTGAATCTTGCAGTTAGGAATAATGAATTCAGCAGGCATATCAACGCCGTTTGTATCACGGAATAATGTAGAAGCTTCAAGATAATAGTTTCCACCGAATTTATCAGGTGTAATATCAATCTGTTGAGCATTACTCTTTTGTTCTACATAGTAATCAACAAGAACGCTATCAAATTCAGTCTTAGCAGGAAGGCCATTAGCACCAGCAAATGGTTGAACATCTTCATCTTTTCTACCTGGAACGTTTACATTAGGAATTCTAATTGTATAAGTTCCATCTTCATTTTCATTAGGTGTTTCATGAACTGGAATGTAAGGTTCAGAAATAATTTCATCATTTTTCTTAAACATTACATAAGCATAATGTTCAGTAGCCTCTTCTGGTAAGAAAGGCTGTTTAGAAAGATTTATTCTGATTTCATTTGTATCAACTACAACACCAGAACCATCAATATTTTCAGTTACATGCTGATAAATAGGAGTGCTAGTTGTAGCATCAACAAGTCCAGCACCAGAAAGAATCATAAATCCTTCTGGAGAAATAAGAGCGTCTTCCATTGTGAAGGTTACTGTTCTTTCACCTTCCCACGCAATCAAACGAGAGTTACCAACGCCACCTTGTGCATACACTGTGGTTGCCGCACCTTCCATGCTGGAAGTTTTAAGTGTATCAAAATAGCAAACTGGTTCATTAGCGTAGAAAATCTTGTTACCAACTTTTTGAGTAGCCTTAGCCTTAAGAACTACTTCGCAAATTTCTCTAACACCAAATTTCATAGTGTGTTTTCCTCCTTATAATAATTAATGAATATTTTTCATCCAATCATCAGGATGTGAATCTGGTTTTCCACCCGCAAGTCGCGTGCGTATATCCAAATCCCAATTAGTATATAATGTATATCTTTCCATTAAATCATATAACTAAAACATTGTCAACTTCTATAACTCTGTTATAGGTATATGTAAAGCAATAGATAAAATTGAAAGATAACGACTAAAGGCGCTTCCAGTAGAATTGCCTTTTTGAGCGGCAACTCTTTGCCGTCCTCTCATAAGTTTTTGAGCAATTTCTCTAGCTTTATCACCGGCTGGATTAAATGCTTGCTAATCCATTGGGCCATTATTAGCACATACAATATTTTTTATCATATCCTAAAAAGGCTAGAAATTATTCTCATCAATCATATGAGTTTCATTTTTATCAGTAAAAACGATAGACCGAGGTGTAAATACCGCTTTACCCAAATTCATCAATTCAAAAATAGATTCAACCGCTTGCTTCTTATCTTGGGTAGTCTTTTCATTCATTACTGTCATAAATACTTGAAAATTGCTTATTTCACTTAGAGCTTTTTTGTCCTCAATGACCATATTTTTACTAATACAAAGAGTCTATGAACCAATAAAAAAATCTTCTTCTCCTAAAAAAGCTATTTCATCAATACGAGGTTGATGTAATATTAACTAACATTCTGGCACAGGAATATCTATACCAGTCATTAATGCTAATCTAATATCCATTAGGTTAAATAACTCCCTCTATTTTTCCAATCTATTTCTTGGATTTTTTCTCGTTCAGGAGTAGGCATATTCTTTTTATCTTCTTCACCATGTATAGCTTCATACATTAGACATAAGCCACCAAGTTCATCATTCAGAATAATTTGATTCGCTCCCAAAAAATTCAAAGTGCCAATTCCAGTTAAATGCTTTCTATCAAATGTAGAATCAATCTCTGCGGCAATTCTATAAGGTCTTAACATAAAATCTCCCATATGCCATTGATCAAAATGACAAATAATATCAAATTCAATAATATTATCTCTAAATTCTGTATTCTTAGCATTTGGAATAAAATTATCAAAATTGATAATAACATAATTTAAAACCTCATTATCAACATACAACTTCGGCACAATTTTTATATTTTTACCAAACATTCCAAGAGACTAATCAGTAGTTAAGTTTGGTCTTGTAAGAGCATCTTTAGAAGTATAATATAACAACCTCTTTAGTCCGTCATTTTTCATCATCTAATCGACTATAATACTTAAATCTTTCTCAACAGAAAGGAAGGCCGATTTAGGTGGAAAATATCTTTCAATTCTCATATATTCAATTCTCCTTTATCTCAAAACAAAGATTCTACAACAATAGTTTTAGTAAGATTACCATAAGTTATATCAAACTAACCACTCTATGTTCCTTCCCACATTATATAAATAATAGTAGAATCTTTCTAATCTATACTATATTTTATAGGTCTATCTTTTTGAACTTTCCACTTCGCAGTAGCAAGGCCATTAAACTTATAAGTATAAACTTTTTTAGGTTTAATAAAAGTCTCACCTTCAATAAATTCTTTTACTACATCTGGATTAGGATCAGTAGGTTTTGCCTTTAAAGTTCCTACTAAGCCAGCATTTACATCATCTTCTATTTTATTTGAATAATACTCAACGGCAGTTAATTCAAATATTCCAGGAGTAGAAATCCAATCAGTGGCCTCAACTCTCCAACAAACTTGTGGCGCGACCTCTGGGCATCCCTATAAATAGAACTTAGAATATCTCTAAAAATATTTTATAATCGCATCGGTTAGCGGCATTAATATATGTAATGAATAATTAGGTTCATCAACACTTATTTGATGTTTTTGAATAAAGTTGATCTTTGTTTCTACTGGACCTCTTACTGCCGCGTAAGTTGATTGAATACCATTTTCATCTTCCCAAGCAATAGTATAACGACATCTTCTAATTTCACCTCTAAAATAAGCTAATTCATCAATGTCCTATAAAGAAATAATCCAATATGTATCTGTCCCTAACCATTCAAAAACATCTCCTGATTCATAACCTGCTTCATAATGAACTGATACTATTTTATCATCATAATCAAATTTATTTTTATCAGGATTTATTAATGCTCTATCTACTTTTTCTTCACCAACTTTTCTAATGTTGGCTGCCTGATATGAATAATTTAATGATCTATCTAATGATCTTCTTTTATCAAAAATCATTCTCTCTTGTTGAGTATATCCTCCATTAGCTTTTAACCTCAAACTCTAATCATCTAAACCATCAATAATTTGTTTCTCAACTTTTAATGGCTCATGATGAGGCTAAGGTTTTTTATAATCTTCATTCTAATGGAAAGCTCCCAATCTCGGCATCATCAATCTTAAACCATCATTTCTAACTAAATTAGATTCACGCATAATTTTTTACAACCTCTTGTAAAAGATTTATACACTCAAACACAGTCTTTCTATAAAAATCAAAATCAGTTTCTTTGACAGAAAGACCTTCTAATTTACTAATTAATGGTAAAAAAAGTGGCCCGACGAATAATTCGTTCAGACCAACAATTTCTAACAAAACAGTCTATAATTGTTTTTGCCAGTCCTCTTCATGTTCTCTCATTGGAATAAGTTTCCAAAGTTGATTTGTTAATCTACGTACATTATTTTCCATATCTTCCATAGTAATTTCAAGACCGTATTTATTCAAGAGCACTGTTCTACCTCAATACACTCCAATTAGATGAATATAATCCATCTGAGAGTTTTCTACGTTTATATAATCTCTACATATGAAAACTATCTCTTCTTGATTCTTCCAAAAGAGAAAGAAGTTTTTGTAGGTGATTTGCTTGTGAGGTCATCTTAAAATCTGGCCCCGTATATTTCATTCTTGTATTTTCTATGGAAGTAACTTGCCGTTGAACCCAACCTTGCTTCATAAGAAGGGCAAGTATATTTATTTCTTCTGCGGTTAAATTTGCCGCAAAACGAGAACGTTCAACAATAACATGAGGAACTTCTGAATTAGGATCTTCAAGCAAATCATTCCACACAACGCCTATAATGAAATCATCATCTTGAACTTCATCTTCTGGCATTTCAATCACGTCAATCGTATAATCTGTAAGATTTACTCGTGGAAATTCAAAGCCTGGGATAGCATTTATCAAGAGTCGTTGGAGGTCTTTTAAAGTATCCTCCGGTGTTAGCTCCATATACATATCATCAGTAATTTGTCCAAGAAAGCGATTATAAATGGCTGAAAAACAAGTTCCTTCCATTTACAGACCTCCTTATCCTTCTGCTTTTACCTCTGCGGCTTTTTTAATAACTCTACGTCCAGTTGTTGGAGCAGGTTTTACACGTCTTTGAGGAGCTGTAGCTTCAGCAATACCATTTTCACGGTCTTCCTATTTTTCCTCTTCAACATGTGTTAAAGCAGCATTTACATCAAATCCAGTTTTTTCTTTCAAGGCTCTTCTCTTAGGAATATCATTCAAAGGAAGTGAAACGGCAAATTGCCGAATAAGGTCCATTACGCCCATTGGGGCAAAATCAAGCATATCAAGAAACTCATCAAGAGAACCTTCACTCATAATTCTCATAATATCCTGTTCTGAATAATTATATTCCTACTCAGCCTAAATATTTAAAGTTGACTGGGCTTCAATTCCTTGTATTTGTAAGAAATTATTCATTATCATTTGACCACCGGGTTGATAAGAAAGTTTTTGAAGTTCAGGCAAAGGAATAACCTTTGTTTCACCAGGCATAAACTCTCTACGAATATTATCTTCAGGAATACGATAGATAACTACGCCGGCGCTTCTATTTTTTACATTATAAAATTTTGTTTCTGCCATATTTCATTTTTCTCCTTTTTCTCTTAGTAAATGAAAAATAGGGGAGAGGGAAAGCTTACTCCCCTCTCCCCCACATAATATATATTTAATTTTAACGAGGTTTAATCATCAAGGATTCTGAGGTGTTCCTGCGGAACTGCCATCACCAACAGAATTGATTTGGCCTGTATAATCCTTAATACTCTTGTTATTTAAGAACCATGTCTTCATCTGACCAACAAGTGAAGTATCAACATAAGCGCAGATATTGTTAGCGAGCATGCAAACAACGCCGACTTTCTTATAAACCTGAATTTCACGAGAACGATCACCAGGATTATTGAACTCATCAACGATTGTATTACCTTCAAATGCGATCTTGACTGGCTTGCCATCAGCGCCACTAGGAATAATCCAAGCATAGCCAGGATCAATTACCTTAGTTTCATTTGTTTCATCTTCAAAGCCTTGTTCAAGAATAACAACTTGATGTCCCTTATAGTTAGGAAGTCTGCCGTTATTCCAAAGTTGCTCTTTCATAGAATCTGTATATCTCCAAGCTTCCTGAGGAATCATCTTGACAGCAAATTCATATGTACAATAGATGGTAGGTGTACCATAAGCAGCAGCGATTGTAAGAAGTCTATCCATAGCATCTTCATCAAAACCTGTAACAATAACTTTGTTTGCAGGTGGAAGTTGATTGATAGAAGCCTTAAGAGCCTGACCAACTTCTTTATAGATTAATTCATCCATACCTTCCATAATGATGCGGGTAACTTCGGCAAAGTCAACACGGCCATCAAGGAACTCTTCAAATCCAATCTGAGCAGCTCCACCAATAGCGCTTGTGCGGACTTCGAAAGCCTCTTCGTTCTTACCAAGCTTGAAGACTTCATAGATGCCTGCAAGACCAACTCTGGTAATGAACTGTTTAGCTCTCTGGTTAGATGTTAATTTACGTCTAAACAGAATCTTATCGCCCTGAGCGAATGTACGAACTTCTGCGAACTGATTATATTGTTCTACAACTTTCTTTGGCAGAACTTCATCAAGTGTCTCTTCAATAATACTGAAGATTAAATTCTTATTTTCTCTATATAAAGCATAAGTGCCAGCTAATTCATTTAACTCTCTACGAAGAGTTTCATTAAGTGCTTCATAACTTAAATCCTGTCCTCCAAAACTATAAGCTACTGGAGCGGAAGGATTAGCTTTAGCAACGGTCTTCATAAGAGCTACGAGATCTTTTCTATCTAACATTCTATTATCCTCCTTCCTTCAGAATTAAGCTACACGCATAATCTTAACACCCTTCTGATGATCTGGCATTGTATAAACCTTAACAACTTGCCATCTCATAGCAGAAGAAGCATCACTAGCGTTTTCAGATGCAGTACCATCAGCACCAGCGACTTTAATAAGGATACCATCAGCATCTCTTGGGCTAAGTAAGTCACCGATTGCGAGAGTTTTTTCGTCAATAGTGTTAGTTGTGAAAATATCACCAATATTTGTCTTCAAAACACGAGGAACCATTGTTGTGCCTTCTGGCATAAACTGTGGACGTGTCTGAGATTCAATATGATATGGATCTTCATTATAATGAATTTCATACATATCAGGAGAAGCTGTTACATCATCATATTTGTATGTCTGACCATTGACAGTAATAGAATTATGACCATCAGAATCAGCACCATTGTAATAACGTGACTGCTTGTTGAAATTTGTATCATAAGTATAAGGATCAGTGTTTCCTAACTTATTGCCATTAGCATCATACTTATCTCCACCAAATGGGCTATAAATACGAGCCTGATAATTATCTTTAATCATTGCGAATTCGCAATCATCTTGATGCTCTCTGTAAAGTTTAATTTCATTAAATACGAGCATCCATTCTCCAATACCTGTAAAATCTACTAAGCCTTTAGCATAATCATACTTGACAAACTGTCCCTGTTCAAGAACGTTAATGTTCTTATCTGCAGGTAATTGAGCATATACCTGAGAGGTTCTTTGGGCAGAAAGATGATTAGGCTCAACCTGGCCATAGCCCCATTCAACGAACTTAGCCTGGCTTGTGATATTCTTTTTCAGAAAATCTCTAAGCATTCTTCTATTTCCTCCTTATAAAATCAATTCATATCCTTCGCAACTTCCATAGCTGCCTTGACCCAAGCGGGAGTATCAGAATCAAAACCAGAACCAGCATCACCAAAATTGAAAGTCATATTTGGTTTCTTATCCTTATCCTCTTCGTCAAGAGCAAAACTAACTTTGTTGCGAACGCAAATAATAGAAAGTTTAGCCTCAATATCATCTAATGAATAAGTGTCAATGTTCTTAACAACATCAGCCTTATCCTCATCTGAAAGCATATAGAAACCTGCAATCATAGCTTCTTTTTCTTTTCTTTCAGCATCAAGTTTGAACTGCTTAAGAGGCTCTAATTCAGCAGTTAGTGTATCATAATCAGCTTTAAGCTGGTTATAATCATCATTAAGTTTATTGAAGTTTGTAAGAAGTTCCTGATATTCTGTAACTTCATCAAGAGAATACTCTACTTTCTTTTTCTTCTTCTTGTCTTCATCATCTTCTTCAGGATCTTCTTCTGAACCATCTTCTCCTTTATTATCAGAACCGGGATTTTCTTCTTTATCAGAATCGTCCTCTTGTTCATCATCTTCTTCTTTCTTTTTCTTAAATTCAGCAACTGCTTCTTCTGTAAATTGAGCTTCCTCAGCAAAATCAGCAAGTTCACTTACTTCTTCTTCAGCACTAAATTCTTTCCCTTCAGAAAGTGAGAAATTTAAACGATAAAACTTATTATCCTCTACATTATGGAAAACGGCAAATGTTTGATCTCCTTCACTATAAACTCCGTGAAGGACTTGATCGCCTAATTTTTCTTCACCATAATTATAAAGGTTGGTCCATAAAGAATCTCCAATTTCTACTGCATAAGTAGTGAACATCTTTGATCCTCCTTTATTAATTATTTCTTTTAACTATTTAAGTTCTTTCATCATAGAATACATTTCCTTACGGAAAGAAGATTCATCAAATGAGAACTCAATAACAGGTTCGGCTTGAGAAAATTCGCCACCTGAAATCTACGCACCTTCAAAGCAAGGCTCTTCATTTTCTCCTAAAATACAAAGATTTGTAATTACTGCTTCATTTACAATAAAAATTTTAGGTGCTCCATTATTGGCTTTTGACCAGTGAGCATTTAAATATTCATTGTTTAAATTCATTGATTGATTATTACCTTTATCAATAACTCTTTGTGCTTCTGGATATTGACCAGTCCATAACCAACCTTCAGTCATAAGATACTCTCGTTCATATTTACCATCATCTAAAAATTTCTAAAACCAACATTTAGCACCGAAATCAACAAAGCCATATGGCTTTGTGATTTCTTTTATATATAATTGATTATTTTTTATTTCAAGTGCTTTATTATGTTCTTCAAAATCTTCAGCATAATCATTGAAAAATCCTACAATGGGACTCCCCGGCAAACTATTAGCGATTTTCTTTGCTACATCTTTTGTGATAATACTTTTATTACGATTTGGCTTATCACTAACATAGCAGACCTTAATTGTACATTTAGAAACCATTGGATTAAGAGGAGTAATATTGATAGCTTCGCTAGGAGTAGTCATTTTTATACTTGTATGTTTTGCCATAACAAGCCTCCTTAACTCATTGATTCTTTGTTCTAAATTGTTTTTTCGGATTTCTAACCTTCAGCTTTTTCAGGTCGTCCGCCTTGAGCCGAAGTTGATTTTGTTCCTTCTGTTGATTTTTGAGAATTAGCATTAGCAGTCTATCCTGTTTTACCCAAAATTGCGTCAGGATTCATTGTTGAAGACATAAGTGGTGGAATCATCAACTCATTCAACTTCAACGTATCTTTCTCAAACATTGCTGCATAAAGAATAGAACTTTGTGAATGTCCAAGAGCAACAAGTGGAAGCATCATAGACTGACCTAACTGTACCATTTCTTTATACTGCTTAGAAAGTTCTTTATAATTATATTGAGTAGTTTCTAAGAAATATAAATGATAAGTATATAAATTTTTATTTTTAGATAACTTACTGGTCACTTTATCATAGAACATATTGAACTATAACAACAAACTTCTCATTGTAGATTCGTCATCAAGAATAGATTTCTCCAATGATAAGTTTCCATCTGTATTGAAAATATTTCTAGAAACACCAAATGCATTATAGGCTGTTCTTTCAATCTTCTCTAAACCATCTTGAGTAAGAGAAGAACTATTTTTATCTGCCATATTCTCAACTGATACATCAGCAAAAGTTGTTAAAACATCAACTCCAATAGCACGACGAAGCATTTCAACCGCATTATTATGAATATCACGAGCTTCATCTACGTCAAATATAAGATCACCATTCTTATCAAGAGGCAATTTCTGAATTAAAATCTTCAATAATTGCTACATCTATTTTCTACGATCTAAATCCTATGCGGCATCTAAATCCAAAAGAGTAGGAATAGCGTTTATAAATAACGGCTAATCGCCATTCTTAAAACAGAACTTCACTGAAGATTGAGGGTCTAATAAATACCAACTACCCATTGGGTCACCGATATAATCAGGCGGCAATTTTCCCTTTTTATATAACATATATCCCTTTTGGAAATCTTCTGGGAACATTTTTAAAACCCTTAAACGATATTCTGGATCTCTAAAATATTCATCAAAAAATCTCATATTAAATTCTACCGCCGGAAGATCACCGACACTATAACGACTGCGGCAATAGTTAATCGGCAACTCTTGTATCATTAGACCATCCTTATTTGGGAATATATATCCATAATAAGCGCCGTTTATAATAACACTTAAAGCAATATCCCCACAAACTTTCTTAATATGAGAATTATCAAGAAAGTTCAAAATACTATAAAAATCTCCTAATAGTTTTTTGTCTTGAACTGTTTTATCAAATTTTTTCTCTGGTTCAATATACCAATCATACCTATAAAGAAAAGCAAAATAATCACAAACTCTTGTATATATACCGTTTGTACGATAGAAGAAATTTGAAATGTCTCGCATCAGCGGCAAATTTCGTTCTGCCATTGCTTTGAATATAATACGTTTATCGCCATAATAACGATAATTTCTTTTCAACCATCCTAAATCTAAAACAGCATCTTCAAGTATTTTTGTACCAACTTTTATATCATTATATTCAAGAGGACCTGTATGATTGATTCGGCCTGAACGCATCATATCAAAACCTTTAAGATGGAGTTCTTCCTATCTGTCTCTCACAGCAATATACCTCCTTTAACAATATCCAGCCAAATGCATTATATAATCATATGTAATCAAATTTTCATCTGTATATGGTATTTCTATTAATTTTATTTCGTGTTGTCTACAAAAGTTTCTTTTCTATCTATCATTATATTGTTGTTGATAAAATCCTTTTTTACCACCAAATTTTGAAGTTGGTTCATAATGTTGTTTACCTTGATATTCAATAATAAAATCTACAAAATGATCATCATCAAATACTACAAAATCAAAACGAAGCGGCCTACCGCTAGAACTTCTTAATCCAGGGAATGAATACTCCATTTCATAATTAAGTCCTGATGCTTCAAGGATTTCATGAATTTTAATTTCTCCTCTGCTTGCGTCCATAATATCTCCTTAATTACCTGAATAATCTTTTAAATACATCCAATTATAATTTATTTTATTTTTTTTAATAGTAATTTCTCCTTTACTATCACAACTTTTTTTTATACTTGGATAACTAATTCCAGTTTTTTTAGTAGCTTGGCTAATACTTTCAAAAATTTCTCCTGTATTTATTAAAATAATATTTACAGCATTATGAGATGAACGAATTTTATTAGGAGTATTAAAATCATCCTAAGAAAAACACCAATGAAGAGGCTCTTTTGTCTCAGGATGTTTTCCAGCACTAATTCTTAAACCTTCAATTTGTTTAGTTATATCAT
>JAEEGL013256579.1_pt1 | contig 14853 bp, 16 predicted proteins | sample 9134231 | NCBI WGS metagenome assembly JAEEGL01 (sample SAMN16246548, study PRJNA631951) | gut metagenome | biome: gut microbiome; feature: rumen; material: fiber-attached | host: Bos | place: Iran: Karaj | collected 2018-10 | reverse complement strand
ATTTTGTACATACTTTACATTATATCCTGAATACTTTAAATATCTATATATTGTATCAAAACTAATATAACTTTTAGCATGACCTAAATGAGGATAACCATAAACAGTAGGTCCACAGACATACATACCAACATTTTTTCCATGTAATGGAATAAATTCTTCTTTTTCACGACTAATTGTGTTATAAACTTTTAACATATATGTCCACCTCTTTCATAGAAAGATTTTATCATATTTAAAAGAAAAAACCAATAATAATTGGTTTTTATAAGTTCTTTTTAAATTCTCCAAGTACTGATACACCATCAGATCCAACTATAAATGCTTCAAATTTTTCATGTTTTAATTGTGTCTCTAATAAATTCTTTTCATATTTAGATAATACTACATATGTAATATATGATTTTGAATCATCATATCCACCTATTGCTTCCCAATAAGTTACATCTCTATCTAATGTATTTTTAATATAATCTATTATTCTTTTTGGATGTTTCTTACTAAATATCATAACAGTAGAACATATATTTCTAACATGCATTTTATCTAAAGTAACAGCATCAAATATTGAACTAAGTATAGAATAAATCATTACTTCAAAACCATTCATTATTCCACAAATAGAATAAATAATAGCATTAAATGTTAATCCAAAATTACCAACTGTTATCTTTTTAGATTTACTTGTTAAAATCATTCCTATTATGTCTGTTCCTCCAGTTGAAGCTCCAACTGAAAGTGCTATACCACATCCAAATCCACATAATGCTCCACCTATTAATACATTAGTTAATAAATTATCTTTAACTATTAAATTATTACTAGGTATAAAGAATAAAAATATAGTACATATAGTTACACTAAATAATGTTCTATAGAAAAAATATTTACCCATCTTTTTATATGCTAAATAGAATAATGGAACATTTATTAAATAATAAATTGGTGTTGCTATATCAAAAGATACATTAACATTTGAATATTTTAATACAACAGTTCTAATTAATTGTGATAATCCCATAATACCACCATTATATAAATGATTAGGTACTATAAAAGTATTAATAGCAAAACAATAAATAAATAGCCCAAATAAAGCTGTTAATAATTCTAAATAATTCCATCTTAAATACTTCTTCATTTTTACCACCCAAGAAATTATATCACTTTAAAATTTTAAATCAACACATAAAAAAAGAAGATTACTCTTCTTCATTCATTTCTACTACTTCAGGTATTTGATCAGGATTATTAAACATTCTTTCTCTAACAGCATTTTCTAATTCTTCATATAATGCTTTATCATTCTTAAGTAATAATTTAACATTCTCTTTTCCTTGACCAATCTTTTCACCTTTATAACTGAACCAAGCTCCAGATTTATCAATTAATCCTAAGCTTACAGCTAAATCAACTATTTCTCCAGTCTTAGAAATACCTTCTCCATACATTATTTCAACTTCAGCAGTTTTAAATGGAGGAGCAACTTTATTTTTAACAACTTTAATCACTGTCTTATTTCCTAAAGCATCTCCATTTACTTTTATTTGTTCTCCTCTTCTAACATCTAATCTAACACTAGCATAGAACTTTAATGCTCTTCCACCAGGTGTAGTTTCAGGATTACCAAACATAATTCCAACTTTTTCTCTTAATTGATTTATAAATATACAGATAGTATTAGTTTTATTAATAACTCCACTTAGTTTTCTTAAAGCTTGACTCATTAATCTAGCTTGTAATCCAACATGAGAGTCACCCATTTCTCCTTCAATTTCTGCTTGAGGAACTAATGCAGCTACCGAGTCAATTACTATAATACTCATAGCACCACTTCTTACTAAAGCTTCTGTTATTTCAAGAGCTTGTTCTCCAGTATCAGGTTGACTTAATAATAAATCATCAGTATTAACTCCTAGTTTTTTTGCATATACTGGATCTAATGCGTGTTCTGCATCTATAAAAGCTGCTCTTCCACCAGTCTTTTGTACTTCAGCAATAGCATGTAATGCAATAGTAGTTTTACCACTTGACTCAGGTCCAAAAATTTCAATTATTCTTCCTTTTGGAAATCCACCAACACCTAATGCTTGATCTAACATAAGTGATCCTGATGAAACAACATCTATATTACTAATTCCTCTTTCTCCTAATTTCATTATAGCGCCTTTACCAAATTGTTTTTCTATATCAGCAAGGACTTGTTCTAATGCTTTATCTGTGTCTTTTTTCATATGTTTCTCCTTCATTAATTTAATTTTAAACCAATTAAAAATGTTTGTCAATAACATTTTACAAACTTTTGTTTGCCAATAATTTAATTTTATATAAATAAAGGTTTTGATAAGTATTTAATTGGTTTTATATATGTCAAATAATTCATTTTTATATGTAAAGTATCAAATAAAAAACAGCTTTTGCTGTTTTTAATTAATTATATATTTTTTATTTTTTTCAAAGTATTGTATACCACTTATAATTGATAATACAACTGCTATCATAATTATTATTTTACCTGGATATACACCAAATAATGAGAATGGTAAATCATTAAAGAATACTAGTACTACTCCAGTTAACATAAATGCAGTTTTTGTTTTACCAGCTTTAGATGCAGCAACAGCACCATTCTTTTGACCAGCTATCATCTTTATTGAATCTACTGCTATATCTCTACATACAATTACAACTGGTACTATTGGACTAATATATCCATTAACTGCTAATATTATTAAAACTCCATTTACAAGAATCTTATCAGCAATAGCATCTAATACTTTTCCTAAATCAGTTACTAAATTATATTTTCTAGCAAGATGTCCATCTAAGAAATCAGTAAGTGATGCTATTAAGAAAATAATTCCGCAAATTATATCTTTACTATCAATTATTAATTCTGATTTTACTCTTAATTCTGGAAAACTAATTCCAATGCTTTCTAATGGAAATAACATTATAAATAATAATATTACTGATAATATAATTCTACAAAATGTTATTCTATTTGGTACATTCATATTAATTACCCCTTTCACTTATATTAAAGTAATTTAACTCTTCTTCTTTCTTATCTGTAGCAAATTTTATAATAACTAATACTAATATAATTAATACAATAATTGATACAGTATAAATGATTACATACTTTAATTTACTATTCTTTTTCTTTTTTAAAGTATAAGGTGAAACTATTTTATTCTCTTCATTCTTTTTTTCTAGTATTTCAAATTCTCTTGTTTTTTCTAAGATATCATCAACAGGTATTCTAGATGTATAACCAAAAATAAATTCATTAAATTTATCCATTATTTCATCTTCATCTAGATTTAGATATTTAGTATATTTTTTAATAGTATCTTTTAAAAAGAAAACATCTTTAAATGCATTAACATTTCCATCTTCTAAATTATCTAATTGACTCTCTGTTATATTTAAATCTTTAACAACTTCTTCTTTAGAAATACCAATAGTTTCTCTAGCTTCTTTAAAACTTTCTCCTATTTCTTTCATGTATTTCTCCTATAAAAAATAAATAATTCTTAATAAGCCATGTTCTGTACCCGAAGGTGACATACATTTATCTAGTGCAAGCACTCCCTTACTCATTTAATAATTCACTTGTAAGGACTCCCCTACCAAATTTGGGTTTCTCACTCGTGGGGTTTACCTCGTTCCATAATTGTTATCCCTAACAATCTCGTCTCTATGGCACTTTTAAATCTACTTTAATCAGGTCTTGATTATTTCGAAGCCGTTAGTATTTCTACTACCTAGGGTTATTTATTCCCCTAGCGCGATCATTTTATGCATTTCAGCATAAGTGAGCATGGACTTTCCTCTACATTTACATGCAGCGTATGTCTAAAGAATTATTCTCCATATACTACTTTTTCTAAATCACTAACTCTCTTTAGTAGATCTACGTTAGTAATTCCTTTGTTAGAGCCAGCTATATCAAGAGATGCTTTTAAATTTCTTACTTCTGCTTTTAATTTGTCATTTTCAGCTTCTAAAGCCTTAATCTCACCTACTAGTCTTTTAGTAGTTGTTTCAAAATCAACATAATCTTTAATTATCATATCAAGAAATTGATCAACTTCTTGTGGTCTATATCCCCTTGCATCAATTTTAAACTCTTTAGCATATATTTCATTTGCTGTTAGAAATCTTTTATCTTCATACATCTTTTTTAGCCTCTCTTCCACAATAATTTTAACACTTTTTATCCCTTTTTGTCAATAAAAGTGGCTTTTTAAAAAGCCACTCTATTTTAAATCTTTCTTATAATAATTCATCATATCTGAGTAATTATTTTTATTAATATTACTAAATAAAAACTCATATTTTAAAATATCATCATTATTATTAATAATCTTATCTATATTTGTATAATCTACTTCTATACTATAAATACTTGTTTGTAAGAAACATACTTTAATAGTCATATCTTTATCACTAGTATAATTTGTATTATAAATAATGTTATATTCTTTAAAATATTCATTTTCATTTATAGTACATATTTTATTAGTATCATTTACATATTCTAATTCACATTTATTAATAACTTTCTTAATTAAATCAATATTTGTATATGGATTATTTAGTTTATCTATTTTCTTTACTTTAGTTAGTTTATAATTATCTACATCTATAGAATAATAGTGATTATTATATATTAAATATGCTTTATCACTATAATCTCCTTCATCTAATAATTCTATTTTAGAATCTCTTGAATAATTATAGTTTTTTACTTCAGTACTATTCTTAATTACAATATCTACAGTATAATTATCATTTATTTCATTTAATAACTTTGTTACATTAGCTTCTTCTACTTTTTTAGTTTCAAAATCATCTTTAGAATAAAATGCCAGTATCAAAACAACTATAATTATACCCACTAATAATAGCATATTTCCTCTTTTTTCACTTTTACTCTTTTTAAATAATTTATCTAACATAATTTTTCCCCTAATAAACTTTCATTTTTCTTTCCATTTAAATAATCTTTAACATCCATTTCTTTTTTACCAGATGGTTTAATTCGAGTAAGTATTATTTCTTTATCTTTACACATTACTCCTATACCATCTTTATAAACATTAGTGATTGTCCCACATTCTCCTTTGGTAGAATCTCCTATTTTAGATGAACATACTTTTATAATTTCACCATTTAATTCTATATATGCTACTGGAAATGGATACATACCTCTTATTTGATTAAATACTTCTCTAGCAGTTTTATTAAAATCAATTTTTTCTTCTTCACGTTTTATATTATATGCAAAAGTTACTTCACTTTCATCTTGTTTAGCTCTAGTATTAGTTCCATCAAATATACTAGGTAGTGTTTTTAATAATAAATCTCTTCCCATTATACTTAATTTATCATGAATATCTCCTACATTATATTCATCTTTTATTTCTATTTCTTCTTGAGTAATAATATCTCCATCATCCATACCAGGAGCCATATACATAATAGTGATACCTGTTTTATCATAACCATCAATAATAGCTCTATGTAATGGTGATCCGCCTCTTAATTTAGGAAGTAGACTAGCATGTACATTAATCGCTTTATACTTAGGAGTATCTAGTAATATACTTGGTATTATTTGTCCATAAGCACATGTAATAATAATATCTGGTTTCTTTTCTAAAATATATTCATATTCATTTCTTATCTTTTCTGGTTGATAAACTTCAATATTGTTATCAATAGCTACTTGTTTAACTGGACTATATGTAAGAGTATGATGTCTTCCAACATAACTATCTGGTTGAGTAACAACCATTATTACATTAGTTTCTTTAATTAACATTTCAAGTACAGGTACACTAAATTCAGGAGTACCCATAAATATAACTTTCTTATCTTTCATATACATCATCCCTCTAAAATTATATTAAATATTTATATTTATATCAATATTCACATTCTTAATAATCATTTCATTTATATCTATTAATATTTTATGTAATTCATCTATATCTTTATATTTAATCATAATATTAAATCTATATTTATTCTTTAATTTAACTATTGCTGAAACAGATGGGCCTAAAACAATATATTTATCACTTAAATGACTATCTAAATATTTCTTTATTATATTAGCTCCACTACCAGCATCATTAAAATCATTAGATATAGTTGTTATATTACAAATATAATAATATGGTGGATAAGATAATTTTTTTCTTATTAACATTTCTCTATTAAAAAATTTATCAAAATCATTTTCTATTACACTTTGATATACATAATTGTTCATATTATATGTTTGTATTATAACTTTACCAGGTAAGTTGAATCTTCCTACTCTACCTGCTGTTTGACTAAGTAATTCATATGTTCTTTCACTACTTCTAAAATCAGGCATCGCTAGTGATGCATCACTATTTATAACACCTACCAAACTAGCATTTTCAAAATTTAGACCTTTACTTATCATTTGGGTTCCAACAAGTACATTATATTTTCCACTTCTAAACTCACTTATTATTTTTTGATGAGCATTTTTAGTACTTGTAGTATCAGCATCCATTCTAAGTACTTTAGTATTATATTTCTTTTCAATTAATTCAGATAATTTTTCAGTACCTAAACCCAAATCTTTAATACCATCTTCATGACATTCTGGGCAAGTATTACTTTTCTTAATTCTATAACCACAATAATGACAACTATATGTATCAGATGTTTTATGATAAATAAGCGATATATCACAATTAGGACATTTATATACATATCCACAATTAGTACATGATAAGAATGTACTAAAACCACGTCTATTTAATAATAGAATAACTTGTTCATTTTTAGATAATGATTTATTTATTTCAATATCTAATTTTTCACTAATAATATAATTATGCTTTTTAGCTTCTATATTCATATCAACTAGTTCTATTTTAGGAAATACACCACTTATTCTATTTCTTAAATTTATTAAATGAAATACTCCTTTTTTACCTCTAGCATATTGTTCTAAACTAGGAGTTGCACTACCTAAAACAACTTTAGCATTATGATATTCTCCTCTTTTAAATGCTATATCAATAGCATTATATTTAGGATTATTATCTTGTTTATATGTAGAACTTTGACACTCATCTATAATTATTAAACCTATGTTATTTAGAGGAGCAAATATTGCACTTCTAGCCCCTACTACTATTGATACTTTGCCTTCAGATATACGTCTATATTCATCATATTTTTCTCCTTCACTAAGTGAACTATGAAGTACAGCAACACAATCCTTAAATACACTTTTGAATCTAGATACTATTTGTGGAGTTAAACTAATCTCTGGTACTAAAACAATAGATGTTTTTTTCTTATTAATCATCTCTTTAATTAATTCAATATACACTTCTGTTTTTCCACTACCAGTAACACCATATATTAAATATTTATCATCTTTAGATTTTAATATTTCATTAATAGCATTCTTTTGATCATCTGTTAAAGATATATTTCTTTCATTTTCTTTTTCATAAGAAACATCTCTTTTAATTTCATATTTATTTTCTATAACAATATTATTCTTTATTAGATTTCTAAGAGATTGAGAAGTTATTTCACTCTTTAAAACTTCTTTATCTCTTAACATATTTATTATTTCTATTTCTTTAGTAGCTCTTTTATGATTAAAAATATATTCATCTATATCAATATCTTTATTTAAAGATACTTTTATTTCATATTTTTTATTTATATTCGTATTAATAGAAGCTTTTAATGCTTTAGGAAGCATAGCTTGGTAACAAGATATTTTAGTGCATAATAAATCATTACTCATATAATCTCCTAATTTGAGTAATTCATCATTTAAATAAAAATCACTATCTTGTATTTTAATTATACTTTTATAGTTAACATCTTTTTCTATATTATTATGTATTTTTAAAGTAAAGCCTTCTACTTCCTTAGAAGCAAAAGGCACTATTACTTTATGTCCAACTTTTATAATATCTTTTAATTCATCAGGAATTATATAATCAAATACTCTATTTAGTGATTTAGCACTATATTCAATTATTACACTTGCTAACATTAAATTCCTCTCAAAAACGGATTGCTTTCAAGTTCATCTTCTACTGTAGTAGGATCTCCATGACCTGGATAAATTGTTACATCTTTTGGAATAAACTTGAATATTTTAAGGCTTTTAATCATTTGGCTTTCTTCATCTTCTTTGAAGTTACCAATCGTTCCCTTAAATATAAAATCCCCTGTAAATAAAACACTATAATCATCAAAATAATATGAAACACTATCTTCTGTATGACCAGGTGTCTCTATTATTTTAAAATGAAATGGTTCTATAGTAATGTCCCCTGTATTTTTATTATCTATTATTTTAGCATTAGGATATTCTTTAGATACTTTTTCTAATGCTCCAACATGATCAAAATGATGATGAGTAATAATAATAGCGACCACTTCATAATTATTATCTTTTATAGTTCCTATAATATCTTCTTCATTATCACCAGGATCTACTATTAAAGCTTTATTGCCTATATTAACAACATAGCAATTTTCTTCTAAATATCCTGTTTTAATACATTCGACACTTAACATATTTCATCTCCATTTTCATCAAACATGTCAATTAATTTATCTAGTCTATTTATAACTTTAAAGCCATGACTTTCTAAGTCTTTAGAAAATCTAACTGGTATTCCTCCAGTAGCTTCCCACTCTTCTAAATTACCAGCAAAATCATCAACTAATATAGCTCCTTCACTATGAACCATTTTAGTTTTAGATATTTCTTTAGGCACTAATAAAATAGTGATATCTTTAAAATGACGTCTTAAGTATTCTACTTTTACTACTCCTTCTGTTAATGAATTAATATGTGTTAAAAAACTAATTTCAAATTTTTTACTTTTTATTAATTTATTAATACATTTAACTGAATCATTTAAAATATTTTCATCATTAATAATAGATGCAAAATCAAAATGAGCAAAAAAATCTCTTTTTTGTAATTCTTCTGTTACATCTACACCACTTGCTTCTAAAGCCTCATATAACGTAGGTATAGTATCTAATACAACTCCGTCGAAATCAATGTATAATCTTCTCAAGCGTATCACCTCTTATTACAAATATAATATTTTATAAAGAGTTTGTCAATTTAAGACAAATAAAAAAAAGCATACTTTTGTATGCTTTTTATGCTAATGTTCTTACTAATCTTGTTTGTAGATATGGTCTTGCGAATGTTTCTTCTAATGCAAGTATACTATTTTTATATCTCTTATAAGCTTCTTCGTAATTTCCTTCTTCAATTTGTCTTACACAATAATCTACTACATTATCATAAATATAGTTGAATACTAAATCACTATGTTCATCAGCATTAATTGCTTCTACAACAATTGGAGCTGTCTGATAATAATGTTTTATATCTTCTTCTGATACAAAATTATCTCTAAACCATCTTAGAACATTTAGTTCATAACAATTGTCATTAAAATTCTCATTAAAGAATCTCATACAAGCAGTTGTTAAGTAACAACCTATATCTGTAGTTTCTTTACTACCACTAGTATTATCTACAATAGTTCCTTTCCCTGTATTACTGTCCCAATTAATATGTATTGATGTATGGCTTGGATCTTTTGGGTCCTTATCATAAAAATCAATATGGTCCTTTCCATTTTTATCAGTATGTACTTTTATTTTTTTATCATCACTCATTTTCTTTTTTTCCTCCACCTTTAAGCATTTCTGCTTTCCATAATTCTTCTAATTCACCAAAATCATAAGATAATCTTTCACAATAGTTTTCTTTAATTGGTTCTGTTTCAACATACTTTGCAAAATAATCAGTTATTTCTAAATCTAATTTTTTAAGATCTTCAACATTGATATTTTTTAAAGTATTATTCTTTTTATAATCTTCATACCAACTATTAATGATATCTTTTACCTCTAATAATGGTTCCTTTTCTTCATAGAATGAACTTTCTAATATCGTATCGATATTCTCAATAATACTATTGAAATAATCTTCTACCATTTCCCCTCCTTCCATTTCTATTAAATTTTCATCCAATGAAATATTTTTTTCTTCTTTAATTTTTTTCAAATAATCACCCCTATTTCATGTTTATTTTACCACAAAAAATAATAGATTAATCCACTATTTTAAAAATCTTTTTAAAATAATTTCTTATGTAATACATCTTTATATTTAAATATAAAAATATCCCCAAGAAATTGGGGATATTGTAACATGTTTTTTGAAAAATCCAACTATTGTTCTTTTCCTCTACAAGATAATTTAAAACCTTTATTTTTAGAAATATTATCAGAAATTTCTAAATTATCAAAAGTAATATTTTTGTCTTCTCTTTCATATTTGTATTCATCATCATAAACATAAAATTTAATAACATTTCCAGAATCATCAAACTCAATATAATAACTACAATTATTTGATATTGAAGTAGATTCAAAATCAGACTCACAACTATTTTTATTTATTCTTCCATAATATTTATTATTGTTATAATTATTTTTTGCTTCATATAATATTATTTCTATTTCATGTCTAAAGCCAAGGCTTCTTTTATACTGCCTTTGACAATAACTATAAACAATAGATATTACAATAACAAACAGAATAAATGCAACTATAGTTATAATTAATGTTTTTTTATTAACCTTCTTCATATATTAATACCTCATAAATATTATATATTATATATTATCAACGTATTTACCATCTAAAGAGAAACTCTTAGTATCTGTTATTTCAACATTAACTATTTTACCAATTATTGAATGTGGTCCTTCTATATTTACAAGTTTCATATTTTCAGTATAACCACATACTTTAGTATTATCTTTATCACTTTCTCCAATAACTAAACATTTAACTATTTTGTTCATTAATTTTTTGTTAGCTTCATTACTATATTTATTAACTACTTCATTTAATCTATGTAATCTATCCATTTTTTCTTCTTCACTAACTGTTTGTTTCATTAAAGCAGCTGGTGTATTTTCACGAGGAGAAAATGCAAACGTAAACGCTCCGTCAAATTTACATTTATTTACTAAATCTAATGTTTTTTGAAAATCTTCTTCTGTTTCACCTGGAAAACCAACAATAATATCTGTTGTAATACTAGAATCTTTTACTTTAGAACGAATTTGATTATATAGTTTTAAATATTCTTCACTTGTATATCTTCTATTCATTAGTTTTAGAATTCTATCACTTCCACTTTGTAGTGGTAAATGTATATAAGGCATAATATTATCTCTTGAAGCAATAATATCAACCATTTCATCAGTAAAATCCCATGGATGTGAAGTTACAAATCTTACTCTATCAATACCAGTATCACTTACATCACTAAGTAAATTAGCAAGATTATAATCATCATATATATCTTTCCCATAAGCATTAACATTTTGTCCAAGAAGAGTTATTTCTTTATAACCTTTTTCTTTTAGATCTTTTACTTCATTAATAATATCTTCTTTTTTTCTACTTCTTTGTTTTCCTCTTGTATAAGGAACTATACAATAAGTACAAAACTTATCACATCCATATTGTATATCTACCCATGCACTATATATACTATCTCTTACAGTAGGTACCCCCTCTACTACATCTCCTTCATAACTAAGTACTTCAACTTGTTTTTTAGAAGTGTCTAATCTTTCTTTAATAACATTTAACATATTATCAAGATTATGAGTTCCAAAAACAAAATCTACATATTTATATTTAGATAGTATTTCATTTACTACAACTTCTTCTTGAGCCATACATCCACAAAGACCTACTAATAAGTCTGGATTAGTAGTATCTTTAATATGTTTTAATACACCTAAAAAACCAAATACTTTATCATGTGCATTTTCACGAATAGCACAAGTATTTAAAATAACTAAATCTGCATCTTCATAACTATCTGCTTTTTTATAACCAACACTTTCTAACATACCATTTATCTTTTCAGAATCATGTTCATTCATCTGGCAACCATAAGTTCTTACAAAATACTTTTTATTTTTGCCAAACTTATCTTTTATTTGTTTATAACTTGTATAATTAATATCGTGTTGATTTCTTTTTTTAGCATCAATCATATTCGGTTTTTTCATAATATCACTTCCGTGCTATATTATAGCATATCATTTAAAAGCTGAATACAAAATTAATAATATAATTGTATATATTCCTAAAAAAACAGACATTAATTTATAACCAACTACTTTTCCATAAAAAACTATATTACATATTCTATGAATTATACAACCAATAATTATAATTAATAATACTACTCCCAATCCACTCCATCCAGAAGGAATAATACCTATTTTTAAATATTCATCAAGTAACATAAAAATAATAGACAATATTGGAATAGTAACACCTATATAAAAAATAATATTATCTTTTTTATTAAGAGATTTTTTAAAATGTTTATTTGCCATCATAAAGCCTAATATAGGAAACATAAAAAATCCAGTTATCATTAAAGTTAATGCAATAAATAAAATAAATGGCCCTGATAGTAAATTAAAATTACTAATAAATAAATATCCTAAAATATATACTAATATATACATCGGGCATAATAAAAAAATTCCAATTAAAGTTTTATGTTTTTTATCATTCATCTTTATCATTCTCCTTGTTGTATTATATCATAATTATTGAATAATATTGATAACTATGTTATTATATCAAGCAAATTGGGGTGACATTATGGAAAATGAATTAAAAAGATTTGATTTAAAAACCAGATGTAGAGCTATATTTACCATATCTTATGGATTAATTAGTTTAGAAGGACAAGTATTAGATGATACATTTTTTCAAAATTTACATGATTTTGCTAGTTTTAAAATAGATGAAGATAAAAATAAATATATGCCTATATTTTTATTATTATTACCATATAAAAAAGAGGGTTTAAAATATCAATTTTATGAAGATGATAATTCAAGAAGAAAGTTATTTGAAATACTTGGTTCAATTAAAGATATAAATCAATATAGAGCATTACTTGATAGTGTTGGTCAAAAAAGTGTTGATAAAATTAGTGAATTAGCTAGTGAATATGTAGATTATGTTTATTCATTTGATGATAAATATGTACCTAGTTTATTGCCACAATAAAAAATAGTCATATGACTATTTTTTTTATACTCTAATTACTAGTTGTCACTTTTAAGTTCAAATAATAAATCTCTTAAAACAGTTGCTCTTTCAAAGTCAAGAGCAGCAGCTGCTTCTTTCATTTCTTTTTCTACTCTAGAAATCATATCTAACATTTCTTTCTTAGAATATTTATCTTTAGTTACTTTTTCTTCTTTCTCATTAATAGTTATTTCATCTCTAATATCTTTAACTATTGTTTTAGGAACAATATTATTATCTTTATTATATTTTTCTTGAATAGAACGTCTTCTATTAGTTTCATCAATAGCTATTTTCATGGCATCACTTATATAATCCGCATACATAATAACAGTACCATTTTCATTACGAGCTGCTCTACCAATAGTTTGAATAAGGGATCTATCACTTCTTAAGAATCCTTGTTTATCAGCATCCATTATACATATTAAAGATACTTCTGGAATATCTAAACCCTCTCTTAAAAGATTTATTCCCACTAAAACATCTATTTTTCCTAATCTTAGATTTCTTATTATATTTAATCTTTCTAAAGTTTTTATTTCGTTATGTAAATATGTAACTTTATAACCAAGTTCTTTTAAATATGAAGTTAATTCTTCACTCATACGTATAGTAAGAGTTGTAATAAGAACTCTTTCATTCTTTTCAATACGTTTATTTATTTCTTCTAAAATATTATCTATTTGATTCTTAGTTGGTCTTACTTCTATAATTGGATCTAATAATCCAGTTGGACGAATAATTTGTTCAACACATTTATTATTTACAAGAGATAATTCATAATCTCCTGGTGTTGCGGATACATAGATAACTTGATTTAATTTATATTCAAATTCATCAAATTTTAATGGTCTATTATCCATAGCACTAGGTAATCTAAATCCATAATCTACAAGCGTTTGTTTTCTCATATGATCTCCATTATACATACCTCTTACTTGAGGCAATGTAACATGAGATTCATCTACTATAAGAAGAAAATCTTCAGGAAAGAAATCTATTAATGTAGTTGGTGTTTCACCTGCTTCTCTAAGTGAAAGATGTCTACTATAATTTTCAATACCATGACAAAATCCTGTTTCACGTAACATTTCTAAATCATACATTGTTCTTTCTCTTAAACGTTGTTCTTCTAATAGTTTACCTTCACTTTTTAATACTTCTAATCTACTATTTAATTCTTTTTCTATTCTATTAGTAGCTTCTTTTAATTTTTCATCACTTGTTACAAATAAAGATGCTGGAAATATACTTATAGTTTTAACACTATTTTTAATATGTCCAGTTAAAGGATCAAATAGACTTATTTTATCTATTTCATCTCCAAAGAAATCTACTCTAATACCACTTTTCTTTTCACCAATTGGTACTAAATCAACAGTATCTCCTTTTACTCTAAAAGTACCACGTTTAAAATCAATATCATTTCTTTCATATTGCATGTTAACTAGTTTTTCTAACATAACATCTCTATCAATAGTATCTCCTACTGAAAGATTTAACATTTTATTTATATATTCTTCTTTTTCACCAATATTATATATACAAGAAACACTAGATACTATTATTGTATCTCTTCTTTCTATAATAGCTGCAGTAGCAGCATGTCTAAGTTCATCTATTTCATCATTAATAGATGAATCTTTTTCTAT
>JAEEGL012090670.1_pt1 | contig 14853 bp, 13 predicted proteins | sample 9134231 | NCBI WGS metagenome assembly JAEEGL01 (sample SAMN16246548, study PRJNA631951) | gut metagenome | biome: gut microbiome; feature: rumen; material: fiber-attached | host: Bos | place: Iran: Karaj | collected 2018-10 | reverse complement strand
TTGTTCTTCTGTCATTGTTTGTCGTATTCACAAATTTGGTTGCAAAATTACAAAAAATCTAAGACTTAAACGAAAGAAAAGTGTTTATTTTTTATAAAAATAAAAGGGTTCGTCATAAGAAAACAAAAAGCCGTACTCCTTAGGGAATACGGCCTTCGTATGCTTGGTATAAAAACTTATCCGAGCTTGTTAATGTGCTGAGAGAGACTTGACTTCAGGTTGGCAGCCTTGTTCTTGTGGATGATATTGGTCTTTGCCAGTTTGTCAAGCATCTTCTGCACCTTTGGATAGAGGGCTGTAGCCTCATCCTTGTTAGTCATAGCGCGCAGCTTGCGAACAGCGTTACGCATAGTCTTTGCATAGTAGTGGTTGTGCAGCGCCTTCTTCTTGTCCTGACGAATTCTCTTCAGGGATGATTTGTGATTTGCCATTTTTTAATTTTTGTTTTTTACTTGTTTAACTTAAAGCTTATGGGTCTTGCGTCGCTAAGACTGCCCTGGGCAGGGTTCTCACCCCTCTGCCACCCTTTCCTTGCGGTAGCACTTGGCTGTGCTGATGACAGATTTAATTAGTAGTCCCTAGGAGAGTCGAACTCCTCTTTAGAGAATGAAAATCTCTCGTCCTAACCGATAGACGAAGGGACCCCTTGCTCAAAATGCGGCTGCAAAGGTACGCATATTTAATGAGAAATGAGCAATGAGTAATGAGAAATTGCTTCCACACAGCGAAAATTTAACTTTTTTTACCACATCGGGCTATCATTTCTCATTTCTCATGTCTCATTTCTCGTTTTTTTTCTTTACCTTTGCCGTCATGTTAATCAAGACAGAGGCCATCGTACTCCATTCGCTGAAGTATGGCGACAGCCGCATCATCGTCGATATGTTCACACGGCGTGTAGGGCGGTTGTCGTTCATCGTCACCGTGCCCAAGACGCAGAAGGGTAGGTTGAAGAAACAGTTCTTCCAGCCGATGACCCTCTTGGAGGTGGAGTGTGACGTTCGCCAGAACGTACAGTTGCAGCGGCTGAAGGATGTCCGTCTGCTACAGCCATACAACAGTATTCCGTTCTCTCCTGAAAAATTGGCACTGTCGCTGTTCACCGCCGAGTTCCTGTACCACGCCCTGCGCTCTGAGCAGCAGAACGAGCCGCTCTTTGTCTATATCGCCGACGCCATGCAGTGGTTAGACTTGGCAGTGTCGGGCTATGCCAATTTCCATCTGACTTTCCTGATGCGCATGTCGCGTTTCCTGGGCTTCTATCCGAATCTCGACGACTACTGCGAAGGCTGTGTTTTCGACCTTCGTGCTGCCACCTTCGTGGTGAACGTCCCCCTTCATACCGACTTCCTGCCGGCAGAGGACTCTCAGCGTATCCATCAACTGATGCGTATGGACTTCCCCACCATGCACCTCTATCGGATGTCCCGTCAGGAGCGCAACCGTATTGTTGAAGTGCTGTTGCAGTACTATCAGCTGCACATCCCCCAGTTTCCAGCGCTGAAGAGTCTCAGTGTCCTTCAGGAGCTGTGGGCGTAGAATAGCCGCGAGGTAGAATAATAACCCGTTGAAACCTGTTGAAAAAAAAATACGCCATTTTATTTTGTTATTTGCACACTTATTCGTACCTTTGCCCCCGATAAATCAAATACAACTATATTTTTAACCCATTAAACATTAAAATCTTATGAAAAAATTAGTTAGTTGCATGTTTGCATGTGCTATTGCTTCAGCAGCTATGGCACAGAACAGTAATGACCCTAAAGTTTGGGGATGGGATTTCCCCATGTACCTGGAGATTAACACTGAGGTAGGACAGGAGGCTCTGACTTGTCAGATGCACTATTTCGAACTTGTAAAGAAGGGCGAGGGCGTGGTGAAACAGTCCATGATCTGGTATGATACTACGATTGCTGAGCCTGGCAAGGAGAAGACAAAGATTAATAACTATGGCGACAAGATCGAGGTGCCCAACACGCTGATCATCCCCCTGGCCAAGGAAGCCAAGGCCAAGAAGGGCGACATCCTGCTGACGCATCACAAATATCACGACATGCAGCGTGCCATCGTCATCGACGACTCTAAACCCACAGAACCCGTGGTATGCTTTCTCGATGAGAGCTGGCCTGACAAACCCGAATCCACAAGTTTGCCCGAGAAGCAGAAGGGCGTGCAGCTGAAGGCCGGTTCTTTCAACGTGCTGAAAGAGGGTGAGTTTATGTCGGGTGCTCAAGTAGCCTATAAGAGTGGCAGCGAAATGAAGTTTGGCAAGATTCTGCAGGTCAGTGGCGACAAGGTGCTGGTATCAACATTTGCCAGCCGCATCGACTGCACAACCAAGAGCAACTGCAAGCTGATTTCCTTCAAACAGAAGTTCAAGGAGGGCGACAAGGTTAGCGCCATCAGCGCAGACTGCTATGAGCCTGGCTACAACGTGGTGAAGGTTGACAAGGAGCACGGACACGTCTGGCTGCAGGCCGACGGTTCTAAATACACCCACTGCTTCAGCATCCTCGATGTCATGAAGTAATCCAAAGCAAACAGGGGACTCTGCAAAAATGAGTCCCCTGTTTTTTTACTTGTTTCTCAGCAGGTCGGCTTCCACGATACGCAGTTCTACCTTGCCTTTGGCACTCTTCATGCGGTCCATCTCGTTGGCCACGCCGCCCGCCAGCTCCTTGACGAGTCCGAACTTCTTGCTGTCCTGTGCCGGTGCCACCATGCGGATGGTCAGCTCCTTGGCGCTGACGGGCTGTGGGATGCTGATGTGTACGTATCCCAATGAGGCCGGTGTGATGCCCTCCCAGACTTTTTTCTTGCCAGCATATACCTCCAGCGGGTAGCACTTCTGCCGCCAGCCAGTCAGTTTGAGGGTTATCTCGCTGACGGTTTCCTTTTTGTCAAACTGGTATGTCACCCAGGCGTTCTCCTTTTCGCCGTCGCTCTTCCATTCCGTCAGTTCGTTGTCGTCGATGCTGTTCTGCGCATTCTCAGCATTCGAGCCGGCAGTTACCTTGCTGACGGGTATGCTGACGAATGTGTCCTGATAGGACGGTGTAGCAGGTGTCTCGCCGCGGTCCAACCGTGGCTTCAGCGACAGCTGTGGCAGGTAGTGTTCCACATCTACGGGCTGCGTCTCCATGGAGATGTAGGCCGGTCTGACACCTTGTGCGTATGCCGACAGGTTCACCTTGCCGGCATTGATGGTCGATTTGATGAGCACGCGGTTGATGCCGCACTCTACGGGCAGGTCGTAGCTGCCCACGTAGTTGTCGCCGGAGTTCTTCTTGTTGGCAGAGTCCAGCAGTGTGGGGTCTTTCTTTTCGTTTTCCTTCAGAAAGTCCTTGTTGTTACGCGTTCCGATGCCGCCAATCCACTGCGCCTCACCGTTCATCTCGAAGTGTATCAGGCGGTCGTCTAACGGACAGCGGCGACCCTGCTTGTCCAGCACCTCCACCTCTACCAGTGCCATGTCGGCCCCGTCGGCCTTGAAGCCTTCCGGGTTCTGGATGGTAGTCAGTTTCAGCTGGTAGGGCTCTCCAGCAGTCTCTATCTTGTAGCGGCTTACCTCCTGTCCGTCACGGCGGCTGACGGCCTCTATGGTGCCAGCCTCGTACTTCACATCCTTAAAGGTAAAGAGCCATTGGAACGAGCGTTTCCCCTTGCCGACCGACTTGCCGTTGACGAGCAGCTCCACCTCGTCGCCAGTTGATACCACATAGACGGGTTTCACCGTGCCGGGCTTGTAGTTCCAGTGGCCGATGATGTAGCTGCGGTCGCGCTCCGGGCTGACCCATCCGTCCCACATCACCTGATGCACGTAGAAGGCATCCTTCGGTATGCGCATGGCATCTGTCACGCCGCTGGTACGGTAGTTCGACTCGCCACGGTGGTGCGTGTTGGTGTCAGAGAAGACAATCTTCGTACCGCCGTTCGACACGCGCTTGCCCGTTCCTGGGCGTTCAAGCCAGTATTCGTGCCAGCGTTCCACCATGCCGCAGGCCAGTGCGTCCATGTTGTGGTTATAGTCCAGTGCCGGAGCACCGCGGTAGAGCGGTCCGTCACCCTCCTTATGATAGGGATAGCTGTATTCGTCCCAATATTTCCTCAGTCCCTCGTCGCGGTAGTACTCCATGCTCCACATGGGTTTCGTGGCACTCTTGTTGATATACAGCATCTCGCCGCCGTACTCCGCCTCCGGGCGGTCCAGCATCTCGCGGCTGCCGATGGCGCGTCCGCCGTAGGGGTCGTATTCGTCGCGTATCTTCTTCATCTCCAGCATGTGCTCTTTCGAGATGCGGAAGTTACCACACTCATAAAACAGGATGCTGGGATTGTTACGGTTGTAGATGATGGCCTCGCGCATCAGTTCCGTGCGCTGGTTCCATCGCGGTCCCTCCACGTCCTTTTCGGCATCGCCGGCAGGCATGGCCTGTATCAGTCCCACGCGGTCGCACGACTCAATGTCCTGTTTCCACGGGCAGACGTGCATCCACCTCACTAGGTTACCGCCCGACTTGACGGCCAGGTCGTTGCTGTAGTCGCTGAGCCATGCCGGTACGCTGAGTCCCGTGCCGGGCCACTCGTTGCTGGTGCGCTGGGCGTAGCCGTGCATCATCAGCACGCGGTCGTTGAGGAACGTCTTGCCCTCCTTGAATTCCGTCTTGCGGAAACCGGTGCGTGTCACCACGTCATCAATCTTCGAGCCGTCGTCGGCCTTCAGCAGCGTCTTCACGGTATATAGGTAGCCGTAGCCCCACGACCAGAAGTGCAGTCCGCTGACCGTGCCGGCCACGCTGACGGTGCGCGTCTCGCCGGGCTTCATGGTGAAGCGCTGTCCGTCCAGGTGAGCCACCTCACGTCCGTCCATGTCGAGCACCTTGGCAAAGTAGGTAAACGACCTGTCGCGGCTGTCGTCGTTTCTCACCTGCGACTCGCAGTGGATGGTTGCCTTGCGGCCGGGAATGTCAAAATCGGTGGCATAGATATAGGTACCCGTAGTTTCCAGGTTGGCATACAGCGGCAGCGTCTGGTACAGTTTGTCGGTGATGTGCAGGAAGACGTTCTTGGGAATGCCACCGTAGTTGGCATTGAAGTTCTTGTCGTTCCACTGGTAGCGGCTGTTGTGCTTTCTGGAGCGGTACTGCCAGCTGTTGTCGCAGCGCACGGCCAGCGTGTTCTCACCTTCTCGGACGTAGGGTGTCAGGTCGAAGCCGCAGGCCATGACACCGTTCTCGCTGAATCCCAGCGGGTGGCCGTTCAGCCAGAAGTCAGCACCCTGTCTGACGCCCTCGAACTCCACGAACACCTTCTTGCCGGCAATGTCGTTCAGGGTAAAATGCTTGCGGTACCACACGATGGTGTCCGTCAGATTTACGATGTCGCGTGCAAAGGCCTCCTTGCCGTTGAAGGCATAGGGTAGTGTGACTCGCTCCCATTCAGCATCTTCATAACCCACGGTCTCTGCTCCGTTGAAATCGCCGATTTCCAGCAGCCATCCACCGTTGAAGTTCAGTTTCTGTCGTTCCGTTGCCGAAAGCGTGCTGCACAGCGCCACGGCTGTCAGCACCATAATCATTCTTCTCATTATTTTAGTAGTTTGTTTTTTAAAGACTATTTTTTTAATTAAAGACAACTTTGAACAACTTGAACAACTATTATGTTGTTATTTGTTGTTTTTGTTGTATTCATTCTTACCTCTTACATCATCCATCATCCCTCTTACTTCTTTTTCCCTCTCAGGTACTTTGCCAGCGGACTATTGTTCTGGCGCAGTCCCGTGGCCACGCTCTGTGCATTTGTCTTGGCGCCGAGCAGCGAGGTGTGGGTATGGTCATGGTTGAAATACTTCATGGCCTTCTCCTTCTTGCCGCATTTCTTATCCAGGAAGTCAGCGGTGATGTTGTGCAAATCCACAAATTCGCAGCCCGTTTCCTCAGCCACCTCACGGTACCACTTGCCATACGTGTCGTTGCGGCGCTCTATCTTGCCGTTAGGCCACTCGTTGCGCGGTGTCAGCGATACGAGGATGGGCGTTGCCCCCTTCTCGCGCACGTCCTGGATGAACTTCTTCAGGTACCAGCCGAAGGAATAGACCACCTCATAGCTGCCCACCTGTGTGTTGCTCTTCAGCTTCTGGTCGATGACGTTCTGCTTCGACAAGTCCTCCTTGGCAGCCTTCATCTGATAGACGTGGCACGTGTCCTTGGCCGTAGCAATGGCACCGCGGTATTTGGGTTTGTCGATGGGGCTGATGTCGTTGTGGCCGAACTGTATCAGCACGAAGTCACCGGGCTTCAGCGAGTTATAGACCTTGTCCCAGCGGCCTTCGTTCAGGTACGACCGGCAGCTGCGGCCCGCCATGGCGGCATTCACGATGTCTATCTTCGTCTCGTCGAAGATGGTGTTGGCCACGGCTCCCCATCCCCACATGCCGTCCTCGTCCTTGTCGTTGTTCTTCACGGTGCTGTCGCCGGTGATGAACACCACCGGTTTGCCGTCAGTCCGTTGCAGGTTGTATGTCGGTGGCAGCACGTTGCGCATCATGGCCTTCAGCGGGTTCAGCGCGGGATTGTGGCTGGCCATCAGTCCCTCGGCAGCCGACTGTGCGTTCATCATGGCACCGAAGCGGCTGGTGTGAATCTTGTCCAAGAAGAAGTGGTAGTCGGTCTTCCATTTGCCGTAGCTGTCCAATTTCTGTGCGGAAATCTCGTTCAAATCGACGAAAGGCACGCCCTCCTCGGCAGCTACCTGCATGAGCCACTGCGTGTGCGGCTTGCGCACTATTTTGCCCTTCTCGTCGTAGGCGTTGCGTGGTGTCAGCGACATCAGGATGGGGTTGCCGCCCTGTGCGCGGACATCATCAATATATTTGCGCATGTAGCCGCCGTAGGTATATACCGTCTCCTGCTCGCCAGTCTCTTTGATGGTCACGTTCAGCGTGTCGTAGCCAGCCCCGGGAATGCTGGCGCGTGCACGGCCTGAGTCGTAGGGGCCGTTGTCGTTATGGCCGATGCTGATAATGACCCAGTCGCCCGGCCTGATGGCTTTGCGAATCGGTTCCCACAGCTTGTTATAGAAGGTACGGCTGCTCATGCCGCCCAATGCCTGGTTCTCGACGGTAATCTTTGTCGGGTCGAAGTATTCGTGGGCGTAGTAGCCCCAGCCCCATTGTCCGTTATTGCCGTTGCCCATCGTTCCTGTGCGCATCGTCGAGTTTCCAATCAGGAACAACACGGGATTATTGCCCCGTCGGCTGCTGCCCGGCATGGGTCGTGCCGTCATAGCCTTTGCAATGCTATCAGGAGTATTGTCAACGACACCGTTTACGTCAGCCACGCCGCTGCGGTTTATCTGTGCGGTGCCGCTGATAGTACATGCTGCCAACAGGCAGCTAATCATCCATATCCTCATCATTAGTTTTTGTTATGTAGTTTGTTTCTTTATTATAATCCGTGTAATCTGTGAAATCCGTGGTTGTAGTGAGTGCGTGACTATTTTCCGTTGTTGGTGAGTGTTTTCAGCAGTGTTGTCAGACTTTTCGGGTCCGTCCAGCTGAAGCCCTGCATGTTCATGACCGATGCCATCAGCCGTCGCTGTTCCTTGTTGAGTACCAGTTTCAGCGTACGCTCGTGTACCTTTACCAGTTTACCGTCTAACAGGAAGAAGAATTCCGACTTGATGGGGAACTCCGTTACATCGCCGATATCCACGGTGGTTACCCCGATGATCTCGCCCAGGTCGAGGTTGCTGATGTTGACGTTGTTGCGTCGCTGCTGCTGGAAGGCAGCCACGTCAATGGTCTGCGCACAGTACAGCACGTTGTTATCCACTGATTCCACGCGGTAGGCCAGTATCGTGTCTAACCGGTAGTAGGTACGGTCTTCGAACTCCACGCGGTTGATGGTGTTCATGATGGCTTCCATGGCGGTGTTATTCTGCATATAGAGCAGCGAGCTGTTCTTCAGGAAGATGTTAGCCAGCTGTATCTTTGCCTTCTTGCCGGATGTCAGATAGACAGTGGCAGGTCTGAACTCTTTATACACGGTCACCGACGGTGTCACCTCCTGTGCCTGACTTGCAAGACAGAAGATGGTAGCGAACAGAATGGTCAACAGAATGGTTTTTCTCATAATATGTGCAGTTAAGTGGATTTGTGTGTGCAAAAGTACGAAAAACAAGTGCAAAAACAAAGAAAAATCATACTTTTTTCAGCTTATCTGTTCATTTCTCTTTGAAAACTCATTGAAAGTATGTATCTTTGTGCCTACCGAAGAAAAAGAAAGCCAAGGAACATGGATATTCTCGCCCGCCGACGGAACAGGCTGCTGATATCTACTCCATGTTGAACTACAAGAAAATGCCGTTCCGGAAAATCAAAGTTTGTAGAACACAGTCACCATAGCGAGAAAACGCAAATCGCTGATTAGCAAGGAAAACCGAAACTAAAGCGTCAAAGTTGGGTTAATAAATAAAGCCCACTAACCACAAAGGTAGTTTCTTGCCAATGGGAAATTCCATAGAGTCTGCCAAAACGTACGAATTGGGAATATCAGCTATTTGGTCGAAGGATTTGTCCTTACCCCCAACTTCGACGGTAATTTTTCCATCTATTTTAAAGTCACCCTCAGCCTTTCCGTATTCCACAGTATGGCTATTCGACAGTTGATTAACAACAAAACACTCGCGTATAGTTCCAATCTTCTGTTCTGTGCTCAGTGCGTAGTGCAAGTTAGGATTGTGAAGGTAAATCTTATCGGGTTTCTGCATCTTTGTCACCGATTTGTTGTCGGTATATAGTAGATTTAGCAGTTCGGCCTTTTGCATACTGGAAAGATAACTAAGAACGGTGTTTTTATTGATTTCCAGATAGGAAGCGAGTTTGGCTATGCTTACATCGTAGGGCACGTTATTAGCTAAAAACAAGAGCATAGCCTTTAGCTTGCGCGTATAGGCAGGATCCACACCGCAGAATTGCGTCATTTCCTGATCAATGATGAAACTGACCACATTCTCTATTCGACTATAGTACTCTTGTTCGTCTCCGTCGTAGAAAGGATAGTAGCCCACACGCAGATACTCTTCGAAGAGTGCTTGAGGTTGACATACCTCACACACTTTTTGACAAATTGCATCTGCATTGCTTAGTATCTCATCCAACGTATAGGAAGGTAATTCTATGCCTTTATAGAAATGCAAGAACTCACGAAATGAAAGCCCCGCCATATCGTAACTGAGCACCCGTCGTGACAAGTCGGCATCTGCATTCAGGATCTGCAATAATGATGACCCTGTGAATGTTATCTTCATGTCGGGCCACAAGTCAATGATCTCTTTAAGCTCCTTACTCCATGTGGGGTATTTATGCACTTCGTCAAGAAAAAGATGTTTGCCACCCATCAGATGAAAACGCTCCGCAACTTCAAGCAATGTATGATTAGTGAAATACATGCTGTCCATTACGCAATACAGTGCTTCACCTGCATTTACGCCATACTTTCGTTTAATGTATTGACGCATTAACGTGGTCTTACCAACACCACGAGAGCCACGTATTGACACTAATTGTTTCTCCCAGTTGATGGAATCCATCAATTGGCGAACTATCTTCATACTTACCTGGGATACCAGTACCCGATGCTTCTTAAACAGAGTTTCCATACCTTATATTATTATACTTCATCCTTTTGGGTGCAAATATAGAAAAACTTATTGTAATAACCAAATTTTAATCAAAAAAGGTTATTGTGATAAGCGATTTTTCAAACAAATCGCTTATTCAAGTATGCGCAAGGCATACACATGGCATAAAAACAATATAAAATAATCACTTCGGACTTGCTGTATTATAAGTCCGAAGTGATTATTATCATGAATCCTATGATTAGGAAAATGGATTAGCAAAGAAGACAATTGTCTTTTCGGCAAAGTACAAGGTATGAGTAAAGACCTCATTACTTATGAGGGTCAGACTCTCGATGAATTGCGTAAAGACTTTGAAGATGGTATCGAAAGCTATCTCGAAGCTTGTAAGGCAGATGGAGTTGAGCCAGCTAAACCATATAGCGGCAAACTTAATCTCAGAATGTCTTCAGAATTACATTCCCGTGTTGCAGCTATCGTAGCAGCCACAGGCACTACAATCAATGACTTTATAAATAAAGCCATACAGAACGAACTTAAAAAAGTTGCATTATAACAATCAAAAGATGCAGAACCAATCAGTTCTGCATCTTTTCTTTTATTCATTATTCCCCAAGAACGATATTCGCTTCAGCGGGAGCATGTTTTTATCCTCATCACTCATCTTGTCGTAATACTCCTGCCACAACTCTATAAATTCATCACCATCTATCAGACGGATAAACTTGTCGCCACTTGTGGCAGCATGCTTAGCATCAGTAGAATAAGTGCCAGAGGTAACAAACAGAGCAATATCTCCTGCCTTAAGAATACCGAGCAAGGCACGAACGTCTGCTGCAGCAGTTGCGGTATCAGGCTTGTGTTTTACCTGTACTTTAATTCTTGGTGTCTTTGCACCTAATGGGTCGGTATAAGCCACAATGTCTATACCACCATCCTTGCCACGAGGAGCAACCGACTGGATATAGTAGCCCATTGCCTTGAGTAGTGACGCAACCAGGTCTTGGAACTCATACGGGTTCTTGCTCTTCAAGTATTCACGGATACCATTTGCAGCTCTTTCTTCAAGAGTTTCAAGCTCTATCAAAGTTTCTTTAGCAGGGTCGTTTTCTTCTTCAGGTTGAGTTGCAGGCTTCTCATCTATTGTCTGCTCCTTACCACGATACCAAGCCTTGTAACGTTGCCATGCCTCGTCACGCAGTTTCTCGGCACCAAGTTTCAAAGCCTCTTCGCCCTCTGGAGTAATGGTCCAGTTACCTTTCTTCTTTATAAGGAATCCTGCACGCACGTAGTCAACCGATGTAAAGTGCATAATACTCTGCCAACGGATGTTGCCGGTATTCTCCAATATGCTTTTATCCCAAGTAGAGAGTTCTACAGCCTTTTCCACCTCCTGCATCAGCAAACGTATGGGCATTGTTCCACCATTCTTCTGCAGAATACTCAATGCAGCAAACATCGTCTTTGCCGATGTTACATAAGATTTCGATTTAGCTTTCATATCCTATAGTTTTTAGTTATCTGTTTCCTTTGGCGCGGTTGTGGGTTTTGCAAAGCATCTGACAGTTGCTGATGTCGGTGCTACCGCCTTTGCTCCAAGCGGTTACATGATCGGCATCCATCTCCTCTAATTTCCAGATGCGCTGGCGGTTTGCATCATGACCGATGGCGCAATATGGACAGTTAGATACGTTCTCGGCTTTAGCCTTGTCGGTCTGCTGCTGATAAACCTTGCGCATAGTTGGCTTGTCGAACAGTCGAATGTTCAGCAACTTAGTATCCTGGCAACCACCTAACACATATTCGAATATTCCGCGGCGGTTCGTCACAAAGTCATCGTGCATCAGTTGATAGACCTTAGCCGACAGCTCGGAGTGGTTATATGCCTGATTGTGGAATCGCTCGTAAAGCTCGCCCCAATTCAATCCCTGCATCTCATCATACACATCATCAAACTTAGAGTCAACCCAATCAATCACGGTATTGAAATAGGTCTTAATCTCGTTGATATTATCGTCACGACGATGTGCACTCATGTAACCATCTACATTACCTTTACTAACCCACTCTAACGCAGTTGCCAAGAACTGCTGGCGGTTTGCCGGTCCTTTCACATACGACTCCCATCGCTGAATGTTGGCGTTCTGCGAGTTCGAGAACTCTGCCTTACACGCTGTAACGAATGGACCAGAGAACACGGCATTAAGCTCTTCTTGATGATTTAATGGGATGCCTACGATGTTGATAGTCTTAAACCATTCCTTGATTTCTTCTTCAGCATGTTCACCCTCACCCTCGCAGATATAGACCAATAGTTTTGTCTGTAGAATCTTCTGCTGCATACCATCGTTCAATCCGTCGAAAATCTGTTCCAGATCGTTTATCTTTACGGCAAACTTGTTCTTCAAGAAACGACCAAGCGATGTGATGCGCTGCTGACCATCAAGGACTTCTAACCTACCCTCCTCTACCTTATTAAAATATATAAGGCCCAATGGGTAGCCTTTCAATACCGAGTCTATTACCGCCACATCGCGCTTGCCGTCGGCATAGATATAGTTACGCTGGTACTCGGGCTGAATTGTCAGCTGACCAGCCAAGCCGTACAGGCCTTTCCCCTCCAGTTCGTTATACTCAAAGCCGTCACAGATTTCCTCAACGGTATAGGTTTTAAACTCAGTTTTCATAGGCTATTGCTTTTTGCGGATAAGTATTCTTGCATATAATCTATCGTACTCTTCGTTTCGCAAAATATAAAAGGCGGGGCCTCCCTGTTTGGATTTAGGTAATCCTGCAGGCTTTATTGTAGCATCCGTTAAACTTATTCCTATTATTTCAAATTGTTCAGGACAATATTTGTCTAAGAATGAAATAGGCACACCCATAATTTCTTTGTAATCGGACGGGATTGAGTCTGAATGAGGAACCTCTATGTAGTTGTAATGATAATAATGTTCATAATCTTCACGTCCCCTTATGTCTTTATGTCTACTATGTTTAAGATTTTCAGCCATAGTCATCAACTTTATAGGTTGATGACGACGTCCATGATCAATATTTGTATACCAACAAGAATTACCTAATCTTGTATAGTTCCCAACATAACCTAAACGTTCAGCTTTCTTTTTATCACTCTCTTTAACCTCTGTTCCTTCAGGCACCCCAAATACCATATCAGTAACAAAACCTGTAGCACCAAGCCAGATAAAGTTGTTTTTTAGTAGAGGAAACACTTCTCGATAAGTTATCGCATTCATGTTGCCAATAATCATAAACTGCTTCCCTGAATTTATCAACCAAGCTACAAATTCACGGAATAATGAGAATGGCGGGTTGGTAACAATGATGTCGGCTTCGTCTCTGAGTTTGGTTACTTCTTTGCTACGGAAGTCTCCATCACCCTCCAGGTACTGCCATTCGAGGTCATTGATATCGATGCGATTATCGCCAGTTATGTCGCGTTCCAGCACGAAAATCTTGCCGTTTGTCTTACTCTTGTCTGGATTAAAATAAGGTTGTTGTGTCTCAAATAACGTAGGCTCATAGGGCATCTTATACTTTTTGCTCTCAGGAGCATAGCTGGTAGATATCAGTTTCTTCAATCCAAATAACTGGAAGTTCTGGGCGAAGAACTTAGTAAAGTTACTCCACTCAGGATCATCACAAGGCAGCAGTACCGTCTTGTCACGAAACACATCCGGATTGTAATCCAGATAAGCGTTTATCTCTTTCTGTATGTCGGCATACTGCGTGTAGAACTCATCGTTCTTTGCAGTCTTTGCATTCGTCAAATTAGTATTTGCCATACGTTATGCATTTAGGCGTATGCTTATCTTCGGAGGAGTAGGCTTAGCTTAGAGCATAAAGAAAGCATGGACAGTATTCTCATCCATACTTCTCGGCTCTAGCACAGGCCTACCAATCCAGATAAGTCACGTCCATGCATATCGCACAGACGCTTGCGACTTATTCTTTCGGATTGGACTCTTTCTTGAATGTGCTAGATTCAGAAGTAATTCCGAATAAACAGCAAACGCTTGTTATATTTTACCCTCAATGTCACACTGGCACTTCCACCGAAGCATGGGCCAGTGATCAAGTGCAAAGGTATGGATTATTTGGGAAATCTGCAAATTTTAAGGGCAAAAAAAGGAGTTGCTACATGAATTATGCAGCATATCGGGGAGTAGTAAACAAAAAATCGAATGATTTTTTGCATCATGCGTATGTAATTCTTAATTTTGCAGAAAAATAGTATGAGATGATAACAAATTCTGTTAACAACTATCAGCAACCGGGTTCAATTTGTTGGACTGCATTCCTTGAGATGGCCGATCTCCATGAAAATCCACCAACCACATTCTAATTCTTTGTGGGTTAACGAATGGCATATACAATCGTGATGCCGTACTAATATTAATAATTTCAAACAAAAAAATTATGAATAAAAAAGAAAGGGAGCAATCTCTTTTAGGGCTGTTCTATCCCTGTTGCCACCGAGCATTAACTATGAGACTCGATAGGTGGCGAAAAATCTTGAGTGAGCAAAATCAGCTGTTGGATGTCAAGGAATGGATATTTATTGAGTTCGACTTTACCAAAGGTAAAAAACAATTGGTCTATTATGAACTGGCACGTGCTATTTCTTTTGGTTGGCATCGACATAACAATATCTCACAAATAGCCAAATATATGGCTACTTACTCTAATTTGGCCAATAGCGAGAATTTTGACACTAAAGTTCAGACGATACGTCAAGGAATTAATCGGCAAATGAAATATTTTAACAAGATTAGAAAAGAAAGGCTAAATAATGGCAATTATCCTATTAGATATAGGTCTGAGGATCGTGCCGCATAAAAAAAGCTATGGACGAAAAGAAGAAAGGGAAGAAGAAAGAGACGTCTGACAGTAACGAAGGACACAAGAAGCCGTGGCAGGAGGTGTATGCCACACCTGAGGAGATCAAGGCGATGCTCGCCAGCCGTGTGTCGCTGCGCTACAACGAGGTGCGCGGACGCACGGAGATCCACTACTACTCACGCGGGCCCGAGATACGCGTGGACGACCAGGGCCTGCTGACCATCTTCGGGGGCGACGGCGGTGTGACGGACGGATACGACAACCTGACCGACCGCGACGTCAACACACTGTGGACGGAGCTCAGCAGCGAGAAACCGGTCGTCAAGGAACACCTCAGAAGCGTCATTG
>JAEEGL011347979.1_pt1 | contig 14853 bp, 16 predicted proteins | sample 9134231 | NCBI WGS metagenome assembly JAEEGL01 (sample SAMN16246548, study PRJNA631951) | gut metagenome | biome: gut microbiome; feature: rumen; material: fiber-attached | host: Bos | place: Iran: Karaj | collected 2018-10 | reverse complement strand
TGGAAGAAATCTATTACAGTCCCGTGAAAGGCGTTGAAAAGGTTCTCAGTTTCGATTCAGATTGTTTTGACAGAATTCCTAGTGATGATGATTTCCTTGATGTATTCCTTGGAACCGGACGTAAAATATCCGGGCGACAGATTGATTGTAAAGATCAGGAGCAGCTTGAAGAAGGCGATGAACTTTCTCAGATGCCTGAAGAAATACGTAAGAAATATATGTACATCGAGGGTGCTCCGATATCACTGAGACTGAGAGATGCAGGAGCAGTTGGCATCGTCGGTGATGAAGGTGGAAGATATCAATTCTTCAAGTATATGGTTGCCGATTTGGCAAGCAGACAGTTTCATAATGATGTTGTTTTTTATCTTCTTATTGGGGAAGATAAGGACAAGTATCAGTGGATCAAAAGGCTTCCACAGCTTCAGCCCGGAGGCGTGGTTCGTAATATTGTATTTAACAGTGAGACAAAAGCCTACATATTTGATGAACTGTTTAAGGAACTTACCACCAGAAGCGAAAATAAGTCACATAGAAAACATATTATAGTATTCGTCATGGATGATAACGGCTTGACTAATCATCCGTTATCGAGATTTGTAGAGAGAGCTGCATCACTTCAAACGACATTTGTTTTCTTTGAAGAGAAGATTGATTATCTGCCTCTGCATTGTACAAGCATAATAGAACTGAATGGGTCTCATGAAGGAAAAGTATATAACAGTTCTGACTCTAACAGATTTGAGACATTTTCATACGAACTTTTAAATGATTCCAAGATGGAGGCGTTCGTCAATAAGATAGCTCCTGTTCGAAGCGAAGAGATAAGCCTTGAAAGCACACTCAGGAAGAGCATTACCATGTTTGAAATGCTCGGAATATATGCTGCATCCGACATTGATATTACCAAAAACTGGGCTTCATCTAAGGTGTTTGAATCGATGGCTGCACCGCTGGGAGTCAACTCCAAGGATGAAATCGTATATCTGGATCTTCATGAAAAGGCACATGGTCCACATGGACTTGTTGCGGGTACAACAGGCTCCGGAAAGAGTGAAATTCTTCAGTCCTATATACTAAGTTGTGCTTTAAGATTCCATCCTTATGAAATAGGCTTTGTGATAATCGATTTCAAGGGTGGTGGAATGGCTAATCAGTTTAAAGATCTTCCACACCTTATCGGAGCTATAACCAATATTGATGGCAAAGAAATTGACAGGTCACTCAAATCCATAAAAGCAGAGCTGCTGCGCAGACAGGAATGCTTTGCCGAAGCTGGCGTAAACAATATAGATAAGTATATACAGATGTATAAGAATGGATCGGTTAAGATTCCGATTCCTCATCTGGTCATAATTGTAGATGAATTTGCAGAGTTGAAAGCTGAGCAGCCCGAGTTCATGAAGGAACTTATAAGTGCTGCTAGAATTGGCCGTAGTTTAGGTGTGCATCTTATTCTTGCAACACAAAAACCGGCAGGTCAGGTCAATGAACAGATTTGGAGTAACTCTAAGTTTAAACTTTGTTTAAAAGTTCAGGATCAGCAAGATAGTAAAGAAGTGATTAAATCCCCTCTTGCTGCGGAGATTAAAGAGCCCGGCCGTGCTTACCTGCAAGTCGGTAACAATGAAATATTTGAATTGTTCCAGTCAGCTTATAGCGGAGGCCCTTCCGTTCGTGAGGATCTTAGTTCAAAAAAGAAGTTCTCGATTTATAAATATGGATTGGAGGGTAGGCGTGGCATCCTGTTTGAACAGAAGCCCGAAAAAAAGGCTAAGGCTGTAAATTCAGAACTTGAAGCGCTTGTTGCTCAGGTCAATGAGTATTGCAATGAAAACAAGATAGATAAGCTGCCTAATATATGTCTTCCGAGCCTTGAGACAATATATGCATTCGACGGAAGTGCTACATACGAGGATTATATGCAAGTGCCTGTCGGAATATATGACGATCCCGATCATCAGTATCAGGGAACAGTTTCGTTTGATTTCGGAAGAGATAACACGATTATCGTAGGTAGTGCTCAGATGGGCAAGACCAATCTTCTGCAGATTGTGATCAGGTATCTGACGGAGCATAACTCACCTCAAAAGATAAACTTTTACATCATGGACTTTGGCTCTATGATTCTTAAAAGCTTTGAGAATTTGAGACAGGTCGGAGGGGTTGTGATTGCTTCTGAGGATGAGAAGATAAACAACTTGTTTAAACTTCTTATGCAGGAGATAGAGCTCCGAAAGAATAAACTCATGAATGCCGGTGTGAGTTCGTATTATGCATACTGCGATGCGGGATTTACTGATATACCACAGATATGCCTGATTATAGATAATTATACGGCCTTCAAAGAGTTGTACATGGATAAGCATGAGCAAAGCTTCATGATATTGTGCAGAGACGGCTTGTCACTTGGAATATCCGTAATCATGACAAATGCTTCTACATCCGGTATCGGATATAGGCATTTGGCAAACTTTGCTAACAGAATATGTCTCACTTGCAATGAGACGAGTGATTACGGTGCACTTCTGAGCCGCTGCAAAATTGAACCTGAACCTGTTCCTGGAAGAATACTGTTTCAAAAAGAAAAAACAATTTACGAAGCACAAACATATTTAGCTTTTGAGGGACAGAAAGAAATAGATCGAGTGAATTCGATTCGTTCGTTTATAGACAGGATGAATGATTCATACGATGAGTACGGAACAGCAAAGCCGATTCCTTGTATTCCGAACGTTTTAACATGGAAGGAGCTGAAAAATCAAGTTCATGACATCGGCAAGAACAACAGCATACCGTTAGGATTAGACTTCGCGACTATCGATCCTGTTTATGTTGATCTTAAAGAAGAACTCGAGTTTGCCGTAATGGCTAAGAAACAGGATATGGCTGATGCTTTTGTAGAAAGGTTCTTAAAACATGTCAGCATATGTTCGGGCGGTAAAGCAATCAACATTTATATAATGGATTCGCTTGAACGTAAATTAAATAAGCTTAAAGAGTTCCCCAACACTCAAAGATATTGTATCGAAGCCAGCGAAAGTGAATTGGTTCTGGATTCTGTGTTGGATAGCCTTAGAGAGAATAAACAAATGATCATGTCCGGAGATGGAGAAGGAAGATCAATTAACTATAACATAGTTATAGTTAACAGCAGGGATGCGATAGACTATGTTTCATCAACAGCACCGGTATTGAGCAAGTTCAAAGAAATAATTACAGAATATAAAAATATGGGTGTTCTGTTTATTTATTCAATGGTTGAAAATGCCGCTGTTGCTTACAATGGCCCGGAGATTCTTAAGCGAATCAAGGAAAACAAGAAAGTGTTGTTTATGGACAATTTAAGCAAAATGAAATTATTCGATTTGTCCCCATCAGCAGCCAGAACTTATACAAAAGAATTGCTTGCTGATGAGGGGTATTGGATAAATGGAACTGAGATAATGAAGGTGAAATTAATTAGTGATTGATATTTAGAAAGGAGTTTCGACTATGAGTGAAGCACAGGAACACCATGGTGGAGGTGGCGGACACCATTTTTTTGGACCAGAATATGTAGAATTGATTAACACAACACATTTTCCGGAAGCAATCAAAAGTATAGAAACAATGGCTAAAGCAATGGATAATCTATTGGTAGATTTGGATGATTATAAAGCATACATATTAGAAAATTGGGTTGGAGATGGAAGAAATCAATTTGAATCATCGTATCGTATTATGAAAAGAAAACTTACTGATGGAAGTGATATCAATTGGGATATGTATGAGAAATTAATCGCTGCGCAAGAAATGTTGATTCAAGCTGATCACGATGTTTCAAATGGAATAAAAGAGTATCGATGATATAGGATGCAATGATTTGGAGGTGGAACTTTGAGCTCATGGGAGATTGCAAGAGATAAAGCGGCTAAACAACTAGAAAAACAAACATATGAGTGGAGAAGAGATCAGATTATAGCTGCTAGGGATAAAATTTCAGATGCATCAGATAATCCGGTGAATGGCATAAACTCCAAGATAGATGAGTGCACCGAGGATCTTGCTACGGGAATAAAAGGGATAGGATGCTTAGATGCATTAGCGTTATCGATGCTTGAAAAAAAGGAAGTATCAGGCACCTCTGATGTAAGATTAAATGCTTATTATTTGAAACTGTGCAGCGAGATAGGCGATTGCAACTGCAAAATTGATGCATTGGAATCAGAAATTAGTAAGTTGGAACAGCAGTATCAACAGGCTGTTGAAGCTGAGGAAAGGGCTAGACGAGAAGCGTTAGAAGCAGCGATTAAACGGTTTAATGAATTGATGGAGTTTTGACTATGGCGGCAATTGAATTCGATTATGGTGCAATAAAGTCGGCAATTAATACAACTAAAAGTATGTCTGGATGTTGGGGTGCTTATGAAACGTATAGATCTTCGCTTGATTATACGCTTTACGATCCTTTAGCAGACTGGAGGTTGAGTGCAAAGGAACCGTGGGGACACACTTTTGTATCTGATGCTCGTGGAGAGATTAGTTACAAAAGAGCGGAACTTGAATCACGCATGGGCGAATGGTCGGTTTTATCAAATAATATTCAAAGTTTTAAAGAATATGTAGATGGACAAGACCAATCGGTGAAAAATATTTTTGATATCACATCCTCTCAATATACTGATTATACAGGAGTGAGAGGTTATACTACTGCTTTTTTTGATTTTTTCTATTCGAACTATGTGAATGGGGCAAATAGTTTTACGATAATCCGAGAAATACGCGGTTGGACAAGGCCTGTATATGATGATTGGAACGCGACTATAAGAGATAGGAGAGCGTATTTTATTCATGGCGAAGGAAGATATGCATATAATATTGCAAAAAGTACATTGACAACTACACTTGCAATAATTGGGACAATTGCTGCTTTTGCTACAATTCCGTTTGATGGTGGGACAACAGCTCCGATTGCAGTATCTTGTTTTGCGGCGGCTACTTCTAGTGTTGCCTCACTTCTCTCTGCAGTCAACACTTATTGCACTTATAAAGCAAATATAAAGTCGGCGTTAATCGAAGATGACCCGGCACTTTCCAGATATTATGCTGATATAGATTCATATTCTGATCAAGTTGAGAAAACTGTATATGGTACACCTGAAGAATACTATTCACATTTGAGATTTGCACAAGGACTTGATGTGGTTAAAAACACATGCGAGGTTGCGAGCCTTTTAACAGGTTTGGCGCATACACTGGGATTGAAAAGAGTTGAAACAGTAATTGGCGAAGATGTGTATTGTCAATACGTATATGATTTTGGTTTGAAAAATGTAAAAACAAATTTTTTGAAAATGTTTGGAATTGGAACAAATGAAACGATTACTAGTGAGTCGGGTAGAGTACATGTAGAAGCGGAACCAATGAATATTGATGAATCTATTGGCCTTCCTGAAGGAAGCCGCACACTTGATACTTCTCGAATAGCTGAGTCACCAAGGTTTGGAATGGAGGATGTTAGAATAGTTAATCCTAATAATCCGAATGATTATATGATTTACACTTCCAGAAACTTGACAAATACTGTTAATGAGATTACGCCAACAATATCCAGAACAATACAAAATGTTGATGGTTTTACAGTAAATTATGTTTACAGTAGAGCCGAAGACATAGTTTCAATATCAAATGGATATGATTTCGGACGTGTGTTTATGACACAGAATAATGCAGCTAGATTATCGAATTTGACTGATATGAATGATATGATTCGATATGGCTACTCTCTAAATTCTTTGCGTACTTTAGAAACGTGCAGACGGGCTAGAATTATATTGAATACTACTAATTCCGCACTCGATTTTCTTGGCGATGAGGATGGCAGAAGCGGTACGGAGACTATTAGAAACATAATAAGGAGCAATAATTTAGGATACAGTATAGATAGATATTTATATTCTCTTCCAACATCTTCAGAGCCTTCCAACGAGGATTTCCTACGCGGTATAGGAGGCACGAATGGGCGAGAGGTGTGGGAAGCAGTGGATTCCTGGAGGGTTATTAGAGAAAGTGAGTTCGATTATTAATCAATCATTTAAATTTGATATTACACCTAAAACAAAACAAAGAGCTATAAGAAAAAGAATACATGGCGAGAACTTATTTGTTGCACTTTTATGGTGTAGTGGAATATTGTTTGCCATTTCTGTTTGTGGTTTTTTTGTGATTATTTTTCATCAATTTGAAGATGATATATTAGAGATAACGTTAATGCTGCTTAATTCCACTTTTTTAATCATATCAATTTCTGCAAGGGCATTAGTTGAAAATTTGGGTTCTAGATGGATAGGCGACAGACTAAATGAGAAACTTTGGGTTCAAGATGGTGTTTTGTATCATTTCATTCAAAAAGCTTTTTCTTCAGGATTTGCTTATAGAATGACGGATGATAGCGCTATTGTATATATGATATTTCTTGCAAGCATAAAAAATGCTAGGTACGATCCAAAATCCGGGAGGATTGAGTTTAATGCCTGCGGAAAAGGAATTGCATATAAAGATTATACCAGAGGCATTATAGAGAAAGAGTGGCCATTAACAGGAATATTCACAGGTATTTTTTATGATTATACGGAACCGAGTTTGTACGAGTATTTGCTAGCGATTGGTGTTGAATTTGAAAAGACTACAATAAAATATAAGTTTGATGGAAGAGTGTGAATATGAACGAACAAGCAAAGGAATACCAAAATCGTGGCATTGCGTTGATGGGAGAGGGGAATTATCCTGAGGCGGCGAAGCTATTTGACAAAGCATTAGAAGTCGAGGAATCTGCAGAACTGTATATGGATTTGGGAAATGCATATGCAAGTTCATCTAGGTATCAAGAAGCTATTAACGCTTTTACCCAGGCATTATCATTTGAACCTAATAATGGAGAGATTTTTTTTGCGATTGGAAGCGTATACCTACTACAAGAAAGATTAAAAAAATGTATTGAATCATATAATAAAGCTGAGGCTTTAGGCTTTGATAATCCCCGATTATATATTAATCTTGCAGCTATTTACAACGCTTTGGGTGATCGACAAATGGAATTGCGAAATTACACTAAAGCAATTGACAAAGACTCATTACGTGGAGATTTGTATATTAAAAAGGCTATATTATTACTTGATCTTGGAAAACTTGATGCTGCACTTGAAACCATATCGGAATTAAGGGGGGTGCACCCGGATTCATTCGAAGCATATGATCTGGCGGCGAGAGTCTATATGCTGAAGGGGCTTCCCGCAAAGGCGATAGAGATTTTAGATGAAGGGATTTCAAAGTATTTCAATGATGTAAATCTTAAACTATCAAAGATTGGCATTTTAGTAAGTTTAGGTAAATTGGAAGATGCAGAAACGCTTTTAGAAGAAACGAAGAAAAATACAAATGCCAATATATATAATAGGGCTATTTTATTACAAGAAACCTCCATTGCTTCCGCAAAGCAAGATTATACAAAATTGAAAAAAATTTTAGCGGAAGTAATAGCTCTTGAAAATGAAGGGGAATGTGATGAACAGTCTAGATATATGATGATGATGATAAATAGTTTATCTGAAGAATATGATTTAGCATTGGAACAAGCTGAAAAACTAGATAGCCTTCAATCCAAAAGCATATATTCTATTTCAGGTATGTATTATATGGGTGAGTTCCTTGAAAAAGTAGGAAGATTTGAAGAAGCAGAAAATCAGTTCAGAAAATCAGTGAGAAAACTGAGAATGCTGTCCGTCAATGAACGGACCAATTATGAAGTATATATTTTTAGGGCAATGGCACATGAGCATCTAAAGGAATATGACAAGGCTCTGGAAATGGCGGAATTTGTAACTAATCTTCAGCCGGAACGCGCGGATGGATATATATTGCTTGCTAATATATATAAAGATATGGGTGATGAAGGTAAAAGTATGGAACAGTTTAACATTGCTAAAGAAAAAAATCCCGAATTGAAAGAGAGGTGATCAAAATGGGCGTTGATTTAAAATATGATACCTTACAACTTGGTGTGGGACAAAAGAATATTGAAGGATTAATTACTAGGTTGGACTGTGCACGTGAGGCTATGCGCGCAGGGCTTGAACAGATTAGAACGGACTGGGTTTCTGAAGGCGCGGATACCTTTTTTGAATCAATAGATACTGAGTGGGAGAACAGTGTTCAGAGTTGCATAGATGTGCTAGATGACCTTAATACTGCTCTAAAACAAGCTATAGAGAAGTATTCGGAAATATCGGAAAATGCTTCTGGATATTTAAAGTTTTGATAATTATTTGAGAATAATCCGAAATTCAATTTGAAAGGAGTTTTACGTATGGCTATTAGAATGACACCCAGCGAGCTAAGAGATCTCGCTAGCAATGTTACAAGCATAAGAGATGAGATCTTGAATCAGGTAAACAATATGGATAACAAGATCAAAACCGTTACAGAGGCATGGGACGGTGAATCGAAGACAGCATATTTTTCTGAATATGAGGAAATTCTTCCTGCATTACAGAATACATTTCCGCAGGTTATTGAAGATCTTGCTACAAGACTTACATTTGCAGCAGATAAACTTGAACAGGCAGATCAGGATATCGCTACTGTACTTAAGGGTAATTAATTTTTTGATTTCGGATTATTCTCATTAATTTATAAAATATCAGTTAACTAAATAATTATGTGTTAATAAACTGAATATGATCAGGAATATCTCCTTTATTATGAGGTGATACCTGGTCATATTCAAAACAGAGATTATTTGTGCACAGGATGCATTATGGGAATGAAAAAAGAACTTTCCTTAGAGGATGAACGAAAAATCGCTGAGAGGAATATTCGTACGTTTAATGGCAAAGTATATGATTCCATGAGCGATATGCAGATTGCCAAAGATAATTATAGGGCAATGAAAAATGCAAAATATCGAAAAAGGCAAGTGAATAAACACGTTGTATTGTGCTTGGCAGGTCCTTTCTTAATGATACTGTTGTCTGCTACGGTGATTGGCGTGTTTTTGGCTTTTGCTGTTTCAGTATATTGTGGGATATATGCGCTAAAAGAAAAAACTGATAAAAAAATCATTGTGCTAATTGGATTGGCATTGGATTGCGTCTTTCTTATACTTCCTTTTTTGTATTCTATTATTAGCCATTGAATTTACTTATTCATTGTTCATCCAAGATAAAATTGCATATGATTACTTGTTTAGCGCATTGTTTTGTTTTCACATGACATATAAATTTCTCACTCTATATAAAATGATTAGGATAACAATTTAATATAATTATAGTATTTTGATTCTACATTATAGTACATCATACGGCATTGGGACGATTGGGGTTAAGCTATTCGTTTGGGATATTGCAGGGGGCTGGATAAATAGATTAATAGTTGTAAGAAACCTTAGAGAGGAGAAAACAAAATGATATATTTTGTAAGGTATAAAACTTTAAATCGTGACTTGGATAATGCAATAGGTTGTAGAGCTCTTCCTACTGATCAACTAATTGAGATATCTGGGAAACTTAAAGAAGAATATAAAGCCAAAAGGTGTAAGGCTTGGATTTTGATTTCAATTTTTACTCTTGTACTTGCTGCGTTTTTTGCTTGTTTAATGGTTTCTATGTTCAAGAGTGTGGATGATCCGAATTTTATAAGTGACATCATTCTTTTTATCGGGACATTTGTAGTATTATCCTTAATTGCAGGTGATTTATTTTACAAAGTTATTGTTGGAAAGGTAAAAGGCCAGTTTAATAGAGCAGTAAAGAATGGATATCCGGAACTGTATAAGCAAGTGAAACTTTAAAATATTAATGAATGATCGTTTAGATATTATAGTCTTTTCCAATTAACTTCAAATTGCAGATTGGGATATGATTCGTATATTTGATATTTTGCCCATATTTTGATAAAATTCATATGTTGTTTATAACGATTATTATGGAGGTTTTGAAATGGCAATAGCATCACTTGTTCTAGGTATCGTCAGTCTTATAGCTTGGCTTATTCCTCTCATCGGTCTTCCTGTATCTATCGTGGGGATTGTCCTCGGATGCAAGACTGTTAAGAGCGATAAGAAGGCTATGGCCATCGCCGGTTTGATATTAAGCATTATAGGACTTATACTTTCTCTTGGTTTCTGGGTGTATTCCGCTTATTTGATATCAACCGGCCAAATTCCAGGATTGAACCTGTAAATAGCTGGTTTTCGGAGCCTCTCACTATGTGGAGGCTCTTTTTTTGTGAATTTAAAGACTGTATCTAATATAGGATGAATTTGGAGTAATAATCATAATATCATGTGTAATGCAATACTTATAACGACGGTTACCTAAATCGTGCAATTTTCACAAAATGGATGGTTTATATTCTAATCGGCTGTGCATGTTAAAGTATTGATTTCTTATAATATAATATTCTAAAAGGTTAACGAATAATTCTACGTACTTCATTTTTCCATAGAGAAGAGGTTATTAAGTAGTTATTACGATTCGCTTAAAATTGTTCTATGGGATTGTCTTTTTTTCAATGAAGGTAAAATAGAACCTCATTTCATTATTATTCCATTTAGAAAATATGCCCCAATAAATCATTAGTTTGATTATTTATCACATATGTGTCCATGATGGTATCAAAAAATGGGTATAGCTGAGCTGGAAAACAGAATAGCAGGATATAATGCCAGGATAGCCGAGTGTTACAGAGAAATATCCGTTTTGGAGGAAGAAATAGATCAACTTACAAAACTCAAGACTGAACTGGATGCGTGCTCTGATGATTTTCATAACCTACAGAATATCAGGGGGCGGAACCTTGATTCATCGACGGAATACATTGAGGAACAGAATCGTTTTAGTAAAAATATAAAAAAAGGTTTATATGACAGTATTACCACAATATTAACGGGCTCAGATTTTGCCCGAGTCAAGAACTTAATAGTATCTACAAACTATGATATTCTTCAAAACATTCAAAAAAGAAAAAGACAGATTGATGAATTATATGAAGAAATTCGATCGCTAAATAATCAAATTGATGCTTGTAATGCAGAAATTGCAAGTATAAGAGCAAGGGAAGAAGAGGAACGCAGGAGACGTGAAGAAGATGAAAGGAGGAAATTGAATGAATTACGATTTAATAATCAGTGATGAATATGTTCGCGAATGTGGTGATTACATTGAAAAACAGGGTCAGCGAGTTGAGGTCTTCCTTTCAGAATATATAGAAATACTTCAAGAAGTGACGAGTGATGCCTTTAAACTTGGAAAAGCATGCGTTGCAATTGAAAGGTTTGCTAATGTTGCATGCGGATTGCAAAGTGTAGTTTCAGAGACATCTAGAATGGCAAAAAATGCTACGGATACTTTTGTGGCGGAAATAGACCAAGCTGATTTCTATACATATTGATTTTAAGGTGTGCATATGAGTGATAGCACTAATGGAATTTATTTGGATACAGATGCTGCGGATGAACTTATCAATCGATTAATAAGTTTAAAGAACAGATGGATTGAAGAAAGGATTACTCCGCCTGATGGAGATTCGACTGAATCAAAAGGAGGAGCAATTGATTCACTGAATTTTTTGGTACAGTCGTATATGACCTTTGATGATGATATTACAGATTTATTGGAGAAAACAATTGCATTTTTAACTTTAGCTAAAGATGGAATGATTTATTATGATCAGCAAGCAGCCTGTTATGCTTCGAATGGTATAGGGGGATAAAACTGTGCTAAGGGATTTCACCGATGAAGCGTATAACAATTGGATAAACGAAGTTGATGGAATCAATTGCTTTCAATTCCAAAATGAGTTGATTGATCGGTTGAGGCACGCTCCGTTGGTAAGCGATTTGTTCGGTGGACAATTCAGTAATGTTTTTAATGATTTAGAAGGATATCAAGATTTATTTTGTAAATACCTATTATATAACAAAGGTGTTATTGATAGTATTTTTTCGGATGTTAATGATGTTAGCCTTGCATATAGATATGTATTTGAAGGGATTAAAGCAGACGTGGTTAGACAGACCTTGTTTATAAAGGGACTTTCAGATGCATTTTCGTTTAACGATGAGGTGTCTTTTTCTAATGCTATGGAGATGCCTAAGAATTCGATAGATAGAATTAAAAACGACTATATTGATAATTTATATCATGAGTATGTATCGGGAAGATTGACATCTATAAGTGACATACAATTAGATTTGATTGATGATTTGCTGATTGATGACTTTATAGCTGGGAGAGTTGAAAATCCGACTCAAGAACAGCTGACTTTTTATGATGCCTATTTAAATGCTGAAAGGAAGGCTCTTCAAGAAAAGTATTCTGAATGGGATATGCCCATTCGCCAAATTTATCAGAATGATAGAGATAAAGAAAAACAGCTGGTTGATCTTTTTAGATGTTTGCATCCGGATATAGCTGAGGATTTGGATGCTTTTTTTGGATCTGCCAGATACAATTCAATCCCTGAGGATGAATTTGCTGATGACGTTATGAACATAACGTTTATCGCTTTATGCGCTCCTGAAGCTGAACAGAAATTATTCTTTGATGTATTGGATGAAATCAAACTGGGGACGATAGATGCTTATGAGAGAGACGAATATGGGAATATAGTATATGATTTAGATGGAAATCCGAAGATTCTTAAAAGCCAATTTTTTGAAGAAGTCAATATAATAAATATTTGTGTAGCTCCAGGACGAAGCGGTTTGATGGAATCTCCGTACGGACCATATATGGGATTATTACACGAGATAGGACATGCTGTGGATTACAATTTTGAAAATGGATGTTGCTATTCAATGCTGTATAATGAAGGCACTAACTATGAAACTATACGCACAGATGTATATAATGCGATTGAAAATCAAGTAACAATAATAGTAAATGAACACGGGCTACAACCAGATGGAGAATTTCTTAAAGATATAGATACATTGATAATTGATCTGACAGAATCAATGTTTTCTGAAGAAGTACGTGCAGGTATATCGCACAAATATGAGAATTATTTGGAAAAGTACAATATATATATGGATGACATAATATTTGAAATACGAAGTGCGTTTATAGGATTAAATATGAATGGTGAGTTGCTTGATGGAGCATTGTCTATTGGTGGGTATTATCAAAATGCTGGAATACTTAATCAGTACACACCGGATTATCGATTTGAGTATCCCTTTGATGAAAGCTATTCAATCAAACAATGGGTTAATTATTCATTTTCTGTCGGAGATATGTTTTGCGGGGCAACAAATAATTTTATTTATGGAGCGGATAGCCACAAGGATTTTGGATTCTACTGGTTTGATGCAGAAGGGAATCCTACCGGCAGGCTGGAAAAAGAAACAGCTGCAACATGTTTTTCTATCTTTATGACTGGGAACATAAACTCGATGGAATTGATGCAACAGTATGTACCTGATACATATGAAACATATACTCAAATGTTTGATTATATGGCGGAAAATTGTTCGGATTAATATGGAGTGGATATGAAGAAATTTATGTGCTTATTATATGTCTTTGCTTTATTATCTGTTCTGTTAGGGTGCCAAGCTCGAAATTGTGAATTGGAATCATATGATCCGAATGAAGAGATTGTAAGTTCCGAAGCTGCTGTAACTCCGGAGTATATTTTTTATCAAAAAACATTTAGAGCAGTTACGGACAAAACACTGAAAGATGAGGAATTAGATCATCTTGATCTCATTGCGTTTGCGAGATTTTATGATAAGTCTGATTATTATATATATGATTTCGAATATGGACTAGTGTTTAATGTATCAGATATTGGTATGTTAAAGACGGATAAGTCTATTATGGTAGCGGATGAAACACTGAAAAATGACATCACCTCCAAACTTGAAGAATTAAATGCTGAGGATTGGTGGGGCGTTACATATGATGAAAATAGCATAGAAATTCAAAAATGGTTTGGCGGTACGGATTATACGGATGTTTGGTATTTATGGTTAAGGTTTGATAATGGAGATGTAATACTGCTTAGAGGTGCCGGATATGATGCAATCGTTTATGGCCCGGAAGAGTTAAATGAATTCCATCATTATATAAGATCCTTGATTCCAACGACTTTATAAACTATAAAAGGTCTCTGTTTTGACGAAAATTAGATTTCCCCGAATCGATATTTGATGATGTGGAAGGCGCCAACAACATTAATTCAAATATTTCTATAGATTTATGAGTTTTATTGAGGAACATGTGGATAATGCATGTCAGATGCAATCCCTTTGATTTATATGGATGAGTGAGGTGGTCAATGAAACAATATCTAAAGTATTATTTAATATGCTTTAGTATTTTATTGTTATGTAGTTGTGCAGAGGTGAATTCGAATTTGGATAGAACGATATCCAAACGAGAACTGTGTGACTACTATGATCTTTCTGAAACGACATTTGAAGGTGTGGATTTTGATCGGTTTATGTTTTATTTAGATGCAAATTATAATGAAATTGCAGATGTTTGGATAATGTATTTCAAATTCGATAATGGTGATGTTATTAAATTGATAGGAAATAGTAAAGAGGATTCATATGAAACTATTCCCAATGATCCGGCTGATTTTTCGCATTATGTTCGTCTGTTAGCTGAAAATAATATCTGACAATGGCGGCTTATGCTACGCAGAAAGAATCATTCGCTTCATAATTTGAGGAATTAAATGCTGAAGATTGGTCGGGAATTACATATGCTGAAAACAGCAAAGAATTGGTACTTATTATATGTCTTTGCTTTATTATCCGTTCTGTTAGGGTGCCAAGCTCGAAGTTGTGAATTGGAATCATAT
>JAEEGL011347708.1_pt1 | contig 14853 bp, 10 predicted proteins | sample 9134231 | NCBI WGS metagenome assembly JAEEGL01 (sample SAMN16246548, study PRJNA631951) | gut metagenome | biome: gut microbiome; feature: rumen; material: fiber-attached | host: Bos | place: Iran: Karaj | collected 2018-10 | reverse complement strand
GCGCGTATCGAGGCATCATGGGATGCTACGGAGCTGGAGGACATATATCTCCCTTACAAACCTAAACGTAAGACAAAGGCAGAGGTGGCACGTCAGAAGGGACTTGAACCATTGGCTACGTTCCTCCTCCTTCAGAATCCTAATGCGGATGTGGAGAAGAAAGCTAAGGAATTTATTTCCGAAGAAAAGGGCGTTAAGAATGTTGAAGAGGCTCTTCAGGGTGCAAAGGACATCATAGCCGAACAGGTGAGCGAGAGTGAGGAGGCACGTAACATAGTGCGCTTCAACTTCAAGAAGGATGCCGTCATCACCTCTAAGGTCATCAAGCCAAAGGAGGAGAATGACGAGTGGGTGGCTAAGTCACAGAAGTTCCGCGACTACTTCGACTTCTCAGAGCGACTTGCCAAGTGTGCTTCGCACCGTCTCCTTGCCATGCGTCGTGGCGAGGCAGAGGGAGTGCTTCGTGTAAGCATAAGCGGTGACGACGAGCGTTGTCTTGATCGTCTTGACCGTCAGTTCCTCCGCAACTCAAGCAAGAGCGCAGAAATGGTGTGGGATGCAGTGGAGGATGCCTTCAAGCGTCTTATCAAGCCAAGCATCGAGACAGAGTTTGCCAACTCAAGCAAGGAACTTGCTGACCAAGAGGCTATACGTATCTTCGTCAAGAATCTTGAGCAGCTTCTTATGTCTGCTCCTCTCGGTCAGAAGCGTGTACTCGCTATCGACCCTGGTTTCCGTACAGGATGTAAGGTCGTGTGTCTTGATGCCGAGGGTAACCTTCTGCATAATGAGGCTATCTATCCACACCCACCTAAGAGTGAAAGGGCACAGGCAGAAAACAAGATTTGGACTCTCGTCAAGCAATATAAGATAGAAGCAATCTCAATCGGTAACGGTACAGCAAGCCGTGAGACGGAAGACTTCATCAATGGTCTTCACCTTCCAAGCGACATTCAAGTGTTCGTGGTGAGCGAGGACGGAGCATCTATCTATTCAGCATCAAAGGTAGCACGTGAGGAGTTTCCTGACTACGATGTTACGGTGAGAGGTGCCGTGTCTATCGGTCGTCGTCTCATGGATCCATTGGCAGAGCTTGTAAAGATTGACCCTAACTCCATCGGTGTGGGACAGTACCAGAAGGATGTTGACCAGAAGGCTTTGAAGCACTCGCTCGACCAGACTGTGGAGATGTGCGTGAACAAGGTAGGCGTGAATGTGAATACGGCATCCAAGCATCTTCTTACATACATTTCAGGTCTTGGCCCTGCCATCGCACAGAACATCGTGAACTATCGTGCAGAGAACGGAGCGTTCACGAGTCGTAAGGAGCTGTTGAAAGTACCTAAGCTCGGTCCAAAGGCATTTGAGCAGGCAGCTGGATTCCTACGTGTGAGTGGTGGCAAGCAGCCTCTTGACAATAGTGCCGTTCACCCTGAGAGCTATCCTGTGGTGGAGAAGATGGCAAAGGATCAGAAGTGTACCGTGGCTGAGCTTCTTGCTGACAAGGCTATACGTGCAAAGATAGACATCAACAAATACGTGACGGACAAGATAGGACTCCCAACCCTTCAGGACATCATGGCGGAGCTTGAGAAGCCGGGACGTGACCCACGTCAGCAGCTTGAAGCATTCTCATTCTCCAAGGATGTGAAGGAACTGGAAGACGTACAGCCGGGAATGATACTTCCGGGCATCATCACCAACATCACCAACTTCGGTTGCTTCGTGGATGTGGGCGTTCATACCAAGGGACTTGTACACGTCAGCGAACTTGCAGACCACTTCGTGAAAGACCCTGCAAGCGAGGTACAGCTTCACCAGCACGTACAGGTAAAGGTGATAAGCGTTGACCTTCAGCGTGACCGCCTCGCTTTGTCGATGAAGGGACTTGGTTAGATGTGAGTCAAAGTACTGACTAAGTACTGACTAATATGAGACTAAGTACTGACTCTGAATATAAGGCTTTGTCTTCAATTTTTAAGATATGTACGCATGGTTAATTGACTCGAAAATATAAATCCAGAGTTTTAAATTCTGGAGTTTTTAATACATAATCGTTATAGATAGGGGAGCGTTCTTCAAAAAAATACGGAAATGTTGTGCTCCTTAATATATAATTGATTAACTTTGCGCAGAATTAAGTAAAATCTCATTAACAAAAGATAAACATTTAAATATATGAAACCAACTCTTTTCCTCCTCGCTGCAGGTATGGGAAGCCGCTATGGTGGCCTTAAGCAGCTTGATGGTCTTGGCCCTAACGGCGAGACAATTATGGATTACTCAATCTACGATGCTGTTAAGGCAGGATTCGGTAAGATTGTATGGGTTATCCGTAAGGATTTCGAGGAGCAGTTCCGCACTCAGATTCTCTCTAAGTACGAGGGTGTTGTTCCTTGCGAACTTTGTTTCCAGAGCATCGATGCTCTTCCAGAGGGCTTCAAGTGCCCAGAAGGTCGTCAGAAGCCATGGGGTACTAACCATGCTGTACTTATGGGTAAGGACGTTATCAAGGAGCCTTTCTGTGTTATCAACTGTGATGACTTCTACAATCGTGACGCATTCATGGTAATCGGTAAGTTCCTCTCTGAACTCCCAGAGGGTTCTAAGGGACAGTATGCAATGGTAGGTTTCCGTTGCTGCAACACACTCTCTGAGAACGGTACAGTTTCTCGTGGTGTATGTTCTAAGGACGCAGAGGGTCACCTCACAACTTGTGTTGAGTGTACTAAGATTGCACGTCTTGAGGATGGTTCTGTTGCATACCGCAAGGACAACAAGGACGATGGCGAGTGGGTTAAGATCGATCCAAACTCACCAGTAAGTATGAATATGTGGGGATTCACTCCTGACTACTTCGAGTACTCTGAGGAATACTTCAAGGAGTTCCTTTCTGACCCTGCAAATATGTCTAACCTCAAGTCTGAGTTCTTCATCCCATTGATGATTAACAAGCTCATCAACGAAGGAACTGCAACTTGTAAGGTTCTTGACACAACATCTAAGTGGTTCGGTGTAACATACTCAGAGGACCGTCCAGATACAGTTGCTCGTATCGCTAAGCTTGTAGAAGAGGGTGTTTATCCAAACAAACTTTTCTAATAAGTATAGGACAGAATAGATTCTGCAATAAATCAAAATAATGGGCTGTGCGTGTCTTGCACAGCCTTTTTCTTTGTCTCTCAGCCATTTTTGCCAATAAAATGCGTTTTGTATTTATTAAAATGTTATCTTTGCAGACGAAAAAAGTTTTCTCTAAGATATGGAATTGAACTATAAACAACTATTCTCCAAGTCAAATGCCAAATGGTGGATTGCTTCTGGCATCTTTCTTTTTGCGATAATGTTTACTGGTGAGGCGCGTCTTATCGACCGTTATCAGCAGCGCAAGGAGATTAGCCGTTTAAAAGAAGAAATCAACAAATATAATGAAATCTTTGAGAAAGACAAGGCAAGTCTTGAAAGACTTAAGAATGATCCCGAGGCTATCGTGGAGGTGGCTCGTGAACGTTATTATATGAAGACAGAAGACGAAGATATTTTTATACTTGAGGAAAAGAAAAATGATGAAGACTAAACTTGCAGGTTACCTTGAAGCTGTCGGACTTACATTGGTTGTAATCTCGTCCTTTGCATGGATATTGCATTTGCAATGGATTGTGTATGTCTATTTTGTTGGCACATTATTATTTGCCATAGGACGTTTAGCTGTACAGCAAAAAATTAAGAACGATAGTATAACCGTAAAGCGTCTGCTTAGACAACGTACATTTGCTGTATTCGTCTTGCTTTTCAGCGCAATGCTTATGTTTACAGAACCTGGATGGTACTTCGGATATAACTTGTATATTACATCGTTTTCATGGTTCGTACCATTCCTTGTTTTTGTTGTAATTGAAGTCTATACGACATTTAGACTATCCTCTGTGCTTAAAAAATGTTAAAAATCGGACGAAATGCTTTTTTCTTCGTCAATATAACCAATTGTTTCCTAAATAAATTATATCTTTGTCTCAGCATTTATAAAAAGAAAATACAACGTGTATAAATAGTAGAAAGAACAGTTGCATTATTCGGAACACAGAATGTAAATAATTTTGAAAGATAAAGAACTTACTTATTAGTTGGAATAGACACATTATTGAATAATATAAAATGAAACTTGACGCTCTTACGGCTGTTTCACCAATTGATGGCCGCTACCGAAGCAAGACGGATGCCTTGGCTTCTTATTTCTCAGAATACGCACTTATCAAGTATCGTGTGCGTGTCGAAATTGAGTACTTCATAACACTTTGCGAATTGCCACTTCCTCAGTTGAAGTCGTTCGACCATGCGATGTTCGAGCCACTTCGTGATATCTATCGAAATTTTACGGAAGAAGATGCACAACGTGTGAAGGATATCGAAAAGGTAACCAATCATGATGTTAAGGCAGTTGAATATTTTATCAAGGAACAACTTGATAAGATTGGCAATTTTGAGGCATATAAGGAATTCATTCACTTCGGACTTACAAGTCAGGATATCAATAACACATCAGTACCACTCTCAATCAAGGATGCTCTTGAAGAGGTTTACTACCCACAGGTAGAGGAACTCATTGCTCAGCTTTCAGAGTATGCTGAGGAGTGGAAGAATATCTCCATGCTTGCAAAGACTCATGGACAACCAGCTTCGCCAACGCGTCTTGGCAAGGAGGTGATGGTTTATGTCTATCGTCTTACTGAACAGCTTAACCAGCTCAAGGCTTGTAAGATTACAGCTAAGTTCGGTGGTGCTACAGGTAATTACAATGCTCATCATGTTGCATACCCAGAGTATGATTGGCGTGAGTTCGGTAACAAGTTTGTTTCTGAAAAGCTTGGTCTTGAGCGTGAGCAATGGACAACACAGATAAGCAACTACGATAACCTCGGTGGCGTCTTTGATGCCATGAAGCGTATCAACACAATAATCATAGACCTTGACCGTGACTTCTGGATGTATGTATCCATGGAATACTTCAAGCAGAAGATAAAGGCAGGTGAGGTAGGTTCTTCAGCTATGCCTCACAAGGTAAACCCAATCGACTTCGAGAACTCAGAGGGTAACCTCGGTATGGCTAATGCAATTCTCGCATTCCTCAGCCAGAAACTTCCTGTAAGCCGTCTCCAGCGTGACCTTACAGATTCTACAGTTCTTCGTAACGTGGGCGTGCCAATGGGTCACATGGTCATCTCTATTCAGTCAACTCTTAAGGGTCTTCGCAAGCTCCTCCTCAATGAGGCTGCTATTAACCGTGACCTTGACGAGTGTTGGGCTGTATGTGCCGAGGGTATCCAGACAATCCTCCGTCGTGAGGCTTATCCACACCCATACGAAGCGCTCAAGGCACTTACACGTACAAACTCAGCAATCACCGAAGAGTCTATCCGTACATTCATCGACGGACTTAATGTCTCTGACAGCGTAAAGGCAGAGTTACGTGCCATAACTCCACATTCTTACACAGGAATGTAATGGAACAATAGAAATAAAGTAAAGCTGGTACAGCTTAACTTCATTCTATATTCAACACGAATAAGAGATTTATAAACAAATTTTATATCACTATTTTTAACTAAAATTTCATAAGCCCGCTACTTAAGAGTCCTATTTTTATTTCGGGTGAAAAGAATTTATTATTATTACGTATTATGAGTGAATTAGATGAGTGGCAGGGAACACCTGCTGAAAACAATTCAGAAAGTTCTAACGGTAGCCGTGAGGGCTATCGTTCATATGGTAACCGTGAGAATGGTTATAGTTCTAATGGTCGTGGAGACCGTCCACAGCGTCCTCGCTTCAATCGCAGCAGCGAACGTGTAACTTACGGTGGAAACACTGGTGGTGAGCGTGGTTTCCGTCCTGCAGGTTTCGGAGGCCCAGGTGAGGATGGTGGTGCAGAGCGTCGTCCAAGTTACAATGGCGGCGGTCAGCGTCCTTCATACAATAATCAGGGCGGCTATGGCAACAACCGTGGTGGTGGTTACCAGCAGCGTCCTTCATACAATAACCAGGGCGGCTATGGCAATAACCGTGGTGGTGGCTACCAGCAGGGTGGCTACAATCAGGGCGGCTATGGCAACAACCGTGGAGGTGGCAACCAGCGTGGTGGTTACAACCAGCAGGGCGGCTACAATCAGGGTGGCTATGGTAATAATCGTGGCGGTGGCAACCAGCGTGGTGGCAATAATCGTGGTGGCAACCAGCGTGGTGGATACAACCAGCAAGGTCGTGGCGGTTACAACCAGCAGGGCCGTGGCGGATTCAACAACAACCGTCAGCGTGGTGGATACGATCCAAATGCTAAGTACAACTTGAAGAAGCGTATCGAGTACAAGGAGTATATCGAGGATCCAGATGCACCAATCCGTCTTAACAAGTTCCTTGCAAATGCAGGTGTCTGCTCACGTCGTGAGGCTGACCAGTTCATCCAGGCAGGTGTCGTTAAGGTAAATGGTAACGTCGTTACAGAACTTGGTTCAAAGGTTCTCCGTACAGACGAAATCCACTTCCACGATCAGCTTGTTTCAATTGAGAAGAAGGTTTATGTTCTCCTCAACAAGCCAAAGGATTACGTTACTACATCAGACGATCCACAGCAGCGTAAGACTGTCATGGAGCTTGTAAAGAACTGCTGCCGTGAGCGTATCTATCCAGTAGGTCGTCTTGACCGTAACACAACTGGTGTTCTTCTCTTTACTAACGATGGTGACCTCGCTTCTAAGCTTACTCACCCTAAGTTCCTCAAGAAGAAGATTTATCACGTTACTCTCGACAAGAGCTGTACAGCAGCAGACATGCAGCAAATAGCTAACGGTATCACACTTGAGGATGGTGATATCCACGCAGATGCAATCTCTTATGCATCTGACACAGACAAGAAGCAGATTGGTATCGAGATTCACTCTGGAAAGAACCGTATCGTTCGTCGTATCTTCGAGAGCCTCGGCTACCGAGTATGCAAACTTGACCGTGTGATGTTTGCAGGTCTCACTAAGAAGGGTCTCAAGCGTGGTGACTGGCGCTTCCTCACAGAGCAGGAGGTTGCTATGCTTCACATGGGAAGTTTCGAGTAATCAAGTGTAAAAATGAATACAGAGTAAGCTCTAGTTCTTCTAGTATATGCTAGATTAACTAGGGCTTCTCAATGAAATAACAAACACATGAAAAGAACTAAGATTGTTGACCTCCTCCAGAGAAGGGATTTTGGAGCAGAGGTTACTGTAATGGGTTGGGTTCGTACAAAGCGTGGCAGCAAGGCTGTTAACTTCATTGCATTGAACGATGGCTCAACTATCAACAACGTACAGGTAGTAGCAGATGTCGAGAAGTTCGATGACGAACTCATCAAGCGTATCACTACTGGTGCGTGCCTTGCTGTTACTGGAACTATGGTTGAGTCTATTGGCTCTGGTCAGGCAGTAGAAGTGCAGGCAACAGATATCAAACTTTTCGGCGAATGTCCAGCTGACTACCCAATGCAGAAGAAGGGACAGACTTTCGAGTATATGCGTCAGCACGCTCACATGCGTCTTCGTACCAATACTTTTGGTGCGGTAATGCGTATCCGCCACAACATGGCTCAGGCCATCCATACATATTTCCACAACCACGGATATTTCTATTTCCACACTCCACTTATCACAGCATCAGACTGTGAGGGAGCTGGACAGATGTTCCAGGTTACTACAAAGAATCTCTACGACCTCAAGAAGGACGAGAACGGTTCTATCATCTACGACGACGACTTCTTCGGAAAGCAGACTTCACTCACAGTATCTGGTCAGCTTGAGGGAGAACTCGGTGCAACAGCACTTGGACAGATTTATACATTCGGTCCTACATTCCGTGCTGAGAACAGTAACACTCCTCGTCACCTTGCTGAGTTCTGGATGGTTGAGCCAGAGGTATGCTTCATCGACATGGACGACCTCATGAACCTTGAGGAAGACTTCATCAAGTTCTGTGTAAAGTGGGCTCTCGACAACTGTAAGGACGACCTTGAATTCCTCAACAAGATGATTGACAAGGGGCTTATCGAGCGTCTTGAGGGTGTGCTCAAGGAAGAGTTCGTACGTCTCCCTTACACTAAGGGTATTGAGATTCTTCAGGAAGCAATCAAGAACGGTAAGAAGTTTGAGTTCCCATGCAACTGGGGTGATGACCTCGCATCAGAGCATGAGCGTTACCTTGTCGAGGAATACTTCAAGAAGCCAGTCATCATGACTAACTACCCTAAGGCAATCAAGGCATTCTACATGAAGATTGACGATGAGAAGCCTGTTTATAATGGTAAGGTCATGGAAGAGACTGTACAGGGTACAGACGTACTCTTCCCACAGATTGGTGAGATTATCGGAGGTTCAGTACGTGAGGAGAATTACGACAAGCTTGTAGGTGAGATTGAGGCACGTAATATCCCAATGAAGGATATGTGGTGGTATCTCGACACACGTAAGTTCGGTTCTTGTCCTCACGGAGGATTCGGTCTTGGTTTCGAGCGCCTCATTCTTTTCGTTACAGGTATGCAGAACATCCGTGATGTTATCCCATTCCCACGTACTCCAAAGAGTGCTGAGTTCTAATAGGGACATTTCACGCTATATAAAAAAGGTGTCAAGACGCATTTGTGTCTTGACACCTTTTTTTATTACTGTCCAGTCTTACAACAATTTGTGTATTTGTGTCAGCTGACAGTGGATGCTGAACAGAATGAAACACTGTTTCTACTCTTTTGTCCAAGTAAAGCACTTGCGAAACTTGAATATATCTTACTCTGTTCGATGTTTATTTTCAACACAGAGAACACGGAGGACACGGAGTTGTTAGTTTTTTTTGAGGTATGTATGGTGGTCGCTACGCTTTCAGGTTTGATAGTTCTCAGTAACAAGTATCAAACCAAATAACCTAAAACCTAATAACTTCTCAAGTATTTCTCTGTGTCCTCTGTGTTCTCTGTGTTGAACATCTCCGCCGCAAGACGAAGTTGAGTACTTGCGAAAGATGTATTAATGTCTATTCTTTATTGTTTTCTTTGTTTTTGAGTATATCATTGACCTTTGACATAAGGTAATCAAAGAAATGCTCTGGTGATATGTTAGACGGTATCTGGTCAGCAAAAAGGTTGCCAACCATGTCTGGGCATACCTCACATGCTTCATGGAGGGATGTGAGGAACTCTTCGAGCAGCTTCTTCTTATAATATATGAGCGAACGGTATGCAGGAATGACACTCTTGCGGTATTCGTCATCTTGATACTGTGTGTCGTATGACTCTGCCTCGTCAAGGTATATGAGTGCCTTGTCAAGTGAGTTGGTGAAGAGTAGGCGAATGGCTGCACCCAATGTGGCATCAATCTTGTCTTCTGCAATCTCTATGCACTCACGTATATATACGTCTGCAAGTTCGGGGTCTCTGTCATTGTGCGCAAGGATGATGCCTTTTTCTATAAGGTAGTGTGGATCGTCTGGAATGATTTCAAGTACCTTGTCGATGGCAACGAGTGCCTCATCATCATGCTCGCACATCAGGTATATGTCCGCTATCTCGCAGAAGAGCTCAGTGTAGAAGTCGGGTATGGTGTCCCTGAACTGCTGGGCATATTCTTCAGCATTTTTCAGTTGCTGGTATCCTTCCTCTATCCTGTCGTTGAGGATAAGGCATTTGCTGTAAAGGAGGCTCTGTGAGTTGTCGCCAAGCTCGTTTGACACTTCCTCTATCAGCTTCAGTGCTTCTTCGTGATTGCCACGTACAAAGTGGTTGTGTGCAAGTACTGCCTTGGCTTCCCAGTCGCGCGAATCGATAGCAAGTGCGAAGTTGCATGATTCTATTGACTCTTCTATTTTGCCGAGTGCATTCTGTGCTGTGGCAAGGATGGTGTAACCCATGTTGTTGTAAGGGTCGGTTTCGAGTATCTTGAGATACACTTTCTCTACCATGTCGAACATTCGTTCGTCACGTACAATTTCCGAAAGTACTGTGTCGGCATTGCATGAGCCAATGGATGGGAAAGTAACAAGATATTCCTCTACCCATCGCTTTACGGTCTCTTCGTCATACTGGCGGTTCGTAGGTAGTTCGATGAATGAGGTAATGACGTGTATGTATGAGTCGCGAATGTATTCGTCGCTCTTCTCACCATTCTTTTTCTCCTCCTCCTTCTGCAGTTCAATCCATTCTCTGAAGAGTTCTTCGGCTGTGTCTGCATCTCCGTCAAGTGCGTATATGAGCTGTGCACGCTGGTAGAACACATCGAGGTTGGAGCGTTCCTCCGGGATGTTGTTGAGGATGTCTCTTGCATCCTGATAGCGATGAAAGAAGATGAGCAACCCGCTCTTGACGGATTGCATAAGCACGCTATCAGGGTGAGTGTCCAGACCTTCGTCCGCACACTCCATTGCCTGTGTCGCCTTGCCTTTATTCATGTAGTAGTCAGAGATGTCCGCATAGTCGTCTTCGTCGAGGTAGCATGGATAACCCTGTTGCTTTGCTTCCTCGTAGTTGTTCAACAACTCCTTGAATTCGTCTGACTCGAAATAATCATCTTTCATTCTTCTATCACTATGGTTTATTGTTGTGAGGAGTTAAGAATAATGGTTCTACAAGAATTCTTGTGGACAATGATTTTTTTCTAACCACGAATTACACGAATAGACACGAACTTTCAAGTCCTCTTGGTAATTTAATTACACTAAGACAACTCGTGTTGTCTGCGAATATCACGAATGCTGTCCAGTGGATTAATGGAGTAAAATGATTCGTGTTATTCGTAATTGCACAAGCAATTCTTCGTGTAATGAAAACATCCATGAACTACAACTTTAGTGTAAATTAGTGTAATTGGCTTCGCCGAGCTAAAGGTTCGTGGTAAAAAAAATACCCACACAAAATCTTGTCGAACAAAAACAATGAAATTAAGAAGTTAAGACGATTCTTAATCAGGATTCGTCATAACTTCTTAACTTCTCACGTCTTAACTTCTCGTAGCAGTTACTTGTTTATCTTTGCCCAAGTGTCCTTGAGTCCTACGGTACGGTTGAAGACGAGGTGCTCTGGTGTAGAGTCTGTATCTACATTATAGTAACCGATACGCTGGAACTGCAGATAGTCGAGTGGCTTTGCATTCTTGAGCCACTTCTCCACGTAAGCCTTCTTAATTTCGAGGCTTGCAGGATTGAGGAACTTACGCATATCATCAATGTCGATACGCTCCTTGCCCTGCTCCTTGCTGTAGTTGGCAACCTCGTCACGTGGGTTCTCCACCATCCATAGACGGTCGTAGTTGCGTACCTCAGCTTCAAGGCAATGCTTGCAACTTACCCAGTGAATAGTCTTACCCTTTATCTTCATGTCTGCATTTGCCTCACCAGTCTTTGTCTCTGGTATTACCTCAGCATATACCTCGATGATGTTGCCATCGGCATCCTTCTTGCAGCAGTTCTCCTCAGGACAACGTACGATGTATGAGTTCTTGAGACGTACCTCCTTGCCAGGACCAAGACGGAAGAACTTCTTAGGAGCATCCTCCATGAAGTCGTCACGCTCAATCCAAAGCTCACGGCTGAACTCGATAGTGTGAGTACCGTCCTCTGGGTTCTCTGGGTTGTTGACAGCCTCGTATTCCTCGACAGCATCCTCTGGGATGTTGGTGAGCACGAGCTTTATTGGGTCAAGTACGGCACTAACTCGCTGTGCACGCTTGTTGAGGTCGTCACGCACGGCACTCTCAAAGAGTGACATCTGGTTGAGTGCATCAAACTTGGTATAACCAATCTTGTCTATGAAGTTGATGATTGACTCTGGACTGTAGCCACGACGACGGAAACCGCTGATAGTAGGCATACGTGGGTCGTCCCATCCATTTACGACACCTTCCTTCACAAGGATGAGAAGGTTACGCTTTGAGAGCAGGATGTGAGTAAGGTTGAGCTTGTTGAACTCTGTCTGACGAGGACGGTTGTCGTCAAGTGGTTTGTCGTCACCTGCAACCTCCTTTGCCCAGTCAACGAACAAGTCGTAGAGTGGACGGTGGCTCACGAACTCGAGTGTACACCATGAGTGAGTAACGCCCTCCCAGTAGTCACATTGACCATGAGTGTAGTCATACATAGGGTATGCGTTCCACTTGTTGCCTGTACGCCAGTGAGGCATATTGAGCACACGGTACATGATAGGGTCACGGAAGTGCATGTTGTCGCTTGCCATGTCTATCTTGGCACGTAGCACCATCTTTCCTGGCTCCATGTTACCTGAGTTCATCTCCTCAAAGAGACGGAGACTCTCCTCAACAGGTCGGTTGCGGTAAGGTGACTCTATACCTGGCTGTGTAGGTGTTCCCTTCTGCTTGGCAATCTCCTCTGCAGTCTGCTCGTCAACGTATGCCTTACCACGCTTGATGAGTTCTACGGCAAGGTCCCAGAGCTTCTGGAAATAGTCGGAAGCATAGTATATGTTGCCCCACTTGAATCCGAGCCACTCAATATCACGCTTGATGGCATTGACGTATTCAATGTCCTCCTTCTGAGGGTTGGTGTCGTCAAGACGAAGGTTGCAGACACCGTTATATTTCTTTGCCAATCCGAAGTCGATAGCGATGGCCTTGGCATGTCCAATGTGCAGGTAGCCGTTAGGCTCAGGTGGGAAACGTGTCTGTACTCTGCCTCCGTTCTTACCCTCTGCCAAGTCACTCTTCAGTATCTCTTCTACGAAGCTTACTGACTCCTTTACCTCTTCTGGCTTTTCAATATCCATAATCTTTTCTTTGTTTTATTGTTATTTTGCTGCAAAGATAGTTAATTTATGCGAGATGCTATAATAATATGAGAAAAAACAGTAAAGAATAGGACTCAACTTTCGCAAGGTGCATTTGAGAGGTTGTCAGGTCCGTATATTGGAGTGAAGACTCAAAATACTTAACTATGTTTGTTTGCACATACAAGCATAGAAACAGTACTTGATTGGTTTGCTAATTATCATATTTTATATTCAATTGTGAATAAAACGATTTGATATTTGTTGATTGGGTGAAATATACCTCATTATAATTTTGTAAAATAAAGGAATAGTCATAAATTTGCACTCGTAAAGATTATACTTTAGGGAATACTAACCAAATCGGGATACAGAAAGTAAAATTAACGGGGAACAAGAAAAAGTTATCTACAACATTGTTTATTCGTATTTGTACGATTCTGTATTATTTGGGTAATCTTGATTATCTGAATAGTTTCCTTTTTGTATATATTTACACAATACAGTTGATTGTTTTTCATGCATAAATAAAAAATTCACCTAGTAGCGCAAGACGCTACAATTAATCGTTATCTAAACAGAGTAGGCCTGGCAGTGATGCTCGGCCTTCTCACTTTTTAAAGGGTATATGTGTGTCTTGTAGGGACAAAAAAAGAGTCGAGCATCACTGCCAGACTCTTGTCGTTTTGTGTTAAACCAAAATCTAATCTTTTTTCAACGGATATTTACATTAAATAACTAACTTAATTTTCGGAAGTAATTATCTTGTAGTAAAGAGGAGTAAAGAGAAGTTAAATGGAGTAAAGAGATATTACCCTGTCAGTACAATATGTAGAACAGATATCGTCCTTTTACTTCTTTTCAATCCTTTTGACTCCATTTTTACTTACCATTAATGAGCAAGTTAGAAACTTGCGGAACTTAAATGACTTAACTTTACATGTGTGACAGATGTCTGCTTTTGTCATGTAAAGTGATGACTTATGTCGGTCTTCTCTTGTGTATGTGTAGTGTCGTATTCCATAATTTAGCGTATGAAGGGTATAGGTATATTGTGATGTGTTGTGTTGTATTACTTGCAGCACTCTGGGATCTTGATAAGTTCAGGGTATTCGGCTGCATTGTAGCGTACCTGTTGTATGTTCTGTGAGAACGTCTTTGTGTATGTGTTGTATTTAGCATAGCTGAGTATTGTCTCTGATGGAGTATAGACAACAGAGTATGCGGATACTGGTGTCCACTCGTCCTTGTTTGAGTCCCATGTTGAGATGACCTTGTTTACTACTTTTCCTTTGTCATTGAGTATGTAGTCAAACTTTAATGATGAGCCGTCCTCTGATGTCTGAACTAATGAACGACAGTTACTCTTCTCTACCTTGACCACTTGTACAGAAGCATTGGTCTTGGTGTTTTTGTTTTCTGCATTTACGTCAGCAGTAACCATGAATGTTGCTATTGCAGCAGCGATAATCTTAATCGTTTTCATATTATGTCTGTTTTTGAGTTTTTTTTTTTGACACTGCAAAGATATGGAGCTTTCTGCTATCTGCCTTGGATTTTCATTCTGGCAACATACGTTTGTAAAATTTTTTTACGTACTTGTGTAAAAAATCTTTACACAGTGTACTATTTGTGTGGGACACTGTGCTTTTTTGTTATCAGTTATTGCCTCCTTACCCATTACTCATCTTTGTTCCATAGACTTTATAAAAACGTGGTTTTTCGCATGTTTATTCGCATATTTTTTCGCATTATGCGAAAATCTGTATTATTCAGTATTACAATATATTACAGCGTGCTTTTCGACACTTTTTCGCATTTTCGCATGTTTTTGCAAATCCCATGCTTTTTTCGACCTGTACAGGCTGAATTTTTTCGAACTGTACGGTTGAAGCTATATGTTGTTTTTTTTTGCCGTAGTGCGGCCAGTTAGAAAAACATGGGAAAAACCAAATAAAATCAAAAAAACATGTTTTTTCTTGTTTTTGTTCTGTTTACTTCCCGCTGGTCAGTGAGAAAAGTTCTTGACTGTTTTTCTAATATGCACCTTTGTGCAAAACTACAACCGTACAGGT
>JAEEGL010801598.1_pt1 | contig 14853 bp, 13 predicted proteins | sample 9134231 | NCBI WGS metagenome assembly JAEEGL01 (sample SAMN16246548, study PRJNA631951) | gut metagenome | biome: gut microbiome; feature: rumen; material: fiber-attached | host: Bos | place: Iran: Karaj | collected 2018-10 | reverse complement strand
TTGATAATACCAAAACGCTCTACGTCATACATTGGTGTAAGACATGCCAATACTTCGATGTCGCAACCGTTGCAGCTGGATCCGTCATAGTGAATGATCCATGGAGACTTTGTTACATATGACATATTTCACACCTCCTTACCTATAATACAAGAATACGATATTTGCCATTCCGAAAGTGATAGCAACAAACCATGCTGATTTGAGTGCTACAGGCCACTTCATTCTCGCGAAGGAATTGCCGATTACGATTTCGAGGAAGTATGCTGCGAGGCAGACTACAACACCGATTACCGCACCGAGAGTAGTTCCGTTTGCGAAGAACAGGAATACAAAACCGAGAAGCATTACGTTTTCATACCAGTGAGCTGCCTCTACCAGCGCAAGAGTTGTGCCGGAGAACTCAGTCTTGAGACCGCCAACCAGCTCCTGATGAGCATGGTGGGACATGGACAGGTCAAATGGTGCCTTTCTGAACTTGATAGTCAGAATGAATACAAATCCGATGAACGCTGCTACCATATAAGGGAAGCCCATTCTGTCGTTTGCAACGATGTCAGCTACCTTGAAGCTGCCACAGTGCAGATAGAAAGCAACAGCAGCGATGAGAACCATCGGCTCGTAAGCCATCATCTGGAGAAGCTCTCTCTCAGCGGCCATAGTTGAGTAAGCCGAACCTGAGCAGAACGCACCGATGATGAGGAAAGTGCTTGCCAGTGACAGGGTGAAGATTACCAGCAGGAGATCCTGGCCGGCAAAGAACATGCAACCTGTTACAAGAATAAATATAAAGAAGCATACGATGTAGAAATCCTGTACATTGTTTACAGTGATCTTTTCCTTTTCTGTGAGCTTCAGCACATCATAGAACGGCTGGAGCACGGAAGGACCCTTTCTACCCTGCATTCTTGCAGAAATGATACGATCGATACCGGAGAGAAGGCCACCAACGAATGGAGCAAGGATAAGGTATGCTACTACCCAAATAATCATCTTTACCATTACATTATACCTCCTATCACTTGTGCGAACATCATTGCGAATACTACCAGGAGAATGGTGATAGTGGATGCCAGACCCAGGATATTCATCTTGTTCTCACCGAACCAGCTATCCATGTACCAGTTTCTGAGGGACTGCTCCATAGGAGTCTGCATGGAACCCATGTAGTGGAGATTGTCGCCTGTGTTTGCACCGGCCATGTAGAGCGGAACGATCTTCTTTGAAGTCTTGCCGAAGAACAGTACTACCATCAGGATTACTACTGCAAGCATGATGCACATGATTGCCAGATTGTTTGATGAAAGTGCCGCAACAGCCTCAGTTGTACCGAATACACCAACGATGTAAGGAACAACGATTGACTTGGATACGAGAGGGAAGATCAGGCAGATAACAACTGCCATGATTGCCAATGTAAAGTGAACGAACTTCTCGTCACCGTGTACTGTAGTCTCTACGTTTTCTCTGTTAGCTACGATAGCGGAGAGCTTGCCGAGCCACTTTGTCCAGTAGAATGCAGTTGCTGCACTACCGAAGCAGATAGCTGCTACAAGTACGAAGTTACCGGAGTCAACAAATGTTACCATAGCAGCCCACTTTGAAATGAGCATACCAAGAGGCGCTACGAACATACCGGAGATACCGATCATCATAAGCTTTGCAAGCTTTGGCATGCGGTCGAAGAGACCATCCATGTCCTCGATGTTTCTGGAACCGATGTGGTGTTCGCAGGTACCAACGCAAAGGAACATGAGGGACTTTGTTACTGCGTGGAAGATGAGCAGCATAATGCCTGCCCATACAGCGGCTTCGGAGCCTACGCCACCGCAGATGCAGATAAGTCCGAGGTTTGCGATTGTTGAATATGCGAGTACTCTCTTTGCATTGCTCTGAGAGATAGCTGCGAAGGATGCAAGTGCGAATGTAATACCACCAATGAGCATTACCATGATACCTGCGAGATTCCAGCCGAGAACCGGAGCAAGCTTTAAGATGAGGAATACGCCCGCCTTAACCATTGTGGATGAGTGGAGCAGAGCGGAAGTCGGCGTAGGAGCTACCATAGCGCCGAGCAGCCAGCTGTGGAACGGCATCTGAGCAGCCTTTGTGAGGCCTGCGAGTGCGAGGCAAGCAGTAGGGATTACTACGAATGCGCCCATGCCTGCTGTTCCGTAGCTGATGAGTGTGGAGAGCTCAAGAGTGCCGTAGAAGCAGCCGAGAACTACGATACCACATGCAAATGCAAGTCCACCAACCAGGTTCAGGATTAACTGTCTGAATGAATTGTTTGTAGCCTCTTCCGTGCGGGTGTAACCGATGAGGAAGAAGGAACAGAGAGTTGTAATCTCCCAGAAGAAGAACATCCATACGAGGTTGTTGCAGGTAACGATACCGAACATTGCAGACAGGAAGAGGAACATAAGGAAGAAGAACCAAGGTCTTCTGTCCTTTGCGCCTTCCGGCTGGTGATGCTGGAAGTCCTTCATGTAGCCGCATGCGTATACGCAGATAAGGCTACCAACGATGCCGATAACAAGTGCCATGACAATTGAAAGTCTGTCGAGGTACATGTTGTGGGCAACTTCGATTTCGTGACCGTGGCTAAGCTCGAACCATATCATTAATGGCGTCTGAATACATGCAAGAACCGGCACCAGATACTTCTTGTGCTTGCAACCAAGCACGAAGATGATTACAGCAAGAATGACTTCAATAACCATCATGATGGTTCCGAGTTGTTCACACTCGAAGTCATACATCTGACCACCTTCAGCGAAGTTCTGTACTGCGAGAACTATCGAGCCTGCTGCGATAACTGCAGCAGAAACCTTTACGATAATGTCTCTGACAGCGTCAGTCTTGAAGATTAACAGAGCAATAGCAACGATTAATGGGAATAAAATCAAGAAAAAAATAGTGCTCATTTAATCCTCCTATAAAAGTATTTTGGGCATAGCAATACCCGAAGAATATTATATAGCAAAAAAGTACCGAATACAAGGGAAAACAGGCGGATTGTGAAAAATCCGTCAAAAAAACTCCCGGGGGGTATAATTTCCTCGGGGGTTTTCATTTTCTTGTTATGTTCTTTTGACTACTTTGCGGTGCTTTTTAAAGGTCGCGCCGTCCCTCCATAGCCTTTAAGAGGGTCACCTCGTCCGCATATTCAAGGTCTCCGCCTACCGGTATTCCGTGCGCTATGCGCGTAGCCTTAATGCCTGCCGGCTTTATGAGACGCGCGATATAAACAGCCGTTGCCTCGCCCTCTATGTTCGGATTTGTGGCGAGTATCACTTCCTCGGCCTCGCCTTCGCGTAAGCGTTCAAGCAGCGACTTTATGTTTATGTCCTCCGGGCCTATGCCCTGAACCGGCGAAATCGCGCCGTGGAGCACGTGGTAAGTCCCGTGGTACTCCCTGATTCTTTCCATCGCATAAACATCACGCGGGCTTTCAACAACGCAGATTACTTTTTTGTCGCGAGTCTCATCGGCACAGATGTCGCAAATGTCCTTGTCCGTCAGATTTCCGCAGCAAGGGCAGTATTTCATCTTTTCCTTTGCCTCTTTGATGCTGCCCGCAAGTGCATCCACGCGCTCTTTATCCATGCTGAGAATGTGAAACGCGAGTCTCTGCGCACTCTTGCCGCCGATGCCCGGCAGCCCCGAAAGCTGTCTTATTAAGTTTTCCAGCGGTTCCGCATAGTTTTTCATAAGCTTTTCCGATTAGAACGGCAGATTAAGTCCGCCGGTTACCTTTCCCATTTCGTTTTCCGCAATTTCGTCCATCTGGCGGAATGCTTCGTTGGTTGCCGTGAGAATCAGATCCTGGAGCATTTCGATATCATCGGGATCCACGATTTCAGGCTTTAATTCGATTGCTACCATCTGGTGCGCACCGTTTACCGTTACATTAACGGCACCGCCGCCCGATGTCGCGGAGGTCGTCATTTCCTCTACCTGTGACTGCACTTCCTCCATCTTTCTCTGCATTGCCTGAACCTGAGCAAGCTGCTTTTGCATGCCTCCCTTGCCCATTCCCATTCCTTTATTCGGATTCGGCTTTTTGCCGGCCTTCATTCCTTTTCCCATTTTAAACTTCTCCTTTTTAATCCTTTATTTCAATACTGATGCCCGTTAAGCTTTCCAGGCTTTCCTTCATTTGCTGCGCATCGGGCTGCCCGGCATTTGAGCCTGAGCCCTTTACCATGCAGTGCATGCGGCGTCTCTTGCCCGTAAATCTTTCCATCAGGCCTTCAATCAGTTCTCTGTTCTCAAACGCATAGCTTGACATAAACTTGTTTTCGACCGAAACGAAGAACTCCTCGCTGCCGATTTTCTCGAGATTGCTCTTTGTCCTGAGCATATTGAAGCTCGGCAAATCCGTTTCGCCCTCTTCAAAGACGCGCAGCCAAAGCTCCTCGAGGTCGAAATCCTCGCCCACAGTCTCTCCTTCCGGCATAGCCGCCGGGGCCGGCTTAGGGTCCTCCGGGATCGGTGCCGATGTCGGAGAAGCGGCAGGCTTTGTAGCCTCCACGGTCTGCGCCGGAGAAACAGCAGGCTGTATAGTCTCCACAGTCTGTGCTGCTTGCACGGTCTGCGGCATGGCGACGGTCCTTGCGAAGGAGTTGCCCGTCGCAAGCTTTACGGTGCAAAGCTCGAGAAGTATGCGCGGCTGTGTCGACCAGCGCGCGTCAGCCATCGTTCGCGAAAGCTCGATGATGGCGTTGTTTATTTCCTGCATGTCGAGAGTGTCCGCTTGTCTGCGGAGGCGCTCCACATTCTCAAGCGACATACCGAGGACATCCTCGGGTGACTTTAAGAATTTTATTATCATCAGGTTGCGGTAATGGCTCATCCAGTCCTTCATAAACTGGCGGACATCCTTACCGTCATCAAGTACCTTGTCTATAAGGATAATTGCATTCGAAACCTTGCCCTGCCTTGCAAGCTCGGTGAGCTCGATGAAGACCTCATCGCTTGTGGTGCCCAGATAGTCTATTACCTGAGCTCTGGTGATGTGCTTCTCGCCGGTGGCCAGGCACTGGTCGAGGATCGAAAGCCCATCTCTTACGGAGCCGTCCGCGTTTGTGGCAATAAGGCGCAGCGCGTCCTCGTCAACCTCGATTCCCTTGCGCGTGCAGATTTCGCCCATGCCGCGGCAGAGGACCTTTTCGCTTACGCGCTTAAAGTCAAGACGCATGCAGCGCGAAAGGATGGTTGCGAGCAGCTTCTGCGGCTCTGTGGTCGCAAGGACGAACATGACATGCTCAGGCGGCTCCTCCAAAGTCTTTAAGAGCGCATTGAAGGCACCCGGCGAAAGCATGTGCACCTCGTCGATGATGTACACCTTTTTGCCTCCGACCGCAGGCGGATATTTCACGCTCTCTCTAAGCTCCCTGATATTGTCGACGCCGTTGTTTGATGCCGCATCTATCTCGATTACATCGATGAAATTGCCCTCCTGTATGCTAAGGCAGTGCTCGCACTTTCCGCATGGGCCGCCGTCGCTCTTTGGCTCCAGGCAGTTTACACCCTTTGCGAGAAGTCTGGCCATGGTGGTTTTACCCGTGCCTCTGGTCCCGCAAAACAGATATGCGTGGCTCACCGAATAGGTCGATAATTGATTTTTCAGTATCTTGACAATGTGCTCCTGACCCAGAACCTCTTCAAAGGTTTCCGGACGGCACTCGCGATACAGCGCCTTGTACATGTCGTACTCCTTTAATTATCTCTCTTATCTCTTCGATTCGAAAATTACATAAAAAGGCAATGCCCTTTACAAGCTCCGCCAGCACAGAGAGAGGCTGTTCTGTGGCACATAGGAGCTTCCGCTTATTGCTGCTTCCTTCCGGACCTGACAAGGTTCGCAGTGTCCTATTGCACAGGACCCCGGTCTGCACTAAACGGAACTTGTAAAGGGCATTCTCCTATCCTATATTATACTATAACAAACCCTCGAGGTCAAACAAAGAATCGGTGTATACCCCGCGGTAGCGATGGTCCTTTGTTATTCGGTACGCTTCCTCGCTGTTTATGGTGTGGATGTAGGTGTAGACACCCATTTCGCGAAGCTTTTCGGGAAAGCCCTCGTCCATCCAGTCGGCGTAGGTGGTGATGGCAAAAACCTTATGGTCCTTGCAGAAATCGAGCACCTGCTCCTTTGTATCCTCAGTCCGGTAGAGGGTGTATATGATATTCGGAAAGCCCTTTGATGCCGCATATTCGTATTCGTCGCGGTCGTAAACCTGGACTATGAACCGACCCTCCATTCCGGGATAGTGCTCCTTTATGTAGTCGATGAGGCGGTAGTTATCCTCCTTTGTATCCGTAATCAGATACATCTTTGGAAACTCAAAGCACATCGCCGTGACCACATCATCAAGCGTCATCTGATGCAAGGAGCCTATCATTTCGAAGCTCTTAAACTCATCCAGGGAATAGACAACACCCTTTTCCTTTCCGAAAAGCCGCGCGCCGTCGCCATCCCACGAGTGCATCATAATCGGCACTCCGTCGGAGGTAAAGGCCACATCCATTTCAATCAGGCGGAAGCCCTTCGAATAGCTTTCCTTCACCGCTTCGTAGCAGTTTAGACCCGTCATGTCCAAAAGCCCGCCACCGGCGTGCGCAACATAGGCCTTTTCCATTTCGCGCACCTTCGGCGGCCTTGTGTAATCCGTAAAAAGGCCGGGGGCATGAGTGTATATAAAGCTGTGTTCATTTACCGGCATGGCGGTGAGCGGCTGAAACATCAGGTTCACGGCAAGCACGATTGTAATGATACTCTTCATGCCATCCTCCGCTATTTCAGCATATCCAAAAACTCAGCCTCGGTAATAATCGGGACGCCCAGACTTTTCGCAGTCTTGTTTTTTGTGCTCCCCGACATGTTGTCGTTGTTTATGAGGTAGCTTGTCTTGTTCGAAACGGAGCCTGCCACCTTGCCGCCTCTCTTTTCGATAAGCTCCTGCAGCTCCTTGCGATTACCAAAGCTTTCGAGGCTGCCGGTGATGACAAAGGTCTTGCCCGAAAGAAGCTCGTCACTTCCCGCATCGCTCACCTCTTCAAAGGTGAGCACCTCGAGTAAGTGTGCCACCTCGGCTCTGTTTGCCTCATTTTCAAAAAAGGCCACATAGCTGTCCGCCAGAATGTCGCCGACGCCGGAGATTCCGAGAAGCTCATCTCTTGTGAGAGATTCCACCTTTCCCCAGTCATTACCCGCCGCCTTTGCGATTACCTTTGCATTGGCTGTGCCGATGCCCTCGATTCCGAGTGCATTAAGCAGCCTTGCAGGCGTGGTGTGCGAAGCCTTTTCAGCCGCAGCAATCATATTTTCAAGGGATTTGTCTTTAAAGCCCTCTAAGTTTACTATTATGTCCCTGTGATCCCCGAGCTTAAAAAGGTCTGCATATTCATGAAGCACGCCCGCCGCAATCAGTCTTTCCGCGGTGGCTTCGCTGATGCCGTCTATGTTCATGCAGTCGCGGCTTACGAAATGCTCAAAGCGCTTTACGTGCTTTGCAGGGCATTCGGGATTTGTGCAGATTAAAACCTCTGTGTCTGCGTCTTTTTTAATTTCCGTATCTCCACCGCAAACAGGACATGCCTTTGGGATTTCAAGCGTGTCCGATTTTGTGAGATTCTCCGCAATCTGCGGGATTATCATGTTTGCCTTGTATACGGTTATCTCATCCCCGATACCGAGCTTGAGTTCCTTTACAATGCTGACATTGTGCACGGAAGCGCGACTCACCGTGGTGCCCTCAAGCTCCACAGGGTCAAAGATTGCGACAGGGTTAATAAGCCCTGTGCGGCTCGCGGACCATTCTATCTCGGTGAGCCTTGTCTTTGCAATTTCATCGCGCCACTTAAAAGCAATCGCATCGCGCGGGAATTTTGCGGTCTGTCCCAGGGACTTTCCGTATTCTATGTCATCGTAGATGAGCACCAGCCCATCGCTTGGGAAGTCGTTACTTTCTATTGCCTTTGAGAAATATTCTACAGCCTCAGGAAGCTCAGTGCCACCGTCAACTGCCCTGTATTCCACAACCTCAAAGCCAAGCTTTTTTAAGGCTTCAAACTGTGCCTCGCGACTATCGCCGGGGATGCCGGAGCTGTCGCCTGCCGAGTTTTCTACCGCAGCGAACATGCTGATCTGCCCGCTATGAGCATCGCTAGCATCCTCAGCCGACACAAGCGCAAAGATGAACACATTCACATGGCGCTTTGCGGTGACCGATGTGTCGAGCTGACGCACCGTGCCCGCACAGAGGTTGCGCGGATTCTTGTATTTGGCGTCGTTGTCCGTAATCCCGTCATTTATCTTTTCAAAATCCGAGTACTTTATGACCGCCTCGCCGCGCACTATGAGCTTTCCCTTATAGGAAATCGTAAGCGGAAGGTTTTCGAAAAACCTCGCATTCGGTGTCACAACCTCGCCGATTTCGCCGTTTCCGCGAGTGACCGCCTTTGTAAGCTCACCGTTCTCGTAGGTGAGGACTATGGTGAGGCCGTCCATCTTCCAAGAAAGAAGGCCCTTGTGGTCGCCGAGCCACTCCTGCAGCGCCGGCACTTCCTTGGTCTTGTCGAGTGACAGCATGCGGGAAGGATGGCGCTCCTTTGGAAGCTCCGACAGCACCTCGTAGCCCACACGGACCGTCGGGCTGCCCGCAAGTACTGTGCCTGTCTCCTTTTCAAGAGCTGCGAGCTCGTCGTAGAGTGCATCGTACTCGAAGTTACTCATAATCTCACGGCTCTCGCTGTAGTAAGCGCGTGCCGCCTCATCGAGCCTTGCGGTGAGCTCCTTCATTCTCGTGATTTTTTCTTGCGTACTCATAATTTTATCCTTCAATCTTTTTAAGCGGTGCGATTCCGCGGGCGAGTTTCTTTCTGCCCTCGGATTCGAAGACCACCGTTACGGTTTTCGCATCCACCTCGATGACCTCGCCGCGGCCGAATTTCACATGTGTCACGTGGTCGCCGACCGCAAGGTCCGGGCCGTTTCCGGCCGATTTTGCCATAACCTCGCGCTGTACGGAAACCATGCCCTTAAATGGCGACTTAGGTGCCGGGTTTTCAGCGTAGCCGTCGCGGAAGGCTGTGGCAGTGCGTGTGCCAAAGTCACTTCTCGGCGTCCCGGCAGAGATGTCGCTGTCGAGGTACTTTTTGTCTATTTCATTTAAGAAGCACGACTCCTTGGTGAAGTCGGTCTTCCCGTAGAGCGTGCGCATACATGCGCCGGTCAGGAAAAGCTTTTCCTTTGCGCGGGTCATGCCGACATAGCACAGCCTGCGCTCTTCCTCGAGACCGTCTTCTCTGTCCATTGCGCGCCAGCCCGGGAAGAGGCCCTGCTCGAGTCCCGGCATGAATACAACAGGGAACTCCAGGCCCTTCGCCGTGTGCATCGTCATAAGAAGCACCTTGTCGGCGTTTTCGGCTTCCTCGCCCTCCGGCAGCTTGTCGCTGTCCGAAGCAAGGGCCTTGCCCTCGAGGAAGTCCTGAAGGCGTCCCTCGGGCATCTCCTTTTGGAAGTCCTCAATTGCGGAACGAAGCTCGAGGATGTTTTCGATGCGCCCTTCCGCCTCTACTGTGTTTGCGTCCTGAAGGGCCTTGAGGTAGCCCGTTTTCGCCAGGATGCCGTCATATATTTCGAGAATGGCTATATCGTCCATTTCGTCGTGGTATGCCGTAAGCAGGTTAACAAGGTCGGTTACCGCGGTGTACGACTTTGCCGAAAGGCTGCCGCGCGCCGCATCATCCTGTAAAAGCTCAAGGAGGCTAAGATTTCGCTCCGCTGCCCAGCCTTTGAGCTTTTCCATGGTCTTGTCGCCCATGCCTCGCTTTGGCTCGTTGATGATGCGCTCGAATGCCACGTCATCCTTTGGGTTCTGCACCAGGCGCAGATAAGACATAACGTCCTTTATTTCCTTGCGGTCGTAGAAGCCTACGTTTCCGACCACCTTGCACGGTACGCCCATGCGCCCGAAGATTTCTTCAAATACACGGGACTGCGCGTTTGTGCGGTAGAGGACCGCGAAATTGCCGAACTTGAAAGGCTCCGGTCTGCTATCGGGTTTATGCTTCATGCGGAAATTGATTTCCGTGGCGATATACCTTGCCTCGTCGCGTTCGTCCTCGGCGCGATGGTATTTAATCTTTTCGCCGGCCTCCTTTTCGGTCCAGAGCTTTTTGTCCTTGCGACCGCGATTGTGGGATATGACGCAGTGTGCCGCATCGAGAATGTTTCCGTAGGAGCGGTAGTTCTGCTCGAGCTTTATGACCTTTGCGCCCTTAAAATCGCGCTCAAAGTCGAGGATGTTGCGGATGTCCGCGCCTCGCCACTCGTATATGCACTGGTCGTCGTCACCTACCACGCAGATATTGTTATTAGCCTCTGCGAGGTATTTTACGAATTTGTACTGAATTGTATTGGTGTCCTGATATTCGTCCACCATGATGTATTTAAAGCGGTTTTGGTATTTGAGAAGTACCGCTTCGTCACGCTCGAAAAGGCGCACTGTGTTTAAGAGGAGGTCGTCGAAATCCATCGCGTTGTTCTTGCGAAGTGTGGCCTCGTACCCCTTGTATGCTTTATATATATCCTTTGTACGGAAATCCTCGCCGACGGTCTTTATGTATTTTTCAGGGTCCATGCACTTTTCCTTGCAATCGCTGATGATGGAGAGCAGGTACTGTGCGCTGAATTTTTTGTCGTCGATGTTCTGTTCCTTTATGACAGCCTTGATGACGGTCTTTTGATCGGTCGTGTCGTATACGACAAAGTCCTTGTCGTAGCCGAGCACATCAGCGTGCACACGAAGGATCCTGAGGCATGCCGAGTGGAAGGTCGCTATCCACATGTTCTGAGTGCCGGCGCCACGGCCTATTTCTTCGAGTATGCTGTCAACCCTTTCGCGCATCTCGCCCGCAGCCTTGTTCGTAAAGGTCACGGCCAGGATGTTCCACGGGCTTACGCCGCACTTATCGATGAGGTATGCGATGCGGCAGGTCATCATGCTGGTCTTTCCCGAGCCCGCGCCCGCAAGCACCAGCAGCGGTCCTTCCGTCTGAAGCACCGCCTCTTTTTGTTTGTCGTTGAGTCGTTCTAAGTATGTCATTATTGCCTTTATTTCCTTTATTATTTTAATTTTTTCAGTCTTTGTCTTTACCGGTGGACGTAATCTCCCGATAAGCGCGGAACTCGCCGGCTGTGAAGAAGATAAGCCCTATCCAGATAAAGATGAATGCGATGAGCTGTCCGCGGTCGAAAGGCTCACGGAATACCCATATGCTAAGGCAGAGCGCAATCGTTGTCGAAAGATAGGCCGAAACGCCCAGCAGGAACATGTTGACCTTGTTGTTCGCATTCGCATAAAGCCCGAGCGGCAGAGCAGTGAAAGCACCGCAGAGCAGCATCAGGAAGTATTTGTAAAGCTCGCCCGTTCCGGCTGCCCCGACCTGCGCAAGCGCGCCATGACCGGTGCACTCCATCCATACGATCACTCCTAGCGCAATCGGCGCAAAGAAAACAGTCTCGTAGAGAAGTGAGATCAGCGGTGGCTTTTTCATGTCCTTTTTGATTGCCGCATATATCGAGAATGTGAATGCGAGGCTCAGCGCAATCCCCGGGAACTGCCTATAGTAGATGAGGATGTATATTACCGCGATTATAGCGAAAATGAGTGCGGTGAGTTTCATCTTACCCATCTTTTCTTTGAATAGCAGCGTCCCAAAAAGGCAAATCACGACAGGCTCGATATAGTAGCCTATGCAGGTCTGAATTACGTGGTCAGCATTAACCGCCCAGATGTATATAGACCAGTTCGCCGTGATGAGCAGGCCCGAAACGATATATTTTATAAGTGCCTTCTTGTCGCGTAACGGCTCAAGAAGCGGCTCCTTTCCGTACTTTGCAATCGCTATCACAAAGGAAACGAGCGCGACGGTAAAGACCCTGTAAAAAATGATGACATCCGAGCCTATCGGCCGCAGGCAATGCCAGTAGATGGGAAGCACACCCCAAATGACCTGGCAGAGCAGCGCCGCCGCAAGCCCCTCCCGGTATTCTTTTTTCGCGTCAATGGTGTTCAAAACTTATACTCCGGATTCTTTATCTCAATGAATTTTATCTCGATTATTATATCAGATTTTCGACTGCAAGGAAACATAGAATAACCATATGTTGACTTGACTTTTTGCCATGCTGTATATATCTTTGCATCCGGGATTGCTGCGCAATGCCTTTCTAGGGGGCTCACACTAATAACCCATAATGTAAAAGAGTTTCAGCGAGTGCCCAATATCACAATTGAAGACTGGACAGAATAAATACGTTAGAAAGATTGAAGGATAATAAAATCCAGTTTTTAAAATAAAAGAGCGACCATAAGGTCGCTCTTTTATCGCGTCTATTTAATGGCCTGTTCCAAGGAATCGAATTCACTTGTTGAAAAGAACTCTCCAAGTGTGATTTCCAGGCCGTCACAGAGTTTTTTAATCGTCACGGTTCCCGGGTTTTTGCTTTCCCCATTTAATATGCTTTTTATAGTCGCCTGCGGAACTCCGGCAAGATAGCTTAACCCATTTGGCGTCAGCCCCCGTTCCTTACATAGCTGAAGAATGCGATTAGCAATCGCTTCCTGAGTATCCATGCTAAAACCTCCAATTATTTATCTAAATGATAAACAATTTAAAAGCTCAATGTTAGTGATGCTTCACTAACTCGTCATATTATGATAAGATAGTGATATATCACTAATGCCTAGCTCTTTGCAGTTAACAATATCTTAGTAGCAAAAACCAATTCTTATAGGTAAAAACATGAGAAAACGAATATTTGAGTTTATCGAACCATCAAACAAGAGTGAACAAAATAGTGGGACACTTTATGATATATTTATGATGGTAATCATCATAGCCAGTCTTGTGCCTCTTATGTTCAAAGAGCCAAACGCGCTCCTTAATTATATCGACAAAGGAGCAGCCGTAATTTTTATCATTGACTATCTTCTTAGGTTAATTACCGCTGATTACAAGTTACGACGCGGCGCGTCTTCTTTCATTTTATATCCGTTTACACCAATGGCGATAATTGATCTTTTGGCGATAGTGCCTTCCTTTACAGCCATTGCCGGCGGTTTCAGAGTACTTAAGGTTTTTCGTCTTCTGCGTACATTTAGGGTTTTTCGCGCTTTCAAGGCTTTGCGCTACTCAAAAAGTATCGGCATAATTACGGAAGTAATCCGCGAGCAAAAGGAACCCCTTGTAGCTGTATGCACCTTGGCTGTCGGCTATATTCTTTTATCGGCTCTCGTTGTTTTCAATGTTGAACCCGATAGCTTTGAGACTTTCTTCGATGCAATATATTGGGCAACTGTGAGCTTAACTACCGTTGGATACGGAGACATTTATCCCGTTTCTGATATTGGACGAATTGTGACAATGCTATCCTCTCTGTTTGGGATAGCAGTGGTCGCTCTCCCTGCCGGCATTATAACCGCCGGCTACATTGACAAATTATCTGCAAAAAAGAAAAAGGAGGATTGATTGCATGGCAGTAAGATTCAGAAAGACAAAGAAAAGTGGGCCTTTGCGTTTAACGGTTGGGAAAAAGAGCCTTGGAAGCAGTATAGGCGGTAAAGTGGCCGGTGTCTCTTTTAATACCAAGAATGGACCACGTTTCAGAGTTACCGTCCCGGGCACAGGCGTTACATTTACACAAAAAATCGGCAAAAAAGGCAGTGGTGCTTCAGCCTACAATTCAACGCAGTTTTCAAGCTCGGGAGAATTTGAATCTTATAAGCCACCTATTCCCAGAAGAGGCTGGTTTGTCGCAATTGCAGTAATACTCATCTTAGGAGGGATTGTCTCTTTTTCAAGTAGTTTTCTTAAAGGCCTAATTTGCTTAGCTATAGGGATATCCATGCTTATAGTCAGAGCAAAAACGCCTTTGACTGTCGTCAGTGACTACGACCAGGATGAAGATAATCCGGATTCTGAGCAAGAATGAAGTTGGTTTTGCCCCAAATGCCGATTTATCGCATTTTGGGGCAAAGGGCTTTTGCGCGGAGCGGGGAAACGGGGCTTGCCTTTTGCCCCAAATCGGAGCTTTGCGGGATTTTGGGGCAAAAGGCCGGACATGAAGAAGCGGGTTCTGAGACTTACTTATTCGAAATTCCTTAAAAATCGCGTATTTTTTGCCCCATTCGGAGCTGAATTCTCCGTTTGGGGCAAAAACTTTTTCTGCGAGATTCCATATTTTTGAATATCTGTGTTATGTTGTGCTATCGGCATTGTCCTTCGCGCTGCCGCCTGAGCTGTGCAATGGCTCGCCGGCAGCACGGGCGACGATGCAAATGCACAATATTTTAAAACTATGCACTATATGCGTAAAATCGTGGTCCATAGTGCATAGAAAACGATGGTAAATCGATGCTAATGCGGGTTTGGGACTATAATGCTATGCACTAAGTCTGCGGGATTCTATTAAATAGTGCATATCCTAGCCCCAAAATCGCGCAAAATCACGAGAACCCTATGCACTAAACCTACAGAATGCACGCGTTTAGTGCATAAAACTGATAGACGCAGGAAAAATAGCCTAGAACGAGGAAAATAAAGAGCCAAGCTCGCAGCGTACTAAAGTACGTGAGAACTTAACCGCAATAAAATACCCCCAAGCATAAGCCTGGGGGTTTTCGTCATATCTATGTGACGCCGGGATTTTGTTCTGTAGCTAGGCGCAAGCTTGCTGAGGAGCGGAGCAGTCGCAAGCATAGACGCAGGAAAAATGGCCTAGAACGAGGAAAACAAAGAGCCAAGCTCGCAGCGTACTAAAGTACGTGAGAACTT